>Ga0308417_1000391_pt1 | contig 32541 bp, 33 predicted proteins | sample HotsprSampleOS65_FD_203528 | JGI IMG/M metagenome (GOLD analysis project Ga0308417, IMG submission 203528) | Hot spring phototrophic mat microbial communities from Octopus Spring, Yellowstone National Park, Wyoming, United States - 20090730_OS65 ...
CAGGACAGTGCCGTGCGCTGCCTCGAAAACACTCTGGCCTGGTTCAGCGCCCATCGCGTCGTCGTCGAGCGTGGCATGACCGATAACGGCTCCGCCTACCGCAGCAGGCTGTTCGCAAGCCCCCTCTGGGCTTGCAGCCTGACGCACAAGCGCACCCGCCCCTACACGCCCCCCAGCAACGGCAAGGCCAAGCGCTTCATCCAGACCTCCTTGCGCGAATGGGCCTATGCCAACGCCTTCCACAGCGCCACAGAACCCGCACGCGGGTCGTGTCCTGGGTGGTGGTGTAGGAGGACTGGAGCCCGGGACGCTCCGCTCCGCTCAGCCATGTGGCTTCGCTACGCGCCCCGGGCTATGCCGCTCCTACACCACCACACGGAACACGATCATTGACCACGGCTCGGCGCAGCCCCGAGCCAGGGCGACTCGCGCTTGGCTGCTTGAAGGTCGCCCCAGTGCGCGCGCCGTCTGCCGAGCCTCGGTCGGAGCGTTCGCGCAAAACGGCTGGTGATTGCCCCCGACAGGGCGCCCGATTGGCTGAGCGGTCGTGGAGGAGAGCGCGGTGGTGTCGGAGGCAAGAATTGTTTCGCCCATGTGCTTCGCGGGTCGGGAGGTGTCGGTCCGAACGCGCCTGACCGACCGCAGGTGCCGGAAACCGCGGCAAGGCGGCGAGGGCAGGGGCGCTGTCGAGATGAGGACAGTCGCTTGCTGCGCTCTCGTGCCGAGGCGGCGGTCCATTCGTCCGCAGCCGATTCTGCGATCGGTCCCCGGCTTTCGCGTGGAGACTTCTCGCGAGTCATCCGCGGCCGGCGGTTCCCCAGGCCGCCGCAACATTCGTGACATTCGTCAGGAAAACGCTCGCCCGAAACCGTTCGCCCTGGAACCATTCGCCCGGACCGACTGCGGCGCGCCCGGCCGGCCGGGCGGCCCTTCGGCGGATGTGACGCTGGCTGCGACCGATGCGAAGGCGTCCCAGAGCGCCTCGGGCGCGAAAGGGGGGGGAGCGCGCGCAAGCCATCGGGCGGACGGGCAACCCATCGCGGCAAGCCGCGATGGGGTGATGGGCGGAGGACCAAGATCCACGCTGCGTTGAACAAGGCCGGCAAGCCGATCGCGTTTGTCTCCCTGGGCGCCGAGACAGCCGACCTCCGCAGTGGCGAGGCGCTGATCGAGGCGGTTGCCCAAGGCGCCCTGGGGATCGCCGACCGCGCCTTCGATGCGGATCGCCGCCCGAGATGCGATCGAACCAGCCGGCGCGGAGGCGAATGTCCGGTCCAGGGCTAACCTGCGCCAGAAGAGCTGCTTCGGCCCAACCCCCCGCCCCAGTCCAATGCCATCGAGCGGCTGCTCTGCCGGCTGAAGGGCTTCAGGCGCGTCGCCACCAGATACGACCGTCTTGCCGCAACCTGCCGCGCTGCAGCCTGCCTCGCCCCAACCCACCTCGGCGTAACCTACCTCACCGTAGTGGGAGACCTAAGGTCGACCGAAGGTCACAGCCCTGCCATCGCCGCGTTCCGGTCTTGAGTCCGGACCCTAGCCGCCGTCGCGCCGCGCCATGCCCGGGCCGCAGAACACCTGGTACAAGGTCGCCATCACCGCGCGCGCCGGCCCCTCCGTCATCCGGTAAAACACCGTCGTGCCCTGGCGCCGATAGGCAACAAGGCCCTCGGCGCGCAGTCGCATCAAATGCTGGCTCACCACCGTCTCGCGCACGCCGACCTTTTGCGCGATCGCGCCGACGGACTGCTCCCCGTCCACCATCGCGCACAGCATCTTCAGGCGGACCGGATTGGCGAGGGATTTCAGGAGCAGCGCTGCCGCCTCAGCGCGCTCGTCTAGTGCGGACGTGTCGATCGTGGCGAGCGTATCCATTCGCGGTCCTTCCTCAGCCTTGCTGCGCGTACGGCCTGGACTGCATCGAGCGCATTACCTTCTTACTTGCGCAGATAACACTCCATAACGATAATGGCAGAAGAATGTCCTCGAAGGGAGATCCGCAATGCCAAGACTGACAGACCGGGCCTGGTCACCCTACCTCGCCGGTGCCCTGATCGGGCTCCTGCAGGTTCCCGCCTTTCTCCTGCTCGGGACGGCGCTCGGCGCCTCCTCATCCTACGTGACGGTGTCAGCCGCGCTTGGCTCCCTCCTCGATCCGACAATAGCCGCCATCGACTATGCCGCGAAACACCTCGAGGGAGCCAAGAACTGGTGGCAGGTCGCGCTTGTCGGCGGCATCGCCCTCGGCGCCTTTATCTCTTCAAGGCTTTCAGGCACCCGCCGCTGCTCGCCTTCGCCGATCTGGGCGCGGGCGATCGGGACGGCGAAGCCGCTGCCGCGTTTCCTGATGGCCTGCGCGGGCGGCTTTCTGATGCTGCTTGGCGCGCGCATCGCTGATGGCTGCACCTCGGGCCACGGGATCTCCGGCTTCGCCCAGCTCGCCATCGGCTCCTTCGTTGCTGTCGGCGCGATGTTCGCAGGCGGCATCCTCACCGCCTTCATGCTTCGCCCGCTCCGCTGAAGAGGAGAGGAGACAGGACCATGACCGTTCTGACCGCAATCGCCACCGGCCTTATCATGGGCATGGTGTTCGGCCTGCTTCTCGAGAAGAGCCGCGTCTTCGAGCCGGGGGTGATCCTCGGGCAGCTGCGGCTGTCGAACTTCCTGATGCTCAAGATCTTCCTCGCAGGCGTTGCCTCGAGCCTTGTCGTGCTTGCCGCGCTGAACGGGATCTGGGGCGTCAAGCTCGTGCCGAAGGCGACACTCTGGGGTGCCGACGTGGTCGGCGGGCTGATCCTCGGTGCGGGGATCGCGCTTGCCGGCGCCTGCCCCGGCACGGTGCTTGCGCAGATCGGTGCCGGATACCGCGATGCCTGGGCCACTCTCGCTGGCGGCCTCCTCGGCGCCTTGGCCTTCATCTACGCCGAGCCGGCGCTCAAGCCCATCCTGCTCTCGGGAGGGCCTGGCAAGCTGACGGTCCACGGGCTCCTTGGCCTGCCGTTCTGGCCGCTCGCCCTCGGCTTCGCTGCGGCGCTGATCGCGGGCCTTGTCCTTCTTGAGCGCCTGAGCCCGTGGCGGCGGGAGCTCGGCGAGAACGCCGACGGCGTGCTGCCCCCGGCTGAGCCGAAGCTGCGCGCGCCCGAGGCGGCCGAGGCACGGACGTGACGGGGGCGGCGCGGCCTGTCATCGAGGGGGCGGGCGAGGCTTCGCTCGCCCACTTGCCGCTGCCGCTCTTTGCTGCCCCGATGGGGCTTGGCGGGCTTGCCTTCGCCTGGCGGGCAGCAGCGCATGCCGGGCTTGCGCCCGCAGTGATCGGCGAGGCGGCGGCGTCGCTCGCCGTCGCCGTCTTTGTGCTCGTGCTCTCTCTGTTCGCCGCCAAGGCCACACGGCACCCGGCTGCTCTCTCGGCAGAGTGGTCGCACCCCGTGCGCGGCGTGTTCGCCGCGGCGGCAACGATCGCGGCCATGATCGCCGGCATCCTGATCATGCCCTGGTGGCACGCGGCCGGGGCGGCACTCTGGGCCGGCGCAGCGCTCGCCCACGTCGCCGTCGCGGTGGCGCTGCTGCGGCGATGGATCCTGCATCCGGTCGAGGTCGCGCATGCGGCGCCGAGCTGGATGATTCCGCTTGTGGGCAACATCCTCGCCCCGCTCGGCGCCGTGCCGGCGGGCTTGCCCGAGCTCGGCTGGCTGCTGTTCGGGATCGGGGCCGGGCTTTGGCTGTTCGTGACGCCTCTGGTGTTGAACCGGCTTATCTTCCATCCGGGGCTGCCGCCGCGGCTCGTGCCCTCGCTCGCTATCCTGCTCGCCCCACCTGCCGTCGCTTTCCTCGCCTGGGTCACGCTTGCGGGCGGAGGACTCGACGCGACGGGCCGGCTGCTGTTCGGGCTTGCGTTGTTCTTCGCCGCATCGTTGCTCGCGATGCTGCCGCGCTTCCTGCGCCTCCCCTTCTTCGTCTCCTGGTGGGCCTTCACCTTCCCGGCAGCCGCCTTCGCCACCGCCTCAATCCGCTATGCCGCGCTGGTCGGCGGCTTGGCTGCGACGTCGCTTGCCGTCGCTTCTCTCGCTGCCGCAACGAGCCTGGTTATGTTCGTCGCCGCTGCGACGCTCAGGCACGCGGGAGCGCTGTTTCGGCCCGAGTCCTGAGCGAGACCGCGAGGCGAGGGCCCGCGTCGGAATGGAGGAACAAGGAAGGTGGCGGCTCCGCCGGTCAGAGGATCTCGCACACTTCCGAGAAGTCGAACCGCGGCGAGCGGGGGAAGGTCTTCGCCGGGTCGGCATGGCCGAGATTGCAGAGAAAGTTCGTCTCCACCGTCGTGCCCGACCAGAACTCCCGGTCGACGCCGTCCGGATCGAAGCCCGACATGGGCCCCGCATCGAGCCCGAGCGCGCGGGCTGCGAGGATGAAGTAGCCGCCCTGCAGAGAGGCGTTTCGCAGAGCCGTGACCGCGATGTGGTCCGGCTTGCCGGCGAACCAGCTGCGCGCCTCAGGGTTGTGGGGGAACATCCGGGGCAGATGCTCGTAGAAGGCGAGGTCCTGGCCGAGAATCGCGACCACGGGAGCGGCCATGGTCTTCTCGACATTGCCCGGCGAAAGATGCGGTCGGAGACGCTCCTTCGCGGCGCGGGAGACGAGGAATTTCAGGCGCAGGGGCTGGATGTTGGCCGATGTCGGACCCCACTTCGCGAGGTCGTAGAGGGCTCTGAGTGTTTCTTCCGGCACGGGAACGTCACGCCAGCCATTCGCCGTGCGGGCGTTGCGAAAGAGCTGGTCGAGCGCTGCATCGGGCAGCCTCTCTGCCATGGTCGGTCTCCGGCTTTGGGGGAGGGGGGCGGCGCGGGCGTCGTCGCCAACTCAGACGTGGAAACTCTCGCCGCAGCCACAGCGGCCCTTCTCGTTCGGGTTGCTGAAGGTGAACCCGGCGGAGAGCTTCTCCGAGACATAGTCCATGACCGTGCCGATCAGGAACAGGCTCGCCTTTCGGTCGACCAGGATGGTGAGGCCCTTGTCGGTCACCACCTCGTCGTTCGGGCCCGGCTCGTCGACATAGGACATGTCGTAGGAGAGGCCGGAGCAGCCGCGCGTGCGCACGCCGATGCGGAGATACTTCTTCGCGTTCGGCTCAGCGTAGAGCGCGCGCAAACGCTCCGCCGCGCGCTCGGTGAGCGTCATCAGGGGGGGCGCAGCGCGGGGCTTGGCGGGTTGGACAGGCGTGGTCATCGAGACAAGCCTATCACGGTCTGTCGCGGTCAGAACATGTTCACGGCAAGCCGTGCCTCCTCGCTCATGCGTTCCGGCGTCCAGGGCGGGTCCCACACCACGTCGACGTCACAGGCGGTCACGCCCGGAACGGCGAGCACGGCGCCGCGCACCTGCTCGGGCAGTTCCTGCGCCGAGGGGCAGCCTGGTGCCGTCAGCGTCATCTCAATGCGCACGCGGCCATCGTCCTCGATCTCGATCGCGTAGATCAGCCCGAGCTCGTAGATGTTGACGGGGATCTCCGGGTCGTAGACCGTCGCGCAGGCGGCGATCACCGCATCTTCGCTGACGCCCGCGCGCGCGGGCGACACCTCTCCATCGGGCGTCCAGACCGAGTGGATCGCCCCGCCCTCTCCTTCGGCTCTCATTCCGTCGTCACCTTCCCCTCGCTCGACAGAGCGGCGTCGAGCGCATGCCACGCGAGTGTTGCGCATTTCACGCGCGAGGGATACTCCGAGACGCCGCCGAGCGGCGTGAGCCGCTCCATCGCCTCGGCGACCGCGCCCTCGCATACGGGGCAGGTGCCGGTGCGGGCGAGCGTCCGCAATGCCGCGCTGATCGCCCGTGCCTCCTCAGCTGTGCGGCCGGGGACGATCTCGGTCATCAGGCTCGCGGAGGCCTGGCTGATGGCGCAGCCGCGGCCGTCGAACGCGGCCTCGGCGATGCGCCCGTCGGGCCCGAGACGGAGGAACACCTCCACCCGGTCGCCGCATATCGGGTTGTCGCCCTTGGCGGAACGATCCGCGTCCGCAAGGCGGCGATGGTTCCTCGGGTGACGGCCATGGTCGAGGATCACCTCCTGGTAGAGATCCCTCAGCTCGTCGAAGGCCGTCTCGCTCATCGCCTTACCGGAAGAAGGCACGCACCCGCACAAGCTGCTCGACGAGACAATCGATCTCTCCGAGCGTGGTGTAGGCCGCGACCGAGGCGCGCACGGTGCTGTCGAGCCCGAAGCGCCGGATCAGCGGCTCGGCGCAGTGTTGGCCTGCGCGCACAGCGATGCCCTGGCGGTCGAGGATTGTCGCGACATCATGCGCATGCACGCCATCGAGGGTGAAGCTCACCACCCCGCCGCGATCCTGCGCACGGCCCAGTATGCTCACGCCCTCGATCGCCGACAGCCGCGCGAGCGCATGGTCGGTCAGCGCCTGTTCGTGCGCGGCGATCGCGTCCCAGCCGAGCGCCGTCGTCCACTCGATCGCCGCCTTCAGCCCGATGGCCTCGAGGATCGCCGGCGTTCCGGCCTCGAACTTGTGCGGCACCCTGGCCCAGGTGCTTCGCTCGAAGGACACGGAGGAGATCATGTCACCGCCGCCAAGGAAGGGCGGCATCGCTTCAAGCAGCTCGCGCCGGGCCCACAGGACGCCAATGCCGGTCGGACCGTAGAGCTTGTGACCGGTGAAGACGTAGAAGTCGCAGCCCAACGCCTCGACATTCACCTTGCGGTGCACAGCCGCCTGGCTGCCGTCGAGCATCACCTTGGCGCCGGCATCATGCGCGAGGCGGACGATCCGTTCCGCAGGCGTATAGGTGCCGAGCACGTTCGACATGTGGGTGATCGAGACGAGCCGGACGCGGCCGTCAGCGAGCAGAGCGACGAAGCCCGCCATGTCGAGCTCTCCCGCCTCCGTCACCGGCGCAACACGGAGCTCGACCCCGTGCGAGTCGCGCAGCATCTGCCAGGGCACGATGTTGCTGTGATGCTCCATCTCCGAAATCAGGACCGCGTCGCCTGCGCGGAGCATTCCCCGGCCGTAGGAGTGGGCGACGAGGTTGATCGCTTCCGTTGTGTTGCGCACGAACACGATCTCGTCGCGGTCGCCTGCGCCGAGGAAGGCGGCGGCGGCATCGCGCGCCGACTCGTAGGCCTCGGTGGTGCGCTCGCTCATCCAGTGCAGGCCGCGATGGACGTTGGCGTATTGGTGCTCCATCGCGGAGACCATCGCCTCGATCACCTTGCGTGGCTTCTGCGCCGAGGCGGCGCTGTCGAGGAACACGAGCGGCTTGCCGCGCACGGTCTCGGAGAGGATCGGGAACTCGCGCCGGACGGCGGCGACATCGAGCGCGCCGGGGCGCTCCATTGCATGGGCGTCGGTCACGCTCCCGCCTCCGCGCGCGCGCGCGCCCACCAAGTGGCGGTCGCCTGTGAGAGAGCGGCTCGTAACGCCTCGTCGCGCACCGCCTCGAGCGCGTCCGCGAGGAACGCCTCGATCAGCACCGCCCGCGCCTCCGCAGGCGGCAGGCCGCGGCTGCGAAGGTAGAAGAGCTGGTCGGCATCGAGTTCACCAACCGTTGCGCCGTGGCTGCATTTGACGTCATCGGCGTAGATTTCGAGTTGCGGCTTGGCGTCGATCTCGGCCTCTGGGCTGAGCAGCAGCGCCTGGTTCATCTGGTAGCCGTCGGTCTTCTGCGCTGCCTTGTGGACATGGATCTTGCCCTGGAACACCGCCCGCGACCGGCCAGCGAGAACCGACTTGAAGGTCTGGCGGCTGGCGCAGTCCGGTGCGGCGTGGGTGATCACCGTGGTGGTGTCGACATGGCGCGCACCGTCGCCGAGCTGGGCGCCGTTGAGATGCGCCGCGGCCTTCGGCCCCGCAAGCGTCGCATACACTTCGTTGCGCGCAAGCCGGGCTCCTGTTACGAGAGCGAAACTGTCGTATTCGCCGCCGCTCCCCACCTCGGCGAACACGGTCGAGACATAGAAGGCACCGAGCGCCTCCGCCTGCAGGCGAACATGGGTCATCCTCGACCCGGCAGCGAGCGACACCTCCGTCACCGTGTTGTTGAGGTAGGGTGTCGCGCCTTCACCCACGGCACTCTCGAACAGCGTCAACGCCGCGCCTTCGTCGAGCCGGATCAGGTGCCGCGGATGGAAGGCGATCGGCCGGTCGGCGGATGCGGTGCCCGCGGAGACGATGTGCAGCCGCGCCGCCGCTTCGGGAGGCGACGTGACGGTGATCACCGCCCCATCCTCAGCAAGCATCGCGTTCAGCGCGACGAAGGCGGAGGCCTCAGCAGCCGCGAGAGCGCCGAGCCGCGCGCGGAGGCGATCCTCTCCCGCCTCGAGAAGCGCGCTGAGGCTCTCGACCCGCACACCATCCGGCAGAGTATCGAGGTCGGAGAGGTCGGGACGGAAGCGGCCATCGAGGAACACGAGCCTCGGGGCGCCTGCGTCGGCGATGCCGTCGGGCAGGATCACCGGGCGGTCTATGGCTGTGAGCGGCTCATCGAAGCGAAGCTCGATCAGCGGGCGAAGGTCTGTGTAGTGCCAAGCCTCGACCCGACGAGTCGGGAAACCCTGGCGCGCGAAGGCCTCTGCCGCGCGGCGTCGCAGCGCACCCACCCAGTCATGCCGATGCCCGGGCAAGCGATCGGCAAGCCCGTCATGCCGCGCGAGATAGGCGGCAACGGCCGGGTGCAGGAGCGGCGCAGGAGCGGCTGAAGCCCCTCCGACGGAGCTTGCCACGTCAGGCTGCCTGCTGGAGCTCGCCATAGCCCTTCTCCTCGAGCTCGAGTGCGAGTTCCGGCCCGCCGGAGCGGACGATCCTGCCGCCCAAGAGAACGTGCACGCGGTCTGGCACGATGTAGGTGAGCAGCCGCTGGTAGTGGGTGATCACCAGCATCCCGCGCTCGGGCGCGCGCAGCGCGTTCACCCCGTCCGCGACGATCTTCAGCGCGTCGATGTCGAGGCCGCTGTCGGTCTCGTCGAGGATGCAGAATGCCGGCTCGAGCACGGCCATCTGCAGGATCTCGTTGCGCTTCTTCTCGCCACCTGAGAAGCCGACATTCACGAAGCGCTTCAGCATCTCCTCCGTCATGCCGAGCGCCTTCATCTTGCCGCGCACGAGCTTGAGGAACTGCATCGCATCAAGCTCGGGCTCGCCGCGCTTGCGGCGGAGGGCGTTCAACGCCTGGCGCAGGAAGTTCGCGTTGCCGACGCCTGGAAGCTCGACCGGATACTGGAAGGCAAGAAACAGGCCTGCGGCGGCGCGGTCCTCCGGCTCCATCGCCAGCAGGTCCTCGCCTCGGAAGGTGACGCTGCCGCCCGTCACCTCATAGCCCTCGCGGCCGGCGAGAACGTAGCCCAGCGTCGACTTGCCCGAGCCGTTCGGCCCCATGATGGCGTGCACCTCGCCCGCCGGCACGGCGAGGTCGATGCCCTTCAGCACTGCCTTGCCCTCGACCGACGCTTCCAGCCCCTCGATCTTCAGCATCGCGCTCATGTCTCTCGCCCCCTCAGCCGACGCTGCCTTCGAGGCTGATTGCAAGCAGCTTCTGCGCCTCGACGGCGAACTCCATCGGCAGCACAGCGAGCACCTCGCGGCAGAACCCGTTGACGATCAGCCCGACCGCCTCCTCTTCGGAGAGCCCGCGCTGGCGGCAGTAGAAGAGCTGGTCCTCGGCGATGCGGCTCGTCGTCGCCTCGTGCTCCACCTTCGCTGTGGGGTTGCGGCTCTCGATGTAGGGCACGGTGTGCGCGCCGCAGCGGTCGCCGATCAATAGGCTGTCGCACTGGGTGAAGTTCCGCGCGCGGTCAGCCTTCGGCATGATGCGCACAAGGCCGCGATAGGTGTTCTGCCCCTGCCCCGCGCTGATGCCCTTCGAGACGATCGTCGAGCGCGTGTCGCGGCCGAGATGGATCATCTTCGTGCCCGTGTCGGCCTGCTGTCGGTTGTTGGTGATCGCCACCGAATAGAACTCGCCAACCGAGCCCTCTCCCTGCAGGATGCAGGAGGGATACTTCCAGGTGATGGCGCTGCCGGTCTCCACCTGCGTCCAGGAGATTTTGCTCTTGGCGCCGCGGCAGGCACCCCGCTTGGTGACGAAGTTGTAGATTCCGCCCCGCCCCTCGGCATCGCCCGGATACCAGTTCTGAACCGTCGAGTACTTGATCGTCGCCTCGTCGAGCGCGATGAGCTCCACCACGGCGGCGTGAAGCTGATTCTCGTCGCGCATCGGCGCCGTGCAGCCTTCGAGGTAGGAGACGTAACTGCCAGGCTCGGCGATGATCAGGGTGCGCTCGAACTGCCCGGTGTTGCGCGCGTTGATGCGGAAATAGGTCGACAGCTCCATCGGGCAGCGCACGCCACGGGGGACATAGACGAAAGAGCCGTCGGAGAACACGGCGCTGTTCAGCGCTGCGTAGAAATTGTCAGCCGCCGGAACGACGGAGCCGAGATAGCGCCGCACGAGCTCCTGGTGCTCCCGCACAGCCTCGGAGAAGGAGCAGAAGATCACTCCCGCTTCCGCAAGCTTCTCCTTGAACGTCGTCGCCACGCTCACGCTGTCGAACACGGCATCGACCGCCACCCCCGCGAGCCGCTCCTGCTCCTTGAGGGGGATGCCGAGCTTCTCGTAGGTGCGCAGAAGCTCCGGGTCGATCTCGTCAAGCGATTTCGGCGCAGCCTTCTGCTTCGGCGCGGCGTAGTAGGAGATGTCCTGGAAGTCGATCGGCGGATGCGAGACCGCAGCCCAGCGCGGCGGCTCCATCGCCTGCCAGGCGCGGAAGGCCTTCAGCCGCCACTCGAGCAGCCAGCCGGGCTCGCCCTTCTTGGCGCTGATGAGGCGGATCACGTCCTCATCCAAGCCCTTCGGGATGATGTCCTGCTCGATCTGGCTCTCGAAGCCCCACTTGTAGGAGGCCTCGGTCACGTCGCGGACGGTGTCGATCGTCTCGGCTGCCGCTGGCATGGGTATCCCTTCGTCCTTGTCGCTATTCCGCCACCGCGACCGCCGCCGGGCGCGCGGGGGGCGGTGGCACCCAGGCGGGGCATTGCATATCGGCGAGCGTGATCTCGGAAAGCGCCCGGCGGATCGCCGTGTTCACCGGGTCCCAACGCCCGCGCACGGGGCAGCTCTGCTCCGCCTCGCATCCGCCTGTGGCGCCCTCGACGCAGGCGGCAAGCGCGATCGGCCCCTCCACAGCCACGATCACATCGGCGATCGCTGTCCGCGACAGCGGGCGGGCGATGCGGTAGCCGCCCTGGGCGCCGCGCTGACTCGTCACCAGCCCGGCAGCGCCGAGGAGCTTCAGGACCTTGGCAACCGTCGGCTCGGCGATGCCGGTGGCGGCGGCAAGGTCGGTCGCGCTTCGTTTCCCCGTGCCGCCGTCGCGGCCGAGCTCGGAGAGCACGACCACGGCGTAGTCGGACATCTTCGAGAGCCTGAACATCCGTGCTCCGCACAATCAGGACCAACCGGGTCCACTTTGAAGTGCGCTCTCGTCCCCCCGCTGTCAAGGCGCAGGCAGGGTGTTGCGCGAAGGCGCTGGGAGGGGGCGCTTGCGGCAACCTCGCGCCCTTCGCCCTCACCGAGCCGGGGCCTCACCTAGCCGGGGCGGCGCCAAGCCCGTAAAAAGTCGCAAGGACGCAAGCGACGGGAGGGGGCGATGCTGCTTGCTGGCAAGGTTGCGTTGGTGACGGGTGCTGGCGGCGGCATCGGGCGCGAGATCGCGACCGCCATGGCCCGGGCGGGGGCGAAGGTCGTCGTCAACGACATCGGCGCCTCGGTGACCGGAACGGGGGGCGACGAGACGCCAGGCCGACAGACCGTTCAACTGATCGAGCAGGCAGGCGGTCAGGCCGTGCTCGACACCCACTCGGTCGCCGAATGGGAGAGCGCCCGGGCGATCGTCGCTGCCGCTCTCGACGCCTTCGGGCGGATCGACATCGTCGTCAACAACGCAGGCATCCTGCGCGACGTCATCTTCCACAAGATGAGCCCAGAGGACTGGCTCTCTGTCATCGGCGTTCACCTCAACGGCAGTTTCTTCGTCTCCCGAGCCGCGGCGCCGCACTTCCGCGAGCAAGGCTCAGGCGTGTTCATCCACATGACCTCTACCTCGGGGCTGATCGGCAATGTCGGCCAGGCGAACTACGCCGCTGCAAAGCTCGGCATCGCCGCGCTGTCGAAGTCGATCGCGCTCGACATGGCGCGCTTCGGCGTGCGCTCGAACTGCATCTCCCCCTTCGCCTGGAGCCGGATGATCGGCTCGATCCCGACCGACACGCCCGAGCAGAAGGCGCGCGTGGCGAAGCTCCAGCAGATGACGCCGGACAAGATCGCGCCGATGGCGGTGTTCCTCGCGTCCGATGCGGCGAGGGACGTGACGGGGCAAATCTTCGCCGTGCGCAACAACGAGATCTTCCTCATGAGCCAGAGCCGTCCCCTGCGCTCGGTCCACCGCGACGGCGGCTGGACGGCAGAGACGATCGCCGACCACGCTCTGCCGGCCTTGCGCGCGAGCCTCTACCCGCTCGAGAGGTCGGCGGACGTGTTCTCGTGGGATCCCGTCTGAGCGATGGACTTCCGGCTCGGGGAGGTGGAGCGGTGTTCCTCTCGGACAGCGACGAGGCTGAGCTGTTACGGCTCCTGTGACGATTCGGTACAGGAACGAATGGGATCGGCAGCGTCATCCTCGAGCACGCCATGGAGGGGGTCACGCTCGGGGAGAGGCGACGCGACCTTGGCGGCGAGACTTGGCGTCCGTTCCACTCCGACAGCGTCTTCATTCCGCCCTCGCACGTGCTGCTCGAGGAGGGAGGGTTCCGCCGCCAGATCGCGAGCTTCGATATCGAGCGGCTGGGCAAGGCCGCACGCTCGCGCGCGGTTGGCGAATGCGCGTGACGGCTTGCGGGCTTCCGGCGCGACCCGCGGGCGGGGCCTGTGGTCGTGGTCGGCGCGGGCGGGGTGCTGACGGCACCGATTCAGCCCCCGTCGTCCACGCGGCACCGCTCGACCTGGAGGCGGCAGCGGAGATGCTCGCCGCTGCACTGGTCTGGCACCTGAGGGGCTTGCGCGGCAGGCGGCGGGAGACCTCGCCGCGCTTGCCCGCGCCGTTGCCTCTTTCTCCCGGCTTGCCGCTCTCGCGGAGGTGGGAGAGGCCGATCTCAACCCGCATCGCGTGCAGGGCAAGGGGGACGTTCTCGCCCTCGATTTGCTGATCTTCCGTGGCCGTCCGCTCTGCAGCGGCGTATCAGCTGCCGCCGCGCGCCGCGAGGGCATCATCGCGCCGCTGCGCCGCCGCCTCGCGGAGATCCTGGTCTCGCACAAGCCAGTAGACGATGCCGAGCGCCAGCATCGCTGCCCCGAGCGCGAGCAGCTTCAGCGCCTCCACCTCCTGCAGGTCGAGGATGATGAACTTGCGCACCACGGCGAGCATCGCGATCATCACGACGACACGCACATGCACGATGCCGAAGCGCCGCTCCACGACGACGAGCAGTGAGCGCTTGAACTCGAGTGCGATCACGACGGTGAAGATCGCGCCGAACACGGCCTGGAACACCGCGGGCTCGGTCGGATCCAAGGCGTCGACCAGCAACAGCGACACGACCACGAGCTTGACGAGATTCCACAGCGCCGCGACGACGATGATCGCGATCAGGAGCGTCAGTCCGAGCACCACGCTCTGCTCGAACTTCTCGTAGAGCGTCAACGTGCGCCAGGCGACAAGGCCGCGCTTCGGCTCAGCCGCGTCGCTCATCGGCCGGACCCGAGAGTCGTCGCAAGCTCGATCCGCCTGCCGTCCCGCAGCACGCTCACGGTCACCGTCTCGCCCGGGCTGCGCTCGTCGAGCGCCGAGAGCAGGTCGGCGACGCGGCGGAGCGTACGGCCGGACAGAGCGACGATCACGTCCCCGGGCGCGATGCTGCCGTCGCGCTGCAGCCTGGCGGGACGGATCCCCGCCCGCTCCGCCGGCGAGCCGGGTTCGACCTCGAGCACGAACACGCCGGTGACGCCAAGTCGGGCGGAGAGCGCGGCGTTCAGCTGCTCCTCGACGCGGATGCCGAGGGTCGGGCGGACGTAGCGTCCCTGGGCGATCAGCCGTGGGACGACCCGGTTCACGGTGTCGACCGGAACCGCGAAGCCGATCCCGGCGGAGGCGCCTGAGGGGCTGTAGATCGCCGTGTTGACGCCGATCAGCCTGCCCGCCGAGTCGAGCAGCGGCCCGCCCGAATTTCCAGGATTGATCGCGGCATCGGTCTGAATCAGGCGCTCGATGATTCCCCCGCCCTCTGCCGGCAGTTCGCGGTCGAGCGCCGAGACGATGCCGGTGGTCAGCGTCCAGTCGAGGCCGAACGGGTTGCCGATCGCGAACACCTTCTGCCCGACGCGGAGATCCCCGCTCGTGCCTATGGGAAGCGGCGGCGGGCGGTTGGACGGGATGGAGATCCGCAGCACAGCGAGGTCATGCGACGGGCTCGTGCCCACGAGCGATGCCTCGAAGGCGCGTCCGTCGACCAGACGGACGGTGGCGGCGGAGGCGCCCGCGACCACGTGCGCATTCGTCACCACATGGCCGCGGTTGTCCCAGATGAAGCCGGATCCGGCGCCGCGCGGCACCTGGAAGATGTTGCGCGTCCAGGGGTTCAGCACACGCTCGGTGGTGGCGATATAGACCACGGAGGCGCGCGCCTTCTCGAACAGCGCGATGGTCGCCTGCTCGTCCTCGCCGAGCGGCCCGCGCGGGGTGACGGGCAGCGGCTGTGCGGCCCCGCCGACCTGGGCGAGGACTGAGGCGGTCATCTGCCACACAAAGGCCCCGAGACCACCCGCGAGCACAAAAGCGGCGCAAGGAATGAGAAAACGTCTCATCGCAGCTGCAACCGCTTGCCCGCCCCGCGTGTCGAACCCCGGCTCTGCCCACAGCCTAGCGGATGATGCACGCCAGCCAAAGCGGCTCAGCCGCGACCCGCAGGTGCTGCGCGCCTGCGGGTCGCAAGCTGGGCGGCGATCACGGCAGCGGCGAGGCCGGCACCGATCAGGTCGGTCACGATCCCGGGCTGGATCAGCGTGACCGCGGCGGCGACCAGAGCCGCCCTCTGCCAAGCGCTCGCCGGCGCGAACAGGCAGCCATGCAGGCCGGCAGCGAGCACGACGCATCCTGCCGTCGCGGTGACGGCCGCGTGCAGAACCTGCGGCCAGTCGCCGATCATCAGGAGAGCCGGCTCATGGACGAACATGAACGGGACGATGAACCCGGCTGCGCCGATCTTCACCGCCGACCAGCCCGACGACCAGAGCTCGCTTCTCGCAAGCCCGGCGGCTGCGAACACCGCAAGCGCCACCGGCGGGGTGATCGCGGAGAGGATCGCGAAGTAGAAGGCGAACATGTGCGCCGCCGGGGCGACCACCCCGAGCTTGATCAGCGCCGGCACGAGCAGCGACACCATCACGATGTAGGCAGGCGTGGTGGGCATCCCCATGCCGAGGATGATCCCGGCGATCATGGTCATCCCCAGCGCCAGCAGCAGGCTGTTGTTGGCGAGGTTGACGACGACCTGGGTGAAGGTGATGCCGAGCCCGGTCAGCGCGATGATGCCGATGACGATGCCGGCGCAGGCGCATGCCATGGCCACGCCGAGCGCTCCCTTGGCGCCGTCGACCACCGCGTCCCAGACGGACGCGGGCGTGACAGCGCCGCGCGAGGAGGCGCGCAGGAGCGCGACGGGAAAGCAGGCGAGCGTTCCCACGAGCGCGGCGAGCGGTGCGGAATAGCCGCCGAACAGCCCGGCAAGCACGAGCAGGATCGGGATGACGAGATGGCCGTTCGCCGCGAGCGTCGGGCCGAGCCGCGGAACGTCGCTCTCCGCAAGGCCCACGAGCCGAAAACGCTTCGCTTCGAAATGCACCGCCGCGAAGGTGGCGGCGTAGTAGAGCAGCGCCGGCAGGGCAGCCCACGTCACCACCTGGAGATAGGCCACTCCCATGTACTCTGCCATCACGAAGGCCGCTGCGCCCATGATGGGCGGCATGATCTGCCCGCCCGTCGAGGCCACAGCCTCCACGCCTGCCGCGAAGGGGGCGCGGAAGCCGGTGCGCAGCATCAGCGGGATCGTCACCTGGCCGGTGACCATCACATTCGCCACCGCCGAGCCGGAGACGGTGCCGAACAGGCTCGAGGACAGCACCGCGACCTTGCCGGGCCCGCCCGTGGAGCGGCCGGTGAGCGCGAGCGCGAAATCCATGAACAGCCTGCCGGTGCCGGATCGTTCCATGAACGAGCCGAACAGCACAAATATGACAACGAACCCGGCAGAGACCCCGAGCGTCGAGCCGAAGATCCCGTCGGTCGTGAGGTAGAGCTGGTCGATGACGACAAGCGGCGTGACGTTGGTGAAGAAGAGGGCATAGCCGAGGAAGGCCAGTGCGGTCGCCGGCAGGGCCCAGCCGATCGACCGTCGCGTCGCCTCGAGCACGGTCGCGACGCAAAGCCACCCCATCGCCTGTTGGATTGGCGTCGGGTCGTCGATCATCGCGATCCGATTGACGACCTCGTCGTAGGTCGCGAACAGATGGAGGATCGGGGCGGCAGAGAGCACGAGCAGCGCCCAGTCCTCGATGCCCGGGTTGCCTCTGCCCCGCCGCGCGCGCAGCGGGATGGTCAGGAACACGAGCACCATCGCGAAAATCAGATGGGTGCCGCGGAAGACCACCGCCTCAGGCGGCGAGACCGCGATCGCCCACATGTGGAAGAGCGCCATTGCCGCTGCGATGGCGCCCGTCAAGAGAGCGACGACGCGGGAATAGGTCATGCCTTGGTCATGCCGCCCGCGCCGCAGGCAACGTGCTTCAGCCGGCGACGCCGCGAGAGCGGTAGAATCGCGCGGCACCTGGGTGCATCGGCACGCCGATGTCCTGCGCGGCCGCGGCAGGCGTCAGCCCCTCAAGAGCGCGGTTGATCGGCGTCAGTGCGCCGAGATTGGCGAACAGGAGCTCGACCATGCGGAAGATGCGCTCCTCGGGCTGGTCACACGCGGCGATCAGGTGTGCCGAGTAGACGATCTGCATCACCGGCTCGCTCTGCTGCGGGTAGGTGTTGGCCGGGATCGGGCCGAGATTGTAGCCGGAATTGATCCGCTTCATCGCCTCGCCGTAGGGGGTGAGGTCGACGAAGCGGATCGCCCGGGCCGCGGCGAGGTCCATCACGCTCGAGGCCGGAATGGTCGTGCCGAGGGTGAAGGCGACGGCGTGGCCGTCCTTCATCAGCCCGACCGCGTCGGTGTAGCTCGCCTGGAAATTGGCGCGCACGTCGTTGTAGCTCATCCCGGCCGCCTGCAGGATGTGGCGGGTGATCACCTCTGCCGTGTTGCCGCGCGGCTGGACAACGATCGAGCGGCCCCGCAGGTCTTCGATCCGGCGGATATTGGCGTCTGCGAGCGTTACCACCTGGAAGTACTGCGGGTAGAGGTTGCCGAGATTGCAGACCCTGGTGACCTTGCGGGGGAAGGGCTCGGCGCCGTTCAGGCCATCGACGGTGGTGATCGAGTTGCCGAAGCCGAGCTCGGCGCGGCCCTCGTCGACCCCGCGCACGTTTGCCACGCCCGCGCCGGGCAGCGTCTGGATCGAGAGCCCGGGGATGTTCTGCTCCCAGATGTTCTTGAGCGCGCCGCCGATCGGAACCCAGACGCCACCCTGCGGGCCTGTCATGAAGCGCAGCTGCTGCGCCTCGGCACCAGCGGCGGGGAGAATGGCAATCGCCGCGGCAACGACGGCGCGACGGATACCCGGCGTCATGAACCTTCCTCCGTTCTGCTTTCGGCATTCGCCGCACAGCCGACATTGAAGGGGGCTGGGCACGGCGCGGTCAAGCGGCGTGCCGCGCGCGACAGAACTGAGACCTTAACGATCGCGAAGGCCAGGATCGCGAAAAGGCGCGTGGCAACCTAGTGCAGGATGAGTTGGGCCGTGGCACGGAGAGGTGAGACAGGTCTGAGCGCTTCTATTGGATTGTTGGATGGAACGAGGGTCGAACAGGACCGACAGGAACGAGCAGGTCTCTGGCGCGAGGGAGGCCTTGGCGATGCTGACGCGCGCCCGCAACGCTGGCGGCGTCGGCGCCGAGGCCGGTCCTGGCAGGCGGTTTTCGGCGAAGAGGAAGCTGGCGGCTGTCCAGTGCCTGCTGCGGGGCGAGAGCCTGGAGGTGGTGTTGCGGGAGTTGAACGTGCTGGCGCACCGGCTGTCGGAGTGGCGCGAGCGCGCCTTGCTGGGGGCGGAGAGTGCGCTCAAGGAAAGCGAGCCCGACGCGCGCGATGCGGAGATCGAGCGGCTGAAGGCCAAGCTGGGCGAAATCACCATGGCCAATGAGTTGCTTTACGCCAAGATCGACAAGCTGGAGGCGGGCCGCCCTTTGGCCGTCCGGAGGTCGAGGCCATGAGCCGCAGTCTCTCGCCCTCCGTTCAGCACTGCTGTGGGACGGCGCGGGTGTGCCGAGTCTGGGGTTTGTCGCGGGCGACGATCTACCGGCACCGCAGGGCCGCCAGCGCGGCGAATGACAACGCCGGTTCTCGGCGGCGGCGCGGTCCGATCGGAGCCGGCAGCGACGCCGAGCTTCTGGCGGCGATCCGGGCGGAAATCAAGGCCTAGCCGTTCGTCGGTGAAGGCTACAGCAAGATCTGGGCCCGTCTGCGCATCTGCGGCATCCGGACGGCGGCACGCCGGGTCCTGCGGCTGATGCCTGAGGCCGGCCTGCTCGCGCCGCATCGGCCGATACCCCGTGCGGCGCCTCTCCACGACGGCATCATCGTGACCAAGCGGGTGGACGAGGGCTGGGGCACCGACATGACCGAGACCGTGACCACCGGCGAAGGACGCGCCTTACTGTTCATCGCGGTCGACCATTGCTCCGGCGAGGTCGTCGGCACCCATGCCTCCTCCAGCGCCAGCCGCCGGGAGGCGCTCGAGCCGACCCAGCAGGGTGTGGCCAGGCACTTCGGCGGTGTCGGGAAGAATGCCGCCCGCGGCCTGACCCTGCGCTACGACCACCGCTCGAACGACATCGCCGACGACTTCCAGAGGGAGATCCGGTTCCTGGGGATCACCAGCTCCCCGTCCTTCGTGCGTCAGCCCGAGGGCAACGGCGTCGCCGAGCGGGCCATCCGGACCTTGAGGGAGCAGCTGCTGTGGGTCCGGCACTCCGCCACCGTCGAGAACTTGCGGCGGGCCCTGGCCGAGTTCGCCGCGCTCTACAACACCACCTGGCTGCGGGAGAGGCATGGCCACAAAACGCCAAATCAGATCAGGGCCGAGCAAATCGGCCTTGCAGCCGAAGCCGCCACGGAGCTCGGATTGGCGGCGTAACCAGCGCAACCCCCTGTCTCATTTCCGTATCGCGATAGAGAGGCAGGCATCGTCGACGGCATCATGCATCGCGGCCATGCGCGCCGGCCACTCACTGCCTGGCAGCGCTGGATGAACACGGCGTTCGCGCCCATCCGCGGCCAAGTCGAACGCAGCTTCGGCGCGCTCAAGCGCAGCTATGGCTGGCGGCGCGTGCGGTATCGCGGCCTGCTGCGTAACAGCGCCCATCTGCACCTGCTCTGCACCGCCATGAACCTGCGCCGCGCCGAACGGCTGCTCGCCTGACGGGAGCGGTGTGTCCGCCGCCCGACTGGCGGGCCCGAAAACGACCGCCAAGCCGCTTCCAAGCCGCCGTCACACCTCAAACACACGATCAAGGACGTTTCGCTGGGATCTCCACCGTGACCGTGCGGGAGATGCTGGAGGTTCTGCGCTCCGTCTGCGGCCATGCGGCGATGCGGCTGATCAGCCGTGTGGAGGACCCAGAGGTCGCCGCGATCGTCGGCACCTGGCCTGCGCGTTTCTCGGCAGAACGCGCGCTCGCTCTTGGCTTCCGCCCGCACGAGGGGCTTGAGGCCGTGGTGCGCGCCTTCCTCGAGGAAGACCTCGCCGAGACCCGCGCCCTCAGGGGCTGAGGCGGCGCGTGAGCCTCGCGCTCGAGGCCATCCGTAAGCGCTGCTGCGACCCGCGGGGCGGGAGGGCGGCGTCCCCGGGCCGCCTCACGTGGAGAGGTCCTCGAAGAAGTCCTCGTCGAGGCGCTTGATTTCGATCCGCCTGGTGACGCGGCAGCCGACTCCGAAGCGTATCATCAGCGAAGCGAGCTGTTCTCCGTCGACGAGCACGATTCGTGCGCCGAGCTGCTCTGCCGTGTCGCGCGCCTCGCGCGTGAAGCCGCTCGTCGTCACGAACAGGCCTTTCGCCGCCTTCTTCATGTTGAGGCTGCCGAAAAACTCGCGGATCGCCGCGGCCCCGACAGTGTTCCCGGCCTGGTAGCGCTTGGCCTGGACGAAGATACGCCCAAGCCCGAGCGCATCCTCATCGACCACGCCGTCGACGCCGTCGTCGCCAGAGCGGCCGAGCGCGCGGGCCGCCTCGGGGCGTGACCCGCCATAGCCCATCGCGAGCAGAAGCTCGATCACGAGCCGCTCGAAGCCTGCCGGCGGTAGGGACCGGACTCGTTCGAGGAGCTCGTCCGCGAGAAGCGCTGCAAGCGTCGCCTGCGCCTCGGCGATCGCCTCTTCAGGGCTCGGCGCCGGCGCGGCGAGATCAGTCGCAGCGGCTGGGGAGACCGCTGGCGGCGGCCCGTCATCACCCTCCGTCCGGGCAGCGCGGCTTCGGTTCCGGAACTCGCGGAATTCGGGAAACTCGATGAGCACCGAATTGTCGATCCGGTCGGGATGTTTCGCGAGTAGCTCGAGCCCGCGCTGCGTGGCGCGGTACCAACCCCGCCTCGGCTGCTCGATCAGCCCCGCCTGCTTGAGATAGGTCTTCGCCCAGTGGACGCGGTTGCCGATGAGGCTCGTCGAGCCGGAGGGGATACGCGCTGCACGCTCCTCAGGCGTGAGCCCGAGCTGGTCGGAGATGCGCTCGATCGCGTCCCCGATCTTCACCTCGCCGCTGGCGCCCAGCGCGAGCACCGGCAGCATCAGGGTCTCATAGTCGGGGATCGGCATCTGCCGCGCTGGAGGCCTCAGTCCTCGAGGAAGCTCCTCAGCTTGCGCGACCGGCTCGGGTGCTTGAGTTTGCGCAGCGCCTTGGCCTCGATCTGCCGGATTCGCTCGCGGGTGACGCTGAACTGCTGGCCCACCTCCTCGAGCGTATGGTCGGTGTTCATGCCGATGCCGAAACGCATGCGCAGAACGCGCTCCTCGCGCGGGGTGAGGGTCGAGAGCACCCGCGTCGTCGCCTCGCGGAGATTGGACTGGGTCGCCGCCTCGAGCGGGTTGACTGCGTTCTTGTCCTCGATGAAGTCGCCGAGGTGGCTGTCCTCCTCGTCGCCGATCGGCGTCTCTAGCGAGATCGGCTCCTTGGCGATCTTCAGCACCTTGCGCACCTTCTCAAGCGGCATGCCGAGCTTCTCCGCGAGCTCCTCAGGCGTGGGCTCACGGCCTATCTCATGCAGCATCTGGCGCGAGGTGCGCACGAGCTTGTTGATCGTCTCGATCATGTGCACGGGGATGCGGATGGTGCGCGCCTGGTCGGCGATCGAGCGGGTGATCGCCTGGCGTATCCACCACGTCGCATAGGTCGAGAACTTGTAGCCGCGGCGGTATTCGAACTTGTCCACCGCCTTCATCAGGCCGATGTTGCCCTCCTGGATCAGGTCGAGGAACTGCAGGCCGCGATTGGTGTACTTCTTGGCGATCGAGATCACGAGGCGGAGATTGGCCTCGATCATCTCCTTCTTCGCCCGGGCGGCGTCCCGCTCGCCCTTCTGCACCGTCTGCACGACGCGCTTGAACTCGCCGATCGGCAGGTGGACCTCGTTCGAAATCTGCGCGATGCGGGCGCGGATCTCCGCCACCTCCTCGGCGTGCTTGGTGGCGAGCAGCTTCCAGCCCTTGCCCGGCAGCGAGCCGACGCGCTCGAGCCAGCCCGGGTCGAGCTCGTGGCCGCGATACTGGGCGAGGAAGTCGTCGCGCTTGATCTTGGCCGCATCGGCCAGCCGCAGGAGCTGCCCCTCGAGCGTGTTCAGCCGCTGGTTCAGCTCGCGCAGCTGCTCGACGAGCTGCTCGATCCGCGCGTTGTTGAGGTGCACCTTCTCGACGAGCCTGGTGACCTCCGCCTTGGCCTTCTCGTATTTCGCCTCGGCCTGCCGGGAGGGCTTGCCGCCCTCGGAGAGGGTCTTGAGCCGCGCCTCCTGGAGCTTGGCGAGCTTCTTGTAGCTTGCGGCGATCTCCTCGAAGGTCTTCAGCACCTCGGGTTTCAGCTTCTCCTCGAGGGCGGAGAGCGACATCTGCACGCCGTCGTCGTCGTCGAAGCCCTCCTCGCCGCCCGCATCGTCGCCCGGCTCGTCGGCGGGAAGCGCCGCGCCCTCGCCCGGGGCGCCGCCCGCGTTGGTCGCCTCGAGGTCGATGATGTCGCGCAGGAGCATCTTCCCGGCCTGCAGGGCGTCGTGCCAGGCGATGATCGCGCGGAAGGTGAGCGGGCTCTCGCACAGCCCGCCGATCATCATCTCGCGGCCTGCCTCGATCCGCTTGGCGATCGCAATCTCGCCATCGCGCGAGAGCAGCTCGACCGAGCCCATCTCGCGGAGATACATCCGCACCGGGTCGTCGGTGCGGCCCATGTCGGCCTCGTCGACATTGCCGCCCGAGCCCTCGCCGTCCTCGTCCGCCTCCGCCTTGGCGGCAGGGACGCTGTCAGGGTCCTCCGCCTCCTCGCTCTCGACGACGTTGATGCCGCGCTCAGACAGCATGGCCATCGTGTCCTCGATCTGCTCGGAGGACACCTGGCCGGGCGGCAGGGCGGCGTTGACCTCGTCATAGGTCACGTAGCCGCGCTCGGTGCCGCGGGCGATCAGCTTCTTCACGGCAATCGACTGGACGTCGAGCAGAGCGCCATCGGCGAGATCGTCTGCCGCCTGGTCGGTCTGCGCTGCGGAAACGGGTTTCGCCATGTCTGTCCTCGCGGGCTTGTGCTGCCTTCGATCGTGTTCGGGGGCTGCGACGCCCCCCTATCCTAGCGATGCGTCCGCACCGTCTGCGCTGGTCCTTCGGCGGCTGCGGCCTGTGCCTGGATTAGGGCGACGAGCCGCCGCTCGTTCGCCTCGGTGAACTCGGCCGCGAGCCGCGCCTTCGCCTCGGCGATCTCGGCAGCGAGCCGGTCAGGGTCAAGCGCGGCCAGGGCCTGGAAGAACGCCTCACGCACCTCACCCGGCGCAGCGCCTGGCATGGTGCAGGCAGGAAGTGCGGAGAGGCGCGTGCCGAGCACGGCATCCAGCGGCTCGCGCAGGCCCATCTGCTGCAAGTGGTCGATCAACCCTGCCGAGTCAAGCCCGAAGACCGCCTCTGCTTCCGCCACGAGAGCAGCCCTGAGGCGCTCGCATGGCGCTGTGCGGAACGCGAGGTTGGCGAGCGCCTCCTCCGCCTCTGGCAGGAGGGAGGGGTGGCTCAGGATCAGCGCGAGCACGTCCCGCTCACGCAGCGCCCCTGCTCTTTCCGGAACGAGGTTCGGCCGGAGGAGGCGGCGCGGCGCGGCGGCGCCCCGGGCCTCGGCGCGGCGGCCTGCGGCGAACCAGCGCTCCCGCCAGTGGCGGCGGTATTCCTCGCGCAGCGTCGCATCGGCGATCTCCGCCGCGAGCTCCTCGAGCCTGCGCCGCTGGGCTGCCCGCGCCTCCGGGGTCGCCGCGCGGCTGCCGCAGGTGGCCTCGAATAGAGCATCGGCGAGCCCGCGCGCCCCGTTGAGCACGGCCCGGAAACCGTCCGGGCCGCGGCGGAGCAGTGAGTCAGGGTCCTCGCCCGCGGGCAGGGTCGCGAGCCTGAGCGTTCGGCCGGGGCCGATCCGCGGCAGAGCGAGCTCGGCTGCGCGCAGCGCCGCGCGCGCCCCCGCCGAATCCCCATCGAAGCAGAGGATTGGCTCCGGGGCGAGCCGCCAAGCTTCGGCGAGATGATCCTCTGTCAGAGCCGTCCCGAGCGGGGCGACCGCGCCGCCAAACCCGGCCTGATGCAGCGCGATCACATCCATGAAGCCCTCGACGACCACGAGCTCCGCACCGGCAGCGACCGCAGCGCGGGCGTGGTGCAGCCCATAGAGGGTGCGTCGCTTCGCGAACAGCGCCGTCTCCGGCCCGTTGAGATATTTGGGCTGGCCCTCGCCGAGGACCCTCCCCCCGAAGCCGATCACCCGCCCGCGCCTGTCGTGGATCGGGAACATCACCCGGTTGAAGAAGAGATCGACAGCCGGGCGCGACGGGTTGTCCTGCTTCATCAGCCCCACAGCGACGAGCTGCTCCACCGTCACGCCCTCGCCCTTCAGCGCCTGCGCGAGCGCTCCCCGCCCCTCGCCCGACCAGCCGAGGCAGAAGGCGCGGATCGTATCGTCAGCGAGCCCCCGGCCGCGAAGATAGGCGAGCGCTGTCGCACCCTCGCGGCCCCAGAGGCTCGCGGCGAAGTGCCGCGCCGCCTTCTCTGCGACCTCGGTGAGCAAGGCCTGGCGTGCTGCGGCAGCCGCTGCCTCGGGCGTCGGCCTCGGCACGCTGAGCCCCGCCTCGGTGGCGAGCTTCTCCACCGCATCGACGAAGCCGAGGTTCTCGGTTTGCATCACAAAGCGGATCACGTCGCCATGCGCGCCGCAGCCGAAGCAGTGGTAGAAGCCCTTGTCCTCGCGGACGTGGAAGGAGGGCGTCTTCTCGGCGTGGAAGGGGCAGAGGCCCTTGAGGTCACGCCCCACCCGGCGCAGCTGCACCCGCCGCCCGACCACGGCAGAGAGTGGCAGCCGCGCGCGGAGCTCGTCGAGGAAGCTCTCGGGGATCGCCACGGGCGCTGCCCGCTCAGCCGGCGAGAGCCGCCTTCACCAGTGGGCCTACCTTGGCCATGTCCAGAGCCGCGCCATGCTTGGCCTTCAGAGCGCCCATCACCTTGCCCATGTCCTTCGGCCCCGCTGCCCCGGTCTCGGCAACCGCCTCAGCGACCGCCGCCCGGATCGACGCCTCGTCCATCTCCGGGGGAAGGAAGCGCGAGATCACCGCGATCTCCGCCTCCTCCTTGGCAGCGAGATCCTCCCGCCCGCCCTGGCGATAGAGGGCGATGCTTTCGCGCCTGCTCTTGATCATGCTGCGCAGCATGGCCCGGATCGCGTCGTCACTCGCCTCCCGGGGCGCATCGGCCCTGGTCAGGTCCCGGGTGGCGATGTCGGCCTCCTTCAGCTTTGCGAGGATCATCCGGATCGTCGAGGTCGTCGCGGCGTCTTGCGCCTTCATCGAGGCTTTCATCGCCTCCGCGAATTGCTCGCGCAGCCCCATGCGGCACTCCTCTCTCGAGACAGCCCTCTAGTATAGGGAGCCGCGCCCTGCACTGCGAGGCTGGGAAGAGTTTTCCCAAAGCGCCCCTTTTCGCTTGAAATGGGAATTGGTTTCCCATACGCGAGGCCGCATGGCCAGCGTGGACGAGATCATCGAACGTCTGGGGGGCCCGGAGCGGGCGGCCCAGGTCACCGCCGTCAGCACCGAGGCGATCCGCAAATGGCGGCAGGCGAAATCCATCCCGGCACGGCACTGGCCGGTGATCCTCAAGGAGACGGGGCTCACACTCGACGACATGCCCGGCGCCGCCGCTCTCGCGCAGGCAGAGACGGATGGCCGCCCTCCCGCCGCCACGGCCGCACTTGTGCTTGCCGACGGGGCCGTCTTCTGGGGTCGCGGCTTCGGCGCCTTTGGCGTGACGGTGGGCGAGGTGTGCTTCAACACGGCGATCACCGGCTACCAGGAGGTCCTGACCGACCCCTCCTATGCCGGGCAGATCATTACCTTCACCTTCCCGCATATTGGGAATGTCGGCACCAACCCAGAAGACATCGAGGCAGCGACACCGGCCGCGCGCGGCCTCGTGGTGCGCGACGACCCGACCGAGCCCTCGAACTGGCGTGCGAACCGCTCCCTTCCGTCCTGGCTCGCAAGCCACGGCCTTCCCGGCATCGCCGGAATCGACACGCGCCGACTCACGCGGCGCATACGCGACGGCGGAGCGCCGACCGGCGTGCTCGCTCATCCTGAGGACGGGCGCTTCGATCTCCCGGCCTTCGTCGAGCGGGCCCGCGCCTGGCCAGGCCTCGAGGGCATGGACCTCGCCAGGGAGGTCACCACGCGGCAGATCTATTCCTGGGACGAGACGACATGGGCCTGGGGGCAGGGCTACGGCCGGCAGGAGGCGCCGCGCCACCATGTCGTTGCGGTCGACTACGGCGCCAAGCGCAACATCCTCCGCTGCCTTGCCTCTGCCGGCTGTCGCGTCACCGTGGTTCCAGCGACCGCGACGGCTGAGGAAATCCTCCGCCACCGGCCCGACGGGGTGTTCCTCTCCAACGGCCCGGGCGACCCTGCCGCCACCGGCGCCTATGCCGTGCCCGCGATCCGCGCCGTGCTCGAGGCCCGCGTGCCTCTGTTCGGCATCTGCCTCGGCCACCAACTGCTCGCGCTCGCGCTCGGCGCAAGAACGGTCAAGCTCGCGCGCGGCCATCGCGGTGCCAACCATCCGGTGAAGGACCTCGCCACCGGCAGGGTCGAGATCACCAGCCAGAACCACGGCTTCGCGGTGGTCCCTGAGAGCCTGCCGCAAGCCGTGGCGGTGACGCATGTGTCGCTGTTCGACGGCACCAACGAGGGCATCGCCTGCACAGACCGTCCCGCCTTCTCCGTGCAGTATCACCCGGAGGCGTCGCCAGGCCCGACCGACAGCCACCATCTCTTCCGCCGCTTCGTCGAGCTGATCGAGCGCGCGAAGGCAGCGTGAGCGCACCATGCCGCAGGGCCGATCGCGCTTGCCGCAGACTCGTTCCGCTTCCGGTTCACCCCCGCGCGCGCGCGTCGAGCGCGTCTGTCGCTCTCGCCTGCGCAAGCAGTCTCTCCGGCCCAGCCGCTCACGTCCCGGCAGCGCTCCTTCCGATCGGCGCGCCGTGCGACGGCAAGCGGGGATCGCAGGCAAGCCGGGGGCAGAGCTTCAGCAACGCTTCCGCGCTGCCCGCCGCTCTAATCGTGACCGGAACATGGCGTGAGAGGAGGCCCGCATGACGCTCTTCGATCTCTCGGGGAGAACCGCGCTCGTCACGGGCGGCAATGGCGGCATCGGCCTCGGCATGGCGAAGGGGCTTGCGGCGGCAGGCGCCAACGTCATGGTCTCGGGCCGGAACGAGGCGAAGAACCGAGCCGCCGTAGCCGCCCTCGGCGAGAGGGCCGCTTCCGTCGCGGCCGACGTGACGAGGCCCGACGCGGTCGAGGCGATGGTGCAGGCGACGATCGACCGCTTCGGCGGGCTCGACATCCTCGTGATCAACGCAGGCATCAACATCCGCAAGGCCGCCCACGAGGCGAGCCTCGAGGAGTGGCGCGCGGTGATCTCTGCCAATCTCGACAGCGCGTTCCTTGCCGCCCGCGCCGCCTATCCCGCTCTCAAGGCCTCCGGCCGCGGCAAGGTGATCGCCACCGGGTCGATGACCACGCTGTTCGGCGCACCCTTCGCCCCGGCCTACAGCGCCTCGAAGGGCGGCATCGTCCAGTTCGTCCGCTCGATCGCCGCCGCCTGGGCGGCCGACAACATCCAGTGCAACGCAATCCTGCCGGGCTGGATCGACACCGATCTCACGCGCCGCGCCCGCGCCGAGGTGCCAGGCCTGAACGAGCGCGTGCTCTCCCGCACCCCTGCCGGACGCTGGGGCAGGGCCGAGGATTTCGCGGGCATCGCCGTGTTCCTCGCCTCCTCCGCCTCCGACTTCATCACCGGCGCCGCCATCCCGGTCGACGGCGGGTATTCCTCGACGATCTGAAACGGGTCCGCACCGATGCCCAAGCGCACCGACATCGCCTCGATCCTGATCATCGGCGCGGGGCCGATCGTCATCGGCCAGGCCTGCGAGTTCGACTACTCGGGCGCGCAGGCCTGCAAGGCGCTGAAGGCGGAGGGCTACCGAGTCATCCTGGTCAACTCCAACCCGGCGACGATCATGACCGACCCGGGGCTCGCGGATTCGACCTATATCGAGCCGATCACGCCGGAGATGGTCGAGAAGATCATCGCCCGCGAGCGGCCGGACTCGCTTCTGCCAACTATGGGCGGGCAGACGGCGCTCAACACCGCGATGAAGCTCGCCGAGTCAGGCGTGCTCGCCCGCTACGGCGTCGAGCTGATCGGCGCGAGGCGCGAGGCGATCGAGAAGGCGGAGGACAGGCAGAAGTTCCGCGACGCGATGGCGGCGATCGGCATCGAGAGCCCCCGAAGCGCGATCGCCCGCAGCCTTGCCGAGGCGCGCGAGGCGCTAAAGCTCGTCGGCCTGCCGGCGGTGATACGCCCTTCCTTCACGCTGGGCGGCACTGGTGGCGGCATCGCCTACAACCGCGAGGAGTTCGAGCAGATCGTCGCCGGCGGCCTCGACGCCTCGCCCACCTCGGAGGTGCTGGTCGAGGAGAGCGTGCTTGGGTGGAAGGAGTTCGAGATGGAGGTCGTGCGCGACCGCGCCGACAACTGCATCATCGTCTGCTCCATCGAGAACCTCGACCCGATGGGCGTGCACACGGGAGACAGCGTGACGATCGCGCCAGCGCTGACGCTCACCGACAAGGAATACCAGAGGATGCGCGACGCCTCGATCGCATGCCTGCGCGAGATCGGCGTCGACACAGGCGGATCGAACGTGCAATTCGCGATCAACCCGGCCGACGGGCGTATGGTCATCATCGAGATGAACCCGCGCGTCTCCCGCTCCTCCGCCCTCGCCTCGAAGGCGACAGGCTTCCCGATCGCCAAGGTCGCGGCGAAGCTCGCCGTCGGCTATACGCTCGACGAGCTCGCCAACGACATCACCCGCGTCACCCCCGCGAGCTTCGAGCCGACGATCGACTACGTCGTCGTGAAGATGCCGCGCTTCACCTTCGAGAAGTTCCCAGGCACGCCGCCGCTCCTCACCACCTCCATGAAGTCGGTCGGCGAGGCGATGGCGATCGGCCGGACCTTCGCAGAAGCGGTGCAGAAGGGGCTGCGCAGCCTCGAGACTGGGCTTTCCGGCTTCGACGAGGTGGCCGAACTCGAAGGCGCGGGAAAGGGTGCGGTGCTCGCCGCCCTCTCGACGCCGAAACCAGACCGCCTGCTCGTCGTCGCCCAGGCCTTCCGGGAAGGGCTGACGGTCGAGGAGATCCACAAGGCGTGCCGGTTCGACCCATGGTTCCTGCGCGAGATCGAGGCTGTGGTCCAAGCAGAGGACATGGTGCGCGCAGCCGGGCTGCCGCGCGATGCCGCAGGACTTGCCCGGCTCAAGGGCTTGGGCTTCTCCGACCGCCGCCTCGCCGCGCTTGCGGGCGTGCCGGAGGCAGAGGTCGCGGCCCTGCGCGCGCGGCTCGGCGTGCGGCCCGTCTACAAGCGGATCGACACCTGCGCGGCCGAGTTCGCGAGCGCGACGCCCTACATGTATTCGACCTACGAAGGCAACGGCATCGAGGCCGCGGAATGCGAGGCTGATCCGTCCGAGAGGCGCAAGGTGGTGATCCTCGGCGGCGGGCCGAACAGGATTGGCCAGGGAATCGAGTTCGACTATTGCTGCGTGCATGCCGCCTACGCGCTCAAGGAGGCGGGGTTCGAGACCATCATGGTCAATTGCAACCCAGAGACCGTCTCGACCGACTACGACACCGCGGACCGGCTCTACTTCGAGCCGCTCACTGCCGAGGACGTGATCGCGCTGATCCGGCGTGAGCAGGAGCGCGGCGAGGTGGTCGGCTGCATCGTCCAGTACGGGGGGCAGACGCCGCTGAGACTCAGCCAGCCGCTCGCGGCGGCCGAAATCCCTCTGCTCGGCACGTCGGCGGATGCGATCGACATCGCCGAGGACCGCGAGCGCTTCCAGGACCTGCTCAGGCGCCTCGGCCTGCGCCAGCCGGAGAACGGCACCGCGCGGTCGGCGGAGGAGGCGGAGACGGTTGCGGAACGGATCGGCTATCCGGTGGTGATCCGCCCCTCCTACGTGCTCGGCGGCAGGGCGATGGAGATCGTGCATGACCGCGCCCAGCTCCACCGCTACATGCGCGAGGCCGTGCGGGTCTCGGGCGACAATCCCGTGCTGATCGATCGTTACCTCAACGACGCGATCGAGGTTGATGTCGACTGCATCGCCGACGGCGAGACGGTCTATGTCGCGGGCGTGATGGAGCACATAGAGGAGGCGGGCATACACTCGGGCGACAGCGCCTGCTCTCTGCCGCCCTATTCGCTTTCGCCAGCGCTCGTCTCCGAGCTCCGCGCGGAGACGGAGGGGCTCGCCAGAGCGCTGAAGGTCGTCGGCCTGATGAACGTGCAGTACGCGATCAAGGACGGGACGATCTATGTCCTCGAGGTGAACCCGCGCGCCTCGCGCACCGTGCCGTTCGTTGCGAAGGCGACAGGTGTTCCGGTGGCGAAGATCGGGGCCCGGGTGATGGCCGGGGCGAGGCTGTCCGACTTCCGGCTCGACGACGACGCGGTGAGCCGGCATGTGGCGGTGAAGGAGAGCGTCTTCCCCTTCGCGCGCTTCCCGAACGTCGATGTCCTCTTGGGCCCGGAGATGAAATCGACTGGCGAGGTGATGGGGCTTGATTCGTCGTTCGAGCGCGCCTTTGCCAAGAGCCAGCTCGGCGCTGGCGTGCGCCTGCCTCTTGCCGGCACCGCCTTCATCAGCGTCAAGGACGATGACAAGGCGGCGGCGGTGTCGCTCGCGCGGCGTCTTGCGGAGATGGGTTTTGCCGTCGCGGCGACGCGCGGCACGGCTGCAGCGATCCGCGAGGCGGGCCTGCCGGTGACGGTGGTGAACAAGGTGCTCGAGGGGCGGCCGCACTGCGTGGACGCGATCAAGTCCGGCGCTTTCCAGCTCGTGATCAACACCTCCTCCGGCGGGCAGAGCGTCTCAGACAGTTTCGACATACGCCGCAGCGCGCTCACTCACAACGTGCCGCACTACACCACCCTGGCGGGGGCGCGTGCGGCCGTGCATGCGATCGCTGCGCTGAAGGCCGGAACCCTTGAAGTGGCCCCCCTCCAGTCGTATTTTCAGCATTCGTTCTAGGCGCGGCGCGCCACCCGGGCAGACCTGAGAGAGGGGCCTGCCCGCAGGCGCGTCGCTTCGTCTCCGGCCGCATCGGCGTCATCGAGGCTCCGCGCGGCCCGGACGATAGGCCATGCCGGGGCGTTGCGTGAACCGAGGAAGCGTGCCGTGCAGAAGTTCCCGATGACCGCAGAAGGCCTGGCGAGGCTCGAGGAGGAGCTTCGCCAGCTCAAGACCGTCGAGCGTCCCGCGATCATCCGCGCGATCGCGGAAGCGCGCTCGCATGGCGACCTCTCCGAGAACGCCGAGTACCACGCAGCGCGCGAGCGCCAGTCCTTCATCGAAGGCCGCGTGGCGGAGCTTGAATCCATCATCGCCGCTGCCGAGGTGATCGACATCTCGAAGCTGTCGGGCAACCAGGTGGCGTTCGGCGCCAAGGTCACTCTGGTGGACGAGGACACCGAGGAGGAGCGCACCTACCAGATCGTCGGCGCGCACGAGGCCGACATCAAGAAAGGCCTGCTCTCGATCTCGAGCCCCGTGGCGCGGGCCATCCTCGGCAAGAAGGCCGGCGACGTGGTCGAGGTTCCCGCCCCTGGCGGCTCCAAGCAGTACGAGATCACCCAGGTCGCTTTCGGCTGAGATGGCAGCGGCCGCTCTGGAGGTCGCGGCCGCTGTGAGCCGGATCGCCGGGCAAGCCTCGCGCACGCCGCTTCTACCGGCGCACGCACTCTTCCGGCGACTCGGAGCCGCGCCATTCTGCAAGCGCGAGCGCTGCAGCGCACCGGGAGATTGAGAAGCAGCGCAGCGCGCTCAACCTTTCTGGTTGCGCTGCAAGCCGAGGAATGCGCCCGCGGCGGCATCACCCTGGCCGCGGGCAACCTCGCGCAGGCAGTGGCGTCCCACGCCGGTCGGCAAGCATCGCCGCGACCGTGGTGAGGCCGCGCTCGAGGCCGAACGCCTGGTCGCGCGCGGCCGCGCACGGCGCGACGGTGGTGCTCGAGAGCGACGCGCTGGAAGAGGCCGGCGCGAACCCCTTGGCGCTTGCCGCGCGCGAGGGGCGCGCCGTCGCCCACCCCTGCGATGACGACCTCGTGATCGCCGGCCAGGGCACGGCGGGAGCCGAGATGGTGGCAGACGCGCCATCGCTCGACACGCTGGTGATCCCCGTTGGCGGCGGCGGGCTGATCGCCGGCTGCGTGTTTGCCGCGCACGCGGCGGAGCTGGGCCTCGGCGTCGTCGACGTGGAGGTCGAGGGCTCGACCGCGGCGGTGCAGCGGCTCGGCGGCGAGGCGGTGCGCACGGGCGGGGCGACGATCGCCGAGGGCATCGCCGTCAACGACGTGGGCGAGCGGGCTTTCGCGATCATCCGCGCGCAGGTCGCCGAGGTCCTCGTCGTGCCGGAGGCAGCGATCGAGGCGGCGATCGTGCTGCTCGCCGAGGAGGCGAAGCTGGTGGCCGAGGGAGCGGGGGCTGCGGGCATCG
>Ga0308417_1000393_pt1 | contig 32445 bp, 32 predicted proteins | sample HotsprSampleOS65_FD_203528 | JGI IMG/M metagenome (GOLD analysis project Ga0308417, IMG submission 203528) | Hot spring phototrophic mat microbial communities from Octopus Spring, Yellowstone National Park, Wyoming, United States - 20090730_OS65 ...
TTCAATACTGCTTGAAGAACGCTGTCTATTTGCCTGACGATTTGCGCGTGAAAATTGCAGATTGGGCATTGGAGGAGTTTTATCACCGCTTTGTACGGCACGATGATTATTACACGCGCCCGTTTGTCGTTGTGGGCTATCCGCGCACCGTTGAGCACGCGAAGCATTTCCAAAAATTTTTAGAGCGGCATAAAATCTATGCGATTATTGTCGTCATTGAAATCAATGCTGCCGAAGCCAGAAGGCGAATGAGTGAAGCGGCTGTCAGTCGCGTTGGACATGAGCGCGACACCTCGCCCGAAGTCCAAAAAGTGCGCATCAGCGAGTATTATCTCAAGACGCATGGCTATCTCAAATGGCTTATCTTTACAGGCAAAGCCACTGTCTTCAAAACCTGTATCAGCAAAGCCGAGTATGAACAACATAAGCACGAATGTTCAGCCGTCGACAGAGGCGATTATGTCGTAATGCACCGCGAAGATGTAACCAAGATGATCTTCAAGTTTCTCAACATGGTGCATTTTGTTCAATCGTCAGGTGCGTAAGGCGTTGAAAATGGAGATGAAAAGAAATTGAGAACAAGTAAGCAGAGTTAGCGTATATTTGCAGTTAATTAAATCTTGTTCAAATGTCGTTTGCATCTCAATTAGAAGTCCTCTCCGAATTAGAACCCATTGTTGAATCTTTAATTGCCTCTCACGAGGAAAAACGCACGCTTTGGTATTCTTCTGACCTCTTGCCACATAGCAACGGCGGCGACCTTTCGGAACTCAACGCCCTGCGTGAGCGTGCGAAAGCAATTCCCGATAATGCGCGTGTCTCGCTTGCGCTGAATCTGCTTACCGAAGAAGGCTTGCCGCACTTTCATCGCCTCATTGCACAAGCCTTTGGAACGGAAAGTTTTTGGGCGAAGTGGAATTTTCTTTGGACAGCCGAAGAAGACCGACACGGCAATGTGATTCGCGACTACTGCCGCGACACCAACATCTTCGACTTCAACGCGCTTGAACGGGCGCAGTTCGACTACCTGCGCAAAGGCTTCACGCCAAGTTGGGCGGGCAATCCCTACAAAACTTTCGTCTACACTTCCGCACAAGAACGCGCCACGCAAATTTCTCACGAAGCCACCGCAAAACTTATCGGCGAGAGCGAGCCAACAATTACTGCCATTCTCAAACGCATTGCCACCGAAGAAGCACGGCACTTCGTCTTCTACATGACCGTCTTCAAAGAAATCTTAAAACGCGATGCGAATGCCGCTCTTGAAGCCGCAAGCGAAGTCCTGCCGTCCATCGATATGCCCGGTGTTTCTATCACGAATTTTGTCGAGTATGCAGAAGTCATTTCGCGCTCCGGCGGCTACTCCATGAACGATTACAAAATCATTGTCGAGCAACTCATTTCACATTGGAAAGTGGAAGCCTTAACCGGATTGAACGAGATTGGAAGCAAAGCTCAAGAAAAAATTATGGCGATTCCGTCGCGATTAGAAAAAGTGATTCAGCACTTTGAACGCCGATTGAAAGCAAAGTCTTTCCGATTTGATGTGATTTTTAATCGTGAACTTGCCCTGTGAAGAAGCGTGAAGGCGATGGTTGTTACGATTTGCATACAGCAGTCCAACGGAGAAATCGACACGCACCGAATTGTTTGCGAAAATCGGATTGAGGGTGAAAGTCTGCAAAGTCTTGCGCTGAACGAAGGAATACGAATTGGCGGCGCGTGCGGCGGATTAGGGCTTTGCACCACTTGCAAAGTGAAAGTAATCGAAGGCGCAGACTCTCTCTCCCGTCTCACGCGCGAAGAAAAAGAGTTCCGAGCCCAAAATCTGCTCAAAGAAGAGGAACGATTAGCCTGCCAATGCTCTCCAACAAGTGATGTAACTATCTCAATCGAAGCATAGCCCTCACATCAGCATTTTTGGCGTGAGCCGATGGGTGAAGTAGTGCATCGCTACATTGACCATCCAAATCCAATTAAATGGCTTGCCATGCAGTCGTTTCCAAATGTTCTTCCACGAATAAATCTCGCGCTGAATTTTGATAAAGTTCTCCAAAAACTCGTCGCGCTCCATTTTCATCGGCTTATACATGTAGTGGAAGGTGTCGTATTTGTCCCAATCAAAGTGTAAGATGCGCGGTTTCATTTCTTCAAACCAAGGCGTGCCGGGAAACGGTGTCGCAATCGTAAAGACAGGGAACTCAATGCGGTTGCGCATGATGAAGTCGTAAGTGCCTTGAAAACTGTTCAGCGTGTCGGTATCAAATCCGAAAATGAAATAGCCTTGTATGCCAATGCCCGCGTTATGCACGTTAGCGACCACCTCATCGTATCGATTGATTCGATTAGAGCCTTTATGCACATACTTGATAGTTTCAGGCGTAACAGATTCAAAGCCAATGTTCAGCAGTTCGCACCCGGCTTCTTTGGCAAGTTTCGGCACTTCGGGTTTTTCAAGAAAGTTCATGGAGATGTTGGCGTTCCACTTTGCGCCAAGTCCAATCATCGCATGCATCAACTCTTCCATAAAGGCAGGACGAAAACTGATGTTATCGTCCATAAACGAGATGTGAATATCTTTTTTGCCTAAACGGTTTTGATGAAATTTAATTTCTTCAACGACAAGGTCGCTGGTGCGTGTGCGGAACGACTTTCCATAAATAGTTGGAGTGGTGCAGAAGTTACAGCCGACAGGGCATCCTTTCGTCGCAAGCAATGGAATTCTGAAACTATACCGCTTTGAATTAGGTGAATTGAGCACGATACTGAAATCAGGCATGCCCATTTGCGTCATGGATTTGAATGCCCCGGCTTTGTATAGCGGTTTCATGGTGTCGCGCTCTATATCGTCGGCAAGTGAATCCCAAACAGATTCAATTTCACCGAAAACAACGCTTGTGGCGTGTTCTTTGGCTTCTTCAAACATCATGGTTGGGTGTGTGCCGCCGAGGATCACTCGTGCGCCTTGTGCGCGTGCGCGGTCAGCAATTTGATAGGCTTTTGAAACATTGAGCGTTCTTGCAGTAATTGCGACCACATCATACTTTGATAAATCTTCGGGCACAACATCGCCGATGCGCTCATCAACAAAATCAACTTCAAAACGCGTTTTTGCCAATGTGCCGACCATCATCAAGTTGAGCGGAATGCTGACCTTGCCTGAATCGACCATCAAATTCGTTTTGCTTTTCGGCTGAACAAGAAGCCAGCGTTTTTTTCTTGAAGAAGCAGGTTTTGAAACGGTCAGTGTATCGGAAGCGATGAAGTCGCTGTGGTGAAGTGAGTTCATAGTTTAACTCCTCGAAAAATGTTAAAGTGTTCATTTGGTTGAAAGTTACGACGCAATTCGCCCAAAACAAAAGCCGCCTCCTGTGGAGACGGCTTAGCATGACGATAAAAGAATCTTGCGAGAAAGAACAAAGAACAAAAGAACAGAAGAACATTAAAGTTTGTAATCCAAGCCAACTTGCAAGTAGCCGAGCCCGTAGCCTGCGCTTGCAACGAGTGCAAGGTTAGAAGTGAAGTAGTAGCGTGCATTCGCCGTAACGCCCCAAACAAAGCCGCCCGCACTTAGAGCAGGAACAGTAAAACCGCCTTGTTTCGCTTTGGCTTCGGCACTGGCAACATTGTAGCCAAGGCTAACTGCCGCCCAAGTATCAAGATTTTGAATCTTCAAAAAGTCTTGGTGGTAATTCACCGAGCCTAAAACCAAAATGTTGGTGTAGGAGGCTTCATAAAATGGAAAATCCTCCTTGTAGCCTGAGTAGCCAAAGAACGCGCCAATGCCAATGTTTTCTTGAATGCCGTATTCTGCATTGGCGGCAAAGCCAAACGAGGCCCCCACAACACCGCCCAGCGCAACGCGTCCGCCGAACACAATGTCGCCCGATTTCAAGAACACTAAATTGCTCCCTGACGAGGCTTGTGATGATGCTTCCTGTGCCACAGTGGGCATGGCAAGAATGCCAAAGAGAACGAGAGAAATGAGAGTCTTTTTCATAGTTGAATAGTGGTTTATGGTTGAGAAAATCAAACAGTCAAAGAGACTGTTGATTCACCATAAGTTCTAAAAGCGTGCCAATCCCAAATGCGCTAAATTTTTTCAAAAAAAGAGGGTTTAATGGAAGGAGTGTCGCAAAAATCAAACACATTCAGGGGAGAGTGTCGCATAAAAGCGACAAAGTGAGTGGAGAGAGGGTTAGAACACCAATTTGGGAATCAGTAAAACAAAAAATTCAGGGGAGAGTGTCGCATAAAAGCGACAAAGTGAGTGGAGAGAGGGTTAGAACACCAATTTGGGAATCAGTAAAACAAAAAATTCAGGGGAGAGTGTCGCATAAAAGCGACAAAGTGAATGAAGAGAGGTTTAGAACTCCATTTTGCGAATCAGTAAAACAGGGCATTCGCTTTTGCTGGAAACTTCAACAGCGGTTGTGCCGAGAAAAAATTGTTTGTAGCCCGATGCGCCGTGTGCGGAAAGAATAATCAAATCAATCATATTGTCTTTGGCGTATTTGAGAACTGCCGCACCGGGCGTGATGCCCTTAATGTCGGCGTGGGTAAAAATACGGTTTGCAGGAATTCGATTCGAGACAGCACTGCGCTTGATGAGCTCAATGTCGCGAGCAGGGTCTTTGGAGACCGCGTTGTGCATCTGACGATAGTGAACGATGTGAATATCGGCACCATAATCGACGGCTAACTTGAAAAGGTAGGGAAGTGAAAGTTGAGAGAGCTCCGAAAAGTCCGTTGGAAACAAAATGCGGAGCGCGCGAAATTTCGCTTCAGGCTTTGAAAATACCATCAAGGGACAAGGCGCGGTGCGAAGAATTTTGTAAGTCGTGCTTCCCAAAATGAATTGACCGGTCAAGCCGAGTGAGCGTGTCGCCATCATAATCAAGTTTGCACGCTGTTCTTTAGCAACTTTGACAATTATATCCGAAGGCTTGCCGAACAGCGTTAGCATTTTGGAGTCTGAAAAACTGCGCAGGCGCGGTTCAATGTGCAACTTCATACGATTTTGTGAATCCTGTTCAAGCGTGCGGCGAAGCATTTGCATATCTTTTTCGTTTCGACGATATGAGGCATATTCAGGCGAAGTATCATCAACGACATTCAAAACAGAAATTTTTGCACCGAAGACATCGGAGAGGCGCAACGCGTGGTCAATGACTTGAAGCGATTTTTCCGAAAAATCAATCGGGCAAAGGATATGTTTAACAAGGTTGATGACCGACATTCGTGGCTTTCAAGTTTGATGGTGAAAAACAAATAGAACGGCGTTCAAACAAAATAACATTCACAATAAAATTTCACGAATCAATTTGAGCATCAGGAGCGGACGCTCAACGGGAGGACGTATGCCTTTGAGCGTTTGGTCGGCAAGGCTTAATGCCATCAGCGCACGCTCAAGTTGTGCGGGTGTAAATTGCATGGCGTATTGTTTGTAGTCGCGCAAAAAGTAGGCTTGTCCGCCGAACATTCCGAGTTCCTTTGCCGCATCTTGCTCCGACATACGTTGAACGACGGGCGAGTGAAGTTTCCAAAGCCGCGTAAAAAATACGGTTAAAGTATTGATGATGGAAACCGGCTCTTCCTTCTCTAAAATTTTAAGGGCAATGCCCGACGACTGGCGAAGGTCGCGACTGCATATCGCTTTTTGAAGTTCGAACACATTATACTCGCGCGAAACGCCGACGACTTCCGAGACATCTTTTTCTGTCAGCGTTTTGTCTGCACGATTGCCCGCATAGAGCGTAAGTTTTTGAAGTTCGTTGCCAATATCGCGTGCGGAACTGCCTGCATACATCACCAAGAGCCGCAAGGCTTCGGGCGTGAGCCGCCAACCTAAGCGTTTGGCGTAATCGTCGGCAAAACCCGACATATCGCGCAACGGCGGAAACTCATATCCGACGGAATCCAAAAGAGAAAACGGTTCTTTGGCAAGGTCTTTTTTATCCAACTCCCCTGCGCAAAGCACCAGCACGGTGGTTTCAAGCGGATTTTTCACATACTCCGCAAGGGCATTGTAGGTAGATTTTTGAAGCTCTTTTTTCGGCTTTTGAACTTTGTCGAACTCGCGCACGACAATCAGTTTTTGCTCTGCGAACATTCCATAGGCGGAAGCGGCGGAAAGAATGTCGCCAAGCGAGATGGATTTCTCCGCGCCTGTGCCGCCATAGAGCACCGTGAAGTTAGCACGCTCTTCCTCTTTTGTGCGAAATACTTTGGCGCGGAGCAGGTCAATCAACTCTTCAATCAAGAAATCTTCTTTGCCGTAAAAAAAATATACCGGCTCAATGTTGCCCTTGCTTATTGCGACGACCAAATCGTTGAACGAGGCTTTTTTCGGCATTAAAGGTTCGGCTTAAAGCACGTTACTTTTTCTTCTTGTTGGAGTCGGTTGCCAGTTTTGCGTGGTCGGCTTCCATTTGTTCATGGTCTTTGTGCATTTGGTCGTGGTCGGCTTTCATGGTTTCGTAATCCTTTTTGAGATTGTCAAGGTCGCTCATTGCGGAAGCGTAGGCTTTTTTAAGTTCTTCCACAGGCGGCATCTTCTTTGTGAACGATTCCACTTTGGCTTGATAATCGGCAATCATTTTCTTGTGTCTCTCGTGCATTTCTTCATGCGCTTTGGTGAGCTTTTGATGAACGGCGATGATGGAGTCATGAGCGGGCATCTCAACGCCTTTGGCTTTAAGCTCATTGTGTTTTTGCTCCATCTCGGCGTGCATTTTTTCCATTGATTGTTCTGCTTCTTGGAAGGACTTGTCTTGTGAAGCAAGTTGTTCGACCGTCGATTTGAAGTCGCTAAGAAGTTTGGTTTGTTCGGCACTCGGACCGCAAGCGGCAAGCAAGAGCGATAGTGAGATGAGGCAGACTGTGGTTTTCATGTGAGTTGAGTTTGAGTTGATGAAGTTTAAGTGTTCTGAAAATCAGAAGTTGAAGTGACGGCACAAAGATAAAGCATTCAAAGCAAGTAGGAAAAACTGACGGAAAAATATCCAAAGGAACTGCCACCTTGCGAAAAGGTGCGCGAGTTTGAAAGAATCGGGTTCAGGGCTCCGACGCGCGTAATCGTCAGGCTCGACACATTGATAGGAACAACAAAAAGAAATTCAGGCACGATGTGAAAACTCCCGATGCTGTAAAGCAGAGAGAGGGAAAGATTGTAGTTCGTGAGCACAAACGGCGAAGACTGCACAAGGCTTGTTTGCAACGGCTGATTTGGACGCACCCGCCGCGCAATAGCACGAACATTGGAAATTGTGCCATACTCGCCGCGAAGGCTTGGCGTAAGTGCAAGTTTGCTCGATGAAGACTGCAAGAGCAAAAACGTTCGTGAAATTTCCCAATCACAAAAAAAATCGTTGTCGTTCTCACCCATTGCCCAAATCAGCGTGAGTGATGGCGTGAGCCAAGTTGTTGGATAGGAAAGCCAAAGGCTTAAATCGCTGTTGATGCTTGCGCGTGCTTGCACGCTTGAATCGCTGTAATGGTATCGCGTATAGGCAAGCGAAAGAAATAAATTCTCAAACGCAGTGTAATCTATGCCGAGTGCGAGTGAGAGTTGGTCAATCGCTTGGGGTTGCCCTTGCAGACCAAGCACGCTTGCCGAAAGAAAAATGCCTGTGCGATGCTGATAGGTTCCTGAAAGCGAATAAGCCCCGTTGCCTGAATTTTGCTCAATGCCGCGCCAAACAGAGCGGCTTTGATATGCGGTGCTAAAATAAAAGCGATGTGCGCGAGTGCGATTTTCCAACAAGTTATCTAAAAGATATTTGTAATCTGTTGAAAGGTTCTCTCGTGGTATCGGTTTCGGCGTAAGCAAAGTGTCAAAGGCTCGCGAGAGCGAGTCGTAGAGCGTGAGCATCGTTTCGGCTAAATGTGCCTGTTCGCGTTTCAAGTGTGCTGTGAGTAATGGTGTTGGAAGGCTATCTACGGTGGTTGATAAGGAATCGGAATGTCGTCTGTGCATAAGGCGTGCCCGTGTGTTGAGAACATATAACAAGAAAAGGCTGTCGATAGACTGCGCAGACATGTAAAATGAGCGGCGTGCTGTATCAGAAAGCAAAGTCGTGTCTTGAAAAAGGCTTTGAAGAAGGTCGCCCCAAATGGTGAGACTTGAATCCAAAAAGATGTCAGGGGCGCAAGCGATGTAGAAGATTTCAGAGAAGAAAAAGGACGGTCGATAGAATCAGATTGCGCATGAAGAAGTGCAAAATGAAATGTGGAAAGAAAAGCGAGTAAGAGAAGGTGGCGTCTCATAGGATTCAAAGCCATCATCGTTACGCCCAGCCGTCGCTGAGGTGTAAAAGCAAATAAATCGTGTGGAAATAAAAGAAACTTAACACGGCTAAAAACTGCTATTGTTTTGGAAATTTATGCTAATCCGATATATTTTGGAAGCCAAGTGTATGACAATCAGCAACCATTTAATCAGCAACCATCAAATTTCAATTTCATTCAATACACTAACTTTATATGCCCGAAATATCGGAGTTGCTCGGCAATCTTGTGAAAGTTGACGGCGTAAAAGCTGTAGCACTTATTGGACGAGACGGGTTCGTCATTGAACAAAAAACGCGCAACGGCAAAGTCGATATGGAAACCGTCGGCGCAATCGTTATCGGCGGATTGCACAGTTCCGAAAGTATCGGTAATGAACTCAATGTGGGAAAAGTCGAGCAAAGCATGGTCGAGTATGAAAACGGAATTATTTTATCGAGAATCTTTCCTGATGGAAACATCATCTTGACCGTCATTGCAGACCAAAGCGTGATGCTCGGAAACATTCGCTATCAGGTCGCAAAATTTGTTCCCGAAATACAAAAACAACTTTAAGCCTAAAACCTAATCAACATGAGCGTAACGGGAAAAGATGAGTTCAGAAAAGTCGTTCTAACTGAAACCCAAATCAGTGCGGCTGAAAAAATTTTGAAGGAATTTGCGGCAAAAACAGGCTCTTCGGCGGTCATTCTCGGAGATATGACAGGGCAAATTCTGGCAAAGTACGGCGGGCTTTTAGACCGAGACCTTGAAATTTTCAGTGTGCTTGCCGCATCGAATTTCGTCGCTACGGCTGAAATGGCAAAGCAAATCGGTGAGAAGGCGTCGTTTGAAGTGCTGTTTCACGAAGGCGAATCGAGAAGCATTTACCTTATCAGCCTCAATGAAAAGTATCTGCTTGAAATTATCTTCAAAGCGTCAATTCCGCCCGGAACGATTCGCATCTACTCCAAGCAAGCCAAAGCCAAACTCTTGGAAGTGATTGCATCGGAAGAAGTTGAAGTCGATCTCTCGAACATTTTTGACGATAATTTCAGCGCGCTGCTCGATGAGCAACTGACAAAAACCCTCAGCGATAAAAAGTAAGCAGTTTTTTTCATCATTGTAGTTTGGAGGGGGCGTTCCGAGAAGCAATTTTCGGTGCGCCTTATTTTTTTAGCAAAATCAATTAGATTTTTTCACATTCATTAACTCCAATTCAATTACCCATGCGCGTTGTTGTAGGGATTTTACTGATTATCGGCGCAATCGTTTTTGGTCTGATTGTCGGAAGCAAGTTGCAATTTAGCGGGGCGGATTCGGCGGCAAAAGTCGGACAAGTGATCGCGATTGTGAAGAAAAATTACGTCGATAATGTCGACGAGGCGCAACTCTCAGAAAGCGCGATTAAAGGAATGTTGGAGCAATTAGACCCCCATTCCGTTTATATGACCCCAGCACAAGTGCGCAAGTCCAAAGAAGAATTTCAAGGCAACTTCGAAGGCATTGGAATTGAGTTCGACATCATTGCTGATACGCTCGTTGTGGTAACGCCGATTGCTGGCGGACCGAGCGAGAAAATAGGCGTTCAATCTGGCGACCGAATCATCACGATTGACGATTCAACCGCTGTCGGAATTACACGAGACGATGTGTTCCGAAAATTGCGCGGACCAAAAGGCACGAAAGTCCGCCTCAAAATCCTGCGTCAAGGCGAACCCACGCCGCTCGTCTTCACAATCACGCGCGATAAAATTCCTACTTACAGCGTCGGCGCCGTCTTGATGCTCGATGAGAAAACGGGCTATATCAAACTCGACCGCTTCGTGCAAACGACCTACGACGAGTTCATAGACGCGATGAAATCGCTCAAAGCACAAGGCATGACGCAACTCGTGTTGGATTTACGGGGCAATCCGGGCGGCTATTTAGACCAAGCCATCAAAGTCGCCGATGAGTTCATAGGCGGAATGAAGAAACTGGTCTACACGCGTGGTGCGCATGTCAAAGACGAAGATTTTTTCTCAAAGCCAAACGACATGTTCGAGAAAGAATCCGTGGTGGTGCTTATCAATCGTGGCAGTGCGTCGGCATCGGAAATTGTGGCGGGGGCGTTGCAAGATTACGACCGTGCGCTCATTGTCGGCGAAACCTCGTTTGGAAAAGGGCTGGTGCAACGGCAGTTTGACTTACCTGATTCATCGGCAATTCGCGTAACGATTTCCAAGTATTACACGCCGTCAGGAAGGCTCATTCAGCGTAAGTATGGAAACGGAAAGCGCGGCAGAGAAGAATACTACAACGAACTTTCTGAACGCGATAAAGACAATCATTTTGTAGATAACGAAGCCAAAAAAATTTGGAACATAACCCGCAAACCCGTCGAAGCCGCTTCTTTCGTTGAGCGCGATTCAACTCACGAAGTCTTCAAAACCCCACTGGGACGCATTGTGCTGGGCGGCGGCGGCATCATTCCCGATTACTTCTGCTGGAACGACACCCTCACGCCCTACTACCGCCAAATGCTCGCCAAACAAGTCTTTGACGAATTTGCTTTAACTTACCTCGACCAAAACAAATCGCTCAAACAGACCTACGAAAAAGTCGAAGACTTCCGAAAAAACTTCACGGTCTCTGATGCCATGATGCAAGCATTGATTGCACAGGCAGAGAAAAAAGGCGTGCCTTACAATGCGCACGACTACAAACAAGATGAGCGGTATTTCAAAAATATGCTAAAAGCCACGCTGGCGCGGCAACTCTGGGGCTGGAAAGCTCAAACCTCAATTTTAATCTTGGAAGATACGGTGCTCAAAGAAGCCTTAAATCTTTTTTCAAAAGCGAAAACACTTGCAAATCTCACAAGCGAAAGATAATTTCCTTGTAGGTATAAATGTGCGCGACTAAAAACAAAGGTCGCAAACATTTTCAAGCAACATTAAGCAAGTATGACAATGAGCAACAAGTATTACGCATTAAGGCTGTTGTGCTTTGCTTTCGCAACAATAATGCAGTGCCTTCTATGCACCAACGTCGCCTTTGGGCAACAAGGACGTCTCATGGGGCGTGTGCTGGATAGTTCGGGCAAACCTGTCGCGGGCGCAACTATCTACATCACCTCTTCAAACGTAACGCAGGCGGCAGTGACAAACGCACAAGGCTACTACACCTTCCTCAATGTGCCTCCCGAAACTTACAAAATTAGAACCTACAAGCGCGGTTACAGTGCATGGACTTCCGACTTGGCTGTCGTTGCCAATTCGATTACGCGAATCGATGTGAAATTGGGAACAGGAGAAGTGGAGGAAAACGTGGTCGTTGCCGAAACAAAGAAATCTACCTCGACCGCCGTCAAGAAGACCGTACCGGTTGTGAAGAAAAAAGAAAGCGTCGAAGTGGTGGCAGTAGAAAAAAATCCTGAACTGCGAAAAGAAATTATCTCGCAACTTAAAAGCGAAGACGATGATGACGACAAAGGAACAGAAGAACTCATCAACCTGACCGAAGAAAACTTAAACGCAGACGACATCGAGCAAGTCGCGACGCTTGAAAGTAATGTGGAGATTGTCGGCGGGGTTGAGCAGATTTACAAGCATATCAAGTATCCTGACCTTGCCTTAAAAGCAGGCGTTGAAGGGAAAGCCGTTGCGCAAGTCTTTGTTGATAAATCGGGTAGCATTGTAAAAGTCAACTTTCTCAAAAGTATCAATCCCATTCTCGATGCCGAAGTCATGCGCGTTTTGACAGAAGATACGCAGTTTAAGCCAGCAAGAATTTCGGGCGGGAAAACCGTTGCGGGTGCGATTGTAATTCCCTTCAACTTCAAAATCAAGAAGTAAGTGCGGAACTGAAATAGCGCGTGCAAGCTAAAAAGAGTTTTTGCTTATCAACGGCAACCGCACCAACTTCCGCACAAACAACGCCAGCCGCAAGGTTCGCGACTTTCGCCGCCGTTACAATATCCAATCCTGCCGATAGGGCGACCGTCAGCGTTGCAATCACTGTATCACCGGCTCCGGAAACGTCTGCCACTTCCAACGCCATCGATGGAATATGTTCTGCCTTTCCATTAAAAACCGTCATGCCTTTTTCACTGCGCGTTAGCACGATATTTTTTGATTTAATTTTCTTTTGAAGCATCTCACACGCAAGCGTGGCGTCGCTGTCATTGTTGCTGAACTTGCGTCCGAAGGCATCGGAGATTTCTTTGAGGTTGGGCTTAAAGACGGTAGCATGTTTGTATTCAAAAAAGTTGTCTTTCTTTGGGTCTACGGCGATGGGAATATCGTGCTTCTTGGCAAGCGTAATGATTTTTTTGATGAGCGGCGCGGTTAGCACGCCTTTGTTGTAGTCTTCAAAAATGATTGCGTCAAGTGTGTGAAGATGTTCGGAAAGGAGAGCAAGCATAGTTCGCTCGGTTGCGCTTGAAATGGGTTTGCGCGTTTCGGAATCAATGCGGACAATGTGGTGATTTTGAGCAATGACACGAGTTTTGGCAGTGGTTGGGCGCGTGTGTTCGGTGATAAGGAAATCGGCTGAAAGATGTTCGTGGTTTAATTGTGCCGCAAGGATTGCGCCGTCGTCATCGTCGCCAATGACGCCGAAGAGCAATGCCGTTGCGCCAAGCGAGCGAAGGTTTGTGGCGACATTTGCCGCGCCGCCCAAACGATAACTTTGCGACGAAACATCAATCACAGGTACAGGGGCTTCGGGCGAAATACGCTCAACTTTGCCAAAGATGTATTTATCTAACATCACATCGCCGATAACGGCAACGCGCTTTTTTTCAAAACTTTGGAAAAGATGTTCAAGGTTTTTTTTGGTCATAATGATGTCAAAAATGTGGTCTTGTTTTTTTCAAAGAAGTTGCAAATATAAATTAACCGTTCTATATTCGCCTTTGTTAAAATCATAACAAATCCAACCAAAAGCGGAGACTATCGCATCAAACAGTGATAATGCTTTGAACATTATGGCGAACGGTCATACTTGCGCCTATTCTTTAACAATCATTATCAACTGAAACTTAACCGAAGAAAAAGATGCGAAACCCAATCCGCGAATTCGTCTCTGACGAAGTTCTCTCGAAGCTGCGTGCCCACCGATTGCTTGATGAAAAGCAACTTCGCGACTATCACATTCGACAAATTTTCAGAAGCGCACGTGAGCAACGGCTCTCTGCCGCTGATGCGATTGAATACGTGCAACGCGAGTATCCTTACTTGCAATTTGATACGATTCGCAAAATCGTCTACAAAAAGTAAGTAAAGCCAGTGTGAAAAGGTCTGCATGGCTCATGGCAAAGTGGGCGTGCAGACCTAAAACACGCGCACGTTGATGTATCGATTGGGATTGGCTTTCAAGTCACGCAAGAGCGAATCGAGCGCGATAGAAGAACGATTAAGATTGTGATAGAGCAGAGAATCGGTCGTGAGTTTGCCAATCGTGCCTGATGGATTTTGCAATCCCGAAATGAGCGAATCGAGGCGTTTCGTGGTGGCGTTCAAGTTGTTGTAGAACGAGTCATCAACGAGCAATTTGCCGATTGAGCCTTTGCCTTCACGAAGCGAGGTGGTAACGGCTTCCAAATCTTTGACGATACTTGCAAAGCGATTGGCAAGGTCGGGGTCGTTCATCAAGCGTCCTGCCAAGCCTTGATTAGAAGCAAGCGATTCAGAAACGCGCTCTAAATTTTCGGCGGTGCGTGTGAGTTTATCGACCAGTTCTGACGAGGTAATCAATTTTCCCAATGTGCCTTCCCCGCGATTGATTTTTTCCAGCACTTCATTCAAATTGCGAATGAGTTTAACGCCTTCGGTGGTGATGTCAGCAAGCCCTAAATCTTTCTCGACAAGCAAGTAGTCGCCATCGGAAACAGGCTCACCGCTGCCAAGCGTGATATCGACATACTTATCGCCCAACACGCCGAGTGGTTTGATTTTCGCTTTTGAATCTTTGGTAATCACACGCTGAAATTCCGCACGCACGCTCATCACGACTTCAACACCGATGGTATCGTTGCGCTCTTTAATCGTCATGGATTGAACTGTGCCGACCTTCTTGCCCGAAATCGCGACGAAGTTGTTTTCAGCAAGCCCTTCAATGTCTTGAACGAAAATTTTAAGGTCGATAAACTTATTGACGACAGGGCTATTTCTGCCGACAATTAAAAGCAGAACGGCGGCGACAATAAGCCCGACGACAAAAATAAGCCCCGTGCGAAGGTCGCTCCATTGAAGATTTCCGCGTGAAGATGACATTGATGCGTGTGAAGTTAATCTTCTGGGTTAGATAAAAATGATGTTATGAATGAATGTGTTGAATCGTAAAGTTTTTGAGGCTCATCGTTGAAAATAATTCTGCCTTGATACAGCACGGCAACAGAATCTGCCACTGCAAAAACATCTTGTAAGATGTGCGTAACAATTACCGCGCCAAGTCCCACCTCGTTTTGCAAGCGTTTAATTAAATCCAAAATTTTTTTTGAGCTGATGGGGTCAAGTCCCGCCGTAGGTTCATCAAAGAGAATCATTTTGGGGTGAAAGATGAGGGCTCGACCAATCGCCACGCGCTTGCGCATACCGCCCGATAAACTATCGGGGAGATTATTTTCAAATCCTTCTAATCCTGCAAATTTCATCTGCTCTTGGACCCGAGCGGCAATTTCGCTTTCAGGAAGGTTAAGGTTTTCTCGCAAAAAGAAGCTCATGTTTTCCGTAATCGTCATAGAATCAAAGAGCGCGTTGCCTTGAAAGACAATACCCATTTTTTGACGAATGGGAAAGAGTTCGACCTCGCTCATGTGCGTGATGTCGACCTCATCGACCAACACTTGCCCCGATGTCGGCTTAATTAACCCTAACATCAACTTGATGATAGTGCTTTTGCCCACGCCCGAAGGACCGAGAATGGCTTTAATCTTTTTGTCTTCAATTGTCAGCGAGACATCCTTCAAAATTTCGCGTGAGCCGTATCGGAGTGAAACGTTACGAAGTTCAATCATGAGAGAAGCGTTTGATTAACCGCGCATTAGGTCAAGGATAACTTTGGAGAGATAAAAGTTCATCACTAAAACGAAAGCGGAGGAATAGACAATGCCTTTGATGGTGCTTTTGCCAACGCCTGCGGTGCCGCCCGTTGTGCGGAATCCTGTGTAGCAACTAATGAGCGAAATACCAATTGCGAACACAGGCGGCTTTGAGAATCCAACAACCCAATCCATCGGACGAAGAATATCGACAACGGAGTTCCAATAAATGCCTCTATCCAGATGCAAATCCCACTCGGCGAGGTAGGCACCGCTGATAAGTCCGACAAGGTCACAAAGGGCGATAAGCGGAACGAACATTAAAAATGCGGCGACAAGACGCGGCACAACAAGTTTAGCAATCGGGTCTGTGCCGAAGGCGCGAAGCGCATCGATTTGCTCGGAAATTTGCATCGCGCCGAGTTCGGAACTATTGCGTGCGCCAACTCTTGCCGCGAGCATCAAGCCGGCAACGAGCGGACTGATTTCGCGCACCACCGAGAGCGCAACACTTCGACCAGTCATGGTTTTCGCACCGAACTCCGCCAATTGATGACCGACTTCAATCACAATCAATGAGCCAATCGAGAGCGCACTGACCATTAAAATCGGAAGCGACTCCGTGCCGCAGATGTAGGCTTGGTCAAGCACATCGCGCCAGTAGCGTTTGCTCTTGCCAATCGCCCTGAACGCGCGCAGCGAGAAGAAAAGAAAATCCTGCATTGAGAACACAATGCCTTTGAGTTTCTCTTCAAGCGATGCTGAATAAGTTTGAGCGAGTTTCCACATAGCCTCTGAAAATTGAAGTGCGAAATTACAACAAAGCATGAAGATTCAAGAAAAAGCGGGAGCCATCACGACCATTAGACTTACTACATTGAAAACAGTTCAAAAAAAGCAAAAGGAGAGAATGTAACCTCACCCTGTCGCTGCGCGACGTCCCTCTCCTTTCGCAAGGAGAGGGACGTTTTGGCAACGCCAAAACAGGGTGAGGTCAAAGGATAAGGCTTTGCGGTCAATGTTACCTCAATTAAGCGTTTTTGTGATGTAGTAAGTCTATTGTTTTGCGCGCAATATATCTTTTCTTATCTTTGCCGCCCTTGTTTAAGATTTTTTTGATAAAAATTCAAGGATTTTTCAGTGATGTCCGGGCAAAACTGCCTGCGATTGAATTTTAGATGAATGTTGATAGTCGTGAACCAGTATGTTTGAATCACTCAGCGATAAACTCGATTCCGCCTTAAAGAAACTTTCAGGACAAGCGCGAATCAACGAGGTCAATGTCGGCAACGCCTTGCGCGACATCAAGCGTGCGCTATTAGACGCGGATGTCAATTATGCCGTTACCAAAAATTTTATTGAGCAAGTTCGCAAAAAAGCACTCGGCGCAGAAGTCATCAAGAGCGTTTCGCCCTCGCAGATGATTGTCAAAATCGTCTACGATGAGCTCAAAGAAATGATGGGCGGCGAGCAAGTCGAGTTGAATCTCAAAACCAATCGCATTCCCGCTGTGATTATGGTCGCTGGTCTGCAAGGCGCAGGGAAAACGACCTTTGCGGCGAAACTTGCGCTTCACCTCAAAAAGCGCGGACGCAATCCACTGCTCATTGCTGCCGACGTCTATCGCCCCGCCGCCATTGACCAACTCAAAACGCTTGGCGCGCAAATCGAAATCCCCGTATTTGCGATTGAAGAAAAAGATGCAATTAAAAGCGCGAAACTCGGCATTGACTACGCCAAACAAAATGCCCGCGACATCGCCATCATCGACACCGCCGGACGCTTGCAGATTGATGAAGAGATGATGCAAGAAGCCGAAACGCTCAAAAAGATGTTCAACCCCGAAGAAATTTTGTTCGTGGTTGATGCCATGATTGGGCAAGAAGCCGTCAATACTGCCAAAGCCTTCAACGACCGATTGGATTTCGACGGCGTGGTGCTGACGAAAATGGATGGCGACACACGCGGCGGCGCGGCTCTCTCAATTAAAAGCGTGGTCAACAAACCGATTAAGTTTGTCAGCAGTGGCGAAAAGGTCGACGACCTCGACATTTTTTACCCCGACCGCATGGCGCAACGCATTCTCGGAATGGGCGACATCGTCAGCTTTGTCGAGCGGGCGCAAGAACGCTTAGACCTCAAAAAAACCGAAGAACTCCAAAAGAAACTCCTCCAAAATGAATTTACCCTCGACGATTTCTACGCACAGATTCAAGAGATTAAAAAAATGGGGTCGCTTCAAAGCCTCGTTTCAATGATTCCGGGCATGAACAAAATGATTCCTGCCGACCAAATCAACGAGAAAGAAATGAAGCGCGTTGAAGCCATCATTTCTTCAATGACAAAAGAAGAACGGCGCAATCCCGACATTATCAACGGAAGCCGCCGCGCCCGAATCGCCAAAGGAAGTGGCACGACGGTTCAAGAAGTCAACAGCCTGCTCAAGCAATTTGCAGAAATGAAAAAAATGATGAAGTCGCTCACGAAATTAGACAAAGCCGGGCGGCGCATCACGGCGCAAAACATTCCGTTGGAACGCTTGGCGGCGCGCCGATAAGGAGTTTCAAACAACATCATTTTCAACCTAAACCGCATACCGAATTGGTTAAAATTAGATTGAGACGCACGGGCAGAAAGAAACTGCCGATTTATCAAATTGTAGCGACGGACGCACGCGCTCGACGTGATGGTGCGTTCTTGGAAGTGCTTGGGCAATACGCTCCTAAAGCGCGTCCGCACAAGGTTGAGCTCAAAGAAGACCGCGTCGCCTATTGGCTCGGCGTTGGCGCGCAACCGACCGACACCGCCCGCAGCGTGATTCGCGGCACGGGATTGCTTCATCGCCTTTACCTCAAAAAGAAAGGCAAGAGCGAAGACGAAATCAATGCCGAAATGCAAAAGTGGCAAGAAGCTCGTGATGCCCGACTCACGCGCAACTTAGCCCGAAAAGCGCGCCGCCGCAAAGCCAAGAAAGAAGCCGAAGCCAAGAAAGCGGAATCCGCTTCCTAATGCGAACTGATGCGATGCTTTGAAATCGGACGGATTATCAAAGTCAAAGGCGTGAAAGGAGAAGTTAAAGTAAGACTTGAAACCGACTTCCCTGAACGCCTAAAAAACCGAAAAACACTCTGGATTGGCAACGCACCCGATACAGCGATTGAAATTAAGGTCAAATCCGTTTCGGTTGCGCCCGACAGTGCAACCTATCGCTTCATCGGAATTGAGTCGCCCGAACAAGCAAAAGCGTTAGTCGGCAAAAGCCTCTTCGTCGCAGAATCGGACTTGCCCAAACTCAACGGCGAAATTGCCTACATTCACGAATTGATTGGACTTGAAGTGCTTAACGGCGAAACCCGCATCGGTAGGCTCACAGACGTGATGAAAATCCCGTCAAACGATGTCTATGAAATTTCACTCGCCGATGGAAAAAAAATTTTGATGCCGGCGATTTCCGAGTTCATCGAAGAAGTCAACTTAACCGGCGGCTATGTGAAGGTCAAACGATATGAAGAATTCTTGTGATGCGTATTGATATTCTGACCGTGATGCCGCAATACCTCAAAAGTCCGCTCGAAAACGGAATCGTGAGGATTGCCAAAGAAAAAGGACTCATCGAGATTGAAGTCCATAACTTGCACGATTATGGATTGGGGCGATACAAACAAGTTGATGATTCACCTTTCGGCGGCGGCGCAGGAATGATTCTCAAACCTGAACCGATTTTTGCGTGCGTTGAAAAATTGAAAGCAGAGCGCGAATACGACGAGGTGATTTTTATGACACCCGACGGCGAACTGCTTACGCAACGCCTCGCCAATGAATGTTCTCTGAAAAAAAATTTGATGGTCCTGTGCGGACACTACAAAGGCATCGATGAGCGCGTGCGAGAAGCATTGGTAACAAAAGAAATTTCAATCGGCGATGTTGTGCTTTCAGGTGGCGAACTGCCCGCACTCGTCTTCATTGATAGCGTGGTGCGATTGATTCCAAATGCCATGAACGATTCGGAATCGGCGTTGCTCGATTCGTTCCAAACAGGGTTGCTCGATTGCGCTCACTACACGCGCCCCGCCAACTTTCGCGGCATGAAAGTGCCCGAAGTGCTTCTTTCAGGACATCACGCGAAAATCCGTGAGTGGCAAGCGCAAAACGCCTTAGAACGCACCAAACAACGCCGACCAGATTTGCTCAAAGGCGATTTGCTCAAAGGCGACTTGCTTAAAGGCAAAGACAGCGCAAAATGATAACTCAAACCTTTTTAGAACAACAAGTTTAACTTTTAACGGAATCAAATTATGGACAAAATTCAATTAGTGGAAGCGGGATTCAAGAGAACGGATATTCCCGCCTTTCGTGCCTCGGATACGGTAAATATCCATGTGCGCGTTGTGGAAGGCGATAAAGAGCGTATCCAACAGTATCAAGGCATTGTGATTAACCGCAGAGGAACGGGAATGTCAGAAACCATTACGGTCCGCAAAATCTCCAATGGCGTTGGCGTTGAGCGTATCTTTCCGATTCACTCACCAAGCATTGCAAAAATTGAAGTGATTAAAGAAGGCAAAGCGCGTCGTGCAAAACTCTTCTACCTGCGCGAGCGCACGGGCAAAGCGGCAACGAAAGTCAAAGAACGCACGCCCAAACCTACCGAAGCATAAATAATGAGTAGTGAGTAATGAGTAGCGAAGTTGCCCTCTATTCTTCATTCTTCATTGCTCATTCTTCATCAGCGGATTCCTCGCATGCGCTCGGAATGACACTTTCGCTTTCGTCATTCTGAACGAAGCGTAGAGAGTGGAAAGTTGATAGTTAAAAGTTAAGAGGCGATGATACGAATCGTTGTATAACTTTTCATTATTCACTTTTAACTCTCAACGGGCTTGGATTCCTTCGCTACGCTCGCAATGACCAAGACAGTGTGCAGAATGCGATATAATGACAAACGAGATGCAGATGGATACTGCGCAGAACAAGACGCAACATCGAAACGCTCACTCTCCACTTCCTACTCAAAAAATCCTCAACGCTTGTACCGCTTCCAATGTCGTTTAGAAGTAGGCTTGAACGAGTTTGAACGGTTCATGAGCCGACCTTGCTGACCTTGATGGTATCGGTTGTGCCGTGCTTCAAAATTGGAATGCCCATCGTGTAGACGATTACATCATCACGCTGAACAAGTCCGTGTTCAATGAGGCGTTGTTCAATGGCTTTGAAGCTTTCGTCGGTGGAGGTGAGCGTTTCGGTGTAGATGGTCTGAACGCCCCAAACGAGGTTCATGCGCCGTTGAACTGATTCGTTATCGGTGATGACGACGATTGGCGTGTTGGGTTTTTGTTTAGAGACTTTGATGGCGGTTGAGCCTGTATGGCTTAAAACGACGATGGCTTTGGCATGAACCGTGTTGGCAACATCGACAGCGGAAACAGCAATCGCTTCGCTGAGGTCGACTTGCGCACTATGAGCGATGTTGTGAGCGAGTGCGTAACGCTCTTTGGCAAGCAGGCTGTAATTCTCACTGGATTCAACATTCAAGATGATTTCCGACATGGTGCGTACGGTTTCAATCGGATATTTTCCGGAGGCGGTTTCGCCTGAAAGCATCACGGCATCAGTGCCGTCGAAGACAGCATTCGCAACATCACTGGCTTCGGCTCTGGTTGGTCGTGGGTTTTCCGTCATGGATTCAAGCATCTGCGTGGCGATGATGACGGGCTTGTATTTTGCGTTGCAAGTTTGAACAATCCGCTTTTGCAAAATCGGAACAGAAGAGGTTTTCATCTCAACACCCAAATCGCCACGCGCGACCATCACAGCGTTTGTGGCATCAACAATTTGTTCAAGATTGGTAATGGCTTCGGGACGCTCAATTTTAGCGATAATCCAAGTGTCTTTGCGGCGTAGGTTAATGATTTGACGAAGGTCATGAATATCTTGCGCAGAACGCACAAACGAGAGCGCGATTAAATCGACATCGTTATTCAATCCAAAATACACGTCTTGAATGTCTTTCTCGGAAAGCGATGGGACGGACATATTCACGCCCGGAAGGTTCAAGCCTTTCTTTGATTTGAGCAAGCCGCCGATAACAACTTCGGTAACGACATCGGTATCATTTTTTTCAAGCACGCGCACTTCCAACAGTCCATCGTCCATTAAGATTCTATCGCCGGGACGGACATCTTTGGTGATTTCTTTGTAAGAGGTTGAAACGCGGTCAAAAGTGCCGAGAATCTCTTTCGTGGTAATGGTGAAGCGGTCGCCTTGTTTGAGCAGAACCGTTTTTTCTAAATCGCCGATGCGGATTTTCGGACCTTGAAGGTCTTGAAGAATCGCGATTTGTTTGCCCGTAATTTTGGAGGCTTCGCGCACCATAGCAATGCGAGCTTGATGGTCGGCGTGCGTGCCGTGAGAGAAGTTCAGGCGCGCAATGTCCATGCCAGCATGGACAAGCTCAACAATTTTCTCAACACTGTTGGTGGAAGGACCGAGTGTGCAAATAATTTTGGTGCGTTTCATGGCTTACAACTTGGTTGGTTTTTTGAGAAGACGTTACAGCGCGGCTGTTTAGGGCAAATTAAGAAAGGCTCTCCGTTTTTATGAAGAGCCTTCCGACGATTAAACCGCCACGAAGTCGTAGAGCGGAAATTTGGACATCATGTCTTTCACGGCTTGCTTGGTTGAGGCGCAAAGGGAAGCAATGTTCGGCGAATGAGCATGGGTGATAATGCGGTCAATCCATTCGGCGATGAGTTCGGCTTCGGCTTCTTTCAAGCCGCGCGTGGTGATTGCCGCAGTGCCGAGACGAATGCCGCTGGTAACGAACGCACTTTTATCGTCAAACGGCACCATGTTTTTGTTCGTTGTAAAGCCGGCTTCGTGAAGCAAGTGTTCGGCTTCTTTGCCGCTGATGTTTTTGTTGCGAAGGTCAATGAGCATGAGGTGATTGTCGGTTCCGCCCGAAATGATGTTGTATCCAAGTGAGAGGAATTTTTGAGCCATTGCCGCCGCATTCTTCTTGACTTGAAGCGTGTAGTCTTTGTATTCGGGTTTAAGATTTTCGCCGAAGCCAACGGCTTTGCCTGCAATGATGTGCATCAGCGGTCCGCCTTGCACGCCGGGCATCACTTCAGTATCAAGCACTTCCGACATCAATTTCAACCGCTCTCCGTTTTTGGTTTTGACTTTAATGCCCATCGGATTTTCAAAATCTTCGCCCATCAAAATAATGCCGCCTCTCGGACCGCGAAGGGTTTTATGCGTCGTGGAAGTAACGAAGTGGCAATGCGGAATGGGATTGTTCAGAAGCCCTGTGGCGATAAGCCCGGCAGGGTGCGCAATATCGGCAAGAAGAAACGCACCGACTTGGTCAGCGATTTGGCGGAAGGCTTTGAAGTCCCAATCGCGTGAGTAGGCACTTGCGCCGCAGATGAGCAGTTTGGGTTTAACTTGCCTTGCGATGTCGGCAACGCGATTCATATCGATGCGTCCTGTTTCTTTTTCCACGCCGTAAAAATGCGCCTTGTAAAGTTTTCCAGAGAAGTTCACGGGTGAGCCGTGCGTGAGGTGTCCGCCGTGCGCAAGGTCAAAACCGAGAATGGAATCACCGGGTTTGAGGACGGCAAAGAAGACTGCCATATTGGCGTTTGAGCCTGAGTGCGGTTGCACATTTGCATACGCCGCACCGAAGAGTTTTTTCACGCGCTCGCGAGCAAGATTTTCGGCAATGTCGACAAATTCACAGCCACCGTAGTAGCGTTTGCCGGGATAGCCTTCGGCGTATTTGTTGGTCATGACTGAACCGCAGGCTTCCATAACGGCACGGCTGGTGAAGTTTTCCGATGCGATGAGCTCAACGGTGTCGGTTTGGCGTTCCAATTCAGATTGAATCGCAGCATAAATTTCTGGGTCGGCATAGCGAAGTGCGTCCATTGATTCCTCACAGGTTTAAGTTAGACAGATGGTTTGTTTGAGAATCGGTCAACAAGCGAATCCAAAAAGGTTTTCTTGAGCGGCTGGGGATTCTTGGATTCATAGTAGTAGTTGTAATAGCGATAATACTTGTAATAGGAGCCGTAGGTGTTGTAGATATCAAAGTTGTTTAAGACAAGCCCCACGACCTTTCCACCGACTTTCATGACGAGGTCTTTGGAGCGTTTAGCCAGTTCGGTTTGCGTAACGCCCGATGAAATGACAATAATCATGCCATCAACGAGCGTTGAGACAACTTGCGCATCGGTTACAGCAATCACAGGGGGCGTATCAATCAAAATTAAATCGTAGCGTTTCTGCATCTCGGCGAGAAATTCTTTCATGCGCACTGAGCCGATAAGTTCCGACGGATTGGGTGGAATCGTGCCTGATGTAACTACATCAAGATTACGAATCGGTGAGGTGCGAATAATGTCATCGACCGTCGCACGACCGACAAGATAGTTTGTAATGCCGGGTTCTTTATTGTATCCGAAAACAGCGTGCAGGACGGGGCGGCGCAAGTCGCAGTCAATCAAAAGCACTTTTTGTCCGCCTTGTGCAACGGTGATGGCGAGGTTTGAAATCGTTGTGGATTTACCCTCTTTTGGCGCAGAACTGGTAATACCAAAAAGACTGCCCAGTTTTGTGCCGTCGGCTTCGACGGTGCTGACACGCGAGAAAAGCAAACTCGTGCGCAAGGCGCGATAGGCTTCCGAAACCGAACTTTTCGGGTCGAAGTGTGTAACCAAATGCGAGGCAATTTTACGCGATTCGGTCTCTGGTCCTTCAATCACTTTTACGTTCGTGGACGCTTTGGCGCGGAGATTTTCATCGAAGGTTTCGATGACAGGAATTGTGGCAAGCAAGGTGCCTAATTTTTCGGCTTGTTCGGGCGTGTGAATGCTTTGGTCAAGTCCGTGAATGAGCAAGACAATGCCAACACCGAGAAGCAAACCAATAATGACACCAAAGGTAATCGTAACCATACGCTTCGGTGCAACGGGCGTGTATTGAGGAACGGCTAAATCCACGACCTCAATGCCACTCGGCGTTTGCTCTTCGGAAATCAGGGCTTCTTGGTAGCGTTTTTCGAGCAAGTTGTAAAGCTCTTGGTAGGTTTGCGCGTTGCGTTGAAGGCGAGCGAATTCAATGTTTTTCGCAGGCGTTTTGAGAAAGGCTTTGTCGTATTCTTCGGCGAGTTTCTTATATGCCGTCAAGCGCGATTGAATACCGATAATTTCAAGTTCGGTGGCAAGTTTTTTCTTGGCGACTTCTTGGTAGTATTCCGGGTATTGAATGTTGGCGTAGCCGTCTTTGACTTGCTGTTCAAACTCGGCTTGAAGTTTTTGTTTATAGATATCGATTTCCTTGTCGAATTGTTGAAGCTGAAGTTGGACGTTTTGGTTGTCTTGATTCGGGTCGGAAAGAATTTTATCCCGTTCAACTTGTTTTTGGGCGATGATTTGTTGAAAGAGTTTGGTGTAATTTTCCGTGCTGGCTTGAACGGCGGCGTTTGCAAGTTTAGGTTCGAGGGAGGTCATTTCTTGTTTATAGGCGTTGAGTGATGCGGTGAGCGCATTGAGCATGACTTCGGCTTCATCGACTTTGGCGAGCGCATCGGAGTAGCGTTCAATCATGCGATTAGATTCTTCGCCAATGGCAACAACGCGCTGTTCTTCCATGTAGCGTTGAAGCCGCTCTTCGCTGTCCAAAAGTTTGCCGCGTTTTTGTTCTAATTGCTCTTGCAAAAACACACGAAGGGCGGTTGCGGCTTTGCTTGCGGATTTTTTCTTTCGGTCTTCATACATTTTAACAATAGTGCGTGAAACCAACGCCGCTTCATAGGGATTAAGCGCGCGGAAACTCACCTCCATAAATGTGCTTCCTTTGGCGAGTTTGACATCAACTCCGTTGCGCACACGGGTGGCAATCACATCAATCGGGGCGATGTTGCCATTTTCATCTTTGATGATTTCAAGGGTATCGGCGCGCGTGTTTGGGTTTTGATAAACGGCTTGCACAAGTTCGTAGGCTACTTCTTCGCTGAGCGTGCGGCTTTTGAGAATTTGAATTTCATTGCCTCTGTCTTCGGCATCTTTATCAGTCGTAAAACTCACAATGACGGAAGCAGAGGACGACGGATTGCGCAGAATGAGCGTCGTTGTGCTTTCATAAACATCGGGCTGAGAATAGGCGATGAAAATTGAAATCAAGAGCGAGGCGACAAAGACTGTCAGAATAATCCATTTGCCTTTGAAAAAAGCGCGAAGGTAGCCTGAAATATCGAGGTCTTGGGATTGGCTCTCTTGCAGTGCCGCTTGAAGTTGGCGATAAGTCGGGTTGTCTTGCAATCCGTTTCCGTTGCGTGTGTAGCCGTTCGTATTCTCCATTGGTGATTTCAGATAAGGTTGATGTTCGTCGTTGCTGGTGCTTTATCGTTCGAAGCCTTTGCTTCGGGAAGTTCCATAAGTTTGTCTTTTCGTTGCCAAAGGAAGCTGAATAGTCCCAGTATGAACGAGGTCAAGTTATTGATAGCGAAAGTCAGAAGGGCGTAGCTGGACGCGACAATCAAACTGAAATCAAAAATCTTCTCGATCGTTTTTGAACAAGCATATTGATATGTGCCTGCGCCTGCTGGCGTAATCAGCGAGCCGAAGGCTGAAATGCTCATCGTGGTTAAGCCTTCCGCCCAACCGAAGAGACTTGTCGTAGACCAGTCAATCGCATACATCGGCACTAAACCTGCAAGCAAATAACAACTCCATATCACGATTGAAGAAATCACAATTTCGGCATACTTTGCCCGATTGTTCAAGGCGGCTGTGCCTTCAATAAACGATTCAAGTGCGTTAGAAAGCCGCTCCGACCACTTCGGCGAAAGATGATGAAACAGACGTTTGAAACGCGCCGCAATTTGCGCAGGATAAAGCGACATCACCGTAAAGAACATCAACACAAGAATTGAAACAAGCAAAATCAAATACGAGGCAAGCTCAAACGACAGATGCACGCCGCCCAAATGCACTTCGCCAAAGGCTTCGTTGATTTTACGGCGAAAGATAAAAACGGAAAGTGCCAAAAGTAAGGCAAACATTAAGGTATCTAAAATCCGCTCAATAACGACCGACGCGAGTACTTTTTTGCCGTCAATTTTTTCTTGTTGCGCCAAATTCACCGCCTTTGTGATTTCACCCACACGCGGCAGAGCTAAATTCACCGCGTAGCCAATCATCGTCGCATTGAAAAGATTTTTCAAACTCATTTTCTCTTTGACCGTCGAGAGCAAAATGCCCCACCGCCACGCTCGAAGAATATGGCTCACTGTCAAAGCAATAAAGGCAATAGAAACAAGCCGATAGTCAATTCGTGAAAAAACCTCGCCCAATTTTTCAAAATCGTCTCGAGAAAAATCTTTGAACGCAAGCCAAAAGAATAAGCCCGCAATCAAAATCGAAATCGTGTATTTAATGGCATTCTTCATATTGTTCAACTCGTTTTGCTGAGAATCGCTTGAAGCACGACAGCCGTTTCAGAACGGCATATCTTGAAGATGTCACGGTCGCGTCGTTTGCGAAGGTGCGCCGTCGTGCGCCGTTTTTTTAGGTGATGAAAAAAATGCGTGATATTCCAAGTGAGCGCGTCAAAAACGGCTTTGCTTGCATCAGCGCGTTGAGATTTCAGGTAAAAAATCATAGACAAAAGTTCGAGCAAAAATCGTAATGATAAGATGAAATATAAGCGAAGCGTATCGGCATTCTTTGTTAGCATCATCACATTGTTGCGGTGGTTGAGATAGACCTTGCGCGGATTCGTTTGCGAGAGCGTCGCGCCGCCGTAGTGATAAACAACAGAAGTCGGAGCGGAGTAAAGCCAATAGCCTGCCTTCCACAATCGCCAACATAAATCAATTTCTTCCATGTGTGCGAAAAAATCTTCGTCAAAGAGTCCAACCGTTTCGAGCGCGCTTCGACGGGCAAACATTGCCGCGCCTGAAACCCAAAAAATCGGCACGGATTGGTCGTATTGTCCCGTATCTTTTTCCATTCGGTCTAAAATGCGTCCTAAGCAATAAGGATAGCCGAGTGTGTCCATCATTCCGCCCGCCGCGCCGGCGTAGTCAAACACACGTTCTCTGCGATTGCGTGCTTGAATTGAGAGCAATTTTGGCTGTAAACCCGCAATGTGTTCGTTTTGTTCAGCGAGGGTAACAAGTTCAGAAAGCCAGTTCGGCTCTTGCTCCGTGTCGTTGTTGAGAAAGACGACATACTTTCCCTGTGTGCGTTCAAAGCCGAAGTTACAGCCGCCAGCATAGCCCAAATTTTTCCCCGTGTGAAGAATCTGAATCATTGGATATTGAGCTTTGGCAAGGTCGAGGCTGTTGTCGGTTGAGCCGTTGTCGACAATCGTGATGAGGAAGTTCGGGTAAGTCGTTTTGGTAAGTGTTGAAAGACAGCCAAGCAAAATTTCTGTTCCGTTAAAGTGAGGTACGATAACATCGACCGTTGGATACGCCTGTGATTGTGATGTTTGAAAGGACTGCGCCTCGTTCATTCGAATGATTTTAACGGTGCAAAGATACGCTACGCCGCGCGTATTTCCACACGCAAGGAAATTCGGGTTAAGCGAAAGCAGTATGAGACGCATTGCAAAAATCGACTCGCGCTTCGCTCAACATTTGTCATATTTGCGAAAGTAATTTCTGCAAATTAATGAAAACCATCGTCATTTTCGGTGCGACTTCGGCAATCGCGAAAGCCGTTGCCCGACTTTTCGCCAAAGAAGGAAACGCGCTCTTTCTCGTCGGACGCAATGCCGAGCAAACCCAAACCCTCGCGAGCGACCTCAAAGTGCGCGGCGCAAAAGAAGTGAATTACGCCGTCGCCGATTTAGCCAACATTGAGACGCACGCGGCTCTCATCACAACCATCAAACAAACCGTTTCAAGAATCGACATCGCGCTCTTGGCGCACGGCGTATTGCCCAATCAAGCAGAGTGCAATCAAGAAGTGCAAAAAACGATTGAAGCCATGACGGTCAATTTCATCAGCCCTATCTCGCTCTTGACGCTTTTAGCAAATGAGATGCAAGCACACGGCACGGGCGTGATTGCCGTGATTTCGTCAGTGGCAGGCGATAGAGGTCGGCAGTCAAACTATGTCTATGGCGCGGCAAAAGGCGGACTTTCCATCTTCTTACAAGGCTTACGCAATCGCTTGCACGCAAAAGGCGTGGCGGTGATTACCATCAAGCCCGGCTTTGTGGATACGCCGATGACCGCCTCATTCAAAAAAGGCGCGCTGTGGGCGAAGCCCGAACAAGTCGCAAAAGGAATCTTGAAAGCAATTGAGAAACGACGCGATGAAGTTTATCTTCCTGCGTTTTGGAAATGGATAATGTTCATCATTCGACAAATTCCTGAATCCATTTTTAAGCGGCTCTCACTTTGACGAAAAATTCTATCCTGAACGCAACTAAAAACCAACACCAAAAATGAACGACTTGACCAAACTTCCCGCTTGGAACGCTCTCCAACAACATTACAAAAAAGCAAAAAAACTTCACCTGCGCGACCTCTTCGAAAAAGACTCCAAACGCTTCGAGAAATTTTCTATCCGCTTCAACGACATTCTGCTCGATTATTCTAAAAATCGCATTACCGATGAGACAATGAAACTGCTCTTGCAATTAGCCCGCGAAGCAAAGGTCAAAAAGTGGATTGAAAAAATGTTCAGCGGTGAGAAAATTAACTTCACGGAAAATCGTGCCGTGCTTCACATTGCCTTGCGCAATCGCTCCAATCGCGCAATTTATGTTGATGGCACTGATGTCATGCCCGCCGTAAACGCTGAACTTGCCAAGATGAAAGCCTTTTGTGAAAAAGTCAGAAGTGGCGAGTGGAAAGGCTACACAGGCAAAGCGATAACCGATGTGGTCAATATCGGCATTGGCGGCTCTGACTTGGGTCCGCTCATGGTCTGCGAAGCCTTGAAGCCCTACGGCTCAAAACTCAATGTGCATTTCGTTTCAAATGTTGATGGCACACACATTGTCGAGACGCTCAAAAAAATCAATCCCGAAACCACGCTCTTTTTGATTGCCTCCAAAACCTTCACCACACAAGAAACGATGACCAACGCACAAACAGCGAAGGCATGGTTTCTAAAATCTGCAAATGATGAGACGGCTGTTGCCAAGCACTTTGCCGCACTTTCCACGAATAGCAAAGCCGTAAGCGAGTTCGGCATTGATACTCAAAATATGTTTGGCTTTTGGGATTGGGTTGGCGGTCGGTATTCGCTGTGGTCGGCGATTGGGCTTTCGATTGCGCTCTTTATTGGCTTTGAAAATTTTGAAGAACTCTTGCAAGGTGCGTTTGAAATGGACGAGCATTTTCGCACTGCGCCGTTTGAAAAAAATCTGCCCGTGATTCTTGCGCTCTTGGGGATTTGGTATAACAACTTCTTCGGCGCGGAAACCTACGCAATCTTGCCATATGACCAATACTTGCACCGCTTTGCCGCATATTTTCAGCAAGGCGATATGGAATCCAACGGCAAACGCATTACGCGCGAAGGCAACGTGGTTTCCTATCAAACTGGGCAAATAGTGTGGGGAGAGCCGGGAACAAACGGTCAGCACGCGTTTTATCAACTCATTCATCAAGGCACGAAATTGATTCCGTGCGATTTTCTTGCGCCGGCAATTTCTCACAATCCGATTGGTGAGCATCACGAGATTTTGCTTTCAAACTTCTTTGCGCAAACCGAAGCCTTGATGAAAGGCAAAACCGAAAAGGAAGTCCGAAAAGAATTGGAAGCACAAGGTTTGAAGAAAAAAGAAATTGAAAAACTCTTGCCGCATAAAGTCTTTGAAGGCAATCGCCCGACTAATTCCATTCTCTTTCAGAAACTTACGCCGAAAACGCTCGGCAGTTTGATTGCGATGTATGAGCATAAAATTTTCGTGCAGAGCATCATTTGGAATATCAACGCTTTTGACCAATGGGGCGTTGAACTGGGCAAACAACTTGCCAAAGCCATTTTGCCTGAACTTAAAGACGAAAAAACCGTTGAAACGCACGACGCTTCAACCAACGGACTGATAAACTATTACAAATCTTTGCGCGCACAATGACCGAACAAGAACAAGCGATTATCGTTAGCGAACTTGTCCGAGAGTTCGCGCCGAATACCGTTTTGGGAATCTATCTTTATGGCAGTCGTGCCGATGGAACAGCAAGAGCCGATAGCGATTGGGACTTAGGAGTGCTAACCGAAACGCCAACCGATGCCGTTCAGCGTTGGGACGTGGCGCAAACGCTGGCTATCAACTTAAACGCAGATGTTGACCTTGTCGATGTGCGTGCGTGTTCAACCGTGATGCGCTTTGAGATTGCAGGAAAAGGCAAGCGCATTTACACCGCAAATCGAATGGCGTGCGAGACCTTCGAGTATCAATCGCTCTCGATGTATCAACGCTTTCAAGAAGAGCGCAAGCCAATAATGGAGGAGATTTTCAGGCGTGGAAAAATCTATCGATGAAATTTTAGTCGGAAAGGCAAACATCATTGAGCGATGTGTGGCACGAGTGCGAGAGGAATATGTTGGCTACGAAAATGAGTTTGAAGTGAATTTTACAAAACAAGATTCAATCATTTTGAATTTGCAACGTGCGTCAGAAGCGGCGATTGATGCGGCAAATCACCTTGTCAAAATCAAGCAATTAGGCTTACCGCAAACAAGCCGAGAAGCGTTTGAACTATTGGTTAAATCAGGCGGATTGGAAAAAGAATTAGGCGCGCCGTTGCAAAAGATGGTTGGATTTAAAAATGTTGCCGTTCATGATTACACCGCGTTGAATTTGGCAGTCGTCAGAAAAATCATTGAAACGAGATTAAGCGATTTTGAAAAATTCGCCGCTTGGATTTTAGAGCAAGCACAAACTTCTGAAAGCAACTCAAATCATTAAACCTATCCTAAACGATGCCGATTCAAAGCATTTTATTTGTCGCAACCCTGATGGTTGCGATGGTTGTCTTTGCCCGTCTTGTCAATCAACTATTGATGAAAACGCATTTAAGCGACGCGCTCATCAAGGCGGATAATCCCGCGCTGGGCGTAGCGATTGCGGGCTATGTCTTTGGCGTGGTGCTGATTACAACGGCTGTTTTGCGCGGCGAAGGAAGCGGCGACTTTGTGCAAGATGCGCTCGTGGCATTAGCCTACGGCGTTGGCGGCGTGCTGTTTCTTGCCTTCATCTCGCTTTTCGGCTTCAAACTCTTTCACGCCGTTGAGTATCTCGAAGAGATTGAAAAACGAAACGTGGCAGTAGGCATCGTTGCCGCAGGGCGTTTCATTGCAACGGGACTCGTAATTGCAGGCACAATTTCGGGCGACACAAAAGGCGGAACAGTTTTAACGGCAATCGTTTTCTTTTTGGTTGGACAAATCGCGCTCATCTTAATCGCACGCTTGTATCGATTGCTGACAAACTACAACGACACACAAGAATTTATCAGTGGCAATCTTGCGGCCGCGATTAGTTATGCGGGCGTGATGATTGGCATTGGCATTGCGGTCGGAAGCGGCTTGCGCGGCGATTTCATCGACTATGAAACGAGTTTTATCGGCTTTGGAAAATCGCTCTTGGTGGTGCTATCATTCTACCCGATTCGGCAGTTTTTGGTGCAAGGCGTGTTGCTTGGTGGCGGCTTCGCGCCCTACGGCGGCAAGTTGGATTATGAAGTCTCCAAAGACCGAAACATCGGCGCAAGTGTTATTGAAGCAACCGCGTATATTTCAACCGCGTTGTTGGTAACAGACTTGTCGTGAAAGTCAAAACATGCTTCGTTGAACTGCCAATCCGAACCGTTGCAACCGCGCAATGACCTACAACGAACTCGCCGACGCACTTCTCAAAACCGGCATTATCTCCGACGCTTGGCTCAACGGTGCAGAGCGATTCCGAACTGAACCTATCATCATCTCACAACACACCTACGACGCACTCTGCCTCGCCGCCGAATCCATCGGCAACGCCTACAACGAACTTACTCAAATCGTCTGGAACAACCCAACCTATTTGGACGACTTCTTTCATCTCACGCCGTTTCAAAAACTCATGTGGCTTTCCTCAGGCGGTGCGTGGCACACGATTGCACGCCTCGATGTCTTCCTTAC
>Ga0308417_1000397_pt1 | contig 32229 bp, 21 predicted proteins | sample HotsprSampleOS65_FD_203528 | JGI IMG/M metagenome (GOLD analysis project Ga0308417, IMG submission 203528) | Hot spring phototrophic mat microbial communities from Octopus Spring, Yellowstone National Park, Wyoming, United States - 20090730_OS65 ...
GGGTGTTCCTCATGGGCACTGCGGAGTATCGGTCGGGAACGTGGGCCCTGGAGTTCGAGAACGTCGCCCTGGGAACCCTGAAGCGGGACGGCTCCGGAGCGCCCATCGTGGTGAAACGGTTTGACCCGCAGGTATGGCCCGCGCTGAACGTCGGCGTGGCGGACTACGACCCCGGGAACTCCTCCGGCGGGGTGGTGGTGTGCGAGTACGACATGAACTCCGGGAAACCCTTTAGGATGTATAGCACCGGCGAGGTCATTGCGACGGCGTATGTCCCGCCGGCGAGCTCCACCCCGGTGCAGAACGTCCCGGTGCAGGTGTTTGGCGGGCGGAACGGGTACCTGTTGCCGTCGGAGAACGAGCCTGCGGTGGTGAGTGTGAAGCCTGCGCGCGACGGAACGGTCACGGTGAGGGTTTACACGCTTCGCGGGGACAAGGTCTGGGAAAAACCGGTTTACGCTTGGGCGTACGACATCATCCAGGTGCGTTGGTTCTGCGAGGATTCGGACGGTGGCAAAGTGGCCTCGGGGATATACATCGTCCACGTCACCGGGCCGGATATCAACGAAAAGAAAAAGGTTGCGGTGGTCCGATGATCACTTGCCCGAAGGCGTGAACCGGTAACTGACCGACCCGGACAGCGAGAAGTTCTCCGTCATCCGCTTGCCCAGTAAATACCCGCGGGACTTGGCGTAGGCGTCAGTCCCGAGGCCCCAGTGGTCAGTCATCCGGTACTGCAGGGAGCACGATACTCCGGCGCCTTGGCCGAACATCGCCTGGTCCCACAGGTCCACCGAGACCCCGACCGTGTACTTCTCCGATTCCACGAGGTTCGGCACGCTGAGCCCGAACCCGTCGTCCTTGAGCGGCTTCCCGGTGCGGGCATACGCAATATACAGTTTTCCGTCGTACCGGAAGTACTGGTACCAGTACAGCTCGTACCCCAGCGGGGACGAGTTGAACATCGTCCCAAAGGTCCACGACAGGCCGTTGCCGGCATCGAACATCTGTGACGTTTCCCGTGCCATAAAGCTGTGGTAGAGCATCGGGTCGAGGAACGTCCACAGGACCGATAAATACGAGCTCTCGTTGTACAGGTTCACCAGCTCCGGGTCCACCGTGCCATCGGGCTGTAAGGCGGGCCGTCCGGAATACCGACGGTAGACCGATAAAATATACTCCGACGGGTCCCCCGAGGTGCGGGTCCACACGTCCGGGTCGGCAGGGTTCTTCGGGGTGATCAAGAACGCGTACATCGGGAAATAGATCTCGTTGATGAAGTTGTGGATGAGCTAGTTCGGGTGCTCGGAACCGGTCATATAATACTTGGTGGTAGTCCTACGGCGCATCAGGTTGTTGATCTCGAACCCCCCTACCGAAGCCAGCGCGTCGTACTCCAGGGCTACCGGCTGGGGAAGGCGCATCTGCGCCTCCGGGATGGGGAAGGTGTACCCGGAATACACGAAGTCCCCGCCGGACTGCCGGGCCCTTGCCCAGTGCCCGAACTCGTGCGGCATCGTGGTCCACTGGAAGGTCCAGAACACGTACCACGGGACCTCAGTCCACCGGCGGACGCCATTTGAAACGTTCGGGGCGATGCCCTCCAGGTATATGTCCGTAAACACGTGGTTCCTCGTAAGCCCGAGCATGGCGATGGACTCGGGCTCGTCCGGGTAACCGACGGGTATCTGGTACTCGACAACAGCGCCGCAATTTCCGCAGGCGCTCCCGGCGTGTGCGGGGTATGCTTGCCCGTCGCCACTGCGCGCAGCTGGTACGTCGGGTGCCCCCGGCGTGTGCGGGGTACGCGCCGGTTGCGTGTTGCGGTGATGCCGCTGGTGCGGCCGGCGCGTCCCGCCGGCGGACGCTTGCGGATGCCGGACCACTTATGGTATACAGTATCGTGAGCGGCGTCGGCACCCCATTGCATGGTCGTTTGAGCGGCGGGAGGAACCATGGCTATACCTGATTTTTTCGGTGCGTCGCATCCGGTACTGCAGGCGCTGATGGCGGGGTTGTTCACGTGGGGGATGACGGCGGCGGGCGCGGCGACGGTGTTTCTAACTGCAAATGTCGGACGGCGGTTTTTGGATGCGATGTTAGGGTTCGCCGCAGGGGTGATGATTGCCGCGAGCGTGTGGTCGCTGCTGATCCCGGCTATCGAGATGGCGCGAGCCGCCGGCGGTGTCCCCGGGTGGCTGCCTGCGGCGGCGGGGTTCCTGCTGGGGGGGCTGTTCCTGCGCGGTGTAGACGCGGTGCTGCCGCACCTGCACCCGGGGCTGGCGACGGACCAGGCGGAGGGTATCCACACCTCCTGGAAACGCAGCACCCTGTTGGTGCTGGCCATCACGCTGCACAACATACCGGAGGGCTTGGCGGTGGGCGTGGCGTTCGGCGCGCTGGCGGCGGGATCGCCGTCGGCGAGCTTGGGCGCGGCGGTTGCCCTGGCGGTGGGTATCGGGCTGCAGAACCTGCCGGAGGGGGTGGCGGTATCGGTGCCGCTGCGACGGGAGGGGGTGTCGCGGGGCAGGTGTTTCTGGTACGGTCAGCTGTCCGCCGTGGTGGAGCCGGTGGCCGCGGTGTCGGGCGCCGTACTGGTGACGACGGTGGCGGCGGTGCTGCCGTACGCGCTGTCGTTTGCCGCGGGGGCGATGATCTTCGTGGTGGTGGAGGAGCTCGTGCCGGAATCGCAGCGCAACGGGAACACCGACCTGGCGACGCTGTGCACGTTGGCCGGGTTCGTCACGATGATGGTGCTGGATGTCGCGCTGGGGTGAGCGGTGTGACGAGGCCGCCCGCCGGTGCGCGCGTTCAGCGGCCGGTGGTGCAGCGCACCGAGAGAAACCGCGCCTGTCCGCCGGGGTTTTTCCGGTCTTCCGGCGTGGTGTAGGCGAACAGTCCCACTTTTGCGCCTTTCCACCATCCCTGGGTCACCGGGACGTTCGCCGGGCCGATGGCAGTGAAGTTCGCGCCGTCGAAGCTGTAGGCGTATGAAGCGGTCTGATCGGCTGCGACGTGCACCCGCAGCCAGACCTTGCCGCCGGAGCAGACGGGTCCTTTGACCGTTTTTTCTTCGATATCGTCGAAGTCTTCCGGTTTGACGGCACGCACCATTCTCAGGGAGCTTTTTGCGCCTTGTTTCGCCACCCCCACCCAGGAGTAGCGTTCGCACAGGAGGCACAGTCCGGCGACATCGCGGTTCTGCATACCGCCGATGTCCAGCTCAACGGTCACCGTCATCTCCGGCCCGATGAGTTTCCGGGTGAGCGTGTTGAAGGCGAACCGCAGGTCCCGCGCCGGCAGCGCGGTGAGCGTGAGGCCTCCTCCGGGAGATGACAGCGACCAGTACTCATCGCGCGGGTTGTGGTTCCACTGCCAGTCCAGCGCGAGGGTCCCGGTGTCAAAGCGGTCCACGCATTCCCACGATTCGTCGGCCGCCTCCCGGGGAGCTGCGATTGAAGGCAGTCGCCATTCCGCCACCGGTTCGCCGACGCCGTTGCCGTCTATATCCCGGCCGATCACCGGCCAGTCCTGTTCCCACCGCATCGGCTGCAAATGTACAATCCTGCCGAAACATCCGCTGGACTGGAAGTGCGCGAACCAAAACTCGCCGTTGTCCAGCTCAACAAACCCGCCCTGGTGCGGGCCGTTGACCGGCGTGGAGCCCTGTTCCAAAACGCGCCGCGCTTCGTAGGGTCCCCAGACGTACGTGGAACGCAGCACGGTCTGCCAGCCGTTCTCCACGCCGCCGGCGGGTCCCCAGATGTAGTACCAGCCGTTGCGCTTGTGCATCTTGAACCCTTCCAGGACGGGGTGCTCAACCATGTTTTGGTACACCGTGGTTCCGTCGTCCAGGAGGCGTCTGCCGTCCCAGGACATCCGGTGGATCACCACCGGACCGCCGAAGACCGCGCCACGGACCAGGTACGCGTTGCCGTCGTCGTCCCAGAACGGACAGGGATCCTCCCACCCCCGCGCGCGCCGGACTTCGTGGAGCGGCTCCCACGGCCCGGCGGGGTGCAGCGCGGTGCTCATGTACAGCCCTTCGCCGGGGGTGCAGAAGTACACCCAGAATTTGCCTTCATGGTAGCGGATGCTCGGCGCCCAGCACCCTTCTCCATACCCGTATCCCGGCCGGTCGTACTTCGGATCCATGGTGAGCCGGGGATAGACGTGGCCGATGAGCCGCCAGCGGATCAGGTCGCGCGAGTGCAGGATCGGTATGCCCGGCACCAGGTGGAACTCCGAGGATATCAGGTAGAAATCGTCACCCACCCGGACGATGTCGGGATCGGAATAGTCCGCGAAGATGATGGGATTCCGGTAGGTTCCCGTGGACGCGGCACACCACGCCGATGTCGCGCCGAGCAAAACGCCGAACGTCAGTATCCGCCCCAGTCCGATTCGCATGTGCAACACTCCGTTTCCGCGGTAAATGTGTTTTCCGCCGGTGTGCGCCCGCGCGACGGCTGCGCGTGCATTGTTGTCCCGGCGGTGTGTCGGTCGCAGCATGATGCGCCGCCGGCGGTTGCACGTGATTCGGGCCCGCCGGTTGCGCGCGGTTTTACCGGATGATGACGATCTTGCGGGTCATGTCCAGCGCCGCGCCCTTGATGTGCACGACGTAAATCCCGGAGGACACCGGGCTCATGCTCTGCTGTTCGGTGCCGTTCCACGGGACATCGTAAGTGGTTCCGGCGACCGCGCCGGGGATGGTTCGCTTCCACACCAGCCGGCCGTTGAGCGAGTACACGGAAACGGTGACCGTTCCCGACCCTTTGGGGTTGAACCGCACCGTGGCCGGCTCCCCGGCGGCGAGGTTCACGTAGCCGGCGGCGCCGCCGACCACGATGGCGTCGCCCGGACGGACCGTGCCGGTGGTCACCCCCACGTCGGGCTCGGCGGGGTTGACGGTGACGGCGACGCCGGAAGATTCCGCCGGCAGCCCGCCGGTGTCCACCGCGACCGCCTTGATGACGTAGGTGCCGGCGGGGACGTTGTTCCAGGTCATGCGGTACGGGCTCGCGCTGTCCACGCCGATCACCTGCTCGCCGGCGTAGAACGTGACATGCGCGATGCCGGTCTCATCCTGCGCGTTCGCTTCCATCAGTATCGCCGCGGGTGCGCGGTAGGCTGCCCCCGGCGTGGGCGTGGTCAGGGTCACCGAGGGCCAGCGATTGATGCCCGCGCTGCGGAAGTATCCGGCGACCCAGCCCGCATTGCCCCGCAGGGTGCCGGTGCTCCGGTGGGGGCTCTCGTCCCTGGCGACCGTGCCGGCGCCCTCGTCGCAGTGCCACAGGCCGAGGGTGTGTTCGTCCGCCGTGTACGGCGCCGTCGTGACCGGGAAGTCCGCGCTGTAGCGCGCGATGGATGAGATGCGGACCTCGTCCACGATGACACCGGTGTATCCCGGTCTGTTGTGGGACGCCCCGATGTTCACCGTGCCGCCGTAGGACGCCGGCATCGGCACGGCGGCGGCGCCCCCGGCGGTGACGTTGCGCCCGTTGACGAAGATCCTTCCCCTGCCCGCCCGGTCGGTCTGCGCGGCGATGTGGTACCACTGGCCCGAAGAGATCCGGACGGTGGAGTCCACCCGGGCGTACCCCGGTGTCGCGATCTGGAAGTACACCTTGTCGTCGTCGCCGAAGAACAGCTCGTAGCCCCCGCCGTTCCAGAAGTAGTGCGAGACGATGCCGCCGTGTCTGCCCGTTTCGGTGCGGTAGACGAACAGTTCCACGGTCAGGCCTGAAGCCGTCCGGCTGGTGACATCCAGCACGCCGCGCACCCCGAGGTCGATGAACCCGCCGTCCGGCGTGCACTGGACCGCGTGGTCCACCGTCGCGAAATCGTCGTCCTGGATGGTGAGCACGGCCGCGCTGGAGGTGCCCACGATGTACGCCGTGTGCGTCGTCAGCAGGAGGATCACCGTTTCCGGGCCTTCAATGTCGGTATCGTCCACGGGGAGGATGTTTACGGTGACCGACTGCCCGCCGGCTGGGATAACCGCCGGGCTCTGCACTGGAGCGTAGTCGGTGCCGTTGACCGCGGTGCCTGCGAGGGAGAAGTACACCGGCAGCGGGGTCGCCGAGGCGCTGCTGCGGGAGATGACGAACTGTCCCGCGGTCGGGCCGGATTCCGACGGGTTCTGGCCTGCCGTCACGACGCCCACCACGGGCAGCGAAGCGACGTCGTTGTCCACGATGATCGCCTGTGCGACGGCGGGGGTGCCGACCACGTACCCCGTCCCGGAGGAGAGGTTCACCACCACCGTCTCCGGGCCCTCCACGTCCGCGTCGTCCACCGGGGTGAAGGTGATGACGGTGAAACTGGACCCCGCCGGAATGGTGCAGGGGCTCGTCAGCCCGGTGTAATCCGCGCCGGGCACCGCCGTGCCGGCGAGCGTCAGGTTCACCGGCAGCGGGTTGGTGAGGCTGCCCGCGCGGGACACCTGGAAGCTGCCGGGGACCGAACCCTGTTCCGCGGCGACGGAGCTGCGCACCACGATGCTCACCACCGGGGTGACCGGCAGCGTGCGCGTGGACACCACGGTGGACAGCGGTGAGGTGTTGGGCACCTCGTCCATCGCCTTGATGGCGAAGTAGTAGGTCGTCTCGCTGCTGAGCCCCGTCGCGGTGTAGTTCTGGGTGGTTCCCGCCGGCGCGGGGACCGGCGCTCCCGGCAGCAGGGCCGCGGCGTTGAACGAGGCGTCGTCGGTGATGGGGAACGTCGCCCGGCGGATGGTGTACGCAGACGCCGTGCCCACGGTTCCGTCGTCTCCCGGCGCGGTCCAGGCGAGCGTGACGCTGCTGATGCCCACCGCGGTCGCGCGCAGGTCGGTGATCCGCGCGGGCGCAACGGTGTCCTGCTGTACCACGGTCAGCACCGCGCCGCTGCTGGTGACGCTGCCGAACGCGTTTGAAACGGCGCAGCGGAACACCGCGCCGTTGTCCGCGAGCGTCGTGGGCGGTGTGGTGTACATCGCGCTGTTGGCCCCGGTGATGTTCGCGCCGTTCCGCTGCCACTGGTAGGAGAGCGGCTCGGAGCCCGTCGCGTTCACCGAGAACACCGCGGTGTTGCCGGCGGTGACCGTGCGGTTCTGCGGATGGGCCAGGATGCGCGGCGGTTCGTTGGTGACGGTCAGCGGCTGGGAGACGATCTGCACCGATCCGGCGGCCAGGCCCGTAGCGGTCGCGCTGACCGTGATCGTCCCCGGCACGACGGTGGAACGGACGGTCACCCCGTTCATCCCGGCTTCCGCCGGGATGGTGGTGTTGCCCACGACGTTGGTGTTGGCGTGGCATCCCCCGCGGAAGACGCCGGGACCGGACACCGAGAAGGTGATGTTGTTGGTGGCCGTCGGGTGCACCACGCCGTTGGCGTCCACGATCTTCGCGATCACCACGGTGATGTCCCCGCCGTCGGCGCGGATCACCGACGGGTCCGCGGTAAGCTCCACGCGTGCCGGGGTGCCCGCCGTGCGCACCTCGTGGGTCGCCGCGACGGTCCCCGACCGCCGAGCCTCAGCGCGGAGCGTCCCGGACTGCCACGCGACATTGGCCCAGGTGCAGATGTTGTACGTCGGCGTCCGCGTGCCCAGCGAGGTGCCGTTGAGGAACAGTTCCACGGAGTCGCAGTTGGTCCACACCGTCACCGTACGGTTGCCGGAGGAGTGGTTCCAGTGCCCGGCGATGTGCACCGTGGGATCACGGCTGAACGCCGTCTGCAGCGCGTAGTACGACTCTTTCTTGAGCCGGATCGGGTCTATCAGGCCGAACTGGCAGTACATCGCCGGCTGGTCAACGCCTTCGAACTCTCCGGCGACATCCACGAGCGTCCACTTGCACATGCCGGTCCACCAGTTGTTGACCCCGAAGCCGTTGGACGTGCTCGGGGCGTACCAGTCTTGCAGCAGGGTGGACCCGTGCGATATCTGGGAGTCCCAGTTCCTCCGCGAGGAGATATCTCCCTTCCATCCGTGTTCGGACATGAACAGCGGTTTCTGGCCGTCGGGCATCCGGATGAAATCCTGGTTGGGGTTTTCGTTTATGGTGAACCGGTCGTTCCAGGTGATGTCCCCGCCGACCATGGTGCTGATGATGTCCACCTGGTTGCCCGGGATGCCCGAGGGGTCGTTGGCGGTGAGCGTCGTCGGCCGGGTGCCGTCCAAGGCGTAGCAGATGTTCACCAGCTCCCGCGCCCACTGCTCGTCCCAAATCGCTCCCGAGTTTATCTCCCAGATGATCACCGAGGGCCGGTTGCGATCCCGGATGACGATGTCCCGCATGAACTCCTTTTTGAAGTCCTGCCACGCCTGCGGCCCGTCGCCTTCCACCGCGGCGTTGGCGGCCATGTGGAAGATGCCGTACTTGTCACAGACGTCCAGCACCGCGGGGTCCAGCGCCGAGTGGCCGCACTTGATGAAGTTGCCGCCCATCTCCTTGAGCGAAAGAATGTCTTTCTCGTGCAGGTAGTCGGAGATCGCGTTCGCCAGGCCCGGGTAGGCTCCCAGCCGGTGCCCCACCCCTTTGAGCTTCAGGTGCCGGCCGTTCAGGAAGAAGCCGTTCACCGAGTCAAAGTAAAACGTCCGTATCCCGAACGGCGTCTCAAACACGTCAACCGTGGTGCCGCCGTCCTTCACCACCGAGTACACCTTGTAGAGGTGCGGCGTGTCGGGGGAGTACAGCGTCACGTTTGACAGAGATACCGTGGTGACGAACAGTGCGGGACCCGAAGACGCAAGGACTCGGACGATCGAAGAGCTCGCCACAATCTCGTTGGCGGCGTCCACCACGTAGTTGGTCAGCGTGCAGGTCTTGGGGGAGCCCGACTTGTTTGTCACGTTGATGTTGATCCGGACGTCGGCGGTCCGCGCGGCGGTGCTGATGTTGAACGGCCTGACCCAGCTGCCGTAGGTGTTCTCGTACAGGTACACGTTCTGCGGCACGTACAGATTGTCGGTGATGTGCAGCCACACGTCACGGTATATCCCGCCGTAACGGTCGGTCACCCACCACTGGCACTGGCCGAACTGCCAGATGCCCGGGATGGGCTCGCAGGTCTGGTTGTCCACCCTGACGGCGATGACGTTGTCGAACGTCCCGTCACAGGTCACCAGGGCGGTGATGTCCCACAGGAACGGCGTGACCCCGCCTTTGTGTTTGCCGAGGTACGTCCCGTTCACCCAGACGTCGGCGATCATCGCCACGCCCTCGAACTCTATGTGCTTGCGCCGGGGGGCGTACGACGCATCCAGCGTGAAATGCTTGCGGTACCACACGATGGAGGCGGTCGGGAGGTTCTGGTCGCCGCGGAACACCTCCACGTCGTTGAAACTGTGCGGCAGCCCGACGGTTGACCAGGCGCTGTCGTTGAACGTGCGCTGCTCAGCGCCGGACACATTCTGGCGGATGTATTTCCAGGCGGCGTTCATGTTCATCCGTTCGCGGTGGTGGGGCTCCGGGACGTACGGCGCGGCGGGGAGCGGTGCAGCGGCGGCGAGCGCGAGCGCAACGGCGGAGAACAGTGCTTTTTTCACAAGGTCCTCACTGTGTGGCGTTCCACGATGTGTACGGGAACGGTGGTTTCCGCGGGAACGTGTTCCGCACGGCCCGACAGCAGTTCCGTCATCCGGAGCGCCGCAAGCTCCCCGATGCGCTCCCGGGAAACGGCAACGGTGGTCAGCCCCGGGTGGACGAGAGCCGCCGCGGCGATGTCGTCAAACCCGATGATGCTCACGTCGTGCGGCACGCGCAGATGCAGTGACCGTGCTGCTGCGATCGCACCCAAGGCGGTGTTGTCGTTCATGGCGAACACCGCCGTCGGCCGCGGCCGGAGTCGCATCAGGCGCTTCATCGCGGTCGCTCCGGACTCCGAAAAGAAATCGCTCTCCTGCACCAGACGCCGGTCAACAACAAACCCGTACCGTGCGAACGCCGCGGCGCACCCGTCAAACCGTCTCTGAACCGTCCGGTATCCCCGCGGCCCGGAAATGATCCCGATCCGCCGGTGTCCCGCCTTCAACAAACGTTCGACGGCCTTGAATCCGCCGGAATAGTTGTCCACCAGTACCGCCGTGCACCGTGCTGAGCCGGCGTAAGCCTCGGCGAGCACCACCGGCATCCACAGGGAAATCGCGCGTTGTGTGAAGCGTTCGGTCCACGCTCCCGCCACCACGACGCCGTCCACCGCGCCGTGCAGCATAAACGCGTGTGAGTTCGGCGATCTTCCTTGCTCGTCGTGAATGAACTCAAACACGAGCCGCATGCCGTTCGTGGACAGTTCACGGGCCAGCCCGGTAAAAATCCCCGACATGTACGGATCCTGCATCCCGGAGGAAATCTTGTGCGACATCGCAAACCCGATGACCCCCGTGCGGATGTTCCCCGGAGCGGCGCTCCGGGCGCGGGCGAGCATCCTGGCAGAAGAGTTCGGGGTGTACCGCAGACGCCGGATAACCTCAAGCACACGGGTGCGCATCCGGGCGCTGGCTCGTGGGTCGTTGTTGAGCACCCGGGACACGCTGCCCAGAGACACCCCGGCCTCGCGGGCGACATCCTCAATCCCCGGCTTTTTTGAAATGACAGGCACCGCCGCATCCCCCTCATTTGGAAGCGTTTCCAGTTTATACGAAAATAGCAGACCGAAGTCAAGAATCATGAAAAACGGAGAACCAATCAGAGTGGCGGATCTGTGTGAGCGGAAAACACGACGAGCACCCTGAGGCACCGCGGATGCCTGGCGGTGTCCGCTGATGATGCGGGCGCCGGCTGTCGGTTACTGCTTTTTCCCCGGTTGATGCGTCAGCGCACCAGGACCACCCGCTTGGAGGACTCCACGCCGCCGCCTTTGACCCGAACGAGGTACACCCCGGCGGGCAGGTCGGCGGCGTTCCATACGATGTCGTCGTCTATCCCGGCGATGCCGTCTTTGACTTTTTCATGCACCAGCCGACCGCGCAGGTCGTAGATCTTCACCGTCACTTTCCCCGCTCGTGCCCTACGGAACCGGATCACCACGTTCGGGTTGACGTTCGCGTCTACGTACCCGCCAGGCCCGCCGGATACCCGCACCTCGCCCGGTTGCAGGACCGGCTGCGCCGCCGGATCCACAATCACGTACACGCTCGCGCTCGTCACCGCGTCCAGATCGTCTTTCGCCCGCGCAATGATTCCGTACTCACCCGCTCCCACGTTCGCCCAGGTGTACTGGTACGGCGCCGCTGTCGCGCTCCCCAGGAACACCAGCCCGGGATTCGGACCCATCGTCGTGGTGCAGTAGAACCCTACCGACACCACCGACCCGTCGCTGTCGTCGGCCGTCGCGCTGACGGCGATGTTCGCCGGGGCGCTGTAGCGTGTCCCGGGGCTCGGCGCGGCGATGCTCACCACCGGCGGCTGGTTCGCCGGCGTGCCTGAGGAATAGACCGTGATGTTCACCAGCGTCGAGGTGCTGGTTGCGTTCTGGTTGTCGTAGGCGATCGCGCGCAGGGCGTAGCTGCCTGCCGCAACCCCCGTCCAGCTGTACGCGTACGGGCTGGAGGTGTCGGCGTTGAGCAGCGTGGTCCCCGTCCAGAACTCCACCCGGGTAACACTCCCATCAGGGTCGGATGCCGTCGCTGCATGAGTGATGTTTGCCGGGCTGGTGTATGTGCTGTTGTTGACGGGGCTGGTCAAACTCACCAACGGCGGTTGGTTCACCGGAGGAGCGCTGCCCAGTGTTATAAGGAACGGCTCGGAAAGCGCGGATTCATTCTCCGGCCAGTCCAGCGCGCTGACCCGGTAGGTGTACTGAGTGTTTGCTGCAAGGCCGAAGTCAATGTATTCCCGGTCCGCGCACGTCGCAATCTGCCGATTGTTGCGGTACACCCGGTATGACGTGACCCGTACGTTGTCGGTTGAGGCGTTCCAGGTGAGCGAGACGACCCCGTCACCTGAGTCGGCGCCCGCCAGTCCCGTCGGGGCCGTCGGAGTGGTGTGGTCGGTGTTGATGTCCGCGACACTCCCGTACCGGGGTGTCATGCACAGCAGCCAGCCGTTGTCTACGTAGTACACCCGTCCCCGGTATACCATGACTTCGCTGTTAGTACCGGTGTAGCCGTCACCGGGGAAGGTCTGGAAGTGTGGACCGGTGAATGTGCGCGCCTTGATATGCGTTTGATCCAGGCCTTCGCCGCCGTACGCCCCTTGGAATTGGTAGCGCGCACCGGTGGCCAGGTCAAGGCCGCAGATATTGATGCGGATGCCGCCGATGACCCGGTTGCCCGAAATGATGGAAAGGACGTTTTCGTCGCCGCGGGCGTAGTAGCCGTACGGACCGGTGCCTTCGTGGCACCGGCGTATTTCGCCCGTCATCAAATCCACCGTCCACCCGCGGCGGAACGACTCGGCGTACAGGATCCGATGGTTCCACACGCACCAGGGGATTGCGTTCCAGTACATTGAGGTGAACGGCAGCAGGCTGACCGGTTGGCCGTTGTACGAGAACGAGCGGATTTCCGCGCCGGTTTCGGTGTTGAGTACGACGTTGGTATTGACCCAGTTTCTACGCGGGCTGAAGAAGACATCGCTCTCGCTGAGGCACGGCCAGTCGGCATCGCCCGAGTAGCCTACGTCGTAGCGCCCCGCGCATGCCCCGCACACCTCGCGGTAGGTTGAGCCGCCGCACGTCCCGCAGGAATGCTGGTTGTAGTTGGAGAGGGTCCTGAAGACCACCCGGTCGGCGTCCCGGGCGACCACCGGAGAACCGTTCCACGTTTTTTCCCCGGCGATGGGAACGTCCCATACCACCGCGCCGGTTTTCCAATCCAGTGCGTAGGCGCGCATGTTCTCGGACGCCAGCAGAATCTTCCCCCGGTGGTAGGCGGGCGCGGTATCTATGGAGCCGAGCGGCGTTTTGAACGTCCAAACGGGTCCGCCGCCGTTCTCCGCGTCGAAACAGTACACCACGCCGTTGATGCCGCCGAAGTACAGGCGGCCGTTGACGTACAGCGGCGAGGAGAACACATTGGTCGGTACGGTGTATTCCCAGCGGAGGGTGCCCGACGAGGCGTCCAAGGCGACCACCCTGCCCCGGATGTTGACCACCAAAACCCGGCCGTCGTAGACGCATGCGGTATGCGGGATGCTGTTGCCGGTGTTGAAACTCCACCGCTGCTGATAGACCGCAGCGGTGCTGCCGGCGTCAAAGGCGTACACCCATCCGTCCATCAGGCAGGAGTACCCCATCCCGTCGGCGAACGCGATGTTGGCGTTGGCGTGCGGCCACTCCTGGAACTCCCGCGTCCAGACGTGGGTGAAGGCGTTGATGTCGCCGTACGGAGGTGCGTTGCGCAGCTCCTCGCTGGTGGCGGCGGTCCGGTACCAATCACGCCGGAACTGCCGCCAGTTCTCCGCCGCGTACAGTGCCGTGGCGCTCACGGCGATGAGGCACAGCAGGGTTGCTCTGGACCGGTTCATGGCGACCTCCTCAATCCGGCTCCGCCACGACCCAGGTGACCGTGGCGTGGCGCGCCAGCAGCGTGTACAGCGCGCCGATGTAGTGCATGTCGCGGTACTTCGGGTGACGGCCGACGAGCACCGGCCAGGGCAGCTCGGAGCGCAGCGTCTCGGGCGCAACCTGCATCACCCACGCGCGGCAGTTGAACAGCTGGTACGAGATGTTGGGCAGTCCGTTCTGGGCCTCGTCGTAGACAACCCATTCATGATCGTAGTTGTTGAAGAGGTGCGCGTTATACCGGTCTTTGAGGACGGTATTGGTCAGCGCTTCCTGTACGCGGTTCGTGATCGCGGTCAGCTGTTTGTCGCGCAGCCACCGCCCGATCTCAGGACCCATGGACTCTCCCGGCGGGTAGTCGTACTGAATCCTCGTGGAGGTGTTGTCCCAGCCGGCGAACGCCTGCCCGTTGCTGACTGAGCGATCCGTGAACGCCGTCGCATTGAGGTACCCCAGCGCGGTGCGCGCCGCCGTACGTACGGCGGATTCCTGTGCATCGTTGAAGTGGTCCAGGATGCGGGTGAAAGCGATGAGACCCTTGGCCAGGTGTACCGGGTCATCCCGGAAAATATGGTTCCCTCCGCTGTGGTAGGCGTACAGGTACCGCTGGTTGGCGCGTGTCTGGTTGCCCTGGTTGTAGCGGTTCTTGAGGAAGTTGAGGCCGGCGTTGTTGTTGGACGAAAGAATCGCCCAGTCTCCGGTGTAGTGACAGTACGCCCATACGGAATGGAACTTCTCCCACCAGGGTCCGCAGAAAAACCGGTGGTGCCAGTCGCGGGCATGCGTGTTGGGGAGCTCGGTGTAGTACTGGGAAGCGTTCTGGTAGTACTGTTCAAACTCCCAGAAGCCCTGCTGCAGGAGGAAGTTCTGCACTTCCCGTCGCAGGCGCACCGCCAGGCGCCCGCGCAGCGTCGCGGGATTGGACACCTCTCCGGGCATCAGAGGGATCAGCGGCGCCAGCGTGGAGGGCACCCGGCCGCGGAACCACATCAGCACCGGCAGAGAGTTGTTCCACTGAAAGGCGAGGCCGTTGTAATCGCTGGTGTCCGCAACCAGCCCTCCGATGAGTTCCTCCAATTCGGCTTGCATGTCCGTGGCGTTGACCGGGTTGGACAGCACCGCGACTTCATCTATGATTTGGTCCTCGGTCACGGCATGCGCCGGCGGCACCCACAGCACAGCTGCGATCGCACCGAATGCCAGGCGGCGGATGCAGTTCATGGAACGGGAATGACGAGTCATGATCGGGGCCTCCTGCGTCGGGTGGATTTGACAGGAGCGCGTCCGACGGACGCGCGCATAATCAGGTGCGGTCGCAGCAGCATACGCCGGGGTTCGCCGCACCGGCCCCGCATGCGGCGCACCAGCATCCCGGCGGCCGCCCGGCCGATGTCGTGCGCCGGCTGGGCGATGACTGTGAGCGGCACCGGCGCCTCCCGGGCGAGCGGGGAATCGTCAAACGAAAGCACGGAAGCATCCCGGGGTACGTTTCTGCGTGCGGCGCGGAGGGCATCGGTCGCGCCCACCGCCAACTCGTCGGTCATGGCGATGACGGCGCTGAACGACACCCCGCGGTCCGGCAAACGGGACACCAGGGCGCGGCCGATGTCAAGGTCGTCGCGGTACCCCAGCGTCGGATCCTCGGGAACGATCAGCGCTGGATCAAAGCACCCCGCCTCTTCAAGAACGGAACGGTATGCCGCGAGCCGGGCGCTGACACTGGAGAGAGCGGGCGATGACGGGTTGCCTCCCAGGAGGATGATGCGCCGGTGTCCCAGCCGCAGCAGCGTGCGGAGCGCCAGCCGCATGCCGGCAGCATGGTCGCACGCGACATAGTCGCACGAGAGCCGGTCGGACTCGCGGTCCACCAGGACGGTGGGAACGCCGCGTTCGGCGAGCTGGACAACCGGATAGTACGAAAGTTCCGCGTGCGCCGGCATGAACAGCACCCCGGACGCCTTCTCCCGGAGCAGTCGGGCGAGATATTCCTCTATAAGCTGATCGCGGTCGAAGGTGGTCTGCACATCCAGCACGTACCCCAGCGGCCGGAGCACCCCCAGCACCCCTTCCAGAATCGCCCCGTAGAAGTAGTTGAGCACGTAGGAGATGAGGAAAACAACGCGGCGGGGGTCTCGGGAGGAGGGCAGCTCGCCGCCCGCGGGACGGTCGGCCGCGAAACACCCCTTTCCCCGGACGGTGTATACCCAGCCTTCGCGCACCAGTTCGCGCACCACCCGCCGCGCGGTGATGTCGGACACCCGGTACCGCCGGGCGATCATCGCCAGGGACGGCATCGGGTCGTGCGGTTTCCACGTGCCCGCGGCGAGGGCATCCAGCAACAACTGCTTGACCCGGCGGTACTTCGGCAGCGCGGTTTCCATACTCTCCTGATACTCCTTTTTGAGCGGCGGGACAATACCTGCGCAAAACATCGCATATACCTCGTATACAAAACGAACAGCCACGTATATGTTCAGTCAACGGACATGCGTAGTAAGGATCGGTGCATCGCGTAGCGCCCGGTCGCCGGCGTATCCAGTCGCCGCGCGCAGCTTGTAAAACCGGACGGGGGTTTTGTACTCAATGCTCGCCGCGGCGCGCGGTGGATTGCGCGGAACAAGGTCTCGCACTCTGTACGAACAGACGATCATTATCAGCCGGAGTGCAGCGACGGTGGTCGGTCGCGGTATGGCCTCGGGGTTCCACTGAGGGTGGGTTTCGCCGGTTCGACCGGCGCGGATGCGTGCGGACCGACACGAGCGACCACTCGCATCTCCGGCGGACGATTTTTCCGGAAAACAATCCGTCCCAGGTTTGTGCAGGGCACATCCCGCAGGCGGGACGGCGCGTCTTCAACGATGCAGCGGCGAGCGGACGGACCGGCTGTTTCCGGGAAAGGGGCGACATGAAGCATATACGGGTGGGGGTGCTGGCGATGGTGTGCACCGGGGCGGCGTTTGCGTCGGAGGACGTCCCTCCGGCTCTGTCCACCGGTACGGTGCAGGCGACGGTGGAGGAGTTGCGGCGGCGCCTGGCGCAGGACGGGCACCCGACGGACTTTTTGGACGATACGCGGTTCATGATACACCCGGAGACGCCGCGGCTCATCCGCGCGGAGCAGAAGGCCGATTTCTTTGCGCCTTCGTACGGGATTTTCACGCCGAGAGCCTTCGCCCGGGCGCGGGAGTTCATGGCGGCGCACCGCGAGACCCTGGATCGGGCACACCGGCAGTACGGAGTGTGGCCGGAATACATCGCGGCGCTGCTGCTGGTGGAGAGCAACTACGGGCGGAACACCGGTCACCGGCGGGTCATCAACGGTCTCGCATCCATGTACGCAGCGGGGCGTTCGTGGGCGTACCGTGAGATCACCACGTTCATCGGATTGCGCGGTGTGGTCTATGACGACATCTTCACGTTGCGCGGCAGCCACGCCGGCGCGTTCGGCATGGCGCAGATGATTCCCACCTCCTACCGGACGTTCGGGGTGGACTTCGACGGGGACGGACGCGTGGACCCGGATTCCGCCGTGGATGCCATCGGATCGGTGGCCAACTATCTTAAAAAATGCGGGTTCGGCGCGACCCGCGAGAGCCGCCTGAAGGCGGTGCTGGCCTACAACCGGCAGCGCAGCTACGCTGAGGCCATCGCCACGTTCGCTCACCGCCTCAAAACCGGTCGGGACTCCGGAACCGGCCGGTAGCGCCGCCCGGACGACCGCCGGCGGGCGGTGTGGCCGCGATCCCCGTTGCACCGCCCCCCGCTTTTTTGTACAGTCTTTCCATGGACACCCGCTCGAAACGTTCTCCGCTGATCGTCTCGCTCGCCGCGCTGGGGGTGCTGGCGGCCGGCACGGCGGGCTACGTGTTCATCGAGGGTTGGAGCGTGGGGGATGCATTGTACATGACCGTCATCACCCTGGCGACCGTAGGGTACGGCGAGACGCACCCGCTGTCACCGGCGGGACGGTGGTTCACCGTCGCCCTCATCGTGGTGGGCATGGGGCTGGTGGCGGTGGCGGTGTCCTCCGGTATCACATTCCTGGTCGAGGGACACCTCGGCGGCATGCTCAAGAGGCGGCGCATGAAAAAAATGATCGATGCGATGCGTGACCACTATCTCATCTGCGGAGCCGGCGACATGGCGGTGTACGCCGCCGAGGAGTTCGTGCGCACCCGGCGGCCGGCGGTGATCATCTCCAACGACGCGCAGACGCTCCTGCCGTGGGCGCGTTCGCGGGGCGATGTGGCATACCTGGAGGCGGCGCCGGAGAGTGACGAGGCTCTGCGCGAGGCGGGCGTGGAACGCGCCCGCGGAGCGGTGGTGGTGCTGGGCAACGACCGCGACAATCTGTTTGTCACCCTTTCGCTGCGTCAGCTCAACCCGAACCTTTCCATCGTGGCGCAGGCGGTGGACCGTGTCACGACGCCGAAACTGAAACGCGCGGGGGCCGACGAGGTGGTGTCGGCGGTGGAAATCGGCGGGATGCGCATCGCCTCGGCGATGCTGCGGCCGCAGGTGGTCAGCTTTTTGGATTTGATGCTCCGCGACGGACGTCCCGACCTGCGCGTGGAGCAGCAGACGATCCCCGAGGGCAGTCCCGTCGTCGGCATGACGATGGATCAATCGGGGGTCGCGAGGTTGCCCGCGGTGCTGGTGCTGGCCGTGCGGGACGGCGCGACCGGCGCGTACGCGTTCAAGCCGTCTCCGGGCCGGGTGCTGCAGCCCGGCGACACCCTGATCGTCATGACCGATGCACCGGGACGGGAGGTGCTGGCGCGCACCGTGGCGCCGTTAAACACCCCATTGTCATAACGTACAGAATTTAGTATATTGACACGTGGGTATACCGGAGAGGATACGGACGGTGTCGTGTCCCGGAACGACGGTACACCCGGGGATGGTGAGACTGTATGTGCACGCTGGTTCCTCCTGCCGGAACCGCGGCGGACCGGCACGCAACCCGAACCGCCGTTGTGCTGTCCGCCGGTGTTGCATGGCTCCTCTTGCAGACGGTCGCTTCATCAGTGACTCTCGTCCCCACCGCGGAAATGAGCGGCGGCATCCCCACGGACGTTGTGCTGCGCGGCGATCTGCTGTACGTCGCTGCGATGACGCGGCTCTCGGTGTATCGCGTTGAAGCGGACGGGGCGTTGACAGTCGTGGGGGGGCTGTCCGGTGTCGGCATGCGCAGGCTGCAGGTACACGGGAATATCGCGTACGCCGCCTGCGGTTCCATGGGTATGTGGATACTGGATGTCAGCTCTCCCGCCAAACCCACCCAGGTTGGTTTTCTGGACACCGAGGGGGAGGTGAACGCGCTGTACGTGATTCATCCCCTCGTGTATGTCGCCGACGGGCCCGGCGGTGTGCGCATCCTGGATGTGTCCCAGCAGGGTGCTCCGATCGAAACGGGTTCGTTCGCCACCGACGGCGAAGCGTACGGCGTCTGGGTCGGCGGAGGATACGCGTACGCGGCCTGTGGCGACGCGGGGATGGCGGTGGCGGATGTTTCGGACCCGGCGGCGCCGCGCGTGATCCGGACGGTTGCGGTGCCGGGATCGGCACGGTGGGTGACCGGGAACGGCGCGCTGCTCGCGGTGGTCAGCGGCGATTCCGGCGTACACTTCTTCGACATCACCGACCCGAAGAGCCCCCAGGTGCTGGGGTTCCATCCCGGTCCGGATGCGTACGCGGTGGAACTGCGAGAGAACCGGGCGTACGTGGCCGAGGGAACCTACGGTTTTTCAGTGTTGGACATCGCGAAGCCGCGCAAACCGTCCCCGCTTGCCGTCATGCGCGTACCCGGCGCGGTGACAGGCATCGCTGTGTCCGGCGAACGGATCGCGGTCACCGCAGGATCCGGCGGCGTGAGACTGTTCGCACAGGAGAAAACCCTCCGGCAGCTGGGAGCGACCTCACACCCGGGGAACGCATGCGGCGTATGCGCGAGAGCAAACCGGGTGTACGTCGCTGACGGGGAAGCCGGCTTGAAAATCTATACCTTGGAGAACCCATCGTCGCCCCGGTTCCTGGGGGGTATCGACACGCCGGGCATTGCGCGATCGGTATCGGTTGCGGGAACCCGTGCGTACATCGCCGACGACGCGGAAGGACTGCAGATCATCGATGTGTCCAATCCGACCGAGCCGGTGCCGCTGGGGAGTGTGGACACCCCGGGGAACGCGGAAGATGTGGATGTTAAAGGGACGTTCGCATTCGTCGCTGACCGCATGGGAGGGCTGCGCATCATCGATGTTTCACGGCCGCAGCAGCCCTGGGAAGTCGGGTCGCTGGAGACGCATGGTACGGTACTGTCGGTGGCCGCGGATCGCGGGGCGGTGTACATGGCCGATTCGGGCTGCTGCCTGCGGGTGGTGGATGCACGTGATCCCGCGATCCCGGTTCGATTGGGAACGTTGCCCTACCTGTACGCGGCGAGTGTCCGCGTATCGGGAGATCGGGCGTACGTCTCCAACGGCACGTACGGGTTCGGGATCGTTGACATCTCGAATCCGGCGGCGGCGCGACAGATCGGGTTTTACCGGCTGACCGGTGCGCGCCGGTCGTATGTAGACGGCAACCGTCTCTACATCGCCGCGGGATCCGGTGGGCTGGTGGTGCTGGATATCAGCAATCCCGCCGCACCGGTGAAGGTGGCTGCGGCGACGCTGCGTGCGGCGGCGGACGTGTGCGTCACCGAGAACGGCGCCGTGTGCGTTGCCGACGGACCTGGCGGGCTGGCGGTGTTTCTGGTGCGGGAATAGGAACGACACCGGCGGAGTCCTCGGGAGCGGCGGTCAGCGGCGACGCACCGGGTACCTGCTGCAGGTGAATTTCTCCCCTTCCGGACAGTAGCCCAGCTGTTCGCACTTCGCACCGGCGTTCTCAAACACCGCGGGGAGTTCCCGGCGGCACACATCAAGCATACGCCCGGCAAGCGAGCGGATCTCCCACTGAGCGCGGGTGCAGCACCGTTCACGGAAAAAGTGTAACAACTGGCGGCAGTTCATGGTGACGACGATCTTCGTTTCCGTCGCCTGGGGAAGAATGAACCGCGCGTCCTGGTTGGCCTGCTCACCGGACACCCCGCGCCGGCGGGCGCATGCAAGCAGTCGGGAGTACGCGGTGCGCACCTCTTCCATGATCCGGACGAACACCGCGTGCGCTTCAGGGTCGGCGGCGATGGACGGCGGCTCGATGTAGTCGAAATGTTCGGCGTTGACGTACCGCTGGCTTTGTTGCGAGTACGAGGCGATACGGTGGCGGACCAGCTGGTGTGTGAGCGCCCGGGAAACCCCCTCCACCCCGAAGCTGAATGATACGTGTTCCAGCGGACTCTCGTGGCCCGAAGCCACCACCGCGCGCACGAACGCAACCTGTTTGTCCGTCTCCGCAGCCGCCCGTGCGGCGTCCATAATGTCGGCGGCGGCGTGCGCGGAGTAGCACTGACGGCACGCGGCATACAACAGGGCCAGTGCGTCGGGGGTCATACAGAGCAGTCGTACGCGTGGTGTTGTGGCAGGCATGGGCGAGTTGTACAAAAAAAACCCGGAGCATGCAAGACGGTGGAACGGGATCCGGTAGAACACCACCCGTAGGGCACCGGCCCCCCTGCGCGGGTACGGCGCCGCACCATTGTGCGGGCGGGATGTTTTTCATATAATCGGGGCATGAGTATGACAGATGCGGCGTTCATCCCGGCAACCCGGGAAGAAGCGGCGGCCCGCGGGTGGCACGCCGTGGACATCGTCATCGTTACCGGCGATGCGTACGTCGACAGCCCGTTCATCGGCGCAGCTGTCATCGCACGAGTGCTGGAGGCTGCGGGATTCCGGGTGGGTATCATCGCACAGCCGGATACCGGGACCTCACACGACATCACCCGATTCGGCGAACCGCGATTGTTCTGGGGGGTCACCGCCGGCGCGCTGGATTCCATGGTGGCCAACTTCACCGCGTCGGGCAAACGCCGGCGGGATGACGACCTGACCGCGGGAGGCATCAACCGGCGGCCGGACCGTGCCTGCATCGTGTACGCGAACCTCATTCGCAGGTACTTCAAGCAGACCAGACCCATTGTGCTGGGCGGTCTGGAAGCGAGCATGCGGCGGATGTCGCACTACGATGTATGGGACAACGCCGTCAGGCGGTCGGTGCTGGTGGACGCAAAGGCGGACGTGCTGGTGTACGGTATGGGGGAACAGGCGGTCGTGGAAATCGCCCGGCGGCTGGATGGCGGCCGACCGATCGCAGACGTCCCGGGCACCTGTGTGCTGGAGAGAACACCGCGTGCGGGATATGAGATCGTCCCCGGACACGACCAAGTCGCGACAGACCACCGGGCGTTCAACGAAGCGTTCCGTGCGATGCACGCCGCGGCGGAACCCGGCCGGACATGCGGGTTATGCCAGCAACAGGACACCCGGTGGTTGGTGCACCACCCGCCGCAGCCGCCCCTGCATCCCCGACAGCTGGATGCGCTGTATGAATTGCCGTACCGCCACGACGCACACCCGTCCGAGCTCGTCCGAGGGCCGGTGAAGGCGCTGGACACCATCCGGTGTGCGATCACCACTCACCGGGGCTGTTTCGGCGATTGCTCGTTCTGTACCATAGCGGCACACCAGGGACGAACGGTCGTGTCGCGCACGGAGGAATCCATACTGCGTGAAGTGGAGACGATGACCCGCAGACCAGGGTTCACCGGGATCATCTCCGATGTGGGCGGCCCCACCGCGAACATGTACGGCATGGGATGCACAGCGGGGCATCCGCCGTGTGTGTCACGCCGGTGCACCTACCCGGAGCCGTGTCCGCGGCTGAACATCTGCCATGACCGGATTATCCGGTTGTTGAGCCGCATTCGCGCGGTGCCCGGTGTGAGAAAAGCGTTCGTCGCGTCGGGGGTACGACACGATCTGGTGATCGCAGACGCGCGGGATGGGAAGCGGTACCTCCGCGAACTGGCGGCACACCACATTTCCGGACAGTTGAAGATCGCGCCCGAGCACACCGAAGAGCGTGTGTTGCGACTGATGGGCAAACCAGGACCGCAGGTCTTGCGCACCTTCAAACGGTGGTTTGATCACGCAAACCGGGAGGGAGGGACGCGCTGGTTCCTCACCTACTACTTCATCGCGGCGCATCCGGGCTGCGATGAAACTGCCATGCGATCCGCCGCCGATTTTATCCGACGTGAGCTGCACATTTCACCGGAACAGGTACAGGTGTTCACCCCGTTGCCGGGAACTCGGAGCGCGGCGATGTACCACACCGGAATGGAACCCGACAGCGGGGAACGAATCTTTGTGGAACGGACCATCGGGGGTGCGTTGCGCCAGAAAGCGATACTAGGAGCAGGCCGACCACAGAGCGGCACACGCACGACACCGGGACAATACCAGCCGCGCACTGAACGAACGGGAACACGGCGAAGGGCGCGGGGACGGCGCGGGAAACACCGCACCTGAACGCGGCAACGTCTCGGGCGCCGGACCGGACGCATCTGGTACACACCATCAACCGGTGTGCACACAAAGCATAAGGATATAAGAAGATAATGCATACGGATTGACGCGCGGAAAAGTTTATTGTAGAGGTGATGAGACGACGCGGTGTCGCACGGAATTGAGGGACGGGAGAACAAACCAATGCAGATGCAGCAGTCGGAGAACTTTGTACGGGCACGGCCGGCCCACATCACGTTGAGCGGCAGCGACAGCGTGGAGCTGTACCTGCTGGGGAAGGTGTTTTACTCGCGGGTGATCGACGCAGACAACACCATGGGCCTGGTGAAAGTTCACGGCCCGTCGGAGAAAAACCGGCTCATCACCGTTCCGATAGACACCATCGTGGAGATCGGTATCGGACGGCTCAACGACGGCTACTACCGCACCCGTGCGAAAGTGGTCGGTGCGACCACCACGCCGGATCCGATGCTGGTGCTGGCGGTGGATGCCGAACGCACACAACGCGTCGAGCGGCGGTCGTACTTCCGCATTACGATGCCCGTGGAGATCGAGTACCAGTTCAACGAGAACACCGGAGAGGAGGATCTGTATTACTCCGCGCGGCTGTCCAACATCAGCGGCGGCGGACTGCTGTTCCACGACGAGAAACTGCTGGGCGCACCGTTGCACACGGGCGACTTGATGCAGGTGCGACTGCGGTTGCCGTCGTCGGACGCCTTCATTCAGGTCATCGGCACCGTCGTTCACCGCAGACCGAACGCGGGCGGCGTGCCGGGACTCGCGCTGCGGTTCATCACCGACAACAGGACCCAGGACAGGATCATCCGCCACATCTTCGAGTTCGAGCGACGCCACCTCCTGCAGCACAGCGCGTAAACTGCGCGGGAACCGGCGGGAGACCGGACGCACCGGCGAGGACGTGCGTCGAGCCGCCGCATACAACTACCGTAGTTCACCTCCCGATGTGGCACGCCTCTTGAGGAATACCATGAGGATACCGATGTCCGCGGGGGTCACCCCGGACACGCGCGAAGCCTGGCCCAGCGTGGTCGGGCGCACCACCGAGAGTTTGACGCGGGACTCCCCCAACAGGCCGGGAACCGCTGTATAGTCAAAATCCGCTGGGATGCGCACGTGGTCCAACTCACGAAGACGGGCCGCATACTGCAGCGCGCGCTCGACATATCCGGCATACTTTACCTGTATGCATGCCTCGTACAGCGCAGTATCGGCGGACCACGGAGACCGCGGATCCAGAGAAGCATCCGCCGAAAGCTGGCCGCGCTGTTCGCGCGAAAGCTTTTCCAGTACTTCTTCAATGCTGTCTCCGGAACGGATTTCATCGGCAATCGTACGCTGGGATTCCGGTATATGCATCTTTTCCAGAGATACAGCAACGCTTTCAACAGCACGACGGTATTTTTCGTAATGAAGTAAAAAACATTCATTTATCAATCCATATCTGAAACCGTAATCCATTATGCGCAAGTCAGCATTATGTGTTCGAAGTAACAAGCGGAACTCCGCACGAGACGTGAACAATCGGTACGGATCCATCACACCTTTTGTGACCAGATCGTCTACGAGAACACCGATGTACGCCTCATCCCGGCGCAGTACAAACGGTTCATCCTGGCGCAAACCAACGAGAACGGCGTTTATTCCAGCCATCAGTCCCTGGGCTGCCGCTTCTTCATAGCCGGTGGTTCCGTTTATCTGACCAGCGAAGAAGAGCCCCTTGACGAGTTTTGTTTCCAACCATGGCGTGAGTTGTGTTGGTGGGCAGAAGTCATATTCTATGCCGTACCCGTATCTGAGTATTTTTGCGTTCTCCAGTCCAGGGATGGATCTGACGATTCTCTCCTGAACATCTTCAGGAAGACTGGTGGATACCCCATTGAGGTACATCTCATCAGCGGTAAACCCCTCCGGCTCAACAAATACCTGGTGTCTGTCCTTGTCTTTGAAACGAACGACCTTGTCTTCGATGGAAGGACAGTATCTTGGACCAATTCCGGTGATCACTCCGGAATACAGGGGAGATCGGTCAAGGTTTTCCAGGATCGCCTCATGAGTTGACTTGGTTGTGTACGTAATCCAGCATGGAAGTTGCGTGCGGTACGGCCAATGGGAACGGTCTGTGAAATGCGAGAATGGAACCGGATGAGCATCCCCTTCCTGTATTTCCATCTTCGAATAGTCTATGGAATCCTTGTGCACGCGGGCAGGAGTTCCTGTCTTGAACCGGAGAACATGAAACCCCAATGTGCGCAGAGTTTCCGAAAGCCCGACGGAAGGCTGTTCACCGATGCGTCCGCCGGGAAAGTTCCTCAGGCCGATATGTATCGTTCCGTTGAGAAAAGTACCCGTTGTCACGATGACGCAACGACACCCGATCGTTGTCCCATCGGAAAGAACCACACCAGCAGCATGATCTCTTGAAATGAGAAAACCGCAAACCTCTCCAGCTTTGAGTGAGAGATTATCCTGTCGTTCAAGCGTCTTACGCATGTACTCATGATACAGCCTTCTGTCGCATTGTGCGCGAGGAGACCACACTGCTTCGCCTTTTGAACGGTTGAGCATCCGGAACTGCAAGACAGTTGCATCAGCCGCCTTCCCCATCTCGCCGCCGAGAGCGTCTATCTCGCGAACGACCTGTCCCTTTGCCACCCCGCCGATCGCCGGATTGCAAGGCATTGCCGCAACAGTATCCAATCGCATCGTGAGCATGAGCGTACGCGCTCCCATGCGTGCACAGGACAAAGCCGCCTCGCATCCGGCGTGCCCGCCTCCAACAACAATGACGTCGTATTGCGGCGATGATTTAGCTGAGGAAGACGAAGAATGCATACCGGGGTGGTTCATTGATTCCGCTGGGTTGTGGTGGAATGTTTCACGTGAAACATCCGATCGTTGATCGAATCATAGGGCATTCATTTTGGAACATCCATGACTGAAAAAACAGTGGGAAAACAACGTCTCTATTGAGTATCGATTCGTAGAGAAACAGCCTTCACACCGACTCCTTCACCGTAGTACGGGTTTACGTCTTTGTCTACGTAGAAGACAGCAGTTCCACCGATGACGTGAAGATCAATAGACAGTTTTGTTATTTCTATTTGAGAATCACCTGCGTATTGTGCAGCTTCCGGCCTTCCATCGAAAGGCTCTGCCTTGAATGTTATTTTTTTCATTTCCATGCTTGCTTTGTTGAGCATGCGACATTGGAGCGGCTTTCCGTTTTGTTCCATCGCTGCTTTCACGATAAATGGGATGTTGGATGCGGTCAGCGTCCTTTCGTGCATGTCAAGCTTTCTTTCACGTGTTTTCCCGCTTCCTGCGACAAGGCGTATGCGTAACTTCTCTCCGGAACCATCTTCTTCAATCCATGTTGTTGCGCGAACCCTGTCTTTTGGAGTAACTATCTCAAGCTCAGAAAAAACAGGCATGTATCGCGAGTCCAGATACTCAACCTCACGCGTCTTTGACTTACCGGTGAACAACCAGAACGGAAGCGCGGTATCCGACATAATCTCTGCTCGAAAGCTGTATGGTCTTTTCATGCCGTTTGGAAGCACAACGACACCTGATTGAGAAGAAACAGAAACATCAAACCATCCGGCGTCTTTCCCGGTAAAATCAGTCATTCCCAAGCGTATGCGCCAGACAACATCCCCGCAATTCGCCGTGTATCCATCCGCGTTTTCAAAACAAAACAAGCACGCCTGCATCGCAGCGCCAAGCAGAACCGCACGCCACAACATGGAATGTTTCACGTGAAACACACATTTCATTTTTTATCAGCACGCTTCTTTCTCAGCGAATCCTGCAGTTCAGCCTCAGACTTTTCTATTTCATTTTTCAGTGATTCTTGGAATTCAACGATTTTCTTCTTCAAAAGCGTATCCGCGAAAGAGAGTATTTTCACCGCAGCAACAACAGCAGCTTCCGGTTCCAGAACCAACATCGGCGCAACACCTCCGGGCATGCGAATCGTGGAAAGTATGTCCATGCCACCGAACTTGTCCGACGGCGGCGGACATGCGATAACCGGGTTGCTTGTGTTTGCATCCGCGAACCCGCTGAGTGCATTGGAACGTCCTGCAACGGTAATGTAAACAACATTCTCGTACTCATATCTACCTAATATTTCAAGCACTTTTTTCGGCGTCTTTTGTGCTGATGCGATGTGCATCTCGTACTGGACACCCATCTTTTCTATCAAAGTTGCCATCTTATTGCAGTGTTCCAGATCCGCCTTCGATCCCATCAGAATGACTATCCTGTTCATATCTTTTCTCCATGCGGTATGATGAGTGACCAGAAAACGGTCAGCGCACCAAGAAGTGCGCCGATGCCGTTGTCGTACTGTCCGCGCCGACGAAAACTTCAAAATCCCCCGGTTCTACAACCGGACGCAGCTCTTCATCCAAGTAGGCCAGCGCCTGGCGTTCCAGCTCGAACTCGACCGTCCGACGTTCGCCAGGCTCCAGTCGAACCCGTTGGAACGCACACAGCTCGCGCTCCGGTCGCGCCAAACTTGAAACGGTGTCCCGCAGATACACCTGCACCACCTCCTCGCCCGCGCGCCGCCCCGTGTTGCGCACCTCCGCACGTATACGGACGCGGCCATCGTCACGCGCGGTGCGTTGCGTCACGTCAAGGATGCGATGCTCAAACGCGGTGTACCCCAGGCCGAACCCGAACGGGAAACGTTCCTGCGCCCCCCGCAGGTCGATGTAATCGTCGACACGGCCGGTTGGTTTGTGGGCATAGTACAGCGGGCACTGTGCGGTGCGTTTTGGGAAGGTAATCGGCAGTTTCCCCGAGGGGCTGTGGAGACCGAACAGAATCTCCGCAATGGCGTTCCCTCCCTCTTCGCCCGGATACCACGCATGGAGCACCGCGTGGACGTTGGAGAGCCATCGTTCCATGATCACCGGTCCGCCGCTGATCAGCACCACAACCACGGGTGTCCCTGTCGCCGCGACTGCCTGAATCAGCTCCTCCTGAACTCCGGGGAGCTCCAGCGATGAGCGGTCGTTGCCTTCCCCCTCGCTTGCATCCTGGTTAATCCAAAGGTCTGAATGATTCCCCACCGCCACCACCGCTACGTCGGACTTCCGTGCGGCGCGGATCGCGTGCGCGATACCCGCCCGCGATGTTCCTTTGACCGTGCATCCTTCGGCATAGCGGACGTCTGCATCTTTCCCGACGATATTACCGATACCTTCCAGCACCGAGACGGTGTGCACACCGGAGCCGCTGTAGCCGCCGGTGCGGACCGTCGCTGCGTTGGGGCCAATCACGGCGATGCGTCTGATCGTGCGCGACAGCGGCAGCAGTGACCGTTCGTTGCGGAGCAACACCACGGACGCACGACACGCCTCCCGTGCCAGTTCACGGTGCTGCGCGCAATCGTTGACTCGTTCGGCCTCGTCGGGATCCGCGTACGGATTTTCAAACAGCCCCAGGTGCATCTTCACCCGGAGGATTCGTCGGACCGCATCGTCTACGTCGGCGCATGCGATCCGTCCGGCAGCGAGTTCCCGTTCCAGATGCTCAAACGCGATCGGCCAGGGGGTTTCCGTGTCCACTCCCGCAGCCACTGCTTGCACAGCGGCTTGTGCGAGGTCGGCGGCGGTGTGGTGGTGATCCCACAGATGCTGCAGCGCCCAGTAGTCGGACATCACGAATCCGGTGAACCGCCACTCTCCTTTCAACACACGTCGCAGCAGCCACGGGTTCGCGTTACACGGCCGCCCGTCCAGCGAGTTGTAGGCGGCCATCACCGCCATCGGCCCGCCGATGGACACACACGCCCGGAACGCCGGGAAGTACACCTCCCGCAGCAGCCGTTCACTGAGGTGAATCGGGTAGCTGTCCCGGCCGCCGTCTCCGACGAAGTTTGCCGCGAAGTGCTTGAGAGTCGGCGCGACACCGGCGGACTGCATTCCGCGCACGTGCGCTACGCCCATACCGGCGGCAAGCAGCGGATCCTCGCCGTACGTCTCCTCCACCCTGCCGCAGCGTGCGTCCCGTGCGATGTTGATCGTCGGCGACAAAGAATTCGCAATGCCCCGCGAACGCATCTCGCGCCCGGTCGCGTACGCCGTCCGTCGCACCAGCTCGGGATCCCAGGTCGCCGCCATCGCGATGGACTGGGGGAATATGGTCCCACCCTTCGCCATGCAGCCGTGCAATCCTTCGTCGTGGTTGAGCAGCGGGATGCCGAGCCGCGTCTTTTCCCGGAGGTGCCGCTGCACCAGGTTGTTCACTTCGGCGCCGCGGCGCGGCCGGAACTTGCGCAACAACAACGACGAGGAACCCATCCCGTGCCTGCAGAACGCCGCGACTTTACGCATGTCAAAACGGTGTCCCGGTTGTCGCTCGTGATTGCGCGCGCCCATGCACAGCATCTGCGCGATTTTTTCTCTCGGGCGCATTCGTCGCAGCAGGTCATTGACCCGACGTTCCACAGGGAGCGTCGGATTCTGGTACGGAAGCCTTCTTTTCATGTGGGTGTCCTTCCGGGTCCCCGCGTGCCATGCATTGTATATTTTTTCCGGATGGAGATGCAATAATCCGCGTGCGGGGAGATGGGGGATAGAAAATCTTTTTGGGGCACTTGACAAAATAACGGATATGTTGTATAGAATTATCGGCCCCCGTTCCTACCAAGCGAGTAGCGAGACCTCCTTTGTGGCCGGGGGCCATTTCTTTTTTCCCGTCACTGTCGCACCGTCTCTCCACAACCGCTATTCGCTCCCGTCACTACAACATTTGCAATCGCCGCTCTTTTTTTATACTTGTGCGACAATATGGGACAGTGCCGCGGTATGACGCACTGCCCGACACATGTCCGGCATCCCTGCAGGTGTGCGACGAAGGTGCGTTTTTCTATCTCCGCCCATTCTGGTTCCAACGGAGGTGCCATGAATGTCCCTGCCTTCCGCATGGCATCGGCGTGCGCCGTGCTTCTCGTCATCGCCGCCGGCGGTGCGTGGCTGTTCTTCAGTCCGCACCTCACCGTGTACGCGATGGTCTCCGCCGCCCGCGCCCGGGATGCCGCTGCGCTGAACCGGCACATCAACTTTCCCGCACTGCGCGAAAACCTGAAGGCGGACTTCGCCGCGAAACTTGCGGACACGTCGAATCACCGGACGGACAACCCTCTTGCCTCGCTGGGCGCCTCGCTCGCCTCCGCGCTGGTCGCCCCTGTTGTTGACTATCTGATCACCCCGGAGAGCATCACGTTGATGTTGCAGGGGAATGTCCCGAACCCCCACGGTATCGGCGCCGGAACACCCACAAAGTCCTCAGACATGGAAACCGAAGCGGCCATGAACTACGAAGGGGTCAACCGGTTCGTCGTGAAAGTCCGTAAGAAAGGAACCGGCGAGCCACCGGTGCAACTCGTTTTCACCCGCTCGGGATTGTTTTCCTGGCGTTTGTCGGCAGTCCGGCTGCCGCTGTAGCCGGATCCGCGGCCGTAGGTGAGCCCGTGCCGCGAACATGTGCGGCACGTTTTCGAGAAGTTTTACCGCAGACAGGTACGCGGAGTATAATACTACAACAACGTGAATTTCGGGGGCATGATGCTCAATCGCTCCGCCGAGGGGGAATACCACATGCGAATGCTCAGGTACACCGTAGCCGTTGCTGCGATGACGTGCCCGGTATACGCTGACTGGCACATGCTGCAGAAAGACTACCAGCACACCGGGCGATCCACGTATTCCGTGGTCCCGTCCAATACCGCCCGTTGGGTGTGGGTCAGCGAGAACCACGTCACCCGCCCGTTCACCAGCGCCTCCAACCAGTACATCAACTATCCCTCGCCGCGTGAGGTCATCCTCGCCGGCGATGTGCAGCCGATCGTTGCGGAGAACCGGGTGTACTTCGGCGCGACCAACGGCGAGTTTTACGCACTCAACGGCGCCGATGCCTCCACCGCCTGGAAAAAGCAGCTCGGAGGGGCAGTCCTTCACACTGCTGCGTACGCCGACGGCACCGTTGTGTGTGCGTGCATGGACGGCAAGGTATACGCCTGGGTGGCGGCGACGGGAAATCCGCGGTGGACCTTCGCCGGGGCGACGGCTGGGTATTCCGTCGCTCCGATCATCGTCAACGGCGTCGTGCTCGCAGGAAACCGCGACGGATGGTTCTACGCGGTCAACCTCGCCGACGGCAGCCTCCGCTGGAAATACCGGACGATTGCGGATGTCTCCACCAGCCCGTTCAGCGGGGCGCCGATCATGCAATCGGCGGCCAGCGACGGAACCCGGGTGTTCTTCGGGGCCGAGAACACCTACTTTTACGCCCTTTCCATTGATGACGGCGCGGAATTATGGCGGCGCCGCCTGGGCGGCTCGGGATTCCAGTACACCTGGCCGGTCGTCTCCACCGGCATCGTCATGACGTTCGTCAATGTTCCCTACGGTTTGTCGGAGTACGTAATGGAGAATGAACTGGACAGCCTCCCTGCGAAAAACACCGGCGAGTCCGCGCTGGCTTACTACAACCGCATCTGGCCGCAGGAACGGCAGGTGATCCGCACGTGGCTCGCCAACAACCCCGACTACGAAAACTTTTTCGTGATGCGCACCGACAACGGGCAGTCGCCGTACGCCGAACGCGTCCCCATGGGTCGGGTGGGAGGCATCGGGTACCCCAACCGCGCACCGGTAATAGACAACCAGGGTCGCATTCTCATGTACTGGCGCGTGCGCAGCTCGGTATTTCTCACCGGTGGGACGTTCGGCAGCAAGTACACGCCGGATATCAGCGCGATGAACCCGGCGACCGGCGACCGCATCGCACTGCCCGTGACCAAGAGCGACGGCGTGGAGCTGGACAACACATTCACCATGACCGTCGGCGGCAACTACCTCTACTGGAACAACCACATGCGCGGAAGCCGCTGTCTCAACCTGACGAACACCGACGGTGGCATCCGCATGACCCAGCCGCTGGCCTACTACGACTGGGGCGATTTCCGCGGGTGGGGAACCCGCCTGATCTGGCTGGGCAATGACTCCAACCGGGCGTACCTGCCGCCGGTCTCCCGGCATCGGTCACCGCAGGGAGACTGCGGGGTGGTTATCGCCACCCTTAATGGACGTCCGACGCTCATCATCCAGGAATCCGGCCACTACCAGATCAATTTCGGCTGCATCGCGGCCGCGGAGTAAACGCCATGAACCGAACCATTGCACACCAAGCCTGTATCGGGCTGTTCGCGACCATCGGGATTTTCGCG
>Ga0308417_1000398_pt1 | contig 32226 bp, 18 predicted proteins | sample HotsprSampleOS65_FD_203528 | JGI IMG/M metagenome (GOLD analysis project Ga0308417, IMG submission 203528) | Hot spring phototrophic mat microbial communities from Octopus Spring, Yellowstone National Park, Wyoming, United States - 20090730_OS65 ...
CCGCTGAGCTTGCCCGGCTGGTTGGCCGCCCCCGGCGTGACGACCACCTCGACCCGCTCGCCCCGCATCTGCTGCAGGATCCCCGCGAACGTCGGGTTGCCGTTCAGGTTGACGGCGAAGCTGGCCAGCGTGCGGCTGATCGGCTCGCGGCTGTCGTAGGCCACCCCCGCCACCCGCCCGCCGTCGAAGTCCTCCAGCACCATGCTCTTGAGCAGGTCGTTGATGTCCTGCTCGGGGAACGTCAGGTCGACCCGGGCGTCGCCCTCGACCTCGCCGCCGCGGCTGAAGTAGCCCACACCGCTGTTGAACATCACCACCCGCGTGACCGGCAGGCTGACGGCCGGCCGGAGTTCCTGCCGGGCGGCCTCGGGGGCCGCGGTCAGGAGGTTGTTCGCCCCCACCCCCGCCCCGACGCCCAGACCCACCGCACCCGCCACCGGTGCCACCCACAACCACTTCCGCGTCATGTTCGTAACCCTCGGGGGATACTTGGAACGTGCTTCGGTCCCCGGACCGGGGACACGATCCGTAATACCGACGAGTCGGGGCGGCCCGCGGATTCGTCCGCGCGGAGATTTTTCCCGCCCCCTCTTTTTTTCGTTCGGCCCCTCTTTTCCGCCGCCTCTTTCTCTTTATCGGCCACGCGGTCGGGGCCGGCGGGCGATCGGCACCCCGGCACCCCGGATCACTTCCGGGCGGGAATGAGTTCCAGGGCCAGGAGCTTGCCCCGGCCGCGGACGTACAGGATGCCGTGACTCAGGACCGGGGCCGCCCAGCAGGGGTATTCGAGTCCCGGCACCTGGTAGCGTGAGACCTCCTCGTACTTCTTCGGATTGACCTTGATCAGGGTCAGGACACCGTACTCGCCCAGGTTCACGAAGTGGCCGTCGACCAATAGCAGGCTGGTGCGGGTGGTCCTCCGCTTGGCCCACCTCACCTCCCCGGTGGCCAGTTCGACGCAGCGGAGTTCAGCGTCCTCGGTGTGGCGGCCGCTGCTGCCGTAGACGTAGCCGTCGACGTGGATCGGCGTGTTCCAGTGGCATTGCAGGGATTTGTCGAAGCGGTCCTTGTCGGCATCGCTCCAGACCACTTTCGGCTGGCCGCCCTTGAGGTCGAGGCAGACGGCCCCCGGCCCGTAGCACTCGGTGAGCAGAACCCGGTCGCCGACCACGACCGGGTTGCTGGCGTTGACGCTCTCCTCGATGCGGGCCCGCCAGGGGTAGCGGAACAGACCGGTACCGCTCTGCGGGTCGAAGCCGACCAGGCCGGACCGGGCGAAGTACAGGGCGGTCCGCCGGCCGCCGATCGTGGCGACGATCGGGCTGGAGTAGCTGGCCAGCTCGTCGAGGGCCTCGTAGCGGACCGCCCCGGTCCTCTTGTCGAAGGCGACGATGCCGGTGCCGTTCGGTCTCACGTCGCGGAAGTCGACGGGTCGCGGCCCCTTCGGACTGCCGCCGACCGGCACCAGGAGCAGGTCGCCGTCGACCACCGGCACACTCCCGACGCCGAAGAAGTTCTGCTGGAAGTGGTACTTCGCCTTGGTATCGACCTTCCACAGCTCCCGGCCGTCCTCGACCCGCAGGCAGTAGAGCATGCCCTCGACGCCGTGCAGGTAGACGCGGTCGCCGTCCACGACCGGGCAGGCCCGCGGGCCGGGTTCGTAGCCGTAACGGTCCTCGTAATCGGTCGGGTACTCGAACTTCCAGAGGAGTCGGCCGGTGGTCGCGTCACGACACGTCAGGCGGGCGTTGTCGTCGAAGCGGTCGAAGTGGAAGAGGCGACCGGCGGCCACCACGGGCGGGGCATACCCCAGGCCCAGTTCACACTCCCAGAGCTTCTTCAGGCCGTGATCGGGCCAGGGGGCGAGGATGCCGGTCTCCGGAGAGACGTTGTCGCGGGTGGGGCCGAGGAAGGTGGGCCAGTCCGAGCCGCCGTCGCGCCGGCCGGGGAGGGGGCGACGGTCAGGCTCCTCGGGTGTGACCCCGGTCTCGGCCGGCGCGGTGCAACCGGCGAGCAGTGCGGCGAGGAGGGCAGACAGGGGGGCCACGGGGGCGCGGAGCATGGTCCGGGTCTCGCAGGATGGTCCGGGTCTCGCAGGGGGTCGGGTCGGGTTCCAGTGTAACGGTCCGGGCGACGGGCGGCGAGCGGTGGCGGTCGGGTCGCCGTGCGATCGGCTTGATATCCTAGTTCTCGGGCACGCGACCGCCGGGGGGTGAACGGCATGGGACTGCTCCGCTGGTTCACGAAGAACTGGGCCAATACCTGGGAGCCGACGCACCCGGACCTGGCCCCGCTGGTGCTGCGGCTGCCCGTGGCCGAGGCCGTGGCGGTGGTCCGGCGTGCGGCCGAGTCCCTGCCGCGCTGGCGGGTCGAGTCGGAGGCGGCCGGGGAGTTACGGCTGACGCGGCGGACCCGCGTCTTCCGCTTCGTGGACGACGTGACGGTGCGGTTGACCCCGGGCGACGCGGAAACGACCCTCCACGCCGAGAGCCGCAGCCGCCTCGGCAAGGGCGACCTGGGCCAGAACCGCCGCAACATTCGGGAACTCTGGGCTGCCGTCCGGTCCGCCGCGGGAGGGGCCGACCGATGAACACGACCAACATCCTGGTAGTCGGCCGGGGCGGCCGGGAACACGCCCTGGTCTGGAAGCTGAAGCAGTCGCGGCGGGCCGGCCGCATCTTCTGCGCCCCGGGCAACGCCGGCACCGCCGCCGAGGGGGCCATCAACACCCCGTTCGACCACTCCGACCCGGAACGGCTGGCCCGGTTCTGCGGCCGAGAGCAGGTCGGCTTCGTCGTGATCGGTCCGGAAGAGCCGCTGGTCGGCGGCCTGGCCGACTTCCTGCGGGCCCGGGGGCTGAAGGTGTTCGGCCCGTCGAAGGAGGCGGCCCGCATCGAAGGGAGCAAGGCCTTCGCCAAGGAACTGATGCGGCACGCCGACGTACCGACCGCCGAATTCCAGGTCTTCGACCACCCGACGCCGGCCAAGAACTACATCGAGACCCGCGACTACCCGCTGGTCGTCAAGGCCGACGGACTGGCCGCCGGCAAGGGGGTCGTCGTCTGCCCGAGCGGCGAGGAGGCGATCCGGGCCGTCGCCCGCATCATGACCCACGAGGAGTTCGGCAAGGCGGCCGGGCGAAAGGTCGTCATCGAGAAGAAGCTCGACGGCGAAGAACTCTCGGTGCTGGCCCTGGTGAGCGGGCGGACGATCCTGCCCCTGCCCCCCTGCCAGGACCACAAGGCGGTCAACGACGGCGACGCCGGGCCGAACACCGGCGGCATGGGGGCGTACTGCCCGGCCCCGGCCGGCACCCCGGAACTGCTGACCGAACTCGAAAAGGACGTCTTCGTGCCGATCGTCCACGCCATGAAGCGGGGCCGCTTCCCCTTCCAGGGCGTCCTCTACGCCGGACTGATGCTCACCAACCAGGGGCCGCGCGTCCTCGAATTCAACTGCCGCTTCGGCGACCCCGAGACGCAACCGCTGCTGATGCGTCTGAAGACCGACCTGCTCGACCTGCTCGAGGCCGTGGCCGACGACCGGCTCCTGGAGTTCGAGGACCGAATCGAGTGGGACCCGCGGCCGGCCGTCTGTGTCGTGCTCTGTTCGGCCGGCTACCCCGGCAGGTACGAGACCGGCAAGCCGGTCGAGGGGATCGCGGCCGCCGACGCCCTGCCCGGGGTCAAGGTCTTCCACGCCGGCACTCGCCTCGACGACAAGGGCCGCGTGGTGACCGACGGCGGCCGGGTCCTGGGCGTCACCGCCCTCGGCGACGACCTGGCCGACGCCAAGGCGCGGGCCTACGCGGCAGTGAAGTTGATCCGCTTCCCCGGCATGCACTACCGTAGCGACATCGCCGACAAGGCCCTGAAGGCCAAGTCGGCCGCCCCCCCCGCCGAACCGCCGAAACTGCCCGCCCGCTTCCGCCGACCCCCCGCCCCCGACAAACCCGTCGACGGCTGACCGACCGCCGCCCCCGCCCCGAGACCCGAACGACTTGACTGCTGGCCGGGAAGGTAACCCGGGCGGCCGTCTCCCTGGCTGACTCGCCCCGGCTGCCCCCCGGCCGTACCTCTCGGCCGGACCCGGGGCGGCCACGGCCCGGGGCCGGTGCCAGCGATTGTGTGTTTTCCGAGAGTTTTCCCGCCAACCGGTTGTTCCGTCGGCCGCTCTCGCCTAGTCTTATGTTCGTCCACGCTGCTTAATCTTCATCCTCCCACGCACCACCATCCCACACGCCACCACCAACTGCCATGAGAGCACTGAACCGTCGGGCCTTCCTCGGTACGGCCCTGGGTGGAATGACGGCCGCACTCGCCGGGCACGGCCGGGCCGTCGATAACCGGATCACAGAGATCAACGAGATCGAGGAGGTCGAGGTCGCCCCGCCGCCCCGGCCGGTCGAGGTCCCGCCGACGACCGTCTCGCCCCGCGACACGCTCTTCCTGACCTGGCAGCGCGACCCCACTACCACGATGACCGTGCAGTGGATCGCCCCGTCCGGCGGCCCCACCTCCGTTCGCTACGTCACCCGTCTGGGCACCGACTGGCGGGAGGTGGCGACAACGACCCGGCCGTTCCCCAAGACCGAACTACTGGTCCACCGGGCCGAACTGACCGGCCTGACCCCCGGTACCGAGTACCTGTTGCAACTCGGCACCACCGAGATCGTGGCCCGCTTCCGCACCATGCCGGCCAAGGCGACCGACACCTTCACGTTCGTGACCGGCGGTGACAGCGGCGTCAACCCCCACGCCATAGCCAACAACATCCTGGCCGCCCGGCAGGAACCGTACTTCGCCCTGATCGCCGGCGACCTCGGCTACGACAACGGCATCTCCGCCAAGACCGCCCTGGCCTTCATCAGCAACTATGCCCGGCACATGATCGACCCGAAGGGGCGGCTCATCCCGCTGATCACCTGCCTGGGCAACCACGAGGTGCGGGGCGGCTACAAAGGCAGGCGGCAGGACGCCACCTTCTTCATGCCCCTGTTCGACGGCCTGTACCGCGACACGACCTACAACGTCCTGGACTTCGGCGACTACCTCAGCCTCGTGCTGCTCGACACCGGCCACGTCTCCCCCATCGCCGGGGAGCAGACCGACTGGCTGGCCAGCACCCTCAAGGAGCGGGCCGAGCGGCCGCACCTGTTCGTGGCCAACCACGTCCCGGCTTACCCCTCCTATCGTCCGGTGAAGTTCACCCCCCCGGCCGGGGCCTCCCTGGTCGATTTGGCCAGAATCCCGCCCTCGGCCGGCACCGGCGAGGACAACCGCAAGCACTGGTGCCCGCTCTTCGAGCGCTACGGCGTCGATGTCGTCCTCGAACACCACGACCACACCTTCAAGCGGACACACCCGCTGAAGGACGGCCTGCGCGACAAATACGGCGTGCCCTACCTGGGCGACGGCTCCTGGGGCATGCTGCGGACCCCGGCCACGCCCGAGGCCCGGCCCTACCTGGCCCACGTCAGCAAGTCGTACCACTTCACGGTCCACAAGCTCGAGGGCGAGCAGCGCTACCACGTCGCCATCGAGGAAGGCGGCCGCGTCGCCGACGTGTACGGGACGACCGGCAAGCGGCCCGCCCGCCGCGGCTGACGAACTCACCGGGGGTGGGGGGAAGACGGCACCGCCCGGCCCGGCACGACCCCGGTGGCCGTCGGGTCGGTCGGCCGGCCCGCTTCCCGCACCGGCCCGCACCGGCCCGCACCCGCCCTCACGGGTCCTCACCGGCCCGCACCGACCCTCACTGGCATAGGCGCGGGCCAGGGCGGCGGCGTAGACTGCGCGCGGAGATGAGCCGAACCGGTCTAACCGCCGCGACGCACGCACGAATGACCCGCGAGCTGCAAGCCCTCTACCGGGCGATCTGCGACCAGCCGGACGAGGATACGCCCCGGCTGGCCTTCGCCGACCTGCTCGACGAGTGCGGCAACATGGCCCGTGCCGCGTTCATCCGCACCCAGGTCGCCCTGGCCCGGGTGCCGGAATACGACCCGTTCCACATCACGACCCGACAACTGTACCCCGACGCGGTCCACGGCTGGTGCCGGACCGACGACCTGCCGCCGATCCCCCGCGGCTATAGTTGGGACAAGTTCGAGTTCCGCCGGGGCTTCCCCTGGAAGACCGGCATGTCGTCGCTGCCGGAGTGTCTCGGGACGGGAGGGTCGGTCTTCCGGTCGGCCCCCGTGCAGGCCTTCAGCATCGACACCCGCAGGCAGTCCGACCTGGCCCTGCTGGCCGACTGGCCCCACCTGAGCCGCGTCCGACTCCTCGAGTTCTCCCTGGGCCAGTTCGGGGCCGACGCCCTGGCACGACTGGCCGACTCCCCGCACGCCAGCCAGCTCACGGCGCTCGTGTTCCAGTACTACGGCATCTCGGCCGACGGACTCCAAGCCCTGGCCGCCTCCCCGCTGTTCGGCCGGCTCGAGGTACTCGAACTTCATTCCAACATGATCCCGCCGCCCCTGCTCGTCGACGCCCTGGCGGCGGCCCGCGGGCCGGGTTCGTTAGCGCGGCTGGCTCTGGTCTGGAGCGGACTGACCGGGGCCGACGCCGCCGCCCTCTTCGCCCTGCCCGTGCTGCACGGCCTGGACCACCTGGACCTCTCGCAGAACCGGCAACTGGGCAGCGAAGGGGTCACGGCCCTGGCCGAGAGCGGCATCCTGCGGGGACTGCGGGTACTCAACCTCCGCGGCACCCTGCCGGGCACGACCGGCGTTCGCGCCCTGACCGAGGCCAACGGCCTGAGCCGACTGCGGAGTCTCGACCTGTCCGCAAACCGGCTCGGTCCGGTGGCGGTCAGCTCCATCGTCGAGTCGGGCCTGGCCCGCGGCTTAAGAGTCCTGAACCTGTCGAGGAACCCGATCGGCGACAAGGGGGCCGCCGCACTGGCCGGGGCCCGCGGCCTGTCCGGCCTGCTCGAACTGGACCTCGACGACACCGACCTGACCGATGCCGGGGCTTTCGCCCTGGCCGAATCGCCTTACCTCGGCGGCCTGCTCCGCCTGAGTCTGGCCTCGTACACGAGGACCGCACGGCCCTTCGGCGAGGCGGCCCGCCGGGCACTCCTGGAGCGGTTCGGTCGGCACGTCCGCTTCAACCGGGGATAGGTCCGACTAGCCCGACCGGCCCGACTAGCCCGACGGACCCGACCGGCCCGACTAGCCCGACGGACCCGACCAGCCCGACCGACGAGAGGTACGCCTTTGCTCTCTCTTTTCCTCTCTCTCTCGGGGTAAAATCGGGACCGACCCATGACCGACCGCGAAGCACTCCACCGGGCGATCCTGGCCGACCCCGACGACGACACCCTGAGGCTGGCCTACGCCGACCTGCTGGAAGAAGAGGACGAACCGGACTGGGCGGCGTTCGTCCGGGAGCAGGTGGCATTGGGCCGGCTGCCGGAATACGACGCGGCCTGGGTTACGGGAGGCGATCCCTCGGGCCTGCCGCCGCGGCTGCGACAGGCGCTGGGGCCGCTGCCGGAGGGGCTGTCGTGGCCGCCGCAGCCGTTCCACCGCGGCTTCCCCGCGGCCGTGTCGGCCGAGTCGGCCTCGGCGTTCCTCGCCCATGCCGACGAGCTGTTCGCCCGCTTCCCGGTGGAATCGGTCAGCCTGGGCGTGGTCCGCTTGAGCGAGGCCCGCGAGTTCACCCGCTGCCGGTGGCTGCCCCGGCTGCGACGGCTGGAGGTGAGCGAGGGGCTGAGCGGACAGGCGGCCGAGCGGCTCCTCGACTCGCCGCGCTACGTCCGCTTGCGGGAACTGCAGATCGGGGCCGGCTTAACTACCCCCTCGACCGCGGCGGCGGTGCTGCGCAGCCCGGTCTTCAAGCAACTCACCGGGCTGGGCAGTCGCAACGACCGGGGCGGCGGTCGCGCCCTGGTGGACGGGCTGATCCGCCTGGCCGACCCGCCCCGGCTGCGGTCCTTGAACCTGGCGGGCAACCGCCTGACCGCCGGGCAACTCCCGCCCCTGCTGACGGCCCCGGCCCTGGCCCAGCTCGAGGAACTCGACCTGAGCGACAACAACCTCGGGCCGGAAGGGGTGCAGGCCCTGGCCGGCGGGCCGCTCGAACGGCTACGGGCCTTGCGGCTGCAGCGGACCCGGCCCGGCCTGGCGGGGGTATCCGTCCTCGGCAGCCTGCTGGGGCGGCTCGGCCTGCGGCTCCTGGCGCTGGGGGATAATCACCTGCCGCCGGCCGCCGCCTGGATCCTGACCGCCGGACCCGGACTCGCCGGGCTTCACACCCTCGACCTGCGGGGGAATCGCCTGGGCGATGCCGGGGCCCAGGCCCTCGCGGCCTGCCCCCGGTTGCGCGACCTGGTCTACCTCGACCTGTCGGAAAACCAGATCGAGGACGCCGGGGCCCAGGCCCTCGCCGACTCGCCGTACCTCGACGGCCTTCGCGTCCTCTGCCTGGGCGGTAACGCACTCACGCCCGCGGCCGTGGCCCGCCTGCGGGACCGCTTCCGGGACGCCCTGACGATCTGACCCCGGGAGGCCTGACGAGCTAAGATAGCGGCGTGACCGAGCACGACGCCTTGCTCGCGGCCGTCTGCGCCGAGCCGGACGAGGACACGCCCCGACTCGCCTACGCCGACTTCCTGGAAGAGAACGGCGAGCCGGACCGGGCCGCCTTCGTCCGCGCCCAGGTCGAGCTGGCCCGCCTGGAACCCTGGGAACCGTTCGCCGTCGAGTGCCGCTGGCGTCGGCCCGACTGGGTCACCGGGGAACCGTTCCGCCCCACCCTGCCGCGGCTCGTCGGCCCGTCGGTCGAATGGCACCCGATGGCGTTCCGGCGGGGGCTGGGCTGGTACGTCAACGTGCGGTCGCTGATCGCCTGGGAACAACTCGGGCCTGACGTCCTGAGCCGCGCCCCGGTCGGCGAGATGCAGCTCTGGAGTGCCGCCACGCTCGACGACTGGTACCGCTTCGCCGACTCCGCCGTCGTGTCCCGCCTGCGCCGCGTCCACTTCGCCAACAACCCGATCGAACCGCTGCGGGCCTTGCGCCAGCAGCCGCGGGCCTGCGGCCTGACCGACGTCTTCTTCCACCGGGCGAGCGGGGCGGGCATGCCGTTGGTCGTCGAGGAGTTGCTGGACGCCCCCCTCGGCCGGGTCCTCCGCGGGCTACACTTCCACATCGGCTACGAGTCGCTGGAGGACCTGATCGATGCCCTGAACGGCGGGGCCCCGGGGTTGGAACGGCTGACGCTGGGGACGATGGGGCTGACCGCCTACCACGCCGAGGTGCTGATGGGCGGCCCGGCCGTGACCGGCTTGCGACAACTCGACCTCCGCAACAACCCCCTGGGCAGCCGCGGCGTGGGGCAGGTCCTGGACCGCCTGCCGGCCGGCCTCCGCTCGCTCGGCCTGGCCGGGACCGGGGCGACCGGCTACGGTCTGGAGGCCCTGGCCGACTGCGGGCGGACGGCCGGACTGCGCCACCTCGACCTGAGTCACAACCCGTTCACGCCCCGGTCGGCCCGCACCCTGGCCCGCTCCCCGTACCTCACCGGGCTACGGGCGCTGGGTCTTAACGGCTGCCGCATCGGGGAACGCGAGCTGTACCACTTCGTCCGGGGGAAATTCTGGCCCGGTCTGGTCGAACTGGACCTGCGGAACAACCCCGTCCCGCCGGCCGGCCTGGCCCACCTGCTGGCCGCACCGGTCCCCGAGAACCTGGTCGCCCTGGTGCTGTCGGCCGAGCGGGTCGGCAGCGACATGCGGGCCGAACTCCGCCGCAAGTACGGCGAACGGGTCGTCTTCGCCGCAGCCTAGCGGCCACACCCGCGCCGCACCCGGGCGGCCGCGCCCTCAGCCGCGGAACCGGTTGATCAGCTTGGTCAACTCGTCCGGCGAGATCACGCCGACTTCCTGATGCAGCGGCGTGTCGCTGCCCTTGAAGAACAGGATGCGGGGGATCGTCATCACGTCGTACTTCACGGCCAGGTTCGGGTTCTCGTCGACGTTCAGCTTGCCGACCTTCACCTGGCCGGCGAACTGGTCGGCGATCCGGTCGATGGTCGGGGACAAGGCCCGGCACGGCCCGCACCACGGGGCCCAGAAGTCGACGACCAGCAGCGTGTCGCCACCGACGTGTTCGTTCCAGTTGCTCTCGGTCAGTTCGATGACGTTGGGGCTGGCCATCGTGTGTCCTCTCGTGAGATGAGGTGGCAGGTCGCGTCCGCGGAGGTGCGGGCGGATCAGAAGCATTCTACGCACCCGAGTATGGTCCGCATACCGCTATACTCCGTATACCGCACCCCCACCACTGCCGCTCGGACCTGGCACCGTCCTCCGCCCGGGCGTCTGACCAGCCGACGACCCTCGGTTCGTTCCGGAGGTTCCGAGCAAGCCGCCGCCGGCCGCGGGGACACGTCCGACCGCCGGGGCGGCCCGGCGGGCCGCAGTCGCCCACCCGGCCCGGGCCGCCGACCGCTACACCCCGCCGGGCCGCATCGGTAGACTGATCCGCAGCCGCCCACCACCCTCCGACTTCCCCGGAGTCCCCGCCATGACGTGTCGGCCGCTCTGCCCCGTCGCCGTCGCGATCCTCGCCACCGCACTGACCGGCCCCGACCTGCCGGCCCAGCCGAAGGGCGGGCCGCTCTCCCCCGCCGACGCCCTCGCCGCCCTGCAGGTGGCCGACGGCTTCCAGGTCACGCTCTTCGCCGCCGAACCGATGCTCATGAACCCCACCAGCATCGATGTCGATCACCGCGGCCGGGTCTGGGTCGCCGAGGCCGTCAACTACCGCCGCAAGAACTTCGGCCGGCCGATCCTCCGCCAGGAAGGCGACCGCATCGTCGTGCTGGTCGACGAGACGGGCCAGGGCAAGGCGAGCAAGGCCGTCACCTTCTACCAGGGACCGGAACTCTACGGGCCGCTCAGTGTGTGCGTCATTCCGATGGCAAGCCCCGACCGTAAGGGAGGCGAGGTTCCGATGGCGAGCCCCGACCGTAAGGGAGGCGAGGTTCCGATGGCGAGCCCCGACCGTAAGGGAGGCGAGGTTTTACGCGTACTGGTCGCCCAGTCCCCGGACATCCTCGAATTCTGGGACAAAGACGGCGACCTGAAGGCCGACGGCCCGCCCACGAAGTTCCTCACCGGCTTCGGCGGCTTCGACCACGACCACGGCGTCCACGGCCTGACCATCGGTCCGGACAACAAGCTCTACTTCACCGTCGGTGACAGCGGTGTGGGACAAGGCCGCGACCGGGATGGCAAGCCGATCCCGCCCTTGCAAAGCCGCAATGGCCAAGGTCGCAAGTGGGTCAGCAACTCCACGGACTGCCGTGCCGGCACCGTCTGGCGCTGCGACCTAGACGGCACCAACCTCGAACTCATTGCCCACAACTTCCGCAATAATTACGAAGCCTGCGTCGATTCCTTCGGCGAGATCTGGCTTTCGGACAATGACGACGACGGCAACCAGCAAACACGGATCTGTTTCGTACTTCCCGGGGGCAACTACGGTTATCACCCCCGCGGCCCGGGCCAGAGCCACTGGCATGAGGAACAACCCGGCATCGTCCATAAGGTTTTGCGGACCGGCTTCGGCAGCCCCACCGGCATCTGCTTTTACGAAGGCAAGCTCTTCGGCCCCCAATACGAGGGGGCACTCCTGCACTGCGACGCTGGACCGCGGGAAGTCCGCGCCTTCTTCCGCAAGCGGAAAGGGGCCGGTTACGAGCTGGACAAGGAAATCCTGCTGACGAGCAAGGACAACTGGTTCCGCCCCTCGGATGTGTGCGTGGCTCCGGACGGCAGCATCTTCGTCGCCGACTGGTACGACCGCGGTGTCGGCGGCCACGGTATGGGCGACCCCTTCGACGGTCGCATCTACCGCCTCACGCCAAAGGGCCACAAAGGCTACACGGTGCCCGAGGTGAAGTTGGACACCCAGGAAGGCGTGCTCGCCGCCCTCGCCTCGCCCAACCTGGCGACGCAACAACTGGCCCGCAACGTCCTGCACACTCTGAAAGAAGCCGATCGCGACCGCTGGATCTGGGACCGCCTGACGGAAACGGACCGGCCCCACCTCGCCGCCCGCATCCTGGCCCTGTCCGGCTACCACACACCGACCGCCTTCGGCAAGCTGCCCGACAACATCCGCCGGAAGGTCGAGACGACGTTCGAGCGGCTCGAGCAGGACCGCGACTTCCGCGCCCGCTTGCCCCGCAGCTACCAGAGCCGGGAACGCCAGGAGATCGAATCGTTCCTCGAATGGTACGTCCCGAAGCGGTGCCGGCGGTCGCCGCCCGATCTGGCCTGTTGTCGGGAAGTGGCCCTGCTGCTTCCCCGGCTGCTCCCGGAGACGGCCACGCCGCACTTCTACGCCCTCGCCAAGCTCTACGATGGCCAGGACCACTTCTACCGCGCGGCGTTGAACATCGCCTGCGGCACCGACCCGGCCCGCCGCGACGCCATCCTCGCCGACTTCGACAAGCACTTTCCCGAGTGGAATGACCGGGTGGCGGACCTGGTGTGGGAACTACGGCCCAAGTCGATGCTGCCTCGGCTCGGGAAGCTGCTTGAGGACCCCAAGCTGACCGTCGCCCAGAAGGCCCGCGTCGTCGATATCCTCGCGGCCAACGACGACCCCGCCGCCGGCCGCACCATGCTTCAGGTTCTCAAGTCCGACGCGGCCCCCGAGATGAAGGCCCGGGCGCTCGAGAGCCTCCGGCTGTTCCTGCCGACGAAGTGGAAGGCGCTGCAGAACTCGTCCGAACTGGCCGCCGCCGTCGAGGCCCTGCTCGCCCGGCCCGGATCGACCGTCACCGGGCTACAGCTCATCGCCGCCGCGAACGCCCGGAACACGGTCGAGCGCGTCGCCGAACTGCTCCGGGACTCCTCCCTGACCCGGGAAACGCGCCAGGAAGCGGTGCGGACGCTCGGCAAGCTGCCGACGGTGCGGGCGGTGGAAGCGCTCGGGGAGACGGTCGCATCGGCGAAGGAGCCGGCCCTTCAGACCGAAGCGATCCGCGCCCTGGGGAGCATGGCCGGCGGCCCGCCCAAGGACGAGGTCACGGCCCGGGCCTTGAGGGAACTGCAAGCCCTGGTCGGCAAGCCCGCGGCAGCGTTGGAACTGCGGCTGGCCGCCCTCGAAGCCCTGGCCGGTAGCCGCAGCGGGACCGTCTGGCTGCTCGACACGCACCAAAAGGCCGGGCTGCCGAAGGACGTGGTCGCCGAGGCCGGCCGCCTGCTCCGCAATTCTCCCTTCCAGGGCGAGCGGAACCGGGCACTTTTGCTCTTCCCCGCGCCGGGCAAGCTGAACCCGAAGAACCTGCCGCCGGTCGCGGAACTGGCGAAGCGGTCCGGCGACGCGGCCCGCGGAAAGCAGGTCTGGAACGCCAGCCTCACCGGGGCCGCCCAGTGTGCCAAGTGCCACATGGTCCGCGGCGTCGGCGGGCAGGTCGGCCCAGACCTCTCCATGATCGGCAAGAAGGCCAGCCGCGAGAACCTGTACGAGTCGATCCTGATGCCCTCGAAGGCCATCGCCGACCAGTACCTCCAGCACCAGGTGACGACCACGAGCGAGGTCACCATCACCGGCCTGCTCGTGGCCGACACCCCCGAGGCGATCACGCTGCGCGACGCCAACGGCAAGGACACCACCATCGCCCGCAAGGAGATCGACGGCCCGGTCCGCAAGCTCACGATCTCGATCATGCCCGAAGACGTCGTCGCGGCCCTGACCGAGGACGAACTAGTGGACCTGGTCGCGTACCTGGAGACGCTCAAGACGGCTGCCTTCACGCCGGACACGTTCCGCGTCGCCGGGCCGTTCCAGGCCGCCAGCATGGACGCCGCCCTGGATACAGAATTCGGCCCCGAGAAAGGACCGTTCGACCCGAGTGCGAAGTTCGGCCCGGTGACCTGGAAGACGATCCGCCCCGACGGCAAGGGCTACTTCGACCTGGCCGGGTTGCACGGCGACGCCGCGAACAACTCGGCTTCGTACCTGTACACCGAGATCGAGTCGCCCGCGGGACTGGCCGGCGAGGTCCTTCTCGGCCCGGACGACGGTGCCCGCCTGTGGGTGAACGGCAAGGAAGTCTTCGTGACCCGTGAGACGAAGGCCGCCATCCCGGCGCAGCACACGATCCCCGTGACGCTCGTGAAGGGGAAGAACACCGTGCTGCTGAAGGTGGCCAACGGCAACAACCCGCACGGGTTCTACTTCAGCCTGACGACCGCGGAGGAGCTGAAGCCGGTGGGGCCGAAGTGACGGACCCCGGCGAGCGACGGCCGTCAGACCGAACGACACCACCGAGCGGCGGCCGGCAGACCGTAGTGCAACCGGTGCCCGCGCGGCGGCCGTCAGGCCGCGCGACACCACCGAGCGGCGGCCGTGAGACCGAGCGACACCACCGAGCGGCGGCCGTCAGGCCGCCGTGCCTCCCCGTACCCATGACCAGGGACTCCGACCATGAACTGGAAATCGACCGTGGTTCTGGTTCTGCTGGCGGGTGCCGCCGGCGCGTGGTTCTTCCAGGGCGACGTGTGGGGCCCCCGGCTCGGAATCGGTAGCAGCGACCCCGAGCCGCCGCCGTCGGCGTCGATCGCCGCCCTCGACGCTCTGACCCCCGCCTCCATCTCGCGGGTCGAGGTCGTCTTCCCGTCCGGCGACCCGCTCGTCCTGGAGCGCACCCCGAGCGGCCCCGGCTGGACGATGCCGGGTAACTGGCCGGTGCGGACCGCCGAAGTCGAACGTCTCGTCGAGACCCTCGGCAGCCTGCGGAGCCGCTTCCAACCCGTGCCGCTGGGGGAGAACGCCGACCTGACCCCGTTCGGCCTGGCCCCGGCACAGAAGCCCCTGACGGTCAGGCTGGTCACGGCCGGCCGACCGCTCACCCTCACGCTCGGCGAACCCGAACCGGCCGCCGGCGATACCGCCTTCACCCGAACCGCCTTCGTTCGCGTCGACAACCTCCCCGAGGTAGTCAAACTCGGCCCGGACGTGCTGCCGGTCGTGCGCCGCCCCTCCGACACCTACCGCCGCCGACACCTCTTCCCCGACGTCGAACGGGTCCGTCTCGCCACCCCGGTCCCGCCCGTCGGACCGCTCGGTATCGACCGCCCGGCCGAGGCCGGCGTGCCCGTCACCCTGCCCGGCGAACGGACCGAATCGCTCACCGTTCACCGCCCGGTGCCCAGCCTCTTCGGCCTCGACCTGTCGCCGGTCTTCGGCGGCTTCACGCTCGTCCGCACCGGCCAGCTCCCCGCCCCCGCCCCGACGAGCAAAGGCGGGGAACCGGTCGTCCGCCCGGACCGGCTCGCCGACGCCTGGCAGGTCCTCGCCCCCGCCCCGGCCCCGGCCGACCCCGCCAAGCTCCGCGGCATCCTCACCGCCGTCGCCGAGCTGTGGGTCGAGAAGTTCGTGGCCACCGAGGAGGCGACCCCCGCACTCGACGGCCCCGCGGGCTTCGTCCACCTGTCCGGCTTGCCGCTCCCTCTGCCGGTCCGCTTCGCCGTCTGTCCGTTCCCCGAGGCCGCCGTTCTGCAGGCCGCCCGCTCCCGGCTGTCGCTCGACGAATGGACCGGGTTCGTGCCGAACGGCCCGGCCGTCACCGTGAAGCGGCGGGGGGCCGACCCGGTCACCGTTCGCTTCGGCGGACTGGCCCGGATCAGCGAACGCACCGAGGAAGCCGAGCCGGGTTCGTTCGCCCCACCCCAGACCGTCCGCACCGTCCTGCGCTACGCGCGGGTGGAGGGTAACCCGCAACTGTTCCTGGTGTCCGACAAGAACCTGCCGGACCTGCTGGCGGTGACGCGGCCGGCCGACCCCCGGGTGGCCCGCTTCACGACCGAGGAAGTTCGGGAAGTAACCGTGGCCGTGACCGGACGACCGCCGTTCACGCTCCGACGCAGCCCGGCCGCCGGCAGCGACGGCAGCGCCAGCAGCACCAACAGCGGCGGCAGCGGCGGCAGCACCGGCAGCGACGACCGCCGCGACCGCTGGCAGATCGAGGCCAAGCCGAACCCCCTGGCCGCCGAGACGAACTCGGTGAACGACTTGCTGGACCGGCTGGGGCGGCTGTCGGCCGATGCCGACGACCGCGTGCTCTACCCGCCCGACCCCGGCCCGGCCCAGACGGTCGTCACGGTGCTGGCGAGCGAGAAGCGGCCGGCAGGCACGGCCCCGGCCCCGGTGCGACAGTACCGCCTGGCCTTCGGCAAACCCCAGCCCGACCGCGGCCTGGTACCGGTCTGGGTCGAGGGCCGGCCGCGGGTCTGCCTCGTCGAGAACTGGCTCACGCCGCCCGACCCGGAGTCCTGGATCGCTTCCCTCCTCTTCCCGCCGGACACCCTGTCGGCACTCGTGGCCCGGCCGGCCATCACCTACCGGGCCAAGAAGCTCTTCGATGCGACGCGGGAGTCCCTGTCCGGGATCACGGCCGCCGGCTTCACCCTCCGACGGGTCGGGGAGACGTGGCGACTGACCGCCCCGCTCGACTCGCCCGCCGACCCGACCGCCGCCGCCGCCCTGGCCGACACCCTGGCCGGCCTGACCGCCACCGAGTTCCTCACCGACGCCCCGACCCCCGCCGAGCTGAAGGCCTACGGACTGGACAAGCCCGGCGACACCCTCTCGCTCGCGTTCACCGACGGCCGTAACTACACCCTCGAGATCGGCGGCCCGCGGCCCGGGAAGAACGAGGTCTTCGCCCGCCTCGACGGCGGCGGGGTGCTGGCGCTTCCCAAGTCGGCCACCGAACCGCTCCTCGCCGGGGCCTTGGGACTGCTGCCGCGCCAGGTCTGGGCGGTGGCCCCCGAGAAGGTCACGACCCTCGAAGTCGTCCGCACCGGTGACGAGGCCGGCAACAGCTTCCTCCTCAGCCGCGACGGGGCCGACTGGAAGCTCACCGGCCCGTTCACCGCCCCCGTCCCCGAGGCCAACGCCCGCCCGCTGCTCACGTCCCTCGGCACCCTGACCGTCGACAAGTACCACGCCCTGGCCGCGACCGACCCGGCCCCGCTCGGACTCGACAAGCCGTTCCTGGTCCTGAAACTGGTCTCCCGCGAGCCGCTGCCCGAGGGCAGCGGCGAGGTCCCGGTCCGCCGGACCCTGCTCATCGGCCAGCCGACGGCGGACAAGACCGGCCGCTTCGCCCGACTCGACACGCCGAACGCCCCGGTCTTCATCGTCCCCGAGTCGTTCGTGACCGCCGCGGGGGTCAAGCCCCTGGACCTGCCCGAACGGAACCTGCTGTCGCTGGAGGCCGGCCGGGTCACCGCCGTGCGGGTCAACCCCGGGCCGACGACCGACGCCTTCACCCTCACCAAGGACGCCAACGGAAAGTGGACCGCCGAAGGCTCGACCTTCGGCATCGACGCCGAGCGGATTCAGGAACTGACCCGCACCGCCGCCCGCCCCCCGGTCATCCGTCTCGTCGCCTACGGGGAGGCGGTCAAGTGGGCCGATTACGGCCTGGACAAGCCGGCACTCACCGTCACGGTCACGACCGACGGCGACAAGCCCCAGACGCACACGATCGCCCTGGGCAGCCCGGACCCGACCGCCTCCCGCTACGCCCGGATCGACGACAAGCCGGCCGTCGTGCTGATCCCCGCCGGGGCCGTCGAGGTCCTCTCGCGCAAGAAGTTCGAGTACGCCGACCGCACCCTCCTGACGTTCGACCCGACGACCCTGGTCGGCCTGAGCCGCACCCGGGGCAAAGAGGAACTGGAGCTGGTAGCCGCTGCGGCGGTCGGCTGGGACCTGGTCAAGCCCGGCAAGCACAAGGCCGACACCGACCTGGTCGAGGAGCTCGGCAGCGGCCTGGGGAACCTGCGGGCGGAGCGGGCCGCCGGCTTCGGCAAGAAGGACGAGGTGTTCAAGCAGTACGGGCTGGAGCCGCCCGCCGCCCTGATCAGCGTGACCGCCGGCGACAAGGCCGCCACCAAGACCCTGCGGATCGGCAACCCCGTCAACCCCGCCGAGCCGGAGGGCGACCGGTACGCGGCGGTCGACTCGCCGGCCCCCGAGGTGCTCGTCGGCGTGCTGCCGGCCGCCTTCCTCAAGAAGCTCTTAGCCCCCCCGGTCGCCTTCCGCGACCGCACGCTGGCGAAGTTCGTCGATGCCGACCGGGCCACCCTGGAGCGGGCCGGCCGCAAGATCACCTTCGCCAAAGTCGGGGTGACCTGGAAGGTCACCGAGCCGCTCGCCGCCCCGGCCGAGTCCGGGGAACTCGAAGCCCTGCTCGCCGACCTCGGCAGCCTCCGCGTCGAAACCTGGGTCGCCGAGAAGACCGGCGACCTGAAGCCCTTCGGACTCGACAAGCCCCAGGCCAAGTGGACCGTCTTCAACGACGACAAACCCGTCCTCGTGCTGCTGGTCGGGAACAAGACGGCCGACGGCAATTGCTATGTGGCCAGCGAAAGCGGTGAACTGGTCGGGTTGCTGTCGGCGGCCCTGACCGGGCGGGTGCTGGCCGAGTACCGGCAGCGGCGGCCGTGGGACGTGGACGCCGCCCAGATCGAGACCGTCACCCTCGACGTGCCCGGCGGCAAGTTCACCCTGGAGAAGGTCGGCAGCGACTGGACCGACCCGGTCCGGCGGACCGACCCGATCGACCCGGCGGTAGTCAACGAACTGGTCGCCACCCTGGGGGCCTTGCGGGTCGACCGCTACGCCGCCGACACCGACGCCGACCCCAAGCTGTTCGGCTTCGAGAAGCCCGAGGCGACCCTGACCGTGACCGAACGCACCGGTTCCCCGAAGGTCCTGGAAGTCGGAGGCGTGGTCGGCGGCACGGACGGTAAGCAGCGCTACGCCCGCGTCGTCGAGAAGAACCGCTCCGACGTCTTCGTGCTGTCCCCGGCCGATACGGCCCGACTGACCCGCGACCGGAGCGTCTACCTGCGCCGGAAGTGAGCCGGGCCGGCCGACCAGCCGACCGGGCGAACCGGCCGTCAGAACAGGCAGAGCCCCGGCGGCGGCGGCGAACCCGCAGCGGCGAACCCGCGGCGGCGACCGGAAGGAAGAGGTACTCGGGCCTCGTCCGGCTCCGAGGCCCCGCACCGCCGGCATTCTGGACGCTTCCCGGCCGCCGGTCTATCCTGACCCCTCTCGACGGCCTCGACCGTCGCAGTGGAAACTCTCCCCCCCGCGCCGGGCCGCCCGGGCACGACTCGCGAACGGGCCACGACGCGGGGCTGCCCCGTCCGTGCAGGATCGCCAAATGCCGACCCTTCGTTCCCGGTCCTCGTTTCACTTCCCTGGGCTGATCGTCGTCATCGCGGCCCTGCCGCTCGGCCTGCTCGGTGCCGCACCGAGTACCCCGCCGGTCGTGTTCGGCGACGGGTGGCAGCCCTTCGGGTTCCTGACGTCGGCCGCCTACGGCTGGGGCGAGAAGCTCGGTCTGATCGTCTGCGGGCTGATCGCCTTAGCCGGGCTGGGCTACGCCGGTGCGCTGATGAGGCAGGTCTACGCCGCCGACACCGGCACCGCCGCGATGCAGGCCGTGGCCCGGGCCGTGCGGGACGGCGCGAACGCCTACCTGGCCCGCCAGTTCTCCGTGGTCGGCGTGCTGATCGTGGTGCTGACGGCCGTCATCATCGCCAGCAAGTGGCCGTGGGACGGCACGGCCGGAGCTACCGACCCGGGTGAACTGCAGACGATCGCCCTGGGCCGCGGCCTGGCCTTCTTCCTGGGGGCGCTGTTCTCGGCCGCGGTCGGCTTCACCGGGATGCGGCTGGCGACGGCCGGTAACCTCCGCGTCGCCGCCGCCGCCCAGGTCAACTTCGGTGCCGCCATGCGGATGGCCTACCGCACCGGCACGATCACCGGCATGTTCACCTGCGGGCTGGGCCTGCTCGGCGGCACCCTGATCCTGCTGGTGTTCGGCGAGCTGGCTTATGAGATCCTGATCGGTTACGGCTTCGGCGGCTCGCTCCTGGCCCTGTTCATGCGGGTCGGCGGCGGCATCTACACCAAGGCGGCCGATGTCGGGGCCGACCTGGTCGGCAAGGTCGAAAAGGACATGCCCGAGGACGACCCCCGCAACGCCGCCACCATCGCCGACAACGTCGGGGACAACGTCGGCGACTGTGCCGGCATGGCCGCCGACGTCTTCGAGAGCTACTCGGTGACGATGGTGGCGGCCGTCATGCTCGGCTACGCCGCCTTCGGCTACAAGGGGATGATCTTCCCGCTGCTGGTGCAGGCCATCGGCGTCGTCAGCAGCATGATCAGCACCGCCCTGGTCGGCCGCGGCATCACGACCGGGGACTCGGCCGTGGCCATGCACTCGATCAACCGCGGCTTCTGGCGGAGTGCCGCCATCAGCAGCGTCGGCTTCCTCTCCCTGGGGGCCGTCTACCTGAACTTCGACGACTCCTACATCGTCGAGCGCGGCATCGACAAGGGCATGTATCAGGAACTCTACGACACCCCGGCCCTGCGGGCGGCCCTGGGACTGGAACTCGACGGCAACAGCCGCGTCGCCGACGAGGTCCGCAAGCTCCGGGAACTCCGCAACGGACCGCTCCGCAACGCCGAGCTGACCCAGAAGCTCGAGGCCAAGATCGACCGGCTCCGCGGCAGCGCCCTGCTCGCCTGGCGGCAACTCGACGCGGAACGCAAAGCCGCCCTGCTCGGCACCGCCCGCCTGACGCTCCTGGACCTCAAGCCCGAGGAACGGGACCGGCTGCGGGAGTACGGCCACGCCCCGGCCGAGGAAGCCCGGTACGACCTGACCCTGCTGCAGGTGGCCCAGGCCCGCTACCACGTCCCGCTCGCCTCGGGTCTGAACTTCCGCATCGTGCTGTGCTGCCTGATCGGCATCCTGCTCGCCGTGTTGCTGAACAAGTGTACCGAGTACTGGACGAGCACCGAATACAAGCCGGTCAAGGAGGTGGTCAAGAGTTGCCGCACCGGGCACGCCACGAACATCATCTCCGGTCTGGCCCTGGGCTACGAGAGTTCCGTCTGGGCGGTCCTGATCATCGCCGCGGCCATCCTCGGCTCGGTGGCCGTGGTCGGTCACCCCGACCACCTGCTGTTCATCGCCTTCGGCGTCGCCATGTGCGGCATCGGCATGCTCACCCTGACCGGTGACACGATCAGCATGGACGTCTTCGGTCCGATCGCCGACAACGCCAACGGGATCGGCGAGATGGCCTATAACAAAGGCCCCGACGGGGCGGCCCTGAAGCCGGGGGACAGCGGCTACATGAGCGAGGAGGAGGTGCGGGCGGCCCGGCAGATCCTGGCCGACCTCGACGCGGTCGGCAACACCACCAAGGCGATCACCAAGGGCGTGGCCATCGGCTCGGCGGTGATCGCGGCCGTGTCCCTCTTCGCCAGCTTCATCGCCGTTCTGGTCACCGGCAGCGAGGAGAAGATCGGCCAACTCCTGATCGGCGACTTCACCAGCGGGGCGGCCCGGCTGACGGTGGCCGAACCCCTCGTCTTCATCGGCGTGCTGATCGGCGGGGCCGTCCCCCTGCTGTTCAGCGCCATGACGATCCGGGCCGTCGGCCGCGCCGCCTACCTCATCGTCTTCGAGTGCCGCCGCCAGTTCAACGACCCCGAGATCATGAGCGGGAACAAGACGCCCGACTACGGCCGCGTCGTCCGCATCTGCACCGCCACCGCCCAGCGGGAACTGATCGGCCCCGGCCTGCTCGCCATCGGCACGCCGCTGGTCGTCGGCTTCTTGCTCGGGCCGTTCGCCCTCGGCGGCTTCCTGGCCGGTATGATCCTCACCGGGCAACTGCTGGCCGTCTTCATGTCCAACGCCGGCGGGGCCTGGGACAACGCCAAGAAGATGATCGAGGACGAGCCACGCACCACCAAGACCGGCAAGCACTCCGAGAAGCACAAGGCGAGCGTGACCGGCGACACCGTCGGCGACCCGCTCAAGGACACGGCCGGGCCGGCCATCAACCCGCTCATCAAGGTGATGAACATGGTCAGCCTGCTCGCCCTGCCCCCCGTCATGCTCTACAACGTCCGCGACGGCGTGGGCAACCCCCTGGTCGGGGCCGTCATTGCCGTGCTGGCCGCCCTCGCCGTCGGCTGGGCCTGGTGGCAGTCCAAGACCGAAAGCGACGAGGTCCGCCGCCTGGAAGAGCAGATGGAACGCGACCTGCTCGTCACGTCGCCGAGCGGGTCGTGAGCCGACTCGCCGAGCGGGTCGTGAGCCGACCGACGGCCCCCCGCCGGTCGCCTGAAGGCACCCCGCGTCGGCCGGCCGCCGCCGGTCGGTGCGATTCACCCGGTCGCAGCGGTCGTTCCGGTCGTGAGTTCTTGTCAACCGCTCCGGGCCGGGCAAGGCCGACCGGTCGCAGCGACCAGGCCCATCGGGTTGTACCGGCAGACCGGTTTTGTTGGCCGGCCACGATTGCTCCTTCCCCGTGATCGGTAAGAATTCCTTCAAGTCGGGGCGGGGCGCGTCTCGGACCTTCAGGTCGGGGCGCGTCTCGGGGCCGCCGCCACACCGAATCACGAGGGTTTGCGAATGTTCCGCCCGTCCGCGGTCGTCCTGGGGGTCGTCGTGTTGGCGTCGGCAGGGGGCTGCCGCAATCTGTTCGGCGAGCGGGGCTGCCTGACCTCGAGCGGCTCGGGATCGGCCCTGTACCGACTGGTCGGTGGCGGCCAGCCGTTGGCGGAAGGCTGTTACGACGCGGTCACGGGGCAGCCGGTGCCCTGCCCGCCGTCGGCACTGCTGGTGCCCGGCGGCCCTTACCCGCTGCCGTCCGGGGTGGTGCCCGGTCCGGGTGGGTCACGCCCGGACGAACTGCCGTTCCCGGCCCCCAGCGACATGATCCCGCGGCCGGGTGTCCCGTTCGCCCCGCCGAGCCCGGCCCCCGGCGAAGGGGCGAACCTCAGCCCGAACAAGGGAACGGCCCCGGTGCGACCGGCGGCCAAGCCCTGAGCCCACCCCGGAGGGTGACCCCCGCACGCGCCGGCGGTCGGAGGGCCGTCGGCGCGTGCGTGTTCGGGGGGGTGCTCGACGCGACCCTGGCCTTTCCCCCCAGGGGTGCGTAAGGTTCCTCACAAGCCATCACCTTTGCGGCCGGCTGTGCCCGACTGCGGCCGGCCACCCGCCGGGTTCCCGATGTTCGACCTGCTCCTGCGCAACGGCCGCGTCGTGGACGGCACCGGCCTGCCGTGGTTCCCCGCCGATGTGGGAATCGTGGGCGACCGGATCGCGGCGATCGGTCGTCTGTCGGCCGCGGCCGCCCGCCGCACCCTCGACGTCACCGGCAAGGTCGTCTGCCCCGGCTTCATCGACGCCCACGTCCACGGTGACCTGGCCCTCTTGGCCGACCCCGAACACGAGGCCGGCGTCCGCCAGGGGGTGACCACCTACGTCCTCGGCCAGGACGGGGTGGCCTTTGCCCCCGGCTCGGCCGAGACGCAGGCCTACATGCGGCAGTACACGGCGGGCTTCAACGGCAACTTCCCCTTACCCGGCCGGGACTGGAGCGGCATTGCCGACTTCCTGTCCCAGTTCGACGGCCGGTGCTCGATCAACGTCTGCACCCTCATCCCCAACGGGAACGTGCGGATGGAGGTGCTGGGACTGGACCCCCGCAAGCCGACGCCCGACGAACTGCGCCGCATGAAGGCGATCGTCCGCGAGGGGATGGAGCAGGGCGCGGTCGGACTGTCGAGCGGCCTCGACTACGTCCCGAGCCTGTACGCCGACGAGGACGAACTGACGGGGCTGTGCGAGGAGATCGCCCCTTACGGCGGCGTCTACGTCACGCACATGCGGGGCTACACCGAGCAGAAGGCCCCGGCGGCCCTCCGGGAGGTCTTCGCGATCGGCAAGCGGGCCGGCTGCGGCGTCCACGTCTCGCACTTCAACTGCCTCGCCGACCAGACGATCCCCCTGCTCGAGGCGGCCCGCCGCGACGGGGTCGATGTGACCTTCGACCTGTACTGCTACCTGTACGGCAGCACCATCGTGGCCATGCTCACGCTGCCGCCTGAGGTGCTGGAGGGCGGCATCGCCGCCACCCTGAGCCGACTCCAGGACCCGGCGGTGCGCAAGGAACTGCAAGCCGCCTTCGCCAGCCCGCGATTCCCCATCGAGACGATCCGCCTGGCGAGCCTGCCGCACGACGACTACCGGGCCCTGGAAGGGATGCTGCTGCCGGCGGCGGCGGCCGCCCGCGGGCAGTCCCTCGTCGACTTCACGTGCGACCTGCTGATCGCCACGAACCTCGCGGCCGGGTGCGTCATCCGCCACTTCGCCGCCCGCCAGCAATCCGACGTGCTGAAGCTGATGCGGCACCCGCTCATGATGGCCGGCAGCGACGGCATCTACGTCGGCGGCAAGCCCCACCCCCGCGGCACCGGCTGCTTCGCCCGCTACCTCGGCCACCACGTCCGCGCCGGCGACTGGGGCCTCGAAGAAGCGGTCATGAAGTGCTCGTACCACGCGGCCCGGCGGTTCGGACTGCGCGACCGCGGCCTGCTCCGCGAGGGGCTCGCCGCCGACCTCGTCGTCTTCGACCCCGAGACGATCGCCGACCGCTCCACTTACGACGACGGCAAGGCCCTGGCCGTGGGCGTCGAACACGTCCTGGTCAACGGCGTGCCGGTGCTGCTCGGCGGCGAACGGACCGCCGCCCGACCCGGACGGGGACTGAAACGGCAATAGGGCGACACAAACAGGGCGACACAGCGGCGACCGCAGCCGACGCCGGCCACGGACACGAGGGAACCGGTATGAAGCACTTGCTGGGGCTGGAAGGACTCTCGGCGGCGGAGATCACCCGTCTGCTCGACGCGGCGGAGCGGTTCGTCGGCATCGGGGTCGGGGCCGTATCCAAACGCGACGACCTCAAGGGCAAGGTCGTCGTCAACCTGTTCTACGAGCCGTCGACGCGGACGCGCGTCAGCTTCGGCCTGGCCGCCCGCCGCCTCGGGGCCGACACCCTCGACTTCACCCCGGGCGGGTCCAGCACCGCCAAGGGCGAGACGTTCATCGACACGGCCAAGAACATCGAGGCGATGGGCGTGGACGTGATGGTCGTGCGGCACGCCTCGCCCGGTGCCCCACACGTCCTGGCCAAGCACCTGTTGCCCCACGTGCACGTCGTCAATGCCGGCGACGGTGCCCACGAACACCCGACCCAAGGGCTGCTCGACATCTTCACGATCCGCAAGCGCCTGGGGCGGGTCTCCGGGCTGACCGTGGGGCTGGTCGGGGACATCGCCCACAGCCGCGTGGCCCGCAGCAACATCCACGGGCTTAAGGCCCTCGGGGCGCACGTGATCGTGTGCGGGCCGACCACCCTGGTTCCCTCGCAGATCGAGCGCCTCGGGGTCGAAGTGGCCCACGACCTCGACGCCATCCTGCCCCGCTGCGACGTGCTGAACCTGCTGCGCATCCAGACCGAGCGACAGCGGAGCGGCCTGTTCCCCTCGATCCGCGAGTACCGCCTGCTGTTCGGAATGGACGGGGAGCGGATGCGGCGGGCCAAGGACGGGGTCCTGCTCCTGGCCCCGGGTCCGATCAATCGCGGCGTCGAGGTGTCCCCCGAGGTGGCGGACGGCTCCCGCTCGGCGATCCTGGATCAGGTGACCAACGGGCTGGCGGTGCGCATGGCGGTGCTGACCGAACTGTGCGGCCGGTGAGGGGCCGTCGCTAGGTGGGGCCGTCGCTCACGCTTCCGGCTCGGGGCGATGTGGGGCCGTCGCTCACGCTTCCGGCTCGGGGGGCCGGGGCGAGGTCAGTCGCCGTTGAGGCTCTCGCCCAACTTGGCCAGGGCCTCGCTCTCGATCTGCCGGACCCGCTCGCGGGTCAGTCCCAGACACTCGCCGATCTCCTTGAGCGTCTTCGGTTCCTCGTCGTCGAGGCCGAAGCGCATCCGCAGGACGGTCGCCTCCCGCTTGTCCATCTTCTCCAGCAGGGCCATGACCTGCTTGAGGTCGTCGGTCTCGACCATCTCGGTATCGGGGGTCTTGCTGCGGCCGTCGGGCAGCATCTCGTCGATGCTCCAGCCCTGGTCGCCCTGGTCGGTCTGCGGGGCGGCGTTGTAGACGCGGATCGCTTTCTTGATGATGTTGAGCTTCTTCTTGGGCAGGCCGAGGAGCTTGGCGACCTCCTCGGGGGTCGGGGCGCGGCCGAGTTCGTCGGTCAGCTTGTTGGTGGCCCGCCGCCACTTGGCGAGCAACTCGACCATGTAGGCGGGGATGCGGATCGTCTTGGCGGTGTTGACCAAGGCCCGCTTGATGCTCTGCTTGATCCAGTAACTGGCGTAGGTGCTGAAGCGGGTGTTCATGTTGGGGTCGAAGCCCTCGACGGCCCGGAGCAGCCCGAGGTTGCCCTCCTCGATGAGGTCCTGCAGGGCCAGGCCCTTGCCGGTGTAGCCGCGGGCGATGTTCACCACCAGCCGGAGGTTGGCCCGGACCATCTGGTCGCGGGCCTCGGTACAGCCCTCGCCGATCTTGCGGGCCAGTTCCTTTTCCTGGTCGGCCGTCAGGAGCGCGGTCTCGTTGATCTCCCGGAGGTAGGTTTCTAAGGGCGATTGCACCACGTCCGGGCGGGAGCGTCGGAGTCGCGACATGAACGGGGCCATCCTGTCAACTGGGTTCCGGCGTCGCGGCCGGCCGTCGGAGGCGACGGGTCAGACGCCGCCGCCTCACCAGACCGCCGTGGTCGGACCCGTCATCCGGTCCGTCCCTCGGTTCGGGGCGACGGACTCGCCCGTCGAACCCGCAAGGACGTATCGACCGCTGAAACGATAACCTGGACTGAGGAGACCGAAGAATGCCCGGTCGCGGCAGAAACCGGCCGGCACCAGTCCTACACCACATACAACCCGAACACCACGCCCCCGGGAGGCGGTGGTGCGTCGTCCGCCCCTCGCGGGAGCCTACGACGGCGAGCCGGGTTCAGGCCGGGTCGAATCGGACGGGTCGATTCTGCGGCCCCAGCAACCATAGATTCTGTTCCGAGCGAAGACCGGAATTTTTTGCGGTCGGCCCCGAATCGACCGGCCGATCGGGAGATAACTTATTTTCCGTTCTGAAGTTTGGTCGCAAGCCCGGCGGGAAAGTTCCGCGGATTTTTTTCGCCACACGGGAGTTTCCGCGAACAGAAGTGACGGGGTAACCGGCCGGGGGTGTCCCTTGGTCGGGACCCGAGCCGGCCACGACATTGCCTCATAGTATACAGAAGTACAATTCATTGGCAAGAGCAGGTTCGCCGCCGCGCGACGGACCCGGTGTACCCCGTCCCGTCTGGCGGAGCCGATACCCCGGTTGGCCCGGGACTGGGGGGCGGGGAGGCGACGGGTCGGGAGCGGAACGGGACGTAGCGTGGGGGGAGTGCGGGGGTCGGATACCCGGTCCCAGCGGACGTCCCGGAGCGGCCGGGCGGGCGGTCACTCTTTCTCTTTCTTATCGCCCCTGTCGCCGGGGAATTGGAAGAGGGGGCCGGCGGCACCGGTGCCGCCACGCAGTTCCCTCTTGGTCTCCTTCTCTTTGGCGGCGGGTTTAGCCTTGTCCTCGGCCGGTGCGTCGGTCGTCTCCTCGATGTCCTCGATCGGCAGGTCGGGGATGTTGTCGGGAACCCGGCCGTCGTCGACGTTGCGCATCGACAGGCCGATCTTGCGGTCCTTGGCATCGACGCGGAGGACCTTGACGTCGACCTCGTCGCCGACCTTGACGACTTCCTCGGGGCTTTCGATCGGCTCGTCGGACAGTTCGGAGATGTGCAGGAGGCCTTCGAGGCCCGGTTCGAGTTCGACGAAGACGCCGAAGTTGGTGAGTTTGGTGACCTTGCCGCGGGTCTTCTGGCCGGGGGTGAAGCGGGCGGGGATGTCGGTCTCCCAGGGGTCGGAGCCCATCTGCTTGAGGCCGAGGGCGACCCGCTTGCGTTCCTGGTCGACGCTGAGGACGACGCAGGTGATCTTCTGCCCCTTCTGCACGACCTCGGAGGGGTTGGAGACCTTGCGGACGTAGCTCATGTCGCTGACGTGCAGCAGTCCGTCGATGCCTTCCTCGATCTCGATGAAGGCCCCGTAGTTGGTGAGGTTGCGCACCGTGCCGGTGATGATGGTGCCCGGCGGGTACTTCTTGGCGACCTCGCCCCAGGGGTTGGCCTGGCACTGCTTCATGCCCAGGGAGATCTCTTTCTTGTCGTGGTTGATGTTGAGGACCTGGACCTCGACCTTGTCGCCGATCTGCACGAGTTCCTTGGGGTCGGCGATGCGTTTGACCCAGCTCATCTCGGAGATGTGGACGAGTCCCTCGATGCCGGGTTCGAGTTTGACGAAGGCCCCGTAGGGCATGATGTTGACGACCTCGCCGAGGTGTCGGCTGCCGACCGGGTACTTGGCCTCGATGTTCTGCCAGGGGCTGGGGGTCTTGTGCTTGAGCGACAGGGCGATCTTGTTCTTCTCGCGGTCGATGTGGAGGATGTAGACCTCCAGTTCCTGGTCGATCTGCACGACGTCGCGCGGGTTGGTGACACGGTGCCAGCCCATGTCGGTGATGTGCAGCAGGCCGTCGATGCCGCCGAGGTCGACGAAGGCCCCGAACTCGGCGATGTTCTTGACGACGCCCTTGCGGATCTGGCCGACCTCCAGTTCGGCCAGGAGCTTTTCCCGCTGGATGGTCCGCCGGTCCTCGATCAGCTTGCGTCGGCTGACGACGATGTTGCGGCGCTGCTCGTCGATCTTGAGGATGACGCACTCGATGGTGCGGTCGATGTACTCGTCGATGCTCTGGGGGCGGCGGATGTCGACCTGCGAGGCCGGCAGGAAGACGTTCACACCGATGTTGACGAGCAGCCCGCCTTTGATCTTCTTGAGCACCTTGCCGGTGACGACGTCGCCCTCCTTGTGCTTGGCCAGGATGGCGTTCCACTCCTTCTGCCGCTTGGCCTTGCGGTAGGACAGTTGGATCGTGCCGTCTTCCGTCTCGGCCGTCTCCAGGAGCACCTCGACGGTGTCGCCGGGCTTGGGCGGCGGGGTGTCGGCCCCGTCCTCCTTCCACTCGTCGAGCTTGATGACGCCTTCCGACTTGTAGCCGATGTCGACCACCACGTCGTCGCCGCGGATCTCCAGCACGCGGCCGGTGACGATCTTGTTCGATTCGTAGTCCTGCTCGGGGCGGCTGAGGTGTTCGGTGATCTCGTGGACGAACTTCTCGTCGAGGTCGGGCAGGTCGGTCTCGGAAACGTCGAACTGGCGGAGGAGGTTACGGTTGACCATGAGTAGGGGTGGAAGGTGGCCCGGGTCGCCGGGTGTCGGGGTAGCAGGGGTACGCGATCCGCTCCCGGCAGCCCGCCGCGGGCCGCTTCCTCGGGGCGGAGTCTGGGAATTGTAGCCGTCGGACGGGGTCGGCAACAGGGCAGATGAGGAAATCGGCGTCCAGCCCGCCGCCTGCCGGGGAGTGGAGACGCCCGGCCGGGTCTCCCCTGCACCGGGCGTCTGGCCAGCGGAACCGGGCAGGGAACACCCCTACCCGCCGGAGAAACTGCCCGGACGGGGAAACTTGCGCCGGCAAAGACGGGTCGGGCGGGCGGGCCGCCGCAGTACCGCCTCGGCCGCGGCACCGCCTCAGTCGTGCCGCAGGGCCTCGATCGGGTCGAGGCGGGCGGCCCGGCGGGCCGGGTACCAGCCGAACAGGACCCCCACGCCGATCGACACCGCCACCGACAGGAAGATCGAGGGGACGTGGATCTTGGCGGGCAACGGCTCTTCGGCGATCAGGTCCCAGACGACGGGCACGACGAAGACCATGGCCAGCCCCAGGACCACGCCGCACAGCCCGCCCACGGTCGTCTGCACGACGGCCTCGACCAGGAATTGCAAGGTGATGTCCCTCTGCTTGGCCCCGAGGGCGCGGCGGATGCCGATCTCCCGGGTCCGCTCGGTGACGGTGGCGAGCATGATGTTCATGATGCCGATGCCGCCGACGACCAGCGAGATCGAGGCGATCATCACCAGCAGCCGCGTGAACCGCTTCTTGGCCCGCTCCGCCTCCTCGAGCTTGTCGAGGGGGATGGTGACGGCCCAGTCCTTCTTGGCCCCGTGTCCCTGTTCCAGGAGTTCCTTGATCGCGTCGCCGACCGGGCGGACCTTGTCGATGTCGCTGACGGTGATGGTGACCTGGTTGTATTGCACCTTCTCGTTCATCCGCGAGCCGGAGGTGCGGACGGAGATGACCTCGCCGAAGCGGGCGACGCTGGTGTGCAGCGGGATGTAGATGTCGCGGTTGAACTCCTCGGCGGCCTGGCTGCCGCCGGTCCCGCCGGTCGGCATGCGGTCGCGGATGACGCCGACGACGGTGAACTCGGAGCCGCGGACCAATATCGACCGGCCGAGCGGGTCCTCGAAGGGGAAGAGTTTGTCGGCCGCCTCGGAGCCGACGACGCAGACGTTCTTGCGGTCGCGGTCGTCGGCCTCGGTGAGGAAGCGGCCGCCGGCCAGGTCGAACTGGTGGATGTCGGCGTACTCCGGGGTCGTGCCGATGACCCGGGCGTTGACGAACCGCTCCAGGTAGCGGGCCTCGCTGGGGAAGATGCGCAGCGGTACCATGCGGACGATCGAGTCGCCCAGGGTCTCGAACCGCTCCAGGTCGCGGCGGGTCAGCCCGTAGGTCGTCACCCAGGTCTTCTGGGCCGTGGCCGAGTCGTCCGGCGGCTTGACGCTGCGGACGATGATGTTGGTCGCCCCCTGCCGCTTGATGTCGTCCAGGGCGTCCTGCATCGAGCCTTCGCCGAAGGCCATCAGCGAGATCACCGAGCTGGTGCCGATGATGATGCCCAGGACCGACAGGAAGGCCCGCAGCTTGTGGAGCCAGAGGCTCTTGACTGCCAGGGCGAGGCTGCGCCGCAGCTTCACGCCCGGGGCGCTGCGGTGCAGCCAGCGGTAGCACCACACCCCCAGGGCGATGAGGGCCGGGCTGGCAACGGCCAGGCCGAGCGGGCTGAACAGGGAAAATTCTAGTGCGGTCACCGCAGCTCCACGATCGTTCGGGTATCGTTACGGGTGTCGGACTCGACGCGGCCGTCACGCAGGCGGACCACCCGGCGGGCCCAGGCGGCGATGTCGTTCTCGTGCGTCACCATGATGATCGTCTTGCCGGCCTTGTTCAGCTCGCGGAGCATCTGCATGATCTCGATGCTGGTCCTGGTGTCGAGGTTTCCGGTCGGCTCGTCGCCCAGGATCAGTTGCGGGTTGTTGACCAGGCTGCGGGCGATGGCGACCCGCTGCTGCTGGCCGCCCGACAACTGCAGGGGCTTGTGGTCGAGCCGCTCCCCCAGGCCGACCATCCGGGCCAGTGCGACACACCACTGCTTGGTGGCCTCGTCCGGGGTGATCCCCTGGTAGAGGAGCGGCAGCTCGATGTTCTCGACGACCGTGTACTGCGGCAGCAGGTTGTACGACTGGAAGATGAAGCCGAGGTAGGTGCTGCGGACCTCGGAGAGTTCGTCGTCGGTCATCCTGGCGACGTTCACCTCGCCCAGGAAGTATGAGCCGCTGGTCGGCCGGTCGAGGCAGCCGAGGATGTTCAGCAGGGTCGACTTGCCAGAACCGGACGGACCCATGAGGGCGACGAAGTCGCCCTCGTCGAAGGCCAGGTTCAGGCCCTTGAGGACGTTGACGGTCTGCGTCCCCATGTAGTAGTTCTTGACCAGATCGACGACGCGGACGATGGCGGGCATCGGTTCGATAGCTCGCGGTTGCCGGATAGCTCGCGGTTGTCGGTGTGCGGGCGAACGGCGACCGTCACGGGTCGCCGGTGGATTTTAGGGGCGACCAGGGCCTGGCGGTCCGCCGCTCGCCTCGGCAGTCGCCGGACTCAGCCCGATTCGCCCCCTTTGGGGAAGCCGCCGTTCTGGGGTCCGCTCAGGGGCGGGGGTCCGTCCTTGCCTTTGCCCTTCTTGGCCGGTCCGGTCGGGGGTCGGCCGGTCTTGTCGCTGCCGCCGCCCCGCTCGCCTTTCTCGCCCCGCTCGCCTTTCTCGCCGCCGGGGTCGGCGGCCTTGGCATCGCCCGGGTCGCGGGTCTTGGTCTTGTCCCTGTCGCCGAGCAGGACCCGGGGGTTGACGACGACCTGCTCGCCTTCGCTCAGCCCGGAGCGGATCTCGACCATCCTTTCGTTGTAGAGTCCGAGGGTGACGGCCCGGCGTTCGAAGCCGTTGGCGGTTCTGACGAAGACCTCGCGGGTGGCCCCCATTTCGGCCCCGCCGATGATGGACTGGATCGGCACGGTGAGGACCGGCTCGGCGG
>Ga0308417_1000400_pt1 | contig 32167 bp, 33 predicted proteins | sample HotsprSampleOS65_FD_203528 | JGI IMG/M metagenome (GOLD analysis project Ga0308417, IMG submission 203528) | Hot spring phototrophic mat microbial communities from Octopus Spring, Yellowstone National Park, Wyoming, United States - 20090730_OS65 ...
CTTTGTAATCTCCAACGCCGACCTGCTCATGGCCAGCCCCGGCCTAATGCTGGCGCACCCGGCGCACCTGTGGTGGCGGCAGACAGTGCGGGGCCTGCTGCAGCGCGCCGGCTTCGACGGCGATCTCGACTATTTCGCCGACGCCATCTACGTCCTGCTTGACGTGCGCGCCATCAATTTCCAGCGCCGCGCCCTCAACGACGACCCTGAGCGCATAGTGGCTGGCCTGCGCCGCCTCGTCGCGCTTATCACCTCTTAAGCGGACTATCGTCCGTTTCTAATTCGCTGTTCAGCTTTTCCTGCCGGTTCCGGTATATACTTTCGCTATGAACCTTAAACGGACTATAGTCCACTTAAGACAGGAGAGGAGCAGTTATGGCAACCTGGAATCTTGACCCCGCTCACACCAGCGCCGAGTTTTCCGTCCGGCACATGATGATCACCACCGTGCGCGGCGGCTTCCGCAACATCACTGGCACGCTGGAGTTTGACCCGGCCAACCCTGCCGCTGCCCGCGTCGAGGCTGTCATCCAGACCGCCGAAATGACCTCTACCGGCCTGGCCGACCGCGACAATCACCTGAAGAGCGCCGACTTCCTGGATGTAGCCAATTACCCGACGATCACGTTCAAGAGCACGCGCGTCGAACCAGCCGGCGAAAACCGCGCCAAGATTTATGGCGATTTAACGATTCGCGGCGTCACGCGCCAAGTCGTGATTGAGGCGGAGTACCTGGGCGCGGTGGCCAGCCCCTGGGGCGACCAGCGCGCCGGCTTCACCGGCAGCACCACCATCAACCGCGAGGACTTCGGCCTCACGTGGAACATGGCGCTTGAGGCTGGCGGCTGGTTGGTGGGCAAAGAAGTCAAGATCGCGCTGGACGTGGAGGCAATCAAAGTGACCGAGCCGGTCACGGCTTAAGCGCCTTATCGCGCTTTCCCCACCTCACCCCCGCTCGCTGCGCGCGTTACCCCCTTTCCACTTGGAGAGGGGGTTAGGGGGTGAGGTCAGCCGCCGATCGTGCCGCCCTCTGGGGCTTGCAGCGGGACATACGGCCCCTGCGCCCAGAACGGCGGGTAACCGAAGCGCGGCTCGCCGTAGTAGTCTTCTAAGATGCGGCGCGTGATGGGCGCGGCGATCTGCGACCCCTCCAGCGACTGCTCAACCATCACCACCACCGCGATCTGCGGGTTCTCTGCCGGCGAATAGGCGACGAACCAGGCCTGCGGGTAGCGCGCTGTTTGGGCCGTGCCGGTCTTGCCGCACACGGTAAACCCGGCTCGCTCGAACGGCCACACGGCCGTGCCCAGCTCAGGATCGGTGGTGACGGCGCACATGCCCTCGCGCAGCATGGCCAGCGTCTCCGGGCGCATCTGCAGGCTGCCCACCGCCTGCGGCTCGGCCTCAAACGCGACCGGCGTGCCGTCGGCCCCGCCCACGCGCTGCACCAGGTAAGGCTGATAGACCGTGCCGCCGTTGGCCACTGCCGCTGTCAGCTTGGCCATCTGGATGGGCGACACCTTCACGTCGCCCTGGCCGATCGCCTCGTTGATGGCGGCGGCCACGCTGTTCGGCAGCGGAATCTCGCCGGGGGCCTCGGCCCCGTAGTAGTTGATGCCGGTGCGCGTGAGGCCCATGCGCTGGCCGTAGTCAATGAGGGTGGTGGGGCCGCGCCGGTTGAACAGCTCGGCGCCCATCTGGTAGAAGAACGGGTCGCACGACGACGTGAGCGCCTGGGCCATTGTGATCTCGCCGGCGGGGTCTAGGCCGTCGGTGAAACGCCAGTCCTTGCGCTCAAAGCCGACCGTGTCGCCGAACGGCGCGCCGTCCCAGCTCAGGCCGCAGTAGAACGTGTCGTCCAGGCCGAAGATGCCCTCCTCGGCGGCGGCGGCGGCGGTGACGATCTTGAAGATCGAGCCGGGCGCGTACTGGCCCTGGAATACGCGGTTGAACAGCGGGGTGCGCGGGTCGTTGAGCATTTCGGCGATGCGGTCGCCGGCGGTGATGATTGTGCAGCAGTAGGTGTCCGGGTTGAACAGGTCCGGCTCGAACAGCGGGTAGCTGGCGGCGGCCAGGATCGCGCCCGTGTTGACGTCCAGCACCACCGCCGCGCCGCCAGGCGAGACGTCGCGGCTGCCCCAGTTTGGCTCGGCGTAGTTGAAGGCGTCGGCCAGGGCCTGCGCCACGATCAGCTGCAGGTCGCGGTCAATCGTCAGGGTGACGGGGCGGGCCGGCTGGCCCTCGGTGGCGGAAAGCTCGCGCACGACCGTGCCGCCTGGCTCGATGATGCTGAGCACGCGCCGCGCCTGCCCGCTCAGCTCGGCCTCAAAGGCCAGCTCAACGCCGCTGCGGCCTACCAGGTCGCCGCTCTGATAGCCCCGATCCTGCCACTGTTCAAGCTGGTCAGCGGGAATCTGGCCGATGTAGCCGGTCACGTGGGAGACGGCGTTGCCGCGGTAGTAGCGGCGCGTCTGGCGTTCGAGCGTGTTCTGCGGCTGGATGCCGCACACCTCGCTCAACTGCTGGCCCCGCGCGGCGTACTCGTCAGTGTCAATCTCGCCCACGTAGAACACCGTCTCCAGCGTGGGGTAGCGGTTGAAGAAGGCCTGCAGGTCCTGGCGCTGGCGGCGCAGCAGGCCGGCCAGCAGGTCCAGGCAGTTGGCCTCGTTGGGGATGGTGGCGCGGCGGATGTAGAGCGCCGTCACTGTGCCGTTCTGCTCGGCCAGCACCTCGCCGTCGCGGTCGTAGATGTTGGCGCGCTGGCTGCGCTGGCCGGCAGCGCGCAGCTGCGCGCCGGCAGCCATGCCGTCGAAGATGTCCATGCTGGACCAGGCCACGCGCCAACCCTCTGGCGACTGCACCAGCCGCATGATGCGGCCGCGGTCCACGATCGGCTCGAAGAAAGCGGATTCCAGCGACAGGTCGTAGATCACCGCCGCCGACGCGCCCTGAAGCTGCGTCTCGATGATGGTATAGGCCAGGCCGGTCCGGCCAGTTGCGCCATCGGCGTCGCTGTACATGGCGCGGAACACGTTGACGTCGTAGAGCGCCTGGCTGCGCGAGCTGATGCGGCTGTACATGGCGTCGTAATCGCCGCTGGCCCAGGCGTCGAGGAAGGCGGCAGCGACATCAGCGGGCGCGCCGCCTTGGGCCGCCGCGCCTGCGCCGGCGCTCAGCGCCAGCGCCAGCAGGCCGCCGATCAGCACACGCTTAACAATACGCCTCATATCATTCCGCTTGTTATAAAACGCGCGCGCTCCACTATATCACCGACCGGCGGCGGGCGTCCAGAGGCGGCGCGGGCGGGGCGCTGGTAAAACTTTTCGTTTCCGACTATTATTACCAACAGCACGTCACCGCGCGCCGATGGAGGTTCCATGACGACGATCTGGCCCCTGCCGACTATCGAGTTTAAAGACCTGTCTCAGGTCGAGGAGCGGCGCCCGGTGGCGCTGGTGACCAGCGAACCCGCCTGGAGCATTGCCGGACAGTTCCTCAACCTGCCGCTGGTGGTGCAGGCCGAGCCGGTCAAGGCCGATCTAGCGTACCTGCAGTCGTTGGCGGACAACCTGCCGCCCCAGGTGGAGGTTGTCTACGGCGTAGGCGGCGGGCTGGCCTGCGACACAGCCAAGTACATCGGCAAGACGCGCGGCCTGCCGGTAGTGCTGATCCCCACAGCGCTGAGCGTGGACGGCTTTTTCACGGCCATCGTGGCTGTGCGCAAGCAGGGGTCAGTGCGCTATGTGGACACCGGCCCAGCCGACTGGCTGATCGTTGACTGGGAAATTGTGCGCAACGCGCCGGCCAGCCTGCGCGGGACCGGCATTGTCGAGCTGCTGAGCATTGTCACCGGCCTGAAGGACTGGCAGTACGCGGCGGCCCACAACAAGAACACGCCGGAGACGCGCTTCCTGCCCTGGGCGGCCAGCCTGGCGGCGGGCATCGCCCAGCAGGCGTTTAAGATCGCGCGCGGCGTGGGCCAGGGCAACGTCGAGGCGCTGCGCAACCTGCTGGACCTGATCTGCATGGAGGTGCGGCTCACCAATCAATTGGGCCACAACCGGCCGCAGGAGGGCAGCGAGCAGTACTTCGCCTACGCCGTCGAGTCGCGGGTGGCTGTCGAACGCGGCGTTCCCTTCGCCGACCTGGTGGGGCCGGGCCTGCTCATCGCCGCCGCGCTGCACGATCAGGACATCAACCCGATCCGCGAGACGATGGTCTCCGCCGGCGTGCGCCTTGACCAGCTTCGGCCAGCCGACATCGCCGAGACGCTCAAGATCATGCCGCAGTACGTGGTCGAACACAACCTGCCCTACAGCATCCTGCACGATTTCGACCCCACTCACGAACGCATCAACGAGCTGCTTCGCGTAACGCGGCTGGACGGCAGCGGCAGCTAGCGCGCACCACTGACAAAGGATTTTGGGCCACATGATCGGATTTGGCACGGACGGCTGGCGCGCAGTTATAGCCGACACGTTCACGTTCTCTAATCTGCGCCTGATCGCGCAGGCGGTGGCCGACGCCATCAACAAGCAGCGCAGCGGCAGCCGCCAGCCGTCGGTGGTCGTCGGCTACGACACGCGCTTCCTCTCGGATCGCTTCGCTATGGAGACGGCGCGCGTGCTGGCGGCCAACGGCATCATCACCTGGCTGACGCGCTCCGACGCGCCCACGCCGGCCATTTCGTTCAACGTCAAGCACCGCGGGGCCGACGCCGGCATCGTCATCACCGCCAGCCACAACCCGCCGCGCTACAACGGCTTCAAGCTGAAAGCGCCCTACGGCGGCAGCGCCACCGCCGAACAGTGCGCGCTGGTAGAGGAGGAGCTGCGCCTGATGGAGCGCCAGGGGCGCGGCCCCAACATGATGGACTTCCAGCAGGCGCTGGATCAGGAGCTGATCCGCCGCTTCGACCCCGGCTGGGACTATTACAGCCACCTGGGCGAGCTGATCAACCTGGACCAAATCTCCGAGCGCGAGCTGACGGTGGTGGCCGACGCCATGTGGGGCGCGGGGCGCGGCGCGTTCAGCACCATCCTCTCGCGCACGCGCAGCCACGTCAGCGAGATCCGCGCCGTGCTCAACCCCGGCTTCGGCGGCATCCACCCGGAGCCAATCGCGCGCTACCTCAACGAGCTGGTGGCCGCCGTGCAGCGCGTCCAGGCCGACGTGGGCCTAGCCACCGACGGCGATGCCGACCGCATCGGCGCGATTGACGCCCAGGGGAACTTCGTGGACCCGCACACGATCTTCGCGCTGGCGCTGCGCCATCTGGTGGAGAAGCGCGGCCAGCGCGGGGCGGTTGTCAAAACCGTCTCGACCACCTTCATGATCAACAAGCTGGCGGAGAAATACGACCTGCCGCTGCACGAGACGCCGGTGGGCTTTAACCACATCGCCGATCTGATGATGAGCACCGACGTCCTCATCGGCGGCGAGGAGAGCGGCGGCATCAGCATTCGCGGCCACATCCCGGAGGGCGACGGCATCCTGATGGGCCTGCTGCTGCTGGAGATCATGGCGCAGACGCGCGCCCCGCTGCACGAGATCATCGCCGACCTGCAGGCCAGCTACGGCCCGGCCCACTACGCCCGCATTGACGCGGCCCTGGCGCGCCAGCTGCCCAAAAAGCAGATCGTGCGCATGCTGGCCGACAGCGCGCCGCCCCAGCTCAACGGCGAGACGGTGGCCCGCGTGGACACGCTGGACGGCATCAAATTCTACCTGGCGGACGACAGTTGGCTGCTTATCCGGCCCAGCGGGACCGAGCCGCTGCTGCGCATCTACGCTGAGGCGCGCTCTGGCGCGGCGGTGCAGGCGCTGCTGCAGGCTGGCGTGGCGATGGGCAACCGCGTCACCGGCTGAGCGTGCCGCGCCCGGCTCAGCCGCTGCCGCCGCGGCTGGTGAGGCGGCGCAGGAAATCGAACCAGAAGGGCGCCCCCTGGGCGACAGCGATTGTCGTTACGATCAGGCCGATCGCCTTGCGCAGCCACAACCCCAGCCAGTCCGGGTTGTTAGCCGGGCCGAACAGCCACAGGTTGCGGCCGTCGTCGCGGATGGCAGCGGGTGCGCCGCCGTCCAGCGGCGTGAAGCTCCAGCCGAGCGGCAGGCGCAGGTTCAGCAGTGTGCTGAAGATATCGCGCGCGGCCTGGGTTGCCTCGCCCAGGTCCTGCTGGGGCGGCTGTGTCGGGTCGGGCTGGCCCAGCTCGATCTGCTCCTGCAGCGTGGGCACGCTGGCCTCGGCGGCTGCCGCCACGGCAGCGCGCAGCGCCGGGTCCTCCCACAGCACGCGCCCTACGTACAGCGTATCCACGTTCAGGATGACCGCCAGCAGCAGGCCAATCACGATGGAGATACGCTGCATCTGGCGCGCGTAGACCTCGCGCGCGCGGCTGATGCCGTTGTCGAACCACTGGCCCAGCTTGGCCTGGGCGTCTTGCAGTGAGTGGGCGGTGTTGAGCACGGCCTCCAGCGCGGCCTGCAAATACGGATCGCGGATTTGGCGCACGCCCAGGTGCAGCGGGATCAGGTCGCTGCTCTCCACCTGCAGCTTGTCCAGCGCGGCGTCCACCAGGTTGAGCGCCACCAGCATCTTCTTCTTCATGTCGGGGTCGTCCATGGCGGCGATTAGGTCGCGCAGCTCGGCAATGCCGGTGCCCTTGAGCTGTATCTGGCGGATCAGATCGCGGAACACCGATTTCTCGACGCTCGGCTCCATGCGATCCACCACGCGGTTCAGCTCGTCGTACAGCTTCTGGCCGGTGTTGGCCGTCAGCACGTCCACCAACACGTCTACAAACGTCTCGGTGGGGATGTACGACACGCGCGCCCGCTTGCCCTCGGTAAGTTCCTGGGCAGCCTGCGCCGTGATGCGCTCGGCGGGGCTGGTCAGAACGATCTCGCTGCCCGGCGTCTCCACCATGCCGATGAGGGGGTGCGTCAGGATTTTGGTGCGCACCACAGGATCGGTGAGCATGATGTCGAGCTGCTCTTTGAGCCGCCTGGCCTTGAGGTTGAGCAGGTTGATGATGATGTTGTTGATCTGGGTGACGAGGATGCTCAGCAGGATGAAGATGAACACCAGCCCGATGACAACCTCGATGATGGCGGCTCCGATCATAGTGCGCTGCCCCCTGCGGCTCGGCCCGTGCAACGTTCTGCCGGAGACATTATAGACCAGAACGGCCGCCGCTGCCCACTCAAGGCGCGGTGCGACTGGGGCAGACTAAAGTCATACCTCGCTCACGCTTATATTATGCATATAATATGATAAGTTGTCGCGGGTTTAAGCCGCCCCTGAGCGCAGGAGACGTGTACGCTGCCTATGCCTAACCCCAAATCGCCGCAGCCGGAGGCCCAGCCAGCGGGCGCGCCAGTGACATCTGTTAAAGTGCTGGTGGTGGACGACGAAGAGTTAACACGCACACTGCTGGGGCAGGTGCTGCGCCGAGTTCAGGTGGACCGCATGGCGGTGTTCTACGCCGAGGACGGCGAGGAAGCGCTGCGCATCGCCCAAGCTGAACGCCCTGATCTGATCCTGCTCGACCTGCTGCTGCCGAAGATGGACGGCTACGAGGTGTGCCGCCGCCTGCAGGCGCTGCCGGATTACCATCCGCACATCATTATGCTGACGGCTCGCGGCCAGGCCAACGACCGCGACGCGGCCCGCGCCGCAGGCGTGGATCGCTTCATGACCAAGCCGTTTAATCCAACGCGGCTGATCGCCGACCTGAACGCGCTGTGGGCCGGCCCCGGCGGCGGCCCTTGATCGCCGGGCTGCGCGCTGGCCCCAGAACGCGGAGCCAGCGGCAGCGTGAGCGTCTACGCGCTGGCGTCTGTCAGCTCGCCTTCGAGAACCACAGCTGACGTGCTGCGCCCGTAGAAGCCGATCTGATCCTGAATAAACTCGTAGCCGGGCTTTGGCGCGCGGTAGACCCAGGCGACGTTGCGCGCCTGCGTGCCGGGCGCTTCCAGGTCAATCCAATAGCACACGCCTTTGTACGGGCAGGTATAGGTGCGCTCGGTGACCTTGAGGTAGGCCATATTGACTGCTTCCGGCGCAAAGTACAGGTTGCCTTCAAATGACCGGACGGCGGCGGCGTCGGCGCTGACCGCGAGCACGGCTCCGGTTTCGCGGGCTTTGAGCGTGATGGGCATAGCGGTGAGCCTCCAGATAAACCCGAATTGTCCTAGTGACATTGGCATACGCCGCGCCAGGGAACGGATTTGTCCCCTGGCGCGGCGGCGTATGTGGCTGGCAGCGGCTGCCGCCGTTAGTCGGCGGGCAGCGCTTCCAGCAGATCAGTTTTGAAAAAGGCGGGCGTTTCGATAGCGCGGTGCACCGGGCACTTGCCGGCGATGTCGAGCAGGCGCTCGCGCTGCTCGGCGTCCAGCGGGCCGCGGAAGGCCAGCCGCACGCGGAACTCGTGCACGAACTGGGCGTCGCCCTGGTAGCCAGGGTAGTCCGCGGCCTTCATGCGCTCGATCTCCACGCTCACATCCACGCCCTCCAGGGGCCACTTCTTGCGCTCGGCGTAGAGGCGCGTGGTGATAGCCATGCAGCCGGCTAACGCGCCGGCCAGCATCTCCATCGGGGTGGGCGCGCTGTCGGAGCCGCCGGTTTCCTCTGGCTCGTCGGCGTAGAAGGTGTGGCTGCGGGTCTTGATCTCGGTGCGGTAGCCGTCAAGGGTGCGGGCAGTAACAGTGGGCATAGGTGTCCTTCAAGGGTTAAAACGATGCGTTCACGGCACGGACGCGCTGAGAGCGGCCATCCTTACCGCGCGGCGCGGCTTTAATCCTTGCGCAGCCGGCGCAGTCCCTGGAAGTGTGGATCGCCCTGGATGGCCTTCCAGCGGGCCGCCCCGCCGTCGGTGTGCCACTCGACGACGTGCATGCCGTCGGGGTTTTCGTAGGCGAAGGCCGGGCGCATCATGAGCATCTGGCGCACAACGCCGATGAACTCCTTGCTCTCCTGGCCCAACGTGAGCGTGAACCACTGGCCCGGCTGCCATTCGAACACGACTGGGCTGCCGCGCCACGTGCCCTCCATCCGGATTGGCGGCGTGGGGCGGGTGCAAACCATGTAGAGCGACTGCAGGCGGTTGCGCCACAGGGTGTGGTTCACCCGCTCCTCGATGTAATAGGGGCGCGGTTCAGGGGTGGTGTAGAACCAGGTGCGCGCGTCGGTGGCCATCGGCTGGTATCTCTCCGGTCAGGGTGGGTGTCTCAAACAGCGCGTAGTGTACCCTAAAAGCGGCGCGCGCTCTAGATTCGACGCGCCAGGGCGCGGGTGGTTTTCGCCTTTAGCGCAGCGGTGTTATGATACGCTAAGAGCCAGCGCACAGCGGGAAGCCAGACCGATGACCGAGCAGTCCGGATACGTTTTCATCAGCTACAGCCACCACGACCGCGAGATGGCCCAGTACATCAACCAGGGGCTGCGCGCGGCCGGCTTCCAGACGTGGTTCGACCAGGAACGCCTGAGGCCGCCGGCCAAGTTCCCGCGCGCGATCGAGCGCGCCATCGAGGGCTGCGGCGCGTTCGTGGTGGTGATGTCGAAGCACGCGCGCGACAGCGACTGGGTGGAGAACGAAACGCTGTTCGCGCAGGACCGCGACAAGCCGATCTTCACGGCGTTGATTGACGACACGCGGCGGCCGATCTACCTGATGAACATCCACTACGAAGACTTCCGGCACGACCGCGACGCTGCGCTGGCGCGCCTGGTCGAGGCGCTGCGGGCGACGGCCTTTGCCGCGCCCCAGGCCGCAGCCGCGGCCGCTGCGCTGCCCGCCAGCCGCCTGCGCCCTCAGTTCGGGGCCGACGAGTTCCTAGCCTATCTGCAGCAGGGGCCGGATGGCGCGGCCGCCGCGGCTGTCGCCGGAGAGCTGGTCGCGTGGGCGCGCCAGCACGCCGACGCGGTGGATTTCCGCGGCAGCGACCTGCCGGTGTTGCACGCGCGCGTGTCGGTGGCCGGGGGCGAGGTGGCGCTGTTCTCGGTGTGGGCGCACAGCCAGCGCCCCACTGTCGAAGTTCCGCTGCAGTACTTAAGCGCCGCGCCGCCGTTCGACCAGCGCGAGCAGCGCCTGGCGGTGCTGGAGCAGCTCAACGCGCTGCTGCCGGAGGGCGAGCGCTTTGCCCCCGACCGCGCCGACAAGCGCCCAGGGCTGGCGCTGGCCGGGGCGCTGGTTGACGCCGGCCGCCGAGCGGCGTTTCTGGCGCTGTTGGCGGAGATGGCGGCGGCGCTGCGCCGGGCCGATCAGGACGGCGGCGCGTAGCGGTGCTGGCGGATGAACGTCTGCTCGGCCGTGATAGTGACGACGTTGAAGCCTGGCTCGGCGTCCAGCTCGCGCACGGTGCCGGTCTGCCCTGGCCAGGCGTGAATCTGATACCAGGGGCTGAGGACGCTGGCGTAGAGGATGCCGTCGCGCACGGTCTGCGTGTTCTGGTGGATGTGGCCGAAGAACACGCCGCGCAGCCGGTGGCGGGCCGGCAGCAGGGCGCGGTGCAGCGCCGCGCCGTTGGTCAGGCCCATGTAACCGTCTAGCCAGGGGATGCCGGTGGGCAGCACGTTGTGGTGCACCGCCACCACCAGCGGGCGCGGGTCGGCGCTGGCGCACAGGTCTGACAGGCGCGCCAGCTGCGCCGAACGCAGCGAGCCGGCGGGCGGCTCGGCCGGGCCGCAGCTGTCTAAACACACCACCTGCACGCCGTTGACTTCGAGCACGCAGTCGAACGGGCTGGCGGGCTGTTCTACGCCCAGCAGCTCGCGCTGAAGCATGACGGCGTCGTCGTGGTTGCCGGCCAAATAGCGCACCGGGTAGGGGATGCGGCCCAGCAGCTCGCGCGCCAGGCGGTAGGCGGCTGGGTCGGGGGCAGCGGCGACGTCGCCGGTGTGCAGCACGAAATCGGGCGCGAAGGGCAGCGCGCTGATCTGTTCGACCAGCGCTTCGGCCCCGCGGTTGGGGTGGTACGGCGCCCAGTCGCGGGCGTATTCGGGGTCAGGGCTGATGTGCGTGTCGCTGATGTGGACAAAGCGCAGCAGCGGATCGGTCATGGTATTCACCCTATAGGCAGCGGTTACTGGCCGGGGCGGCTGGGATCGGGGAAGGCGTTGCCGAACGACCCCGGGATGCGCGTGGGCGGCGGCGGCGGGGGCACGTCGAAATCAACCGGCAGGGCGTCAATGAGCGCTTGGGTCTCCAGCGTGATGAGCGCCGCCCAGCCGACGGCTTCGCCGGCGCGCACCTTGACCCACGGGCTGTACGGGCTGCGCGCCAGCAGCGTGACTTCCGTGCCCAGCGGCAGCGTGAGCAGGACGGCGAACGAGACATCGGGCGCGGCGCGCAGGTTGAGGCCGGCCGGCGCGATGACGCGGGCGGTCTGGCCCAGCACACCGTAGCGCTGCGGCGGCTGCGGCGTGGCCTCGTAGACAGCCTGGATGCTGCCGGTGAACTGCTGCAGCAGCTCGGCGAACATCCAGCCGGTTTCGCCGCTGTCCAGGCGCACGTGCAGCCAGTCGCCCGCCGGGTTGCGGCCCAGCACGCTCAGCACAGCGCCGGCCGGGACCTGCAGCAGCAGGTCAGCCGCGGTGGAGGGCGCGGCGCGCAAGTTGACCTGGCCGGCGGTGGTCACATAGCCGGGCTGCGGCAGCGCCACCGGCTGATCCAGCAGGGCCACCGGAAAGCCCTGAATCAGCGCGGCGTCCAGCGGCTGCGGGGCAGATGGCGCGCCGGTGGGCGTGTTGTACGCGCCGGGCGCGTGCGGCACTGCCACCTGCTGCCCGGTGATGAGCGGCTGCTCCTGGCCCAGCGCCACTACGCGCGATTGGCCGGCCAGCGCGATGAACTGGGTGGCAGCCTCGCTCGTCTGCACCATCACCGTGCCGCTGAGCAGCAGCGATGCCCCGTTAATCACGATGCCCGCGCTCACGCCCGGCGGAGTTTGCACCACAAACGCGCTGCGCGGCGCGCCGGGGCACACCGGCGGCTCTGGCGCAGTGACGACCAGCGTGGACTTCCAGGCGGGGAAATCGGGCGGGGTCACATCCTGGACAGCCACGCCGCCCACCAGCAGCGCCGTGACGCGCTCCGGCGCTGGCAGGCGCAGCCAGGCCACGCCGCCGGCCTGCGCCTCCAGGTTTACGGCGGGCGTCTGGAGCGCGTCCACCACGCTCAGCTCAACCAGCGCGCCCGTGGCGGCCAGCGCAGCGGCCACCGGCCCAGCCGGCTCGACGGCGGGGGCGCTGCCGCCGTTGCACACGTAGCCCACCGGCCCGGCAACGCAGGCGGCGGTGGCGGTGCTCCAGATGGTGTTGAGCAGCGCTGCGCAGGCGGCGTCGCTGGCGGCTGGCGCGGCGGACTGGGCGGTGCTGGCCGCTGGGCAGCACAGCAGCGCGGCGGCAAACAGAACAAGAGACAGACGGGCGGGCACGCGCTTTTCCTGAGGCTAAAAATGCGAACGAATGCGCCGATTGTACCAGAGGGCAGCGCGGTTGGTAAACAGGGCTGCCCTCTGGTACACTCCGGCTGGAGCAGGACCCTGGCGTTAAGCGTTTTCAAGAAAGGCGGCCGTAACGTGGCGATTGCTGGCGATCCGCCGATGCGTCTGCTGCTGGCGTTCCAGCAGCTTTACCCGGCGCAGGCCGCGCCAGAGTGGGTGATCCAAGCGCCGGGGCGCGAGATGTGGGCGGCGGCGGCGCGCCATCCGGGCCACGAGTTCACCATCGGCGCGCCGGACCTGGACGCGCGCGTGACGTTCAGCTACCGCAGCGCCCGCGGCGGCCTGAGCGTGCTCAACCGGCCGCTGCCGCGCTGGGCGCGCTACGCCGCAGGGGCGCTGCTGGCCCTGCGCGACAGCGGCGTAGAGTGCGGCGGCCTGCTGGCGGCGGTGATGGGCAGCGAGCCGCCGGGGCCGCGCTACGAGCACGCGGTGGGCATCGCGGTGGCGGCGCTGGCGTGCAGCTGCCAGGGCCGGGCCTACACCGCCGGCGAGCTGATCGAGCTGGTGGAGCGCGTGCGCCGCGAGTATGTCGAGGCGTAGCGCTGTTGTGAGGGCTGCAACTTTGCACATCTGCACACAGGAGTGTGACGCATGCTTGACCTGGCGTTGATCCGCGAGAAGCCCGCCTGGGTGAAGGAGCGCTTGGCGCTGCTCAACGACCCGCCCGCGCTGGCCCGCGTGGACGCGATCTTGGAGCTGGACGCGCGCCGGCGCGCCCTGCTCAGCGAGGCCGAGGCGCTGCAGGCCCAGCGCAACCGCCTCAACAAGAGCGTGGGCCGGCTGCGCGGCGACAAGGCCTTAGACGACGCCCGCCGCGCCGCCCTGGCGCAGCGCGCCGCCAACCTGATCGCCGGTGGCGACTACGAGGCCGCCGCGCAGACGCTCGAAGCCCAGCCAGACGCCCCGCCCGCCACTGACGCCGAACGCGCCGCGGCCGCCCTCACCGACGCGCTGCGCGCGCTGGGCGAGCGCGTGGAGGCGCTCAACGCGCAGATCGCCGAGGTGGACGCGCAGTTGGAGGAGAACATGCTGTGGGTCCCCAACCTGCCGCACGAGAGCGTGCCGGTGGCCATGAGCGAGGCAGGCAACATGCCCTGGGAGCCAGAGGGCGCTTTCCGCGCGTTCGACTTTGAGCCGCTGCCCCACTGGGACCTCGGCCCGGCGCTGGGCATCATTGACTTCGAGCGCGGCGTCAAGCTGGCCGGCACGCGCAGCTACGTGCTGGTGGGGGCCGGGGCGCTGCTGCAGCGGGCGCTCATTCAGTTCTTCCTGGAGATGGCGCGGCAGAAGGGCTTCGTTGAGGTCTACCTGCCGCTGATGGTGCACGAGGCCATGATGACCGGCGCCGGCCAGTTCCCCAAGTTCCGCGACAACGTCTACTGCGACCCCGACGCGGGCGTGTACATGCTGCCCACTGCCGAGGTGGCCATCACCAACCTGCACCGTGACGAGATTCTGGACGAGGCGCAGCTCCCGCTCTATTACGTGGGCCACACGCCGTGCTTCCGGCGCGAGCGCATGAGCGCCGGGCGCGACGTGCGCGGTATCAAGCGCGTGCACCAGTTCGAGAAGGTAGAGATGTACAAGTTCACCACGCCGGACACCAGCTACGCCGAGCTGGAGACGATGGTAGAGGCCGCCTGCGATATCTGCCGCGCCCTGCAGATTCCCTTCCGCCGCCTAGAGATCGCCACCGGCGACTTGGGCTTCAGCGCCACCAAGAAGTACGACATCGAGATGTGGTCGCCTGGCTGCCAAGAGTGGCTGGAGGTGAGTTCGTGCAGCAACACCGAAGCCTTCCAGGCGCGCCGCGCCAACATCAAATACCGGCCCGCGGGCGGCGGCCGGGCGCAGTTCGTCCACACGCTCAACGGCAGCGGCCTGGCGACGCCGCGCGTGCTGATCGCCATTCTCGAAAACTACCAGCAGGCCGACGGCAGCGTGGTTGTGCCGGATGTGCTGCGGCCCTACATGGGCGGCCTAGATGCCATCCGGAGGGCGTAGGCGGTGGAAAAGCTGTTCGTCTACGGTACGCTGGCCGCGCCTGCCGTCCAGCGCGCGGTGATCGGCCGCGTGATCGCCGGCGCGCCCGACACGCTGAACGGCTACTACAAGGACGAGATCAGGCTGGGCCTGCGCACCTACCCCATCGCCCGGCCGCGCGCCGGCGCCAGCATCGCTGGGCTGGTGCTGGAAGTGACACCGGAGGAGCTGGCGCTGTGCGACCGCTACGAAACCGACGCTTACCGCCGCGTGCGCGTGACGCTGGTCAGCGGTGTCGAAGCTTGGGTGTACAGCGGCTGACATGCAAACTGTAATTTGTGCTGCAAGGCGATATGCGCTATAGTCGCTGTATCGTCCGGTGAGCGAAAGGAGGTGGTCCAGTGAACGACGGTATGGTGGAGGTGCGCCTCTAACCCTGTTCACCACCCTTTCGAGGGGGGCCTCGGCGCGAGGCGCACCCCACCCGCTGCTAAGCAAGCTACTCAAGACGGCCCGGAGCAATCCGGGCTGTCGCGCTTTATGAGCCAAAAGGCCCCTGGCAGCAGCGCCAGCGTCACCCAAGGCTAGGGCGACATGGTGATCGGCTCGCCGGCCTGCCTCCCGCCGGAGCAGGCGCGCGGCGGGCTGGTCGCGCCGCTGGCCAACATCTGCGGGCTGGGCGCGAAGTATCGCTTGCCGCCGGCCTGATTAGCGAGTACCATGACGCCTGTGATGAGCGATGCCGCACTTGAGGAGCGCGCTGCCCGATGAAAGCCGTTATTCTCGCCGCTGGCCAAGGAACCCGCCTGCGCCCTGTCACGCTGACCATGCCCAAACCGCTCGTGCCGGTGGCCAACAAGTCGCTGATCGCCTACGCCATTGACGTGCTCAAGGAATCCGGTTTCAACCACATCGGCGTTGTCGTCAACGATCTCAGCTCCGCAATCCCGCACCAGCTTGGCGACGGCGCGAAGTTGGGCGTGCGGCTGGAGTACGTGGTGCAGGCCGAACAGCGCGGGCTGGCCCACGCCCTCAGCCTGTGCCGCGATTTTGTGGGCGACGAGCCGTTCTGCATGTTTCTGGGCGACAACATCTTCCAAGACAAGATGAAGAGCGTGCTCACCGGCTTTGAGCACAGCGGTGACGAGGCGGCTGTTGTGCTGGGCGAGGTCTCGGACCCGTCGCGCTACGGCATCGCTGATGTGCAGGGCGACCGCATCGTGCGCGTGGTGGAGAAGCCGAAAGACCCCCCGTCTAACCTGGCGATCGCCGGCGTGTACCTGTTCCGCAAGTCCATCTTCGACGCCATCAGCCACATCAAACCGTCGTGGCGCAACGAGCTGGAGATCACCGACGCCATCCAGTACCTGATCACACAGGGCCACACGGTGCGCCCGTACATTCTCACCGGCTGGTGGATTGACGCCGGCAAGCCAGACGCTATCATCCAGGCCAACCAGCTTGTGCTGGGCGAGCTGCCCTACACCCCCGCCCCGGAGAACCCGGAGCAGATTCTGGGCAGCTCGGAGGTGTCGCATCGCGTGCTGCTGGGCGAGGGCAGCCGCATCATTGACAGCGTCGTGCGCGGCCCGGTGATCATCGGCAGGAACGTGACGATCAAGCACAGCTATATCGGCCCGTACACTTCGCTGGGCGACAACGTGATCGTGGAGAACAGCGAGATTGAGGCCAGCATCGTGATGAAAGACTGTGTCATCCGCAACATGCCGGGCCGCATTGACTCCAGCCTGCTGGCGGACAACACGCAGGTGGTGGCGGCGCAGCACGTGCCGGCCGCCCACCGTTTCATCCTGGCGGAGAACAGCTACGTCAACCTGTAAAGCCCGCCGCGCCAAACGAACGACCGAAGACTGCAGATTAAGCGAAAAGAGACTGACAAAAATGCCTTCAGAACGCATCGAACAGATCAAACAGCAGTTAGCCGAAGCGCGCCACCGCCTGGATCGTGTGCTGGACGCTGCCGAAGCGCATCAGGATGCCGTCGTGTTCAGCGACGGCCAGGGCTGGACGGTGCGCCATCTGGCCGTGCACCTGGCCGACGCCGACCGCGGCAACACCCGCCAGGTAATGGGGATCGCCGCCGGCCAGGAGGTCATCCCGCCGGATTTTGACCTGGATCGCTACAACCGCCGCGCCGTTGAGAAACGCGCCGACATGACCTACGCCGAGGCGCGCGCGGCGCTGGCTGCCAGCCGCACCGAACTGCTGGCCTGGTTGGACACGATAGACGACGCCGCGCTGGACGCGCAGGGCCGCCACGCTTCGCTCGCCATCATGTCGGTAGAGAAAATCCTGGGCGTGATGGCTTGGCACGAGCGCGCCCACGCCGACGACATCGCCCGCGCCGCCGGCCTAGAGGCCTGAGCGGGAACCTCGCAGCACACGCAGTACAACTGAACGGAAAACGGCCCCGTCTGGAGGGCAGATAGCCGAAAGCTGGCAGCTTTCACAAGGAGTCTCAGGCAAAGATGAACGTACTGGTTGCATATGCCAGCGCGCACGGCTCAACGGCTGAAGTGGCCGAGTACATCGGCGCGCGCCTGCGCGAACGGCGCTTTGACGTCACGGTGATGAACGCCGAGCGTGTGCAGACGCTGGACGGCTTTGACGCATTTGTGCTCGGCTCGGCTGTTCACGGCGGGCTGTGGCTGACGCCCATGGTGCGCTTGATAGACCACTTCAGCGCCGATTTCGGCGCGCGGCCGGTGTTCGTGTTCTTCACGTGCATTCGCGTGCTGGAGCCGGACGGACCGGAGCACGTCTTGGCCCAATACGTCAACTACAGCGCGCTGGAGCCGCTCAACGTGCGCGATATCCAGCCGTTCGCCGGCAAGCTGGAGATGAGCAGCATTGACTGGAACGAGCGCTGGACGCTGGCCGCGCGCTACGACGGCAGCGCCGCGCCTGGCAGCTTCAACCGCGATTTCCGCGACTGGAACGCCATCCGCGCCTGGGCCGACAAAGTGGCCGATTCGCTGTTGATAGGCGCGCAGAAGCGGTGAGGCGCTGCTATTCTGTCGGCACGACGACGCGCACGCGCCCGCGCGGGATAATCACAGCGAAGCGCATCACGATGTCGGCGGTGGTGATGTTGGCCGCCTGCAGCACATCCCCTACCAGGTAGTTGTAGAGCGCGGGGTCGAACTCTGGCTCGATACCGCTGCCGCCGCGGTCGAGTTCCAGGCGGGCGGCCACCGCCCGCGGGATGAACAGCGTCAGGTCGCCGCTGCGCACCGCCAGCGTGCCCAGCAGGTCCTGCGGGCCGGAAGCAATCGGCTTGTGCTCTGGCAGCGTGACCAGCGCGCTGCCCTGGCGCAGGTCCAGGTTGAGGCGCTCCACCGCCACGCCGGTGAGGTCCAAGCGCGTGTCGCCGTCGGCCCCGCGCACCTCGATGTCGAGCGGCAGGTCGGGCGGCAGGGCCAGCCGCAGCGCGCCGCGCCCCACGTTTTCCAGCAGCGGGACCTGCGCCGGGCGCGTCTCGCGCACGATCAGGTTGGCCGCCGGCCCTTCCTCGACGTATTCGACTTCGACAGCGCTCTCCAGGCTGCCGGTGAACTGGCCCGCTACGCGCCGGTCGGCGCTGGCTGCCGGTTCCAGGGCAATGCTGGTGGCCAGCGTCTCGATGCGCAGGCGCAGCAGCGTGACCTGGGGGGCGATCGGCTGGTCAATCGCTGCGCGGTAGTCGCTGCGTTCCTGGCCGGCGCGGGTGGAGAACGCCAGCGCGGCCACGCCGCCCACCAGCGCCACCGTGACAATCAGCGCGAGGGCAGAGCCGAACGGCAGGCGCGGGCGCAGGAAGATGCCCAGGCCGGCCGCGATCAGCAGGGCGGGCCAGGAACGCGTAAGCAGGTCGTGGACGCCGGGCGGCAGCAGGTCGAGCGCGTGCAGCAGCAGCGCCGCGGCCAACGCCAGCGCGATCACGCCCCACAGCAGGTTAGTGCGCCGCCGTGCCCGCATGTTAACCTCGCACCTGGCGCAGGAAGAAAATCAGCGCCACGCCCAACAGCAGCGCCGGCCAGTACAGGTCTACGCCGGCCGGGCCGCGCAAGCCGCCGCTGGCCCAAGCCGCCCAGCCGCCGAACGTGACGGCGGCCAGCACAATCGTCAGCAGCAGCAGGCCTGCGCCGCCGCGCGGCCGCCGCGTCGGCGACGCCTGCGGCACGAGCATCCACAGCGCCAAGTACAGCAGCGCCGCCGCCCCCAGTGTGAGCGGCGTCAGCGCGATGAACGCGGCCCGCAGCCACCACGCGCTGACCCGCAGCAGCGCGGCCAGCCCGCCGCACACGCCGCCCAGCACGCGGTCGTCAAAACTTCGGTACATGGCCCTTCCCCGTTGTTGCAGGCTAACTATAACCCCGCAGGCGAACCTGGCGCAAGCGCCGGCGCAGCCCGCGGTGTTGACTCCGCTGGTGGACGGGGCTATTATCCTGGCAAGCGGCAGACACAAACAAAAAACCAGGGCTGCTTCCAGCCCTGGCGTGGTGTGCCGATGGTGGGAGTCGAACCCACACGCCCTCGCGGGCAATGCTTTTTGAGAGCATCACGTCTGCCTGTTCCGTCACATCGGCGTAAGCAGGCCGCAGACCGCACACCTTTAATCCTAGAAACAAACGGCGTGATTGTCAATTGGCAATGGCTGGTCACACACAGGACGACGCAGCGCTGATCCGTCGGGCGCAGAACGGCAGCCTGGACGCCTTTAACGCGCTGGTGCTGCGCCACCAAGACATGGTCTACAGCGTGTGCTACCGCATTATGGGCGACGCGGCCAGCGCCGCTGACGCTGCGCAGGAGACGTTCATTGCCGCGTTCAAGCGCATCACCACTTACCGGGGCGGCAGCTTCCGCGCCTGGCTGCTGCGCATTGCCACCAACGCCTGCTACGACGAGCTGCGCCGTCGCCGCCGCCGCCCGGTGGACTCGCTGGAGGCGCTGGCCGGGCCGGACGCCGACGACGGCCCGCCCATCGCCGACGACGCGCCCACGCCGGAGCAGGCGGCCCAGCAGCGCGAGCTGGCCCGCGCCATCCAGAGCTGCATCAACGCGCTGGCGGACTCGCAGCGCGTGGTGCTGGTGCTGAGCGACATCGAGGGCCTCAGCTACCAGGAGATCGTCGAGATCACCGGCGCTAACCTGGGCACAGTCAAATCGCGGCTGAGCCGGGCGCGGCTGGCCGTGCGCGATTGTTTGCAGGGCGCGCGGGAACTTTTGCCCGCTGCCTATCGTCTTATTACTGAGTCTAACGAGCCGAACGCCTGAGCTTGTGCCGGAAGTCCGATGTCTGACCTGAACGACCGCAACGTAGAGCAGCTCTCCGCCTATTTAGACGGAGCGCTAAGCGAGCGCGAGCGCGCCACGCTGGAGGTCCGCCTGCAGGCGGAGCCAGCGCTGCGCGCCGAACTCGACTCGCTGCGGCAGACGGTCGCGCTGGTGCGCGGGCTGCCCCGGCTGCAAGCGCCGCGCAGTTTCGCGCTCACGCCGGAGCAGGCCGGGCTGGCCGAACAAGCGCGCCGTCTGCCGTTCTACCTGTCGGGCGCGTTCAGCGCGCTCAGCGCCGCCGCTGCCGTCGTGCTGGTGGCGCTGGGCGGCTATCTGCTGCTGGGTGCGCCGGCACAGCCAGCGCCGGCGGCCGCGCCTGTGCTGCTGCAGGCGGAGGCCGCGCCCACAGTGCCGCTGCCCAGCGAGCGGCTGGGCATCACACCGCTGCCCACGCTGGCCCCGGCCAACGTGCAGGGGGCCGATACCTACAACGCCGGCCGCGGCGCGCCGCAGACAGCGCAAATCCCGCAAGCCGGCGCTGTGCCCGGCGCAGCCGGAGAGGCAGACGCGGTCTACAGCGCGCCCGCGCTGGAGGCGGCCCCAGAGGTGAGCGCCGCCGAGGCGCTGCCGACCCAGACGCCCGCGCTGCCGGACGCTCCGGCCGAGGCGGCTGTTGAGGCGGCGGAAGCGCTGCCTACACTGGCCTCCACGCCGGCCCCGCTGCCGGATGCAGCGCTGTTCGAGACAGCGCCGCCGCTGCCGCTGACCGCCGCCGCGCTGGTGGCCGGCGGGCTGGGCCTGCTGCTGCTGGCCGCCGTCACCACGCTGGCGCGCCGTCACCGCCTCACTCGGCTGTGAGCCAGCCCCGCGCCGCCTACTTCTGCCCGCGCTGCGGCGCGCGCCTGGAGCAGCGCCAGCGCAGCGGCGCGCTGCGGCCGGTGTGCCCGGCCTGCGACTACACCGTCTACTTTGACCCCAAAGTGGCCGCCGCTGTGCTGGTTTGCAGCGCCGACCGCGTGCTGCTGGTGCGGCGCGCCAACGACCCGTTTCAAGGGCGCTGGACGCTGCCCGCCGGCTTTGTGGACGCCGGCGAGGATCCGGCAGCGGCTGCCGCCCGCGAGGCGCTGGAGGAGACCGGCCTGACGGTGACGATTGACCGGCTACTGGATGTCTTTCACACGCCGGACGACGGCGGCCTGGCCGACATCGTCATTGTGTACCGGGCCAGCGTCGTCGGCGGGGCGCTGCGCGCCGCTGACGATGCCGACGCAGCCGCCTGGTTCAGCCCAGCCGACGTGCCGGCGCTGGCCTTCCTGCCGTCGCAGGCGATTGTCGGGCGCTGGCAGCGCGGCGAGCTGTAGCGGGGGCGGCGGCGCGGGCCGCGCGCGCTATAATCCCGCGCTGGCGCAGCGCGCCAACTTAGCGCGAAGGACGGGAGACACCATGACGGCATATGCAGGCAGCCTTTTCAGCACTTACAGCGTGGTCGCGCGCGACCCCGAAACCGGCGATCTAGGCGTGGCGGTGCAGACACACCAGATGTGCGTAGGGCGCATTGTCCCGTGGCTGCTGCCAGGGGTCGGCGCGCTGGCGACGCAGTCGCTGGTCAACATCGGTTTTGGCCCAGCGGGGCTGGCGCTGCTGCGCGAGGGCGTGCCTGCGCCGCACGTCGTGGCGGCGCTGGTAGCGTCGGACAATCTGGCACACCGCCGGCAGGTCGCCGTGGTGGACGCGCACGGGCGGGCGGCGGCCCACACCGGCGCGGGCTGCATCGCCGCCGCCGGTCACCGCGTGGGCGAAGGCTACAGCGTGCAGGCCAACATGATGACCAACCCAACGGTAGTAGACGCGATGGCCGCCGCCTACGAACAGGCCAGCGGCTACCTGGCGCAGCGGATGCTGGCGGCGCTGGCGGCGGCGCAGGCCGAAGGCGGCGACATTCGGGGGATGCAGTCGGCGGCGCTCAAGGTCGTGCCGGGGGACGCCGCTCAACCAGAGTGGGCAGCGCGCTACGACTTGCGAGTGGACGAGCACAACAACCCGCTGGCGGAGCTGGCGCGGCTGGCGCGGCTGCGCGGCGCGCAGCTCACCGACGCGCGCGGCCACGAGGCGCTTCAAGCCGGCGACCGGGCCAGCGCGCTGGCGCTGTGGGCGCAGGCGCGCGCCCAGGCCCCAGAGCTGGAGGAGATGGCGTTCTGGCAGGCGCTGGCGCTGGCCGACGCGCACGCCGACGTTGAAGCTGCTGCTGCGATTCTGCGGCCGGCGCTGGCGGACGACCCGCGCCGCGACCACTGGCTAGACCTGATCCAGCGGCTGAGCGTGTGCGGCTTGATCGAGCGCGAGGGGGCGGGCGAGGATTTGATCGCGGCGCTGCTGGCGTAGCGGCCTACTGCTGCGCCGCCGGGCCGGGGAAGGCCCAGGCCAGCGCCTCGGGCAGGGCGGCGCGGTAGCCCACCAGGCCGTGGCCTGTGCCCAGCTCGACGAAGCGGTAGTCCAGGTCGCGCTGAGCGGCGCGCGCCTCCAGCGCGGCGCGCAGGGCGCGCGCCGGGTTGACGAAGCGGGCGGCAGTCTCGTGCCGCCCCACCGATTGGAACACGCGCTCCGGCAGGCGTTCCTGCTGCTCGAAGCGGCGCACCAGCCCGGCAAGCTGCGTCTCGAACGGCCCCTTGCCCAACGGCGGCGACACCATCACCAGCCGTTCGAACACGACCGGGTTCATCAGCGCGGCGTGCGCCGCCGCCACCGCGCCCAGGTCAACGCCGCCCACGCCCAGGCTGGTGGGGTCAATGCGGTAGTGGGTCTGCACGAAGGGCAGCAGCTCGGTGAGCAGGAAGGTGTAGTGGCGGTCGTTGGCGGCGTACTCGCGGGCGCGCTCGTCCGGCGTGCCGCTCTGCACCATGGCGATGACCACCGGCTGCATCTGCCCGTGCTTGATCAGCGCGTCGGCGATGTAGGGCACCTGCAGCGGGCCGGTGCACCACAGCGCATCGTGCAGAATCAGCAGCGGGTACTCGTCATCGGGGGTGGCGTCTTGGCGGTAGCCGGGCGGGGTGTAGACCCACAGCTTGCGCCCTTTGAAACCGAGCTGGCGGCTGTCCACGCGCTCGTGCTGGATGACGCGGCCGCGCGGCACGTTGGGCATGGCGGCCCAATCGGCAAACGGGCGGGCCTGCGGCATGCGCAGCACCGACACCGAAATCTGCGGCGTTTCCAGGCGCAGCGGATTGAGCGGGTCTACCCGCCAGTAGCGGCTGATGCGCCCCACCAGATCGCGCTCGCCGGCCAGCGGCGTCATCGGGTCGTTGATGGCCAGCATGTAGTCCAGCAGGTCGTCTGGGGCGAAAGCGTGGGCCGCGTACCACAGCGTAGTGCCGGGCAGGTTGGCCATCGGGTGGAAGGGCGGGTCGTCCTTGATGACGTCCAGGTTGACCGCCGCTGCCTGCGTGCCTGGTTCGTTAAAGATGAAGGTAGCCCGGTTGGCTTCAATCCAGGGCCAGGCTGGGCGTTCCTGCAGCAGCGCATCAACCATGTGCTGGCGCTGCTCGTCGCTGTCTGTCTGAAGCGCCGCCGTCAGAAAGGCCTGGAATGACTGCCACTCTGGCATCGCCCTGCTCCCGTGTGCACGTGCTCCGGACTCTTTCGGTATTGTAGCATCAACACAAATACGCTGCTATTCGCGCGCGGGCGGCGGCTGGGCTTCAGCGCCGTGCGCTCTTGTCGCGGTCGCCCAGCAGGCGCTTGGCCAGGTAGCCGCCCATCAGGCCGGTCATGATCGTCTCGCCGGTGGTGGGGCGCGGCGCGGGGGCCTGCTGCTCCCAGCTGCCGCTGAAGCGCCGGTTAACCCACGCGCTGTAAGCGTCAGCCGCGTCAATGACAGCCGCCTCGACGGCGGCGCGGTCGCCGGCGGCCAGGACGTCGCGCAGCGCCTGCAGCGTGGCGATCAGGTGGTCGGTGTGGCGCACCAGGGCGTCGCGGTTGTTCAGCCACAGGTCGCGCAGGTCGTCGGGGTGGGTGTCGAACAGGTGGTGGGTGGCGCGGCCAAAATCCGGGTTGGTCATGCGCTGCAGGTCGTCCCAGCCCGGGCTGGTCAGGGCGGCGCGAAACAGCGCCACGCCCAGCAGGGCCGGCAGCCCAGCGACCGCGCCCACCAGGCTGTCGTGTTCGGCGGGGTCCATGAAGCGCACGTTCGCGCCCAACAGGGTGGCGAAATCAGAGGCCAGCTCGACGGCGGCGGGGACGCAGTTGGCCGCGGGCATGAGCAGCAGCGTGCCTCTGTCGAACAGGTCAGCGGCGGCGTAGCCGGTGTCGTCCAGGCCGTCGAACAGATACTGCGGGTTGAGCACGGGCGTCACGCCCACCTGGTGCGCCTCGGCGTTGAGGTACTCAGCGGCCCAGGCCGCTGACGGCAGCTTGAGCGGCGCCATGTCCAGCACTACGCCGCCGGGGCGCACCGCCGGGCCGCCCTCGCGGTAGACGCGGCGCAGCTCGGCGTAGGGTGGCGCCAGCACGACGATGTCGCGGTCGCGGGCAGCTTCGGCCAGGCTGCGCGCCAGGCGGTCTACGGCGCCCAGCTTCTCCACGTCCTTGAGCACGCCGGGCCGGTCCTCCACGCCGGTGATGTCGAACTGGTGGCGGGCATCCGGCCTGGCGTTGTAGCGCTTGAGCGCCAGCCCGACTGAAGCGCCCATGCGCCCCAGGCCGGCAATTGTTACAGTAATCTTGGCCATCGTACATTACGCTCCGTGTATACGCACGCCTAATCATACCGCAGACTTACGCGGGGCACAGCGCCGCACGGTATACTTGAATCGAGAAAAGCTGGATAAAGCACACATGGAGGCAAGCGGTATGATAACCCTGGACAGCGTGCGCGAACTGCTGGCTGAAGCCGACGACCAGACACTGACCATTACGCTGGAAGTCAACCCGGCGCTGCCGGAGAACCAGGCCGCGACCCCTGGCTGGCGCATCTGGCTGAAGAACGCCCTGAAAGATGTGGAGGCCGGCCTGCAGCCGGAACAGATGGAGGCCTGGCGCGCTATCCGCCCGCGGGTGGACGCCTTCTTTCAGGATTACCTGCCGAAGAGCCGGGGCCTGGCCTTGTACATGGGCCGCAGCCTGGAGCGGGTCTACGAGCTGTCGGTTGCGTTTGAGAACCGGGCTGTGTTCGGGCCGCCGGTGGTGGCCCCGCTGCTGTGGGCGGTGGACGAGTACGAGCCGTATCTGATCATCCAAGTAGACCAGGAAAAGGCCCAGTTCCTCAGCGCATACCTGGGCGGCGCAGGCACGGAAGAGACGATCACGCTGGAGCTGGCCTCGGAGGACTGGCGGCAGTACACGATGGCCCCGACGATGGCGCCGGTCACGGCCGGCGGCGGCACAATACAGGGCAGCCACCGCGACCGGTTTATGGATCGCGTGGACGAGCAGATCGAGCGCTTTCACCGCCAGGTTGTGAGCCAAGCTCAGGAGCTGGTGAAGAAGAACGGGGCACAGCGCATTATCTTGGCGGGGCCAGAGGAGGCGGCCCACGCTGTGCGGCGGCTGATGCCAGAATCGCTGGCGCAGGCGGTGGTGGCTATCCTGCCCATCCCGCTGCGCGCCGCCCCGCACGAGGTGCTGGCCCAGGCGCTGCCGGTGGCGTTGGAATACGAGCGCCAGCGCGAAGTCGCCCTGGTGGATCAGGTGATCGGGCTGGCGAGGGCCGGCGGGCGCGGCGCGGTGGGCCGCGACGACGTGCTGGCCGCGCTGGAGCAGCGGCGCGTCGAGGTGCTGCTGGTCCCCTGGCCGCTGACTGACCGCGACCTGCGGGCGCGGCTGTCGGTGCAGGCGTTCGAGGCGGGCAGCGATGTTGAGATGGTGCGCGGCGCGGCGGCGGAGAAGCTGGAGGCAGTGGGCGGGCTGGCCGCCCGTCTGTACTACGCCGTGTGACGCGCTGACGCGCGCCGCCGGCGTCAGCTCCAGTCGTTGTGCGCCTTGATGAGCGCGTAGGCGGCGTTGAGCGCCTTGAAGCGCGCCTCGGCCTCGGCCTTGTCCAGCGGGCTGACATCCGGGTGCAGCGCCAGCGCCTGGCGGCGAAAAGCCGCTTTGACCTCCTCGCGGCTGGCCTCGCGGCTGACGCCCAGCAGGGCGTAGCTGCGCTCCAGCGGCGTGAGGGCGCGCGGCGGTGGCGGCGGTGGCGGCGCGCTGCCGTTGGCTGGGGCGGCGCGCGGGCGCGGGGGGGGCGTGTGGGCGGCGCGGCGCGCCTGCCGTGTGCCGTCGTCGCGCCAGAACGGATCCGCACCGAAGTGCGCCACCAGCCAGAAGCCCTTGACGAAGTGCGGCTTGATGGTGGTGCGCTGGTAGTGCAGCCGGTCGAACGCCACCGGCGGGCCGTAGACGGCGCGGAAGCGGCTGGCGATGGTCGTTGGCTCCAGATGCACCTGCGCCAAGCAGAGATCAGGGCCGGCGCAGAAGGTGTAGATGCGCTCGGCGCTGAGGGCGTGCACGGCCAGCAGCCACTCCGGCGCTGGCCCGACTGAGTCAGGCGCGGGCAGCAGCGCAGGGTGGACGATGAACAGCGCGCCAACCCCGCCGTCGGTGTCGGCCCGGACGGCGTCGCGCACTTGGCGCGTCTTGACCGGCTGCTCCAGCAGGTAGACGTGAATCCTGACGCCGGTCCACATGTGAATAGTGAGGGCGGCGTCCAGCGGGCGCAGCGTGAGGCTTGCCGGCCCGCCAAATGTGCAGCGCTGCACCCCCATCAGCTCTTCCAGGCGCGCTTTCAGCCAGTGTTCAAATCTGCCGCTCATCGTCCTTGTCGTCCGCATCGCCCGACGGTGCGCGCAGCGCCAGCCACGCCAGCCCCGCTCCCAGCCCCAGCAGCGCGCCGGCCAGTGTCCAGGCGGGGCCGCGCCCCAGCAGCGCGCCGATCAGGCCTGGGGGGTAATCGGGGAAAACGTGGGCGTGCAGCGCGTTCTTAAAGAACATCAGCCCAGCGCTGGCTACTGCCGCGCCCAAGCCAATGGCCGCGCCCAGCAGCGCCCCCGCCAGCGGGACGGCGTGCGCTGCAATGCGCCTACCACCTAGTTTATCCGCAGTGGTTAAGACCAGCATGAGCGCTGCTAAGCCCAGCCCCAGCGCGGCCGCTGCGGCCACGCTGTTCTCCTCCAGCGACAGCCACAGCATCAGTCCGCCGCCGTAAGCCAGGGCAATCAGGCGGGCGCGCGGCCCAGCTGCGGGTATGCGCATCTACAGCCGGCGGAAGCGGAACATGTGCGCTTCATACGGCCCTAAGTCAATATACAGGCCAGGATCAACCATGCTCGCGCCGGTGCGGATGTAGCGATGGCCGCTGAGCGCGTCGTCCAGGCTCCAAGTGGCCTGGGCGATGCCGTGCCACGGGCTGAGGTTGATCAGCGCCTGCGCCTGCTGGCCGGTCAGGTTGACGACAACCAGCCGGTGGTCGTCGTCCTCGCTCCAGCCGTGCGCCACCAAACTCTCGTGCGAGTGGTTGGCCCCCCAGGCCGGCGACAGGTTGAACAGCCGCCAGCGCCCGCGCCCGTAGATCGGGTCCTGCACTTCGGCCAGCAGGCGGCGGTAGAAAATCTCCAGGCCGTGATCTGCCGGCTCGTCTGGCTGGCGGCCGATCTGCACCGGCAGTTTGACGCGCCGGCCGCTGAACTGGCCGTCGTGCAGCAGCGTGGCGCCGGGCAGCGTGACCACCAGCACGGCCGCGGGGCGCTGACGCTGCCCACCGAAAACACTGTAAGCGCGCGGCTCGTCGTGGTTTTCGATAAAGCGCACCAGCCGCCGCTGGTATTCGATGGCAGCGATCAGGTGCACGCGCACGTCGCGCGGGGCGCCGCCGGTCAGCCGGTCGTAGAGCGTCTTGTCATAGCAGTAGTCGAAACCCTGCTGCTGCATCTCGTATTCCATGTTCCAGTAGACTTCGGCGATAAACAGGAACTCCGGGTGCTGCGCCCGCACCTGGGGGATGATCTCCTCCCAGAACTCGGTTTCAGGCACGTAGTCCTCCAAGTAGTAGCCCTGCCAGGTGTGGCCGAACACGCGGTTGGTCAGCAGCATGGCCATGTCGCAGCGCACGCCGTCGCACTGGCTGGCGATGTCCAGCAGCGTTTCCAGCGCTGCCTGGCGGAACTCTGGGCTGAAGGCGTTGACCTGGGCGGTGTCGGCCCAGCCGGGGAAGTACGGGTCGCGGCCGTGGGCGATTACCAGGCTGCGGCCCCAAGCGTCGGTGGCTTGGAAAAAATCGGAGCGGCGGCGCTTGAGGTCGCGCGGCGTGCCCTGGATCAGACAGGCGGGCCGCTCCCGCACCCAGGGGTGATCGAGCGCCACGTGATTGGGCACGTAGTCTAAAATCAAGCGCAGGCCGCGCGCCTTGAGGCGGCGGCGCAGGGCGGCCAGCCCCTTGCGCCCGCCTATACGCTGGTCTACCTGGTAGTCGTGGATGGCGTAGGCCGAGCCGATCACATCCTCATCGGTCAGGTCAGGCAGGGCAGGCTTGTACTCGTGCGCCCACTGGCGGGCGTGGGCGGCAGCGGCGGGGCTGCGCGCCCACACACCCATCAGCCACACGGTGTTGATGCCGCTGCGCGCCAGGTCTTCCAGGGCGTCGTCGGGCACAGTGGAGAGGGTGATCGGTCTGCCATAGCGGCGGCTGAGCGTGTTCAGCCAGACCCAGGTGTTGATCTCGTAGATCAGCGGCTTGGGGTGCCAGAGCGTCAAGGCGGAGTCCTCGTTGGGCGTGGGCGTCACGCGGGCCATGTTAACGCATGAATAGGTGAAAATAAAGAACTTGTCTTTTTAGGCGCAGTCAAGGCCGGTGTGCCATAACAGGCGCAGAACCTGCCAACTACGGCTGATGAGGGAGCTGCCATGCCGCTGCGCCGGCTGTCACTGCCGTTTGATATTCTCATGCTTGTGTTCATGCTCAGCGCCGGCCTGAGCCTGCTGGTCGCCTACGATCGCGATCTGGGCCTGGGCACGCTGATAACAGTGCTGGTCTCTGGCGGGGTGTATTTCGCCGCTGCCCACCTGATCGGCTCGTGGGAGTGCGTCCGCCGCTTCGGTCTGCTGGTGGTGATCGCAGGCCTGATCTACATCCTCGTTTTCATCCTGCTGTACGGCCACCAGAACTACATCGAGACGCCGGGCCTCATCCTGCGCCTGGGCGCGCTCACGACTGCGCTGCCCGCCTTTCCGGTGCACATCCACCCCAACAGCGCGGCGACGGTGGCCGCCGGCGTGCTGCCGCTGGCGGTGGCGCTGGCGCTGTCCACGCGCCGCAGCTGGGGCCGGGCGCTGTGGTGGATGGGCGTCGCGGCGCTGGCCTACGGGCTGCTGCTGGCCTTCTCGCGCGGGGCGTTCATCGCGCTGGCGCTGACGCTGCTGCTGGCGCTGGTGACGCTGGTGCTGCCGCGCCGGGCCGCGCTGGCGCTGCTGGCGCTGATCGCGCTGGGCGCAGCGGCGGCGCTGCTGGTGGGCGGGCCGGCCCTGGAGCGCGCCCTCGATTGGACTTACAGCCGCTACGAGCTGTACCGCAACAGCCTGTATCTAGCGAAGGATTACGCCTTCACCGGCGTCGGCCTAGGCGAACCGTTCGCCATGGTTTACTCGCGCTTCGGCCTGCTGATCCAAGTCCCCTTTCTGATTCACCCGCACAACCTGCCGCTGGCAGTGTGGATGGGGCAGGGGCTGCTGGGGCTGGCGGCGCTGGCCGGGCTGGTGGCAACGTTTTACCTGTTCGCGGCCAAAGTAGCGCGCCGCGCCAAGCCGCGCCGGCTGTTTCACGGGGCCTGGCTGGGCGTGACCGCTACGCTGATCCACGGCCTGTTCGACGCGCAGCAGTACTCGACCGAAGGGCTAGTGGTGATGCCGTTCCTGTTCGCGTTGATCGGCCTCACGGTCGCCAGCGGGCGGCTGGCGCTGCACAAGGCCTACTGGCAGGGGCACGACGTCAGCCTGCGCTACATCCCGCGCGCGCTGCCGGCAGTGGGGGCGCTGCTGCTGCTTGGGACGGGGGCGGCCTTCAGCCCGCTGATCGCTGCCGCCTGGGAGACCAACCTGGGCGCGCTGGCCGAGACGCACGGCGCGCTGGCGCGGCAACTGAGCGCGGCAGAGCGGCTGGCGCTGTACGATGAGGCGCTGCAGCACTACAGCGCTGCCCTGGCGCGCGCGCCCGGCTGGGCCAGCGCCAGCCGCCGCCTGGGCAACCTGGACTTGGCGCTGGGACAGTACGAGGCGGCTGTTCCCCTGCTGGAAGCTGCCGCCGCCGCCGAGCCGGACAACCCGGCGGCTGTCAAGGGGCTGGGGTTGGCTTACACCTGGGCTGGCCGCATCGAGGAGGCCGCTGCCGCGTTCAACCGGCTGGACGACCCGGCGGCGATGGCGGCTGAGCTGAGCACGTGGGGATACTACCGGCGCGAGCAGGGCCAGCCGCTGCTGGCCGCCTACGCCTGGGACGCCATGCAGGCGATGAAACCCGGCACAGCCCGCGCCGACGTGCTGCTGCTGATCGCCGAGGCGTACCGCGACGGCGGCGACCCAGCGCGCGCCCGGTTGTGCTACGGCCGCGTGCTGGAGATTGATCCGGGCAACGAAACCGCGCAGCAGGCGCTGGCCGCCCTGGGCTGAGCCGACGCCTACAGCACCAGGCGCAGCGGGTGCTCGATCAAGTCCTTGAACGCCTGCAGGTAAAGCGCGCCTTCGGCTCCGTCGCTCACGCGGTGATCCACGCTGATCGTCACCTTCATGCGCTCGCCCACGCCCAGCGAGCCATCCGGCAGCACGACCGGCACTTTCTGCGCTGCGCCGATGGCCAGGATGCCGGCCTCTGGTGGGTTGATGATGGCGCTGAAGTGCTCGGTGCTGTACGGCCCCAGGTTGCTGGTGGAGAACGTCGCGCCGCTGATGTCGTCCGGCTTGACCTTGCCCTCGCGCGCGCGCTGGATTTTGGCTTTGTTATCGGCTGCCAGCGCCCCCAGCGCGGTCTGGTCGGCGTCGTGCGCCACCACGTACATCAGGCCGCCCCCCGGCAGCGCGACGGCGATGCCGATGTTGATGCGCTTGTGCCGCACCAGCCGGTCGCCGTAGAAGTGCGTGTTGAGGTTGGGGAACTGGCGCAGCGTGAGCGCCGCCGCCTTCACCAGCATGTCGTTAACGCTGATCTTGACGGCGTCCTCCGGCAGGCTTTCGTTGAGCAGCTTGCGCAGCCTGAGCAGGTCGGCCACGTCAATCTCGGTGGTGACGTAGAAGTGCGGCGTCCACTGCTTGCTCTCGACGGTGACGGCCACGATGCGCCGCCGCAGCGACGTCAGCTCGATGTGCTCCACGTCCGGCCCTTCGGGCGCTTTGCGCGCCGGGGCGGTGGGCAGGCCAGCGGCTGGCGCGGCCTTTGGCGCAGCGGGCACGGCAGACGGCGTGAAGCCCTCCACGTCCGCTTTGACAATACGCCCGCCGGGGCCGCTGCCGCTCATCTGGCGCAGGTCCAGGCCTTTCTCCTGGGCCAGCCGGCGCGCCAGGGGCGAGGCCTTGATGCGCCCGTCGTCGTCGCTGGCGGCGGCCTGCTGCGCGCCGTTGCCGGCGGCCGGGGCAGGCGCCGTCTTCGCGTCCGGCTTTTTCGCTGCCGGCTGCGCCTGTGCGGCTGGCGCCGCGCTGACGCTCTCGCCGATGACGGCGATCACCGTCCCCTCTTTGAGTTCTTCGCCAGGCTTGGCGCGCACCTCGGCCAGCACGCCCGCCGCCGGCGCTTCAATCTCCACAGTGGCCTTGTCGGCCTCGATCTCGGCGATCACGTCGCCGCTGTTCACCGGCTGGCCCACCTCTTTCAGCCAGTTCAGCAGCGTGCCGTCCATCGTCAATGTGATTTCAGTAGCCATTTGAAGTCTCTAGTCCCTGGTCTACAGTCTTCAGTCTACAGTCTTCAGTCTCTCACCCCTGAGTTTCGGGCTTCAGCTGACGACTGACGACTGACAACTGATCGCTCACACAATCGCCCGCACCGCGTCAATCACCTTCTGCGTGTCGGGCAGGGCCATCAGCTCGATATCGCGCGCGTAGGGCAGCGGCACGTCCATCGCCGTCACGCGCTTGACCGGCGCGTCCATGTAGTCGAACATCTCATCCTGGAGGCGCGCCGCGATCTCGCTGCCGAAGCTGTACATCGGCAGGCTCTCTTCAACAACGACACAGCGGTTCGTCTTCTTGAAGCTCTCGAACACCGTGGCCATATCCAGCGGGCGCAGCCAGCGCATGTCAATCACCTCGCACTCGACGCCCTCCTTGGCCAGCGCCTCGGCGGCCTCCAACGACCACTCGACGCCGCGGGCGTAGGTCACCAGCGTGACGTGCCGCCCCTCGCGCTTCACATCGGCCCTGCCGATGGGCAGCACGAAGTCCT
>Ga0308417_1000401_pt1 | contig 32148 bp, 29 predicted proteins | sample HotsprSampleOS65_FD_203528 | JGI IMG/M metagenome (GOLD analysis project Ga0308417, IMG submission 203528) | Hot spring phototrophic mat microbial communities from Octopus Spring, Yellowstone National Park, Wyoming, United States - 20090730_OS65 ...
CGCATCTGCGCCTCGCTCAGCCAGAACAGATCGCTCATCCCGGTTCCCTTCATCACCGCCAAGGGAACCACTCCGAATCACATCATCCCGCGTCGCTCAAAGAACTTTATGGGTCCGAACCCTAACCACGCGGACCCTGAGCGTGCCCCCTCCGAGGTCGATCGCCACGGCTGAGCGGTTCCAGGCGATCACCGTTGCCACACCGCCTGCACCGACGGTGGCAAGGAACACGACCCCCGTCGTGGCGACGGAGAACGAGGCCTGGACAAAGTCGCCCGGGGACGCAGCCGGCACGGGGATGTTGAGTTGCGCGGTCGCGCCGGGGGCGAGGGAGGGCGGGTCCCAGGCCGTTTCGACGACGATCTCGCGCGACCCATGCGGCATGTTGGGCAGACCGTACAAGATCTGGGGCGCGTGCCGCGGCTCGCAGTAGAGGCGCAGGGCGCGGACCTCGTAGTCTCGGTCGACGCGGACGACGCCGACCACCGCGGTCGCCACCTCGGGGGCAAGCCGGAGCGCCTGCAGGCGGGTGAGGGTTGCATCGGCCAAGTCGGCCGCGCTTTGCCACCAGCGTGCGGCGCCGTTCCAGACCAGCGTCTGGTTCGAGGCGCGCGCCATCCGCCCCGCCGCATCGGTCAGCAGCTGGCCGGAAGCGTCGAAGCACTGCACGAACAGCCGCGGCTGGTCGGCATCGACAGCAAGCGCGAAGTCCTTGCACCCGCGCACATCAACGACGAAGCCGAGACCGCGCGAGGGCCCAAGGATGACCCCTCGGTCGGTGAGCGCGTAGCCGGTGAGGCCCGGAAAGAGGAAATCCGCCAGCATGGAGGGGCTGCCGGCGACGGAGGAGCTCATGCAGGCGAGCTGGTCGAAGCCGAGGGCATCGGGCTGCCAGCGGAACGCCGCCGCGCGGAGGTTGGGTAGGTTCGCGATCAGCCGCGTGGCGGCGACATGCGCTGAAGCCTGGTGCTGGGTACGCAGGATTGCGCCTGCGCGTGTCGTCGCCTCGCCGTACTCGACATCGAGCCGGTAGGCCTGGCTTGCCCAAGCGACATCGTAGCGGCAGTCGATTGCATTGCCGTCGTGCCGGGCAACGATCGGCGAACAGCCCTCCATGCGCAGGTCGCGCGCGATGATCGAACGGGCATCGACCTCGACGAGGAACGGGATCGCGCGGTTCGATCCCTGCTGGCGGAGTTCGAAACTCGGTGCGTCGAAGACGTGGCGGTTGTGCAGACGATAGGCGCCGGCAGCGGCAGAGAAGCGCACACCGAAACGATCAAGCGCAGGCCAGGACGAGGAGCTGACAGCGAAGCGTCCGCCATAATAGCGCACCGAGGCGTTCCAGCCTTCCGCTGTTGCACAGCGCACATCGAGGCCGATCCGGTTGTCGACGATTCGGCCGAGGAGGAAGATTGAATCCTCGACGCCTCTGCGGTCGCCAAGCGTTTGCACGCCGATGGTGAAGCGGGCAGACTCCGCGATGTAGACCAGGCTCGCATCGATGTTGCGCACCAGCACGCCGATCTCGCGCTCGTCCAGCCAGGAGGAGAGGACGGAGCGGACGAGGCGGATGTTCCAGTAAATCTTCTCGCCGTTGCGCGCCGTCCCGCCGTCGCCGAGGGTGAGGGCAGGTTCGGGCCGGCTGAGGTCGGCGAGGATGCGCCCCTGCATGATCAGCCCGGCGGCTGTGCCGGGGAAGACCAGACCGCGCGTGATACGGAACGTTCCGTCTGGGATCAGGAGCGTGCGTTGCTGGGCGCCGGCGGCGGCGAAGGCCCGGGCCAGGGCTCCGGTGTCGTCCGCGACACCGTCGCCGACGGTGCCGAAGTCGGCGGCCGAGAGTGCCTCAGCGAGCTTGTCCTGCGCGGTGCGCAAGACGGCACCCTCGCCATCCTGACGGAAGAGGATCTGCCCCCCACCGACTTCCGCCGGAAAGAGTTGGATCGAACCGCCCGCATCGAAGCCAAGGAGGCGCGAGGCGCGGGCCGATCGTGGCGGCAGCACGAGGGGTCCGCCGATATCGGTCGGCTCGGTCTGGACTGTTCGCGTCAGATCGTCGGCAAGCTGCTGCAGCGCGGCTGTCTGGTAGTCGAGCTCGTCGTTCAGCACGCGGGCGCGCAGCTCGCCGCTCTCCTGGAAGTCGCTGAGCCGTTCGAGGCGAAGCACCCGCCTTAACGTGACCACTGCGCCGGCGTCTGGCGGGTCAAGAAAGGTAACCGTACCGCCGCTGGACCGTCCGGCGCCGACGACAGAATACCCCTCCGCCAAGCGCCGTCCGTTGACGAAGACCTGCAGGTCGGTCGGCTTGAAGATGGGGAAGGGAAAGGTGAAAGCGGTCTGCGTGCCGGACGCGACGTATTGGATCCGCGGGGCGACGTCGCCGATCACGATGTGCTCGGGCATGGGCGGGGCCCTGGGTCAGAGGTTGAGCAAGCTGCGGAAACCCTGCGTCAACCCCGTGGCGAGCTGGCTTCCGGCGCGGATGAAGGGCGTGAGGTTGCCTGAAGGTTCGAGCAGCGAACGCCGCCCGGCGGAGAGCCGTAGGGCGAGCTGCCGGTCCTCGAAGGCGTCCTGCGCGTTCGCCTCCTCTTCGAGCCCGGCGAGCAAGGCGGCGCTCGAGCCGTCCGCCGCACCGACCCCGCTCGCGGCGAGGCGCGCGCGCGTCGAGGCGATGGTCCGGGCCAGCATGTCGGCGCGGCGGCGCTTCTGCTCCTCCGTCGCGGCGCGCAGCTGTGCCTCCCGGGCCTGCTCCTGCTGCTGCAAGGCCTGCTGTTGCAAGGCGAAGGCGCGCTTTTGCGACTGGTGCTGCTGCTGGGCCGCGACCAGACCGGCAACACCGGTCACGATCGAGGCGATCGGTGCAAGCTGAGCCATCAGGCGGCGAGCCTCATCTCGGTGGTGACGGAAAGCAGCGTCATCGGCAGCGGCACGTCGCTTTCGATGCGCCAGAGCGGAGTGGTGACGTGTCTCCTCCAGCCGAGAGCGCGCACGGTGCGATCGCCGGTGAAGCGCGGCGGGGCGGCATCGAGCACGCCAGGGCCGAGGCGTCGGAACGGCAGAGGCACCGGGCCGCGGCCAAGATCGACCGTGAGCGCGGCGGTTTCGAGGAGACGGAAGGTGACGGCGACCAGCCGGATCGGGCCCATGCGGGCGCCGATCGGGGAGAGGAGCTCGGGCGGAAGCGGCTCAACGATGTGGGTGTAGGGCAGCCCCGCTTCGACCCGTTTCGCTGCCGGGTGGGTCTGGACGCGGCCTTGCACGACGGTGTCGCGCCCGCGCGGCGCGCCATCGGCGACGATCACCACCTCCGCGCTTTCGAGGTGCTCGAGACCTGACCACACCGTGGCCCTGGCCGGGTTTTCGCCGGTCACGCAGGCATCCGTCAGAACGGTGTCGTCGAAGCGTTCCAAGCGGTGAGCGCCGAAGCGCTCCACCACGACGTAGACGGTGCCGTCGATCTCGGCGACCGAACGGAAAGCGCCCGCAGTCGTCTGCTGGGTCCAGCCAATAACCTGTTCGGCGCGATAGAGGGTGAGAGTGGCAAGACGGCCGTCGCCCATGACCACGTGCAGGAGGCGACGGGTCTGGTCGTAGGCCATGGCGACGGGATCGCGCACGAGGTGCCGCGCCAGCACGGTGAGATCCGCCGCCTGGTAGGCCTGCTCGACGTCCGTGTAGGCGAATTCGTGTACGGAACGACCCGAGCGCGCGACGAAGATTGTCGCTCCGTCAACATCCACTGGCGGAATAGTCCGATCGACGGGGCTGCCGACGCGCGTTTGGCGATGGAGCTGGATGTTGGCGGGGGTCAAGGGGTCGCCCGAGACCATCCATTCCGCGCCCGAGGTGAACACCTGCAGGTGACGGCCCGAAAATACGGCGCGGATCGCGTTCACCTGGTCGGAGACCAGGGCGAACTCGATCGCTTGGTCGTCGAGCCCGCTGCCGAGATCGATGTTGAAGAGATCGCCTGTGCGCGAGAGCCAGAGCCGGTTCGGCAGGTCACGGGAGCCGCCGATAACGAGGCGGTCCTGGTGGAAGCAGAGCGAGACCGGCCAGCCGCGCGCGGGCGAGAAGGCAGCCTCATCCCAATCCGTCGTAGGGCCGGTGCCTTCGAGCGGCTCGAGCACCGTCGCGGTGGCGGAGACAGGCGAGGCGATGGCCTCGAGGCGGACGCGCTTGCCGCCGATGCGGAATGTCGTGCCGGCATGGGCAGGCTGGAACACGCCGCCCGAAGCGGCGAGCGAAATCGTCCCGGACGTTGCCGAGGGTGCCAGCGTCACGGCCTCAGGAGCGAAGCGGTGGAAAGGTTGGGCCCGGAACGACCAAGGAGCGATCGACCACGCGGTATGGCTGCTGCGGGTGATTCGCTGCGGTGGCACCTCGGGATGGGCGACGAGCAAGGTGTCCGCGCTCTGGGTCCAGGAGAGGGCGGCGAGGTCCCGCGTGGTCCACGGAGTGGCGAGGGAGGCGATCTCGACGTCGCCGCGCCAGACCCCCATACGGCGATCGGTGAAGACGAGGAGATAGGTCTGTTCGGTGGAGAACTCGAACGGAACGAGCCGCGCAGGGCCGGGCAGCATGCCGAGGTGACGCAGCCCCGGCCGCCGCTGCACTCCGCCCGTGGGCAGGATGACGACGTTGCTGAGACGGGCCGCGCCGTTCTCATAGGCGCGCAAGTCGCCTCGCCCGATCAGCTCCGGCGCAAGCTCGCCGGCGGCGAAGCTCGTCTTGACGCGACGGAGGCGGTTCATCTCAGCCGCGGGCTCCAACGAGGCTGAAATCCTGCACGGAAAGCGGCGTGTCCTGCTGGCTGTCGGTCAGCCGGGCTGCGCGGAACTCAGCCTCGGCAAGCCGGAAGAGGAGCTCCGCGCTCGCCGTGTTTTCGGTCAGCGGGATGGTGAACTCGGCAGCCAGACGGGCGATGAGGGCGGTATCGAAAAAAGGGGGGAAGGTCTGCTCGGGCGGGCGGAAAATAAAGGTCAGCACGACTTCCGGTGGGTCGGCGTGCAGGCGGTTCTCGGCGATCCGATACGGAACACCGCGGCCCTGGCCGGGGCGGCCAGCAGAGAGTGCACGCAGGAAGTCGGCAGGCAGCTGGAAGGCGTGTGCATAGTCGGCGACGGGGGTCGCGATCAGCCGCGGGAGCAAGGCCTGGGCGGTGGCGAAAGACCACGGATAGGCGGATAGGAGAGAGTCGCGGATCGACGGGTAGAGGTTGGCCGCGACTTCGGCCTCGGCTGTGCCTTCGTCGAAGGAGGCGATCGGGGTCGCGCCGATCTTCAGCAGCGCGCGCGCGCAAAGAGCAAGGGCGGAGAGCGCCATTGGATAATTTCCTCGAGACGAAGACCGGGCGAATGGGGAGAGGGGAGGGCGGGCAGGGCATCACGCCAAGGCATCACGCCCGGCTCGCCGCCCCGCCCCTGCTCAGAGACTCACTCGCGGCAGCGCAGCCGAACCACGCCGTCGGCATCGATCAGCACCGCGCCCTGGCTCATCATGTTGTTGACGAACCAGGCAGCGCGCTCGCCGTGCCAGGTGATGTCCGTCTGCACCTCGGCTCCGACTGCGTGGCCGATGGCGGTGCGGTGGAACCAGTAGCAGAAGCGGACGTTGCCGGTGCGGGTGAGCCCGGAATGCGGGATCCAAAGCGTGCCGAGCCAGCGCTTCGCCTGGGTGCCGCGCCAGGGCAGTTCGTCGGGCCCGATGTAGTCGGCGTTGGCGAACTCCGGTATGCGCAGAAGATCCGACCACTGCCGCCAGCCAATCACGGCGTAGCGTTCGCCGTCATCGGGAACATCGGCGGCGCCGAGGAGCTCGAAGGCGAGCAGGATCTTCTCCCGCGTCAGGCCGTCGCTATCAGTGAGCCCTGGGTCGGAGCCCGCGGCCTCACGCGTCGCTTGGTCGAGAGCGGCGATGATCAATTCGTCGGTCTTGCGTCCGAGCGCATAGGCGCCGGCGTTCACAATCACTGCCCGCTCGTCGTGGTTGACCTTGAGTTCGTCGAGCTTGTCGATCCAATCGCCAGCGTAATAATCGGCGAGGAACCACTCGACGGGGCTGTGGTCCAGGTTCATCACCGGCACAGCGCCATGCCGGGCCTTGGTGCCAGCGACACCCTTGCCGATGCGCTGGAACACGGTGGAGGCGCCTTTGACGCCGGACTTGGAGCGGACGGTTGGGCGGAGCTTGGAGCCGAGGCGCTGATAGGCCTCGTGCACCTCCGTCTGAAAGTGCTTGACGAAGGCGCGGTCGATGGAGGTGGACACGGTCGCGTCTCTCTCGATCGGGTTGACGGGGCGGGTGGTATCGGCCCAGGGCGGTTGTCACGCTGTCGAGAGAAAGCGTGGCCGGCCTTGGGCGCGGGAGCCTGCGGGCCGCGAGGGTTGACCGCAGGCGGGATTGGGAGCGGCCGGGGCGAGCGCGCGGGTGGGCGGACACGCTCAAGCCCCGGCCGGAACGCCCGCGCGCCATGCCGTGCGCGGGCGGGACGGGCCGAACTGGGTGGCGGCTCGGGTCAGCGCTGCTCGGGGAAGAGGCGTCGGAAGCCCTCTGCGACGCGCTCGACGATCTCTGGATCCCGACGGCGCCAGTAGCGCGGGTCGCGCATCAAGGCGCGAAGCTCCTCTTCGCCAAGCGCGCGCGCGGGCTCGCCGTCCTTGAGGATGCCGGGCTCGTTCGACTCCATCATTTTTTGCATCGCAAGCACGCCCTCGAAGGTGGAGGAGAGGGCCTCGAATACCGCGTCGGGCAGGTTGGCGCGTCCCCACGCCGCGATCTGCTTGGCCGCGCGCTGCCAGCGGTCCTCGCCGCCGAAATGCTCCTTCAGCCGCTCGATCTGGCGTTCCGCCTCGAAGATCTGCGCCGCTTCGGCGATCAGCGGCAGAAGTCGCTCGGCGGCGAGGTCGTAGACGAGCTGCACCTGCGGAGGAGTGAACCCAGCTTCGTGCAAACGACGGTTCACGTCCGGGTCTGCGGTCAGCAGGGGGTGGCGCGGCTCGATCCGATAGTCCTCGGGGCTCTCCGGCACACCGAGGGCGCGCAGGAAGCGGCGGCGTTCCTCCTCGTCTGCGTCCTCGCCAGGCAGGCTGACCATGCGCGAAAGCTTGCGTTCGAGCTCGCGATAGGACTTGAGAAGCGCATCCAGGCGGATCTCGCCCGCAGCCTCGTCCCAGAACTTCTCCGGCACCTCAGGCGGGCAGGGCGTGCCGCGCTTCGGCAGGGCGGGACTTGGCTTGATGTCCTCGAGGGTCATCTCGATCAGGTTTTCAGCCATGGGGCTTCGGTCCTCGTCAGGCGGCGGTGTCTGCGGCGAAGGGGATGGCGCAGGCTGAGTGAAATCGGCCCGTTCTTCCGCCTCGGAAACGACGAGGTCGGGCGGCACGCCGTACAGCGCGGCCAGCCAGCGCGAGGCGGCGGCGAGGTTGGCCGTGCCGGCGGCGGCCGGTCCGAGGGCGCGCACCGTGTCGAGCCAAGCCAAGGTGCCGGAGGCCTCCGTCCTCGCCTGCCACTGCGCGAGCGGGCTTCGCCAAACGATCGCGGCCTCCGAGCCGTCGAGCGCGAAGGGCGGAACGAGCCCGCGCCGGCGCAGCACCGCGAGGCAGCGCGTGACCAGAGGATGGAGCAGCTCGGTCTGCAGCCGGCCAAAGGTCGCGCCGAGCAGCCGAGCCACCTCGGCCGAACGCTCCATCACCTCGGTCGCGGTCATGCGCGCGCCCTGGACGGGGCCGAGCCGATCCGCGAGCAGGGCGTGGCGGATGCGCGCGCGCAGGTCCTCGAGCACGATCTGGCTAACGTCGAAACGGCCGGGTGCGGCTAGCGGTGTGAGGCCAGAGGAACCGACCGCCTTCGGAATGATCGCGCCCGGCACGAGGCGGATGTTGGCCGGGTTGAGCACGCCGTCATCGTCCGCCTGCCAGATTCCGGTCACCGCGATCGAGGCGTTCTTCAGGATCAGCTCGACGACCTTGTTCGCGGTGCGGATGTCTGGCAGCGCCTTCATCACCGGGCTTCGCCCATAGGTCTCGCCGACCGCTTTCATCCAGCGGAAGGCGATGAAGGGCGAAGTGTCGAAGCGGCCGCGCGCGAGCAGGACCGGTTCTTCCTCGTGGCGCAGGACCGCGGCGTAGGCGTAGGCGCTCCCCTCCGGGATCACCGCCTCGATCACGGTGTGCCGGCTGGCCTCGCCGTCTTGCTCGTCCGCGGCGACCGCCTGCGGCAGGCGGGCGGCGGGGAAGCGGGTCCGGATCTCTGCCGTCGTCAGGCGCAGCGTGCGGAAGACGGTGTCGAGTGGGCGGGTCGGCCCGTCTTCGAGGGCGAGGTCGGACAGTGGAACGGCGGTGAAGCGCAGGCAGCTCGGCTCGCCCGGCGGTAGCTCCTCGACCGCAAGACACGCCGTGCCGGCGACCACAAGGTCGAGGAGGCACTGGTGCAGCTCCACAGTGAAATTTGAGCGTTCAAGCTCTCCGGCCAGGGTCTCGGCCGCGGTCTCGAGCGCTCTCGCGGCCAGGTCGCGCGTGAGGGTCGCGGGGAGGGCACGGCCCGGCACGAAGGAGAACCAGCGCGTCCAGGGCGGGGTCAGCTCGGCCAGCAGCGAGGCGGCGAGTTGCTCCACCGCATCGGGGGCGGTGCCGTCATAGAGCTGGATGCCGGCGGCGCCAGGGCGCGCGGGCAGGGCATGGTCGTAGCAGTCCTTCCAAACACCCTCCCAGGCGCGCCGTTTGGCGAGCAGGCGGTCGGCCTGGGCCAGAATCGCCTCGGGCGACAGGTGCATCGTCATTCGCCAAGCAGGGACTTTCTGCCCACAGCGGGTAGCGAGTCGGTGAGCACGCCGCGCCAGGACGTGGCGACCGTGTCGGAGCGGCCGCGTCGGCGGCTTTCGAGAGCGAAGGCTCGGCGCTTGCGAGCGTCCTCCTCGCCGCCCGCCGGAGCAGCGGCCGGCGCAAGGTTCGGTGCCGGCCCGGGTACAGACGGCGCCGCATGCGGAGGCGCCGGCGGCTTCGGCGCGCGGAACAGGCCACCCATCGTGCTCTCTCCATCGTCTGGCAGGAGGTTGCGGAGAAAAATCCGGCGGCCGAGCGAGTGGCCCGGCCGCCGTAGTCGTCAGGGGAGGGAGGATGGCGCCGCAGGGGCAGAGAACGCCCCTTGGCGCTATCCTTCTACGGGTTCGGCGAGCTGGCCTTCAAGAACTTTTTCCTATCACCGGACGCCAAGACCATCGCAAGCCGACGATAGAGCGCGCGCGGCGTGAACACGAACGCGTCGTCGCGCCCAAGCAGACGGAGGCAGACCGTGACGCAAGTGAACGGGGCAATCAGGGCAATGATGCGCCGTCGCGGCGGGGCGGGGCTAAACGGCCCGAGCACACGAAAGCCGGCCCGGCGCCAGAACTCGGGCAGGTCGAAATCCGGCGCGAGCGCGAGCCGTTCGACGACTGTTCGCCCGGCGAGGGGGTCAACCACTGTCCAGCCTCGCGAATCCGCGAGGGCCGCGAAGCAGTGGCGGAAGCCGGGGCTCAACAGGCGTTGCCAGGGCAAATCGACCCGGCCCGAGAATGCGATCCAAACCAGAGGCTCTTCGCCGCGACCGGGAATCCGGCTCACGCCACGATTCCTTTCATCTTCAGCGGCCACTCGAGGCGCGACATCGCCTCCCGCCACAGCACGAGGGCGGTGCGATCGCCGGGATGCGTCGGATCAGGCGCGCGCTGCATGTCGCCGAAGCGGCGGAGCACGCGCAGATGGGCAATCTCGATCCGACGCTGGCGGTAGAGCCGGTCGAGGCAGCGGATCACGTCGTCGGGTTCGCAGGGGCGTACCTTAAGACCCTGGCCGGCGACGATCCGAGCGCCAGCGTTGCGCGCGGCAAGCGCGGCCATGGTCCAGAACCATGCCTCTTCCACGGTAGCGAAGGGTTCGGCCCGGGACAGGTCGGTAAGCACGGGTCCGGAGCGACGTTGGGCGGCGGCTGGCATGACGAACCTCTTGGGCTGTTTGAGAACAAAACAGGAACATTTACCCAGGGCGTCGTCAGGACTGCAAGCCTAAACGGAACTCATTCCTAATGCGTCCCGGCGCGGGCTGTAGGAGAATGTCCCTACCATGCGGCACGAGGACATCTGGAGGGCGATCGACGCGCTCGCTGCGGAACACGGCCTTACCCCCTCGGGGCTCGCCCGCAAGGCCGGGCTGGATCCGACCACCTTCAACCCGTCCAAGCGCAAGCAGGGCGGCAAACCGCGTTGGCCGTCCTTCGAGACCGTGGCCAAGGTGCTTGATGCGGTCGGCACACCTCTCGAGAGCTTTACCGCCCTGGTGACCGGGACTTCACCGCAACTCAGCCGGCCCAGTACGGGCGGGCTGCGGCGCGTACCCCTGATCGGCCTCGCCCAGGCCGGGTCGGATGCCTTCTTCGACGACGCTGGCTACCCGACGGGCGGCGGCTGGGACGAAATCGAGCTACCTTCGATCAACGATCCACACGCCTATGCCCTCGAGATCAGCGGCGATTCGATGGAGCCCGTGTATCGCGACGGCGACGTGATCGTCGTCTCCCCAGCCGCGCCGACGCGCCGCGGCGACCGGGTCGTGGTGAAGACCCGAAGCGGCGAGGTGATGGCGAAGGAGCTGGTGCGGAACTCCGCCCGACGGATCGAACTCGCCTCGCTCAACCCGGCCTATCCGGGCCGAAGCCTCGACCTCAACGATGTCGCCTGGATCGCCCGCATCATTTGGGCGAGCCAGTAGCGTCCCGCCTCATGCCGGAGCAGCTGCCGCCGCGGCCCGGCGCTCCAGCACCGTCACCACGGGAAGCAGGCGAATGAGGTCCCGCTCTGCGTGGCACACGAGATAGGCTCCGGCCTCCGGCGCGTCGCCTTGGCTTTCCGGAGCGACCTCGCCGGTTTCCGAGATCGGAAAGGCGGAGAGGCCGAGATCGGCGTAGACCGACAGAAGCTCAGGGCCGACGCGCCAAAACGCTGGATGCACCCCTTCCTGCTCGCACAGATCGCGGAAGCGCCAGATCGCGGACACCCGGTCGGTGGCTTCCCCGGACGGGTCGCCGAGGGCGAGCCAGATCTCGGACAGACGCAGAAAGGCGACCGCTGCCCTCCCGTCCTCGCCGAAGACGATGGCTTCGGCGCGATCGGGTAGAGCGGCGCCGGCCATGCTCCGCAGCCGCGAGCGTGCCGCGGCCGAAAGCTCGACCCAAGCGATTCGGGCCGGGCGGACCAGACGGACCAGAGCCACGAGTAGCAGCACGACGCCGAGTGCGATGGTGGCGCGCAGCGACCACGGTGCCTCGCCAGCGAGGACGAACTGCCACCAGGTCTCCGCCATCCAGTCCCGGCGCAGATGGGTAAAGAGGGCGAGGCTCACCGTACACACTGCAAGCGCCACCACCGCCGCCACCCAGCCCGCGGTAAAGGGTTCCGCGATCAGCCGGGTGTCGCGGTAGAAGGCGCGGCGGAACGGCACCACCGAGGCTGCGATCGCCAGCATCAGCGCCGGCACAGGCCAGCCGTGACCCTTGGCCGCGGCAAGCGCTGCCGCGAGCACGAGCGCGACCAGGACTGACGCCCAGGCCATGGTCACGCGCCGCCACAGGCCGTACGCGAGAACGAGCAGGATCGCGCCGAGCAGAGAGGCGACGAAATGGCTCATTTCGGCGATTGGAGCGCGCATAGTCGCCCCCGCCCAGGCGAACGGTGCCTCGATCGGCGGCATGGTGCCGAGGAAAAGCATGATGAGCCCCGCGACAGTGACGGATGCCGACAGGACCGGCGCGACCGAGGGCGCCCCCCAGCGCGCGACGAGGTCGAAGGCGCGGGCCATGGCAACGCGGCGCAGCACGATCTCGTTCACCGCGAACAGCGCGCCGGCGAGGAGAAGCGGCAAAATGTAGTAGAGAAGACGGAACAACAGGAGCGCGCCGACCGCCGTCGCTGTCGGCACCAGTCCCGACAGCCCGAGCAGCACCGTGCCGTCGAACACGCCCAAGCCGCCCGGCACGTGGCTCGCCATCGCTGCCGTGTAGGCGGTGACGTAGACGGCGAGGAAAACCAGGAAGTCGAGGCCGGGCGCTTCGGGCAGGAGCGCGTAGAAGATCGCCGCGGTCAGGGCAACGTCGAAGGAGGCCAGCGCGACCTGCATCGCGGCCAGCCTTGGCCCGGGAAGCGGCACCTCCGTGCGACCGAAGCGCAACGGACGGCCACGCAGCCGACCGGCGAAGGTGTAGGCAGCGACGAGGCCGAGCATGACCACACCAACTGCGTACATCACAGCGCTGGGCATCCACGGACCGAAACCCGGGATGGCGTGCGGCACCGCCAGCAACACCATGCCACCCAGGGTGAGCCCGCCGAGCACGAAGGTCAGGCTGCAGAAGGCGACCACGCCCGCGATCTGCAGCCCGGACATGCCCCAGAGCGCATAGAGCCGATAGCGGATCGCGGCCCCAGACACCATGGCGAACCCGATGTTGTGGGACAGCGCGTAGGCCGTGAACGAGGCGAAGGCGATCCGCCAGTAGGACAGCGGATGACCGACGAAGCGCGTGCCCAGAGCGTCATACAGCGTGAGCACGAGGTAAGCGGCGAAGGTCAAACCGAAAGCGAAGGCGAGCGAACGGCGAGGGATCGCCGCCATCGCCGCCAGAACGTCGTCGAGCCGGAGCGACGCGAGCTCGCGCTGCACGATGTAGAGCGCGCCGATGAGCAGCACGAGGCCGAGGACGGCGGGCAGGTTGTGTGTCGCGCTCGCCCGCCAGCCTGCCGCCACGACCGTGCTCCGCGCCGCCGACCAAGCGTCAAACGGCGCCCGCGGGCGCTTCCGCGCGCGCGAGAGCCGCGCGGATCAACGCCGCCGTCTCGGCGACCCCATACAGGGCGACGAACCCGCCGAAACGAGGCCCCTCCGCCTGGCCGAGCAGCACCTGATAGAGGCAGCCGAACCACTCCCGCAGCCGCTCCTTGCCGAGATGCCGCTTGCCCGCTTCGTAGACGAGGTCCTGCAATGTCTCCGCATCTGCGCCCGCCGGCGCGGCCTCGAGCGCATCGGCGAGATCGGCAAGAGCGGCCCGTTCCTCATCGCTCGGCGAGCGAAACCGTTTTGTCGGCAAGACGAAGTCGCGGTAGTAGGCAACCGCGTGCGCAACAAGCCGCGCCAGCAACGGGAAGCGCTCCGCGCTTGCCTCGGGCGTGTAGCGGCGAATGAAGCCCCAGAGCATCTCGGGGCGGTCCGCATTCACCACGGAGGCGAGGTTGAGCAGCATCGAGAATGGGATGGGCGAGCCCGCATCGGCCGGGATGCGGCCGAGATGGATGTGCCAGGCAGGGTTCTCGGGCAGCCCCTCCGCAGGCTCGCGCCGAGCGCGCTCGATGTTGGCGAGATACTCGTCGACCGCGCGGGGGATGACGTCGAAATAAAGCCGCTTCGCTGTCTGCGGCTTGGCGTACATGAACTGGGCGAGGCTTTCCTGCGGCGCGTAGGCCAGCCACTGCTCGACCGAAAGCCCGTTCCCTTTCGACTTCGAGATCTTCTCCCCGTTCTCGTCTAGGAACAGCTCGTAGGTGAAAGACTCGGGCGGCTCTGCGCCGAGGATCCGGCAGATGCGCGAGGAGAGCCGGACCGAATCGATCAGGTCCTTGCCCGACATCTCATAATCTACCCCGAGCGCGTACCACCGCATCGCCCAGTCCGCTTTCCACTGCAGCTTGCAGTGCCCGCCTGTCACCGGCGTCTCGACCAGCCGCCCCGTGTCCTCGTCGCGCCAGACCACGGTGCCCGCCGCTGTTTTGCGCTCAAGGATCGGCACCTGCATCACTCGCCCGGTGCGCGGACAGATCGGCAGGAAGGGCGAATAGGTGGCGCGACGCTCAGGCCCGAGTGTGGGCAGGATGACGGAGATGACCTCGTCGTACGCCTCGAGCACGCGCAGCAAAGCCCGATCGAATCGCCCGGAACGATAGCAGTCGGTGGCGGAGGCGAACTCGTAGTCGAACCCGAAGCGGTCGAGGAAGGCACGAAGCCGGGCGTTGTTGTGGTGGCCGAAACTCTCGTGCGTGCCGAACGGGTCGGGGACGGCGGTCAGCGGCTTGCCAAGGTGCTGAGCGAGCATCTCCCGGTCCGGAACGTTCTCGGGCACCTTGCGCAGACCGTCCATGTCGTCGGAGAAGGCGATCAGGCGCGAGGGGATGGGCGAGAGACGGGAAAAGGCGTGGCGGACCATCGTGGTGCGGACCACCTCGCCGAAGGTGCCGATGTGCGGCAAACCGGAAGGCCCATAGCCGGTCTCGAACAGCGCTTCGCGCTTGCCCGAACGGGCGAGGCGATCGACCACGCGCAGCGCTTCCTGGACCGGCCAAGCGCGAACGTGCCGCAGATCGGCGGAGTTCAGGGTGGGCTCAGGGTTCATCGCGGCAACCTAGGAATGGCTCTGTCGGGGGTCAATGCGAAGGGGCGAGGGTGAGCGACTGCCGCTCGCCGCGCGTTCTGCTTCCCGACGGGCCGGTGATCGCTGCCCGCCACGGGCGGGCCGTGGTGCTCGAGGGGTCGGGCGAACTCGTCGTTGCCGACCCGGAAGCCGTACGCGCGCGGTTGAAGTGCGGCGGCACGCCGATCCTCGTCCACAGGCCGGCGACCGCGACCCGTCTGGGCCTTGGCGGCTTCGCCGCTGCCGACGTGCTCGAACTCTTCGCCTTTGTCCGCCCGGCGGAACCGATCGTGCCGTCGGCGGTTGGGCTGGCCGACGCGCTGGGGCTCGCGCGGCCCCGCGGACTGGAGGCGGAGGTGAGCGTGATCCTTGCGGCGGCAATCGAGCTCCTGCGCCAGATCGCTGCCGCGCGTTCCGCGCCCGCCAACCGCAGAGCCGCCGGGCTTGCAGCCCTCATGGGCCGGGCAGGCTGGCCCTGGGCCGCGCCAATCCTGGCCGCTCTCGCCGCCCCCGACGCCGTGCCGGACCGCGAGAGCCTGAAGGTCTGGCAACGTCTTTCCGAGTGGGAGGACGCGGCGCTGCCGCCGCCTCCCGGCCAAACGCCGGTGGAGCCGGCGGAAGCCCGCCGCCGTCTTGCCGACCTGCTCGGCCCCGAGGCGGAAGACCGGCCCGGCCAGGCCGACTACGCCTCGGCCGCCTGCTTGGCCTTCGCACCACGGCTTGCGGAGCGCGTGCCGCGCCTCGTGCTGGCGGAGGCCGGAACGGGCACCGGCAAGACCGCGGGCTACCTTGCGCCGTCCAGCCTGTGGGCGGAGCGAAACGGCGCGCCGGTCTGGATCAGCACCTACACGCGCAACCTGCAGCGCCAAGTGGAGACGGAAACGTCCCGCCTCTATCCCGACGATGCAGAACGACGCGCACGCGTCGTCGTGCGCAAGGGGAGGGAGAATTACCTGTGCCTCCTCAACTTCGAGGAGGCGGTAGAGGGGCTTGGCAGCCATGGTGCGGCAACGGTCGCGCTCGGGCTCGTCAGCCGCTGGGCCGGAGCGACCCGGGACGGCGACCTCGTTGGCGGGGACTTCCCTGGTTGGCTGCCCGAACTCCTTGGGCAGACCCACACGCTGGGCCTGGCCGATCGCCGCGGCGAGTGCATCCACTCGCTCTGTCCGCATTACCGCGTGTGCTTTATTGAGCGCACCATCCGACGCGCCCGGACCGCGACCCTCGTTATCGCCAACCATGCTCTGGTGATGGTCCAGGCCGCCTGGGGAGGGATAGACGACCCGACACTCCCCTTTCGGTACGTGTTCGACGAGGGCCACCACCTGTTCGACGCGGCGGACAACGTGTTTTCGGTTCTACTATCCGGGGTGGAGGCTGGGGAGCTTCGCCGCTGGATCCGCGGCGCTGAGGGAGGCCGGAGCCGCGCGCGTGGTCTGCGTCGCAGGCTCGAGGATCTGGTCGCCGACCGGCCGGACCTCGCGCAGGCGCTTGAACAGGCGGTCAGCGCCGCCAGGGCCTTGCCCGAGCCCGGCTGGCTTGACCGTCTCGGCGAAGCGGAAACGCCCGAACTCGGCGGCCTCGACGCCGGCGGGACGAACCCCTCAGAGGCCTTCTTCCGTTTGGTCCGCCGTCAGGTTCTTGCGCGCTCGCGGCACACCGAGGGGGCCGCGCGAGAGACGGAGGTGGTGCCGACTATCCCCGGTCTTGCCGAGGCTGCCGAGCGTCTAGACCAGGCTCTCGGCCGCCTCGCCGGCCCGCTCCACCAGCTCCGCGCCGGCCTACGGGCGCGGCTTGAGAGGGAGGCGGACACGCTGGAGGCCGAGATGCGCCGCCGGATCGAACGTCTCGACAAGAGCCTCGCCAAGCGAGCGCTCGAGCCGCTTGAGGAATGGCGTGCGATGCTGCGCGCCGTCGCGGACGGCACGGCGGAGAGCGGGCGGCCTGGCGAAGGCTTCGTCGACTGGTTCGAGATCGCTCTGCGCCAGGGACGCGAAGTTGATGTCGGCATGCGCCGGCACTGGGTCGACCCAACGATACCGTTCATCCGCATTGTCGCCGAACCGGCGCACGGAGCGCTGATCACCTCGGCCACCTTGCGCGACCACGGTGCGGGCAGCGAGGAGGGGGCATGGGCCGCGGCCGAAGAGACGACGGGGGCGATCCATCTGCTCGCGCCTCCGTTTCGGGCTGCCGTCTCCTCGCCCTTCGACTATGCCGCCGCTACGCGCGCCTTCATCGTCACCGACGTGGCGCGCGATGACCCGGACCAGGTGGCAGCCGCCTACCGGGCGCTGTTCGAAGCTGCTGGCGGCGGCGCGCTTGGCCTCTTTACCGCCATAGCGCGGCTGCGCGAGGTGCACCGTCGCATCGCCGGCCCGCTCGCGGAACGGGGTCTCACGGTGTTCGCCCAGCACGTCGATGCGATGGACAACGCCACTCTGGTCGATGTGTTTCGGGCGGAGGAGGATTCCTGTCTTTTGGGGACTGATGCCATGCGCGACGGGGTTGATGTGCCCGGCCGGTCGCTCCGCCTGGTCGTGTTCGACCGGGTGCCGTGGCCGCGGCCGACCATCCTGCATCGCGCCCGGCGAGCACGCTTCGGCGGCACTGACCCTGGCGCGATTGACGATCGAATCGTTCGCGCCCGCCTGCGCCAGGCCTTCGGCAGATTGATCCGGAAAGCAGACGATCGCGGCGCGTTCGTGCTGCTCGACCCCCGCGCCCCGTCGCGTCTGCTTGCGGCGCTGCCCGAAGGAGTGACCGTGCGCCGCGCGGGTCTCGCCGAGGCCGCGGCCGAGATCCGCGCCTTCCTTGGTCGCGCTTGACGGACCTGGGGGCCGAGGCTCAGCTGCCTGACATGGACGGAGGACACCTCGGGATGGTAGCGGCAGGGCCGCTGTCGGCGCCTCAGGGGCTGGTGTTCGCCATGGTTCTGGTCTCGGCCGCGGGTCGCAACATGACAAATAGCGAACTGCACACGATCGGCCGCATTGTCACCCAAGCTCCTGCCCTTGATGGCTTCGACACGAGCGGGGTGAGCGGCATCGCCAACTGCTGACTCGCGGTCCTCGAGCAGGGGGGCGGGCTCGACACGGCTCTCGGCCTGATCGCTGCGGTGCTGCCGAAGCGGCCGCGCGAGACGGCCCAGGCCTTCGCGGTCGAGGGGGCGGTGGCGGATGGGGCGCGGAGCAGGAGGAGCTGCGTGCGCGCGAACTCGTCTGCCATCGCCTCGCGGTCGATCGCCTGGCGGCGGCAGCGATCGAGCGCAGTGGCAAGGTTTGGTCTGCGCGGCTCGGGTGAGGATCAGGCTTCGGTCTGCCCGCCGAGCGCGCGGTCGTGCGCGAAGGACGGCGTCAACAGGAGGCGTCTTTCGGCGGCCAGCCGTTCCGCAGCCACACCGCTTTCGTCGAGCTCTTGGCCCGTTTCGCTCACCTCCGTCCCGAGGGCACCCATCGCGTCGCGGCGTTCTTTTCGGTCGCAGTCCCCTACGGCACCACGACGGTGAGGGGGATCCCGAAGCGGGAACCCGCGAAGGCGAGGGATTGGCCGTGGTTGCCGCGCGTCGCGCTGACAGGGATCGGAGGCTTGGGACATCGGCTGGCGAGACGGTGGAGGAGCACGATGCCGCTGCGCAGCTTAACGGCGGCGGTCGGGAGCTGGTTGTCGTGCTTGAGGCAGACCTCGACGCCGGCACGCGCCAAGACCAGTGCCCACACCGGTTGCCGCGTTGCCAATGCGGTGCAGTCAAGGACGCGCAGCGCGGTTTCGAGCCGTCGAGATCGAACATCGCGCTCGGCTGGTGCCGGAACAGGGGCGAAGCAAGAGGCCGACCTCTACGGGTCGGCCCCTCCGCGGTGACGGAAGCGCGCGGTCAGATCGCGCGCAGCATCCCTGCGGCCGGCTTGCCGCGTTCCATCGAGACTTCGAAGCTGACCTTCTGTCCCTCGTTCAAGCCGCGTAGGCCTGCCGCCTGGACGGCGGTGATGTGGACGAACACATCCTTGCCGCCATCATCCGGAACGATAAAGCCGTACCCCTTCGTCGCGTTAAACCACTTTACGGTGCCAGTGGCCATAGAGGCCTCCTTCGCTTCTGCACGTTGGCGCGGAGCGGGAGCGCCCTCGCGCCGACAACCGGGTCTTCGTCAGCCAAGCGAACCCGGACGTGCGGGAAGCCGAGGCGAGCCAAACGCGATTGCAAGCGGGAGTAGGCGCAGGTTGTGGCTGCCGGGTCAAGCGGGCGCTGCGCGCAACGCTGAACTGAGACGACAACGGGGGCGTCCTGGAGGACGCCCCCGCATGGATGGGAACCGCGACGTTGCGGGCAACGAGGACTTCGATCAGAAGTCCATGTCGCCCATGCCGCCGCCACCGCCGCCGCCAGCCGGAGGCGTCTTCTTCTCCGGGCGTTCGGCGACCATCGCCTCGGTGGTGATCAGCAACGAGGCGACAGACGCCGCGTCCTGCAGCGCGGTGCGCACGACCTTGGTCGGGTCGATGATGCCGGCCTTGACGAGGTCTTTGAACTCGCCGGCCTGGGCATCATAGCCCCAGTTGTAGTCGTCGTTGTCGAGCACCTTGCCGAGGATCACCGGCCCATCCTCGCCCGCGTTCTCTGCGATCTGGCGCAGGGGCGCGGCGATCGCGCGGCGAACGATGTCGACGCCGAAGCGCTGGTCGTCATTCTCCACCTTCAGCTTGGAGAGGATCTGCGAGGCGCGCGCCAGCGCCACACCGCCGCCAGGGACAATGCCCTCTTCGACCGCGGCACGGGTCGCGTGCAGGGCGTCGTCCACGCGATCCTTGCGCTCCTTCACCTCGACCTCGGTCGCGCCGCCGACCCGGATCACCGCGACACCGCCGGCCAGCTTAGCAAGCCGCTCCTGCAGCTTTTCGCGGTCGTAGTCCGAGGTCGTCTCCTCGATCTGCGCCTTGATCTGGTTGCAGCGGCCCTGGATGTCCGACTTCTTGCCGGCACCCTCGACGATGGTGGTGTTCTCCTTCTCGATGATGACCTTCTTCGCCTTGCCGAGCATGTTCAGCGTGACATTCTCGAGCTTGATCCCGAGATCTTCGCTGATCACCTGGCCGCCGGTCAGGATCGCGATGTCCTCGAGCATCGCCTTGCGACGATCACCGAAGCCGGGCGCTTTGACCGCAGCGACCTTCAGCCCGCCGCGCAGCTTGTTGACGACGAGGGTGGCGAGGGCCTCGCCCTCGACATCCTCGGCGATCACGAGCAGTGGCTTACCGGACTGTACCACCGCCTCGAGCAGCGGCAAAAGCGGCTGCAGCCCGGAGAGCTTCTTCTCGTGAATAAGGATGTAGGGGTTCTCGAGCTCGGCGACCATCTTCTCCGCATTGGTGATGAAGTACGGAGAGACATAGCCGCGGTCGAACTGCATGCCCTCGACGACGTCGAGCTCGGTCTGGATGCCCTTCGCTTCCTCGACCGTGATCACGCCCTCGTTGCCGACCTTCTCCATCGCCTTGGCGATCATTTCGCCAATTTCGCGCTCGCCGTTGGCGGAGATTGCGCCGACCTGGGCGACCTCGCCGGAGGTTGTGATCTTCTTCGAGCGCTTCTTCAGCTCTTCGACCACTGCAGCCACGGCCTTATCGATGCCGCGTTTGAGGTCCATTGGGTTCATTCCTGCGGCAACCGCCTTCGCGCCCTCGCGCACGATGGCCTGGGCGAGCACGGTGGCGGTGGTGGTGCCGTCGCCGGCGACGTCATTGGTCTTCGACGCCACTTCGCGCACCATCTGCGCGCCCATGTTCTCGAACTTGTCGGCGAGCTCGATCTCTTTTGCGACCGTCACGCCGTCCTTGGTAATACGCGGTGCGCCGAAGCTCTTGTCGAGCACCACGTTGCGCCCCTTTGGCCCAAGCGTGACCTTGACCGCGTCCGCCAAGATGTCGACGCCCCGCAGCATGCGCTGACGGGCCTCGGCGCCGAACTTTACGTCCTTTGCAGGCATGGTTTCCTACCTACTCCGTTGGGTTTAGGGAACAAGTATTCCGCCTCGGCGAGCGACGATCTCAGGCAGCCTTCTTGGCAGCCTTCGCATCCTCAAGGATGCCCATGATGTCGCTCTCCTTCATGATCAAGAGCTCTTCGCCGTCGATCTTCACTTCGGTGCCGGACCACTTGCCGAACAGCACCCGATCGCCGGTCTTGACCTCGAGCGGCACGAGTTCGCCCTTCTCGTTACGGGCGCCGGGGCCGACCGCGACCACCTCGCCCTCCTGGGGCTTTTCCTTCGCGGTATCGGGGATGATGATGCCGCCAGCCGTTTTCTCCTCAGCGGTGACGCGCTTCACCACCACCCGATCGTGCAGGGGACGGAATTTCATCGATCGTCTCCGTGGCTTGCCTGTTTGCGGTTGCGATCTCGCCGGGGAGGGGGCCGAGGGCCCGCGAGTTGTTAGCGCTCCCCGCTCGCGAGTGCCAGCGATCTAGGGAAGTCGCGTCAGTCCGTCAACCCCCGGCAGCACCCGTGCGTCCGTGCTGCCAACGTCCTGACTTCTAAGGATTTTATTTGCGGATCTTCTGTTTGCCGTGCACCGAAACCGTGTCATCGTTTCGACACGAGGCCAGGGAGGTCACCGCAAAACGACACGCGGCCGAACATCGGATACGGAGACGAAGCGCAGATGCCCCGCTCAGCGATCGAACGCCAGCTCCTCGGCTACCGGCTGACGACGGCGAAGATCCTCTATCACCTGCCCGACCATCCTTCGCTGCTGCAGACCTTCATCTGGCAGAACCTCGATCTTGCGCCGACCTTCCCAGAGCTCAACCGGTTCCTCGCCTTCTGGCAGCGCGAGATCGAGGGCAAGCTGCATTCGGTCACGGTGGCGACGGCAGGGCTGATCCGCGCCGGCGAACTCCGCTACGCCAGCGGGCAGTTCCTCTTGCACTGAAGCGTCAAGTTGCGCTGAGCGCGACCGGCCGGGCCATGAGCTGCGAGACGATGGCCCGCCGGAGGGGGGCCAGCGCTGCACCGGCGGCGAGAACGGCAGCGCGGGCGAGGAAAGCTGGAGCTCGCTCGTCGGTGTACAGCCGGGCGATCGCGTTCGTCGCGTGATAGAGCGGCAGGCTCGCCCGTCGATGGGCGGCTGCGTAGGCCTGCAGAGGCGCCGAAGCCCCGGGGTCGCCGCCGCGGGCGGCGACCCCGCGTAGCGCTTCCGCCAGCGTCCAGGCACCGGCGAGGCCGAGGTTGTAGCCATGCGCCGTCGTCGGATGCATCCCCACCGCGGCGTCGCCCACAAGCGCGAAGCGTCGCGCCACGAACCGCCGGGCATAGACCGCAACCAGCGGGTAGGGATGACGGGTGCTGATCAGTCGCATCCGTCCAAGCCGGCCCTGGTACCGGCGCGTGACCTCCGCCCCGTAAGCCTCCTCGGACAGCGCCATCAGCCGGGAGGCCTCGTCCGGTGAGACCGTCAGGACTGCCGAAGAGACATGGTCGCGAAGCGGCAGCATGGCGATGGTGTGGCCGTGCGCATACCATTCGGTGGCGATGCGCCCGTTTGGCCTCTCGTGCTCGACGCGGGCGACGATCATGGTCTTGCCGAAGTCGAGCCTGTCGGCGGCGATCCCGGCGAGCCCGCGCAACGTCGAGAAGCGGGTATCGGCCGCCACCACCAGTGCGGCTGTGATGCTACTGCCGTCGTCCAGAGAGAGGCGCGCCTCCCCGCCGTCAAGCGCGAGACCGACTGCGGTTCGCCCGCAGACCAGTCGGACCTCGCCCTGGGCCGAGACGGTCTCGTAAAGGCTGCGGCGGATCGCGTGGTTGGGCACAAACCACCCGAGCGGCTCGCCGGCTTGCAAGGGCGGCGACAGACGGAGAGCAAGCGGCATCTGCCCGTTCAGGACTCGGGCCTCGGCCAGCGGCGCGATCTCCTCCGCGCCAAGCCGGCCCCACGCCCCGAGGCGGGACAACATCGCCTGCGAGGCGTGGTTCAGTGCGATCTCGCGGCCATCGAAGGGGGGGTTGGCGAGCGCCGACTCGCTCTGCCGTTCAACCAGCACAACGCCGAGCCCGCTGCCAGAGAGACAGGCCGCCAGAGACAGGCCCCCAGGCCCCGCCCCGACAATTGCGATATCCGTCCGCATGCGATGTTCTCCTTCCCGCCCTAACACAACCTTGGCTTGCCCCGTTAGCCGTGCACTCTCTGCCCCCGCGGCAACGGCGCGGCACCCTCGTCCTGGCGCAACGTGGCAAGCGCCTGAGCCAGACGGTGGCGGCGGAGCAGGACCAAGCCAAGCACCCCAGAGACAACGAAGAGAGCAACGCCCAGTGCAATCTGCACTGCACCGTTTACCCTAACCCCTTTTCCTAATAGGGCAAAGACCGCCGTTTGCGGCAGGTAGCCGATCGCGGAGGCAGCGATGAATGGCAGCGCCGGGATGCCTGAGAGCCCGGCGAGCAGGTTGAGCGCGAGATTGCTCCCCACGGGCAACAGACGAAGGGTCAGCGTGGCCGTGAACGGGTTCTGAACGAGGAAGCGGTCGAGCTGCGCCAGGCGCCCCGCAATTCGCTGCCGCGCCCAGTCTCGCCCGATCGCTCTGGCGTAGAGGAAGGCTGCCACCGCGCCGAACAGCATGGCAAGGAGCGCAAGCTGGGTGCCGACCAGGGCGCCGAACACCGTGCCACCGGCGAATGCGACGGCCTGCCGCGGCACGCCGACGGCGCAGGCCGCCGCGCCGAGGGCAACAAAGGTGAGCCCCCGCGGCAGGCCCCAGACGCCGAGGACGCGATCGAGCACGCCGGGCTCAAGCAGACCCCGGGCCTGCACTTCGCGGAGGATCAGACCGGCCAGCACCAGTCCCGCTGCGAGCAGGACGGGCTTCCAAAGCCGGACGAGGATCCGTCTCACGCCGGCTGGTCCGGCCCCGGAAGCGCCTCGACGTCCGCCCGCTTGCCGCGCCGCTGCAGCCAGAGCACTCCGATCAGGTCAAACAGCGCAACCGAGGCCCGATCGAACACCCCGTAGTTGGAGCGACCGCGCAAGCGGGGACGGTGGTTCACCGGGACGCTGACCACGCGGCCTCCAGCGCGAAGGAACAGCGCAGGGAGGAAGCGGTGCATGTGGTCGAAGCGCGGCAGGTCGAGGAAGTCTGCGCGGCGGAACACCTTCAGCCCGCACCCGGTGTCTGGGGTCGCGTCGCCGAGCAGCCGCGCCCGCACCGCGTTCGCGACCCGGCTGACGATGCGCTTCACCACAGTATCCTTACGGCTGGTTCGGTGCCCCGCGATCAGGAGAGGCGCGGGGTCGCGGTCGGCCTCGGCGAGGGCGAGCGCGAAAAGCCTGGGGATGTCAGCCGGGTCGTTCTGCCCGTCTCCGTCTAGGGTGACGATCCAGATGCCCCGCGCCGCCTTGACCCCCGTCGCAATCGCAGCGCTCTGCCCGCAGGATAGGCGATGGCGTCTGCGCACGAGGTCGCCAACCTCGGCGGCGCGGGCGAGTTCGGCCGCCGTCTCATCGGTCGACCCATCGTCAACATAGACGATCTCGTAGGGCGCGAGCGGAGCGACGGCGGAGCGTATTTCCGTAATCAGCGGAGCGATGTTCGGTCCCTCGTTGCGCACCGGGACGACGACCGAGAGCAGGGGAGCCGCGCCGGCGTGGTTGGCACGCCCAACCTGGGGGAGGCAGGCTGAAAGCTGCGGGGAGAGGTCGGCGTCCGGGGAGACGGTGTCGGGCATCGGCGCGTTGCGCCGCATGGCAGATGCGGGCGTGCCGGTTGCGGCGACGCTTGCCTCCTGGCGCGATGGCGGCATACCAGAGGGGGGGAGGGGCAGCAAGACGGGGACAGAGGCGGCCCACCTCTGCCGCCGAACGGGTCCCGCAGCCACCTCCAGCACGGCCCAAGGACCGCGCCCATGCCGTTCGACGCGACGATAACGCCCCGGCTCGCACCAAAGGCGGCTCCTTCGTCCGCGGAGGGCGATCGCGTGGTCGGCCTGTGGCTGCTCGCGGTCGCGGCCATGGTGCTTGTCATGGTCGCCGTCGGCGGCGCCACCAGACTCACGGGTTCAGGTCTTTCCATTATGGAGTGGCGGCCGATGACCGGCTGGCTGCCGCCCCTGTCGGAGGCCGAGTGGCAGCGCCTGTTCGATCTCTATAGGACCATCCCGCAGTACCGACTGGTCAACCAGGGCTTCGGGCTCGAAGGGTTCAAGCGCATTTTTTGGCTCGAGTACCTTCACCGGGTCTGGGGCCAGTTGATCGGTGTGGTGTTCGCGGGTGGCCTGCTGTGGCTCTGGCTCAGCGGTCGGATCCGCCGCCCCCTCGTGCCGCGCCTTTTGCTCCTGTTCGCTCTCGGCGGGCTGCAAGGCTTTCTCGGCTGGTTCATGGTTGCGTCGGGCTTCTTCGAGCACCGCACCTCCGTTTCCCCCTATCGGCTGGTCCTCCATCTCGGCTTGGCCTTCCTGATCTTCGCCCTTCTGGTTGCGACCGCACTTCGGCTGCTTCGGCCAGTCCCCACGGCACCGGTGGACGCATGGCTAAAACGGGGCACCGTCGCGGTCGGCGTGCTCGCGATCCTGACCATGCTGGCGGGCGGATTTGTTGCGGGCACGCGCGCCGGATTTACCCACAACACCTTTCCCTTGATGGACGGGCAGGTCGTGCCCGCTGGGTATGGGGATCTTTCCCCCTGGGTGCTGAACCTGACTGAGAATTTGGCGTCGGTGCAGTTCAACCATCGCGTTCTCGCCACCGCCACCCTCGCTGCCGCGGCCGTCCTTGCTTGGCGAGCCTTCCGCAGCGGAGCCTCGGCGGCTCGCAGCGCGGTACTGCTCTTCGGCGGACTGATCGCCGCGCAGTATGCTCTCGGGGTGGCGACGCTGCTTTGGGTTGTCCCGCTTGGCCTCGGCACGCTGCACCAAACAATGGCCGTGCTCGTTCTTGCCGCGTTCGTGAACGCGCTCGATCGGCTCGGCGCCCTGCGAGACCCGGTGGCGTGACGGAGAGCGCCGTCGCCCGGCTGCAGGCGGAACTCTCTGCCCTTCAGGCCGCCTACAAGGCACTCGCCGAGCGCGAGCGCCGGCTGCTCGACTTCACGGAAGCCTCGGGCGACTGGTTCTGGGAGCAGGACGAGGCTCTCCGCTTCACCTTCGTCTCAGTGCGCGAGCCGGCGCAAGGCGCCCGTGCCTTGACGCAAAGGCCGAACGACCCCCTGCTTGGGCGGACGCGGCTCGACCATGCGTTGCGCGAGCCCGGGGACGAGGGCGCATGGGCGGCGCACTGCGCCGATCTCGCCGCGCGGCGCCCGTTTCGCGACTTCGTCTACCGCGCGAAGGCGGCCAGCGGACCGATCTGGGTGCGCGTCAGCGGCGTGCCGGTGTTCGGCCGCGACGGCCGGTTTCGCGGTTACCGGGGAGTGGGCCGTGAGGTCACGGAAGAGGTCGAGGCGGCACGAGCGACTGCCCGCGCCGAGCGTCTGTTCCGCGATACGCTCGATACGCTGCCGGTTGGCATCTGCGTGTTCGATGCCGGCAAGCGGCTGATCTGGGCAAATCGCACGTATGCCCTCGACTCGGGGCTGGATCCGAACGCCCTCTGTCCTGGTACGCCGCTCGCTGACATCGCGCGGCGGCTCGTTGAGGCCGGCTGGTATGGCGAGGCGGCAGACGCCGAACAGGTGGTGGCCGCGAGGCTTGCCGTCGATCGCAGCCGTCCGGCCCGCTGGACGCGACGCCATCCGGCCTCGGGCAGAACCTTTGATATCCGCAGCGAACCCAGTCCCGGCGGCGGCCATGTCGTCTGCTCCGTCGACGTCACGCCGATCGTCGAGGCGGAAGCGCTGGTCAGGCGAGAGGCGCAGCGGCTCGATACCGTACTGTCACGCCTGCACACGGGGGTCTGCGTGGTTGGGCCGGACAAACGGGTGGTGTTGTTCAACCGCCGCATCGAGGAGCTGATCGGCCTGGCTCCCGGCTTCCTTAGCGGAGGGCTCGAGTTCGGGGCCGTCCTTGAGCGTCTGCGCGAAGTCGGGGAGTTCTCCACTCCTCCCAACGGCGAAGCCTTTCTCGCTGGGCTGCTCGCCGCGGATCGGTCGGTACCGCAAGCGCGCTGGCGCCGACGCGGAGCCGGAATGGTGCTCGACCTCGCCTCTGTTCCCCTGCCAGATGGCGGCTTCATGGTCTCGGCGAACGACGTTACAGCGCTCGCCGCCGCCGAGGCCGAAGCGCAGGCACGGGCAGGCCTGCTGCAGGCGATTCTCAGCGCCCTGCCGCACGGTGTCGCCGTGTACGGCCGTGATCGCCGTCTCGCCCTCGTCAACCCGGCCTACGGGCAAATCATGTCGGGGGCGCCGATTGCAATCGGTGAGACGATGGAGGAGATCATCCGCCGCCGCGCCGAAGCCGGCGAATATGGGCCTGGAGCGGCAGAGGACATCGTCGTTCGCGAACTCAGCCGCGACATTGCGCGGCCACAGCGTCGCCGGCGCGTGCGCCCGAACGGCACCGCGATCGACGTCCGCACGGCGCCCTTGCCCGATGGCGGGCATATTTCGGTGGTCACGGACATCACCCCGGTGGTCGAGGCGGAGGCCGAAGCGATGCGCCGCGCCGGGGTGCTTGATACTATGCTCGAGCGGATCCGGCACGGCATCTGCCTGTTCGACCGCGACCAGCGGGTCGTCGCGGCCAACCGCGTTGCTGCCCAATTGCTCGGCTGTCCAGCCGAGGCGCTCCGTCCCGGCCGAACCCTTGAGGAGCTTGCAAGGCTCCTTGAACCCAGCCCGGCACCAGGGGGTGCCCGCGACGCCGCCGTGCTCGTTCCTGACCCCTCCGTGCCAACGGTGACCTGCTACACTAGGCCCGACCGACGAGTCCTCGAGGTCCGCTCCGACCCCACGCCAGACGGCGGCTTCGTGCTGACCTGGACAGACGTGACGGAGCAGAAGGCTGCCGAAGCGGCGCTGCGCCGTGCAGCGGCCGAAGCCGAGGCGGCAAGCCGGGCGAAGAGCCAGTTCCTCGCCACGATGAGCCATGAACTGCGCACGCCGCTGAACGCCGTGATTGGCTTCTCCGAGGCCCTGATGCACGACCCCGCCCGGACCGACCCGGTCCGGATCGAGGAATATGCCTCGGCGATCAACGAGGCGGGACGGCACCTGCTGGCCCTGATCAACGACATCCTCGACGTCGCCCGGATCGAGGCAGGCAAGCTCGATCTCGCCGAGGACACGGTCGATCTCGCGCGCGTCGCCGAAGCGGCCCTCCGCCTGCTGGAGCCTGCCGCACGCAAAGGCGGGGTTTCGCTCGCCCTCGCCCTCGCTCCCGACCTGCCGCCTGTGCGCGGGGACGAACGGCGGCTGCGCCAGGTCCTGCTCAATCTGGTTTCGAACGCAGTCAAGTTCACGCGGGCCGGCGGATCGGTCCGCATCGAAGGCGGTCCGACCGCGGATGGCGGGGTGGAATTGCGCGTTGTTGACACCGGGATCGGCATTGCCAAGCCCGACCTCGAGCGGATCTTTCAGCCCTTCACCCAGGTCGACTCCTCGCTTGCTCGTCCCTATTCGGGCAGCGGGCTTGGGCTGTTCCTCTCCCGCGGGCTCGCCCTTGCGCATGGCGGAACGCTGCAGCTGCAGAGCGAGCCCGGGCGCGGCACGACGGCAGTGCTTCGTCTGCCTGCTGAGCGGGTGCTACGCCGCCCCCCGTCCCCGCACGCGCGCCGCGCGGCTATGGGGGAGTGAGCGGCCGCACCCCCTACAGGGCCGCATCCTCGAACACACGACGCACGTCCCCGCCCCATGCCTGGTCGCACCGCTCCAGCCAGTGCGATGCCTGGGTGCGGCCCTTGGCAACGATCTCCTCGAGCGGCGCGAGATAGACCTCCTCGCCCAATCCGCGCGCAATGAGCCCCCGCCGGGCGATCGCCACCATCTCGCGGGCAAGCCAGCGCACGGTCGTGTCACAGAAGGGGGCGGACAGGCCGAACCTCGGCACCTCGCGGTGTAGCGTCTGCCAGTCTCGACAGGGTTGGTCACGGATCAGCGCTGCGGCCTCGGCCTGTGCCCCGGGGTCGTAGAGGAGCCCGACCCAGAGCGCGGGCAGGGCCAGGATCATCTCGGGCGAGCCCGCATCGGCGCCGCGCATCTCCAGATAGCGCTTCAGCCGGACCTCAGTGAAGATGGTGGTCAGGTGGTCGGCGAAATCGCCGATGGTCGGGGTTGCGCCTTCCGTTTCGGCGCCGAGACGGCCGGCAAGGAAGTCTCGGAAGCTTTGCCCCGCAACGTCGATGTAGCGGCCCTGCCGTTGCACGAAGAACATCGGCACATCGAGCACCCAGTCCACCCAGCGTTCGTAGCCAAAACCGTCCTCGAACACCACCGAGGGGATCCCACACCGGTCCGGATCCGTATCGGTCCAGACCTGGGCGCGGAAGCTTTGGTATCCGTTGGGCCTGCCCTCGGTGAACGGCGAGTTGGCGAAGAGAGCGATCGCCACCGGCTGAAGCGCGAGGCCGATCCGGAACTTTTCGACCATGTCGCGCTCGTCCTCGGCATCGAGGTTGACCTGTACGGTGCAGGTGCGGAGCATCATGTCGAGCCCAAGCCGACCTTTCGTCGGCATGTAGCGGCGCATGATCGCGTAGCGGCTTTTCGGCATCCACGGCATCGCCTCGCGTGCGGCGAGGGGATGGAAGCCCAGGGGCAGGAAGCCTAGCCCGAGACGGTCCGCAACCGATCGGGCCTCGGCGAGATGGAGTTCCAGTTCCGCCTTCGTCTCGTGTAGGTCGGCGAGCGGTGCGCCGGAGAGCTCGAACTGGCCACCCGGTTCGAGGCTGACATTGGCCCGCCCGCGCGACAGCCCGACGATGGCCCTCCCATCGCGCACGGGCTGCCAACCATGGCTGAGATGCCCCTCAAGCAGGGCGCGAATACCGTCTGGCGCCTCGTAGGGCGCAGGCGAGAGGTCGCTGCGGCGGAACACGAACTTCTCGTGTTCGGTGCCGATTCGCCACGCGCCGCGAGGCTTCGCCCCGCCCGCCACATACTCGACGAGCTGGCGGACAGAGGTGATCGGGGTGGCGTCACCCTCGGACGGGCCGGACATGCGAAGATCCTCTCGCGTGGCGTCACGACGTGGCGTGCAGGCAGGAAGCCTGTGCGCCGCGCCAGTCCCCCGCCAGCGCCTGGACGAGCGCGAGAGCCGCCAGTGCCGCCGTTTCCGCGCGCAAGGTTCGGGGACCGAGCGAGGCCGGCAGAGAAAAGGGGAGAGCGCGAAGCCGGTCAAGCTCGCGAGGCTCGAAGCCGCCCTCGGGTCCAACCAGCACGCCGGGCAGGTTCGCATTTCCCGCCGCGGCCGAGAGCACCGAGGCCAGCGGCGGCGCAGCGCTGGTCTCGTCGCAGACGACAAGGCGGCGGCCCTTGGGCCAGGCAGCAAGACGACGGTCGAGCCCTTCGGGCGGCTCGATCCTCGGTACAGTGAGCCGGCCGCACTGCTCCGCTGCCTCGGCGGCGATCGCGGCCAGCCGCTGTGGGTTCGTCCGTGTCACTGCGCTGCGCGCGCTGGTGGTGAACAGGATCTCGGCCGCGCCAAGCTCAGTCGCCTTTTCCACCATCCACTCGGTGGTCTCGCGGCGAAGCACCGGCGCGATCAGGGTAGGGCCCTGTTCCGGCGTCTGGGCACGGGTCTGGTCCATCACTCGCGCTTCGCCGTCGCGGCGGGAAAGGCCGACGAGACGCGCGCGCCATTCACCGTCGCGGCCATTGAACAGGAGCACAGTGTCGCCGGCGTTGCGCCTCAGCACGGTCGCGAGGTAGTGCGCCTGCGGCTCAGTGAGCGACACCGCTACTCCGGCCGCGAGGGGGGCGGTGACGAACAGGCGCGGGTCGGTCACGACGGGGTTGTCGGGTCGCGGATCATGCCGAGACTATAGAAGCGATGGGCGGCACGGTGCAGGCGAGCGACATTCGCTCGGAAGGCGTGATCGCGGCTCTGCCCGCGGGCCTTCGACCCTATGCGCTCCTGATGCGGCTCGATCGGCCGATCGGGACGTGGCTTCTATTCCTGCCCGGCTTCTGGGGGCTCGCCCTTGGCGGCGCACCGTGGCCGAATCCCTGGCTTGTGGCCCTGTTCGCTTTCGGGGCGGTGGTGATGCGTGGGGCCGGGTGTGTCATCAACGACCTGTGGGATCGCGACATTGACCGGCGGGTCGCGCGTACGGCTTCCCGTCCCCTCGCATCGGGCGCGGTCGATCCGCTGCGCGCTCTCTCGCTGCTCGCGGTTCTCCTGGCGGTCGGGCTTGCCGTGCTCATTCAGCTCGCTCCTCTCGCCATCGTGCTCGGCGTCGCCTCGCTTATCCCGGTCACGATCTATCCAGCGATGAAGCGGATCACGTGGTGGCCGCAGGCATTCCTTGGCCTAACCTTCAATTGGGGCGTGCCGATGGGCTTTGCGGCGGCGACCGGCACGATGAACGCTGCTGCCCTTGTTCTCTACGCCGCCGCGGTATTCTGGACGCTCGGCTACGACACGATCTACGCGCACCAGGACCGCGAAGACGACGAGTTGATCGGCGTGCGCTCGACCGCGCGCCTGTTTGGCGACGGCACGCGGCCTTTCTTGGCCGTGTGCTATGCTGCCTCGGTTGCGCTGATGGCGGCGTCAGGCGCGCTCGCCGGGCTGTCGATCTGGTTCTATCTCGGCCTTACTGTGGCGGCTTTGCTGCTTATTCGGCAGGTCGTGACGCTTGACATTCGCGACAGGGAGACTTGCGGTCGGCTGTTCCGCGCTAATCGCGAGGTCGGGCTCGTGGTCGCCGCTGCCGTCGTCGCTGGCCGGGTGGCATGACGACGGAACGGGCGGCGCGCTTCGTCGACACCTACACGCGCCTCCTTCGCCCTCCGCTTGTGCCGGAGCTCGCGCTTCGGCTCGCGGAGGCGATGATGCCGATCTGGCAGGCGACAGAAGCCTGGTTCTCGCGCGAGGGCGTCGAGCCGCCTTACTGGGCCTTTGCTTGGCCAGGCGGGCAGGCGCTGGCCCGATTCATTCTCAGCGAACCGGCCTGGGTTGCGGGGAGGACCGTGTTCGATCTCGCCGCGGGCTGCGGTATTGCGGCGATCGCTGCAGCCAAGGCCGGGGCGAGGCACGTGCTTGCGGCCGAGATCGACCCGCTCGCGGGGGCGGCGATCGCGGTCAATGCGGCTGAGAACGGGGTCGCGGTCGAGGTCGCACTGGGCGATCCGCTGCTCGCGGAGGCTTCGGCGGAGGTGATCCTCGCTGGGGATGTCTGCTACGAGCGCGCCATGACGGCGCGGGTCTGGCCCTGGCTGAGGGCGGCGGCCTGCCACGGGGTGACGGTGCTGCTCGCGGATCCTGGGCGCGCCTACCTGCCGCGAGAAGGTCTGGTCCCCCTTGCCCGCTACAGGGTGCCGGTGAGCCGGGAGCTCGAAGATCGCGAGGAGCGCGAGACGATCGTCTTCCGCGTCCTGGCGTGACAGTACGCCGGCGTGTGGCCGGCAGGTCGAGCAGAGCGCGCACAGCTGGAGCCGGCCGCGTGCGTGAAGATGCTCACACGGCAGGTCACAGCCATGCCCACCCGAATAAAAAATCGGGTAGCCTGTTGGATTCCCTGGCGTTCTGCGATCTGCGGATTTGGTCTGCATGACGTGGGTTATGCCGTATGGCTGCGATCGGGCCTTCCTGCTGGTGGGGGATGCCGGGGAGTGGGTTTCGGCCGATGA
>Ga0308417_1000403_pt1 | contig 32116 bp, 24 predicted proteins | sample HotsprSampleOS65_FD_203528 | JGI IMG/M metagenome (GOLD analysis project Ga0308417, IMG submission 203528) | Hot spring phototrophic mat microbial communities from Octopus Spring, Yellowstone National Park, Wyoming, United States - 20090730_OS65 ...
TCGAAGGCACGAAAGCACGGAGGTGAGCTTGGCCTTCGCATTCGCCACAACTGACCAACGGACCACAGACAACTGACCACTGACTCCTCATCCAGCACTCAGCACTCAGGACTCAGCACTTCAGAACAGGCACAAAGGTGAGCCTGGCCTTCGCATTCGACACAACGACTAACGGACCACTGACCCGACAACGGACCACGGACCACGGACCACGGACGCATCCCGAAACCAACCACGGACCACTGACCAGGGACCACTGACTCACCTCTGTCCGTGTTCGAGCCGCAACTGCTCATCGGGCTTGCATCCCCCATTCAAAAATCGAAAATCGAAAATCGAAAATGACCCCGGAGCCAACGATGGAAGAATCCCTTTTCACGCGCATCATCAAACGCGAGATTCCCGCCAGGGTCGCCTACGAGGACGACCGCTACATAGTCATTCACGACATCAACCCGCAGGCGCCGGTTCATCTGCTGATCATCACCAAACGGCCCATCGCCACGCTGAACGACCTTCAGCCGGCCGACGCCGAACTGATCGGGGGCATGTTCGTGCTGGCGTCGAAGCTGATGCGCGAGATGGGGCACAGCGACTACCGCACCGTGTTCAACTGCGGCAGAGGCGCGGGTCAGACGGTCTTTCATCTGCACCTGCACGTCCTGGCCGGCCGGCCCTTCACCTGGCCGCCGGGATGAGGCGAGAGGGGAGAACGCGCCGGGGGGAGCGGCTGAAGAGGCTGAGCGAGGAAGCGACGAAGCGACGAAGGGAGGGAAGGCACGAAGGCCCGGAGGTGCGGGGGTTCGGCACAACGGACCAACGGACCACTGACCCGACAACGGACAACTGACCACTGACTCCTCACCCACCACTCAGCACTCAGGACTCAGGACTCAGCACTTCAGGACGGGCACAAATCGAAAATCGAAAATCAAAAATGCCCGGCCACACGCTACAGCCACTTGTGCTTCGGGTAGCGCCGCGCCAGCTCTTTCCTGAGCTGCGGATACAGGTTCTTCCAGAAATTCGGCAGGTCGTCGGTGAGCTGAAGAGGGCGGTTGCTGGGGGCGAGGATTTCCAGCGTCAGCCGCAGCCGGCCTCCCGCGATCGTCGGTGCTTCTTCAAGCCCGTAGAGGTCCTGAATGCGCGCCCGCCCGCGCGGCGGCGCGCCGTCGCTGTAGATGATCTTCATGCGCCGACCGCCCGGCAGCGTCAGCCACTGGGGGGCCATCTGCTCGACAAACTGCCGGTCCTCCCACGATAGCGCCGACTTCACCGCCTCCAGACACGGCCGGTCCTCCACCTGGCTGAAGCGCGTGGCCCCGGCGCAGATTTCCTCGACGATCAGGCGGATGTCCTGCGGCTCGTAGGTGAGCAGTCCGCGCTGCGGGAACCATCGCGCCACGCAGCGCGTGCGGGCGATCCACTGCTCCACCGCCTCATCCCAGCGGCGCAGCCTCAGCGCGCCGCCCACGATCTGCTCGGCCAGCAGCTCCGCGGCCCGCGAGGGCGGCGGCTCGCCGCTGATCGATTCCTCGATCACCAGATCGAGAAAGGTGGTCCGCTCGACCTGCTCGACGGCCCGGTTGTCGGGGTTGTAGACGGTCAGCCGCTCTTGCCGCAGCAGCGTGGGATGGACCTCCCGCAGCCACTGCGGCGCGATCTCGCTCGCCAGCGACAGCACCGTGCGCGCGCTCTGGTCCGACTGGCCGATCTGACTGATCTCAATGGGCAGAACCAGCCCGGCGCGCTGTGCCACGCTCGCCGGATCAAGCGCGCCGCGACGGCCGGCCGTCAGGGCGCAGGCCGGATTCCTGTCGCTGCGGCGATGGGCCAGGTGGTCGGGAAACGCCACCAGCAGACACTTCACGAGCGGCTCGACGGCGCCATCCTCATGGTGTGAAGGCCGCAGGCCCGCATCGTCCAGGGCCTCCAGAAACAGGCGCTGCGTGCGCTGTACGTCGCGGCAAGCGCCCGCCCGTATGCCCCGGGCCTCGCACCGCGCCGGGTCGAAGCCGCAGTCGCGGGCCAGCTCCCAGGCGGCCTCCAGCACCAGCAGGTCGGTTGCGGGAAACTCGCGCGAAACCTCCTGCGCGAATCGGCCGGCCGCGCCGGGCGCCAGCACGTCGCGTTCGCTGATCAGCGCGGCCCACAGGACCGCGCGGCGCAGACACCCGCGCTGCTGCGCCTCCACCAGCATCCGCGAGAGCCGCGGATGCATCGGCAGACGGGCCATCGTCCGGCCCAGTTGCGTCAGCTCGTGGGGACGGCTGACATCGACCGCGCCAAGCATCTCCAGCGTCCGCTGGGCCTGCGCCAGCGCCTCGCCGCAGGGCGCCGTCAGCCACCTGAAGTCCGCCGGATCGCCGATCCCAAGGTCGTAGAGCTGGATCAGAACCTCGGCCAGATCCAGCCGCTGGATTTCCGGCGCGGGATGGGCCGGCCGATGCCGATGCTCGCTCTGCGGCCAGAGGCGATGACACGTGCCCGGCGCCGTCCGTCCGGCGCGCCCGGCTCGCTGATCCGCCGACGCCTGGCTGATCGGCTCGACGGCCAGCACGTTGATTCCCCGGCGCGGATCGAAGCGATGAATCCGCGCCAGCCCCGAGTCGATGACGTGGCGGATGCCGGGAATGGTGATCGAGGTCTCGGCCACGTTGGTGGCCACGATGACCTTGCGGCAGTCGGCCGGCGCCAGGGCCGCATCCTGCTCGGCCGGGGAAAGCTCCGAGTACAGCGGGAAGATGGCCAGCGGCCGCCGGGCGCCGCTCAGCGCCTGACAGCGTTCGATGGTGCGGCGGATTTCATAGGCGCCGGGCATGAAGATCAGAACGTCGCCCTCCTCGTGGGCGTCGAGGATGTCGCGCAGGGCATCGGCGGCCAGATCCCAGGCGGGCACCAGGCTCCGCGTGCTCAGCCGCCCGACGGTGGTTTGCACTTTGGGGACGGGGCGGGCGGGAAGATACCGTACATCCACCGGATAAGCCCGCCCGTGGGTCTCTACGGCCGGGCAGTCGAGGTATTCCCGGATGAGCTGGACGTCGAGCGTGGCTGACATGACCACCATGCGCAGGTCGGGGCGGGCGGACTCCTGGAGCCTGCGGACCAGGGCGATGCCGATGTCGCCGACCAGGCTGCGCTCGTGGAACTCGTCGAAGATGACCGCCCCGATGCCGCGCAGGTTCGGATCCGACTGAAGCAGGCGGAGCAGCAGGCCCTCGGTCATGAAGCGGATGATGGTGGCATCGCCGATGCGGCTGTCGTGGCGCGTCTGATAGCCGACCAGCCCGCCCAGTGCGCAGTTCATCTCGGCCGCCACGCGGGCCGCCATGATGCGGGCGGCCAGTCGGCGCGGCTGGAGAATGACGATCTGTCCGGCGATGAGGTTGGAGCGGTGCAGGAACTGGGGCACCTGCGTGGTCTTGCCCGAGCCGGTGGGGGCGCAGATCACCAGGCGATTGCAGCGCGTCAGATGCTGGAGAATCTGCTCCCGCAGCGAATGGATGGGAAGCGGCGGCGGACTGTCGACTTGGGGCGGCATGGCGGATGGTCGCAGTCGGTTGTCGGTGGTCGGAAGGGGGGCCCTCAGTTGCCGACGGCAGCCCGGCCGAAGCAGATGTTCCTGATGCGCCAGCCGGCGTCGCTCGCCCTGCCGCCGACCAGCACCAGCATGAGTTCGCCGCGAGCCAGGCCATCCTCGGTGGGCCGCTGCCAGAGGGCGATCAGGCCGACCGGCTCGCCGCCCTCGGTCCCCAGCATCCGCCCCAGCCACTGGCGCGCCACCGCGTTGGCGCGCTGTTGGGCGGCGTCGCCGACGGGCGTCAGCCAGCGCTTGATCTCCGGCGGAAGGGTCGAGCTTTGCACCTGGCGGGCCATGTCGGAGGCCAGGGCGGCCGGCAGGGCATCGTACGCCAGCACCACCACCGCCTCGTGCCCGCGGGCACCGGCCAGCAGCCGCAAGGCATCGCCGGGCTTGCCGTCCAGTTGCTGAATCCTCGCATCCTCGCCCAGACACTCCGCCAGCGCGGCCGGATCGCCCTCGGCCAGGGCGACGGCGATTTGCGCGATGGTCTGCGCCCATCGCTCATCGGTTTGGGCGGCTGGGGCAGCGCGGGGCATCAGCGCAGGCATTATGGCCAGGCACAGACCGATCCAGCGCATGGGCATTCCTCCGCGGCTGATATCGTCCATGGGCATCGCCGACTTTTGTCGGGTGCCCGATAATCCCGCCTGCGCCTCTGGTGGCAAATGGAGCCGAGCGGACTCGAACCGCCAACCCCCGCGTTGCAAACGCGGTGCTCTCCCAATTGAGCTACGGCCCCTGCGCCAGCGATGGGACTATAACCGCTCGCAGGGGCGCAGTCTACCGTCCCGGGCGTCCCCGGCATCCTCGTCCGTGCCCAACGACGTTGCGCCCCACTGTAGCACGGGCGTCCTCGCGCGAGACGCCCGTGCCAACCACCAACGTAACCGCAGACGTACAAGGAAAGGTGCTCGGCACGCTCGGCACCGGCAAGATGGCAAGACGCCGTGCTACGCGTGCTACGGCCAACCCGCCGCTCCGCGCGCTCGGCGCGATCCCCGCGATCCCTGCTTGACACTCCGCTTCAGGCGTGCGGATAATCCGCCCGGATGTCCGCGCCCACCATCACCATCGTCGCAGACGAGGAAGACCGGCCGCACGTGGAGCGCGCCGCCCAGGTTCTGCGAGAGGGGGGCCTGGTCGTTCTGCCGACGGAGACGGTCTACGGCGGCGCCAGCGCCCTGCGGCAGCCGCAGGCCGTCATGCGACTGCGCCAGCTTCCTCCGGCGGTGAGCACGCCGCTGGTGATCCATCTGGCCCGGCCCGAGGATGCCATGCTTTATCTGGGCGAAGTGGGCGAGCTGGGCCGGCGCATGATGCGCAAACTCTGGCCAGGGCCGGTGTCGCTGATCTTCGACGTGCCGCCGGAGCGGCGGCGGCAGGTGGCCAACGACCTGGCAGTGAGCGAATCGGAGCTGTTCAGCGATGGCACGCTCACCCTGCGCTGTCCGGATCATCCAACCACGGCCCGGGTGCTGGCGGCGACGGGCGGACCCGTCGTGCTCCGCAAGGCCGACGCGGGTCCGGCCGACGGCGCCCAGAGCGTGGGGGCGCTTTCCCAGGCGTGGCGCGAGGGTGTGGACCTGATCCTCGACGGCGGCCCCACGCGCCATGCCCGTCCCTCGACGATCATCAGGGTCAACGGCGAGTCCTACCGGATCGTCCGCGCGGGCGTCTACGACCAGCGCATCATCGACCGGATGCTGCGAACCACCATCCTCTTCGTGTGCAGCGGCAACACCTGCCGCTCTCCCATGGCCCAGGCCATCGCCCGGCGGGTGCTGGCGCGGCGGGCGGGGGTCAGCGAAGCCGAACTGGAAACACGCGGCCTGAACGTGATGTCGGCGGGAACCGCCGCCGTGAGCGGGGCGAAGGCGGCCGAGCCGGCCATCCAGGCGATGCAGGCGATGGGCCTGGACCTCTCCCGACACCGCTCCCAGCCGCTGACCGTTGAGCTGATCCATCAGGCCGACGTGATCTTCACCATGGGCCGCTCCCACGCCCGGGCGGTGCTGGCCATGTCGCCGGGAGCGGCCGACAAGGTGGTGCCGCTGGACAGCCAGGCCGACATCGAGGACCCCATCGGCGGCGACGTGGATGTCTACCGGGCCCTGGCGGCGCAGTTGGAGACGCTGATCGAGAAGCGCCTTGCGGAGCGGGCACTGACGTGAGACAACATCGCACCAGCGAGGCAGGCAAGGAGCAACCTGAATGAAGATCGCCGTGGCGGCCGATCATCGCGGTTTCCATGCCAAGCAGAAGCTGATCCCGCTTCTCAGGCAGCTTGGGCACGAGGTGAGCGACTTCGGCTGCGACGAGACATCCGCAACGACCGACTACCCCGACTACGCGGTTCCGGCAGCGCGGGCGGTGGCCGAGGGCCGCTGCGAGGTGGGGATCCTGCTGGACGGCAGCGGCATCGGCATGTCCATCGCCGCCAACAAGGTGCCGAGGGTGCGGGCGGCGCTGGCCCACGACGTGGTGACTGCGCGGCTCTCGCGCGAACACAACCACTGCAACGTGCTGTGCCTGGGTTCGGACCTGCTCAACGAGGGTGAAATCCGCAAGATCATCCAGGTGTTCCTGAGCACGCCCTTCGGGGAAGGCCGCCACGCCCGCCGCGTGGAGAAGCTGCGGCTGCTGGAGGAGGGGCGGCTGTAGACGCGAGCCTCAGCTCGCGGCTTCCGCTGGAACAGTGCCAAGGTCTTAGCGGCCTTTGCCTCGCTGCGGCGCTGCCGAGCCCGTGGGGCAGTGCGGCCGAAGCGGACACTGGTCGCAGCGCGGCTTGCGCGCAAGACAGAGGTCGCGGCCGAGGTAGATCAGCAGGTGGGCCCAGAGCGTCCAGTAGTCGCGCGGGACCACCTGCATCAGGTCCTGCTCGATCTTCACCGGGTCGCGGTGGCGGGTGAGGCCCAGACGCTGGCTGATCCGCCCCACATGCGTGTCGACCACGATCCCCTCGTTGCGCCCGAAGGCGTTGCCCAGGACGACGTTGGCGGTCTTTCGGCCGACGCCGGGAAGGGCGGTCAGCTCGTCCATGGTGTCGGGGACCTTGCCGCCGTGGCGGGCGAGCAGCGCGGCCGCCATGCCGCGCAGGGCTTTGGCCTTGTTGCGGAAGAAGCCGGTGGACTGGATGTCGCGCTCGAGTTGCTCCTGGGGCGCGGCCGCCAGGTCGGCCGCCGAGCGATATTTGCGGAACAGGTCGCGCGTGACGATGTTGACTCGCTCGTCGGTGCACTGTGCCGAGAGGATGGTGGCCACCAGCAGTTGCAGGGGATTCTCGTGGTTGAGGCTGCAACGCGCGTCGGGATACAGCCGCCGCAGCAGGGGCAGGATGGCGGCCACGCGCTGGCGGCGCTGTTCGAGGGTGCGGGTGCTTGTCCTGGCCATGGGGAAGGCTCCGTTACGGCGGGCCGGGGTCTGCCGGCGCCGCTCAGGGCATGACGTAGGTGCTGAAGACGACCATCAGCGAGAGCACCACGACAATGATGAACAGCACGCGCACACTCTCGCGATGGTAGTGGTCAAACTGCTCCTTGGCGGCGTTGGCCACCTCCGGCTCATCGGCATGGTCGATGTACTCCTGGCGGAAGCGAAAGGCCTTGGGCGCCACGAAGCGGCGGTCGTAGACGTTGAGGACCACGGCGGCGACGAACAGGCACGAGCGAATGACGGCCTGCCAGCGGTTCAGATCGCCCGGCCCCATCACCAGCCACTGGCCGACGAGCATCAGCATCAGGACGGCGGCGCAGGCGAACTGGATGTTGGACAGGGTCCGCAGGAGCTCGCCCACGATGGAGCCGGCCAGCAGCGAGCCGTGGGCGCCTTCGAGGTTGGCGGCCAGGACGTGGGGGAGGATGGGGTTGGCCTCGCGCACCACTCGGAAGATGATGGGCGCCGCGATGGCGATGAACAGCACGCCGCCGAACCATGTGGACAGGGCCAGCCAATAGAGCGTCTGGACGATTTGAAACGCGACCATGGCGGGCACTATACCGGGGGCGATATGATGCGGCCATTGTCACGAGGAGGCCTTGCTTATGAACAGTGATCTGCTGGTGGCGTTTCTGGAGTTTCCCCGGGCGCGGCTCCTGGGCACGCTGGAGACGATCGAGAAGAGCGGCCAGGACGTGGGCCGGGTGCTGGCATGGCGGCCGGGGCCAGGCCGCGCGCACATCGCGTGGCAGGCGATGCACTGCGCGGCGACGCACGACCGTTACCTGAACGTGCGCATCTTCGGCGGCAATCCGCGCGACGAAGTGCTGGTGAACAACTTTGCCGGCGGCTCGACGCCTTCGGACCAGAACGTGCCGTCGCTGGAACAAATCCGCCGGAAGCTGGCCGAAACGTTCGAACCGTTCAAGGCCTACCTGCGTTCGCTGGCACCGGAGGACCTGCAGCGCATGGTCGGCCCGGCCGGGCAGCAGCGCACGGTGATCGAGGTGTGCCAGCTCATGGCATGGCACGAATCGCACCACCAGGGGCAGATGCACCTGACGTGGAACCTGTACAAGGCCGCGCACGGCGGCTGAGGCTCAGCGCACATCGACGCAGGCCAGGTCTCCGGCATTGTTACGGACGTAGATTCGGCCGTTTGCCAGGACCGGTGTGACCCACGAGGCCCCGCCGAGGACCTGGGCGCGGGCCAGCTCGGTGTATTTCTGTGGGGAGGCCTCGGCGATGATCAGCTCGCCCCGCTCCTGAAGGATCACCAGCTTGCCGTCGGCGATGACAAAGGGGCAGAAGCGCAGCGACTTCTCGGCCCAGCGGGCTTTGCCGGTGGCCCATTCGATGCACTTGACGCCCTCGCCCTGGCCGCCTTCCTGGTCGCCGTCGACGCCGTAGATGTGGCCGTCGAGGAGGATGCTGGTGGTGAACATGTTGCGGATTTCGCGGTTGCGCCAGAGCTCGCGCGGCTGGGGGCCGGTGATGTCGAAGAGGGCGCAGCCGCGGTTGTAGCCGCTGGAGACAAAGAACTTGCCGTCGGAGTAGATCAGGTCGGCGGCGTTAACCTTCCAGGAGGTGGGCCAGGGAATGCTCCAGAGCAGCTTGCCGGTGGCCGCCTCGACGCAGACGACGCTGTCGGCGTTGGAGAAGGCCAGGAGCTGGCGGCCGCCCTGTTCGAAGAGGATGGGCGTGTTGTAGCCGGCCATGCCGGTGGCCGATTTCCAGATGACCGAGCCATCGGTTTTGTTGAGGGCCAGCCCGCTGGAGCCTGCGTTGATGATAAGCATGTTGCCGACAACAAATGGCGAGCTGGAAAAGCCCCAGTCGGGCAGTTCGGCGCCGCTGAGCTGGAGGATGTTGACCGACCAGCGGGGCTTGCCGTCGGCGACGTTGAGGCAAAAGAGCTGGCCGTCACGGCTGAGGGTGTAGACGACCTCGCCGTCGACGGTGGGTGTGCTGCGCGGGCCGGGGAAATCGGGCGAGCCGCGGCCCATGGCCGGGGCGTCGTAGGTGTGCTGCCAGAGCACGGTGCCCTTGTCCTGATCGAGGCACCAGACGGTGTCGCGGTTGGCGCGGTTGCCCATGGTGTACACGCGGCCGTTGGCGACGGAGACCGTGGAGAAGCCGTTGCCGACGGCCGCCCGCCAGAGGATTCGCGGCGTGGCGACGGATTTGGCGTTCCAGCCGCCTTCGCGTGAGATGTTGTCCTGGGCTGGGCCGCGGAAGTTGGGCCAGTCAGCGCACAGCGCTATGGTGGGGGTGAGCGTCAGAGCCATGATCGTGGCCAGCAGTCGGGTCATGAGGCACCTCACAGATGGTTATCGGCCGTTGCCGTGTTAGCGCACGGGCACATGAAGGTGTGCCGATGCGCCGATAGACAATTACGCAGCAGCGTACCTCAAGATCGGGTTGGTGCAAAGAGCGCGGCGGGTGGAAGACACCTGCCGCGACCGCAACCCGAGCATTGGATTCAGCGCGGCCCTTTGGTGAGCGGTGACGGAGCCATCGCATGCTGATCGTGCCGATAGAACAGGCCAGGGCGGGGATGAGACTGGTGATGACGGTGATCCATCCGCAGCAGCCCGATCAGGAGCTGCTGAAGCCCGGCTTCGTTCTGGATGAGGCGGTGATCGATCGTCTGCGGACGCTGGGCGTGGGCTGCGTCTACATAGACTATCCGGACCTGAGCGAGCTGGACCGATATCTGCGGCCGCATCTCAGCCCGGCGCGCCAGGCGATCTACGACCAGATCAGGAGCACAATCGCGGCGGTGCAGAAGACGGCGCGGCCGACGGTGAGCTTCGCCGACTATTACGCCGCGACGCGCGAGCTGATCGTGACGCTGCTTCAGAACGGAGAGCACCCGATCTACATGGACATCCTCTGGCAGCGGATGGGGGAAGACGCCGTGATGCACGCCACCACGGTGGCCCACATGGCGCTGACGCTGGGCGTGAGGCTGCAGACGTACGTGGTGAAGCAGCGGCCGCGGCTGACGCCCCGCCACGCGCGGGAGGTGACCAACCTTGGGGTGGCGGCGATGCTTCACGACATCGGCAAGAGCAGGCTGGACGAGCGGCTTCGAGGATACACGGCGATACGCGCACCCGAGGAGGAGTCGTGCCGACTCGACTGGGAGGCGCACCCGAAGATCGGCGGGGACATGCTGCGCAACGGGATCGAGCCGTCGGCCGTGGCGGCGGTGGTTCAGCACCATGAGCATTTCGACGGCAGCGGGTTTCCTGCAATCGCGCGGCGCAACGCTCCGCCCCGCCCGCTGGCGGGCCAGCACATCCACGTGTTCGCGCGGCTGATCCTGGCGGCGGACCTGTACGACCGGCTGGCGACCGCGGAGGACGGGCGGCGACGACCGCCGGTGGAAATCCTGCACCTGATGCGGACCCGCTACTGGACGTGGGTGGACCCCTATGTGCTGGAGATGCTGCCGTCGGTGGTTCCGCCGTTTCCCCCGGGTAGCCGGCTGCTGCTGTCGGACGGATCGACGGCGGTGGTGACGGCGATCCATCCGGATGCGCCCTACAGCCCGACAGTGCGGCGGCTGGATCCCGGCGACTTGACGCTCAAAGGCGATCCGCTGCGCGTGGGTGCAGAGAGCGGGATTGGCATCGAGGCAATGGGGGATATGCGCGTGGGGGAGATGGTGAGGGGCAACGGGGGTTCAGGGTTCGGGGTTCAGGGTTCAGTGGGGGAATGACGAAGGCCGAAGTCCGAAATCCGAAAGAATGGCGAATGGCGAGGTCCGAAGGCACGGAGGCACGAAGGTGCGGGCCGTCGGCACAACGGACCAACGGACCAATGACCCGACAACTGACAACGGACAACTGACCACTGACTCCCCACTCAGCACTCAGCACCCAGGACTCAGCACTTCAGAACAGGCACGAAGGCATGGAGGCACGGAGGTGCGAAGGCACGGAGGTGCCGGCGTTGGGCACAACGGACCAACGGACCAATGACCCGACAACTGACAACGGACAACTGACCACTGACTCCCCACTCAGCACTCAGGACTCAGCACTCAGCACTCCAAGACAGGCACGAAGGCACGGAAGGGGACGACGAAGCGACGGAGGGAAGGGACGGAGGCACAGAGGCACGAAGCCTCCGCCCAATCGCAAATCAAAAATCAAGAATCGAAAATCGCAACTGCCCGCCCCTCATCGCCGGCGGTCGATCGACACGCGGCGCTCATTTCCCGCCTCCCGGCCGACTTCCCTGCGGAACTGCGCGGCCATCTCGAACTTGCCGTTGCTCAAGGGACGCCAGCGCACTATCTCGCAGATGCGGCTGGAGGTCCGGCCGTGATCGTCCACATCGATGCGGCACATCTGCCCGACGTTCAGAGTCTGCCGCAAAAGGAAGCAGATACCGCTGAGCGACAGGTCGCGGGTCTGCACCTCAAAGACGCTGCCGGCCCCGGGGCCGTCGAGGACGGTGAGCGTGGCCCGGCTCTGAATGGGGTGGCGGTGCTCGCGACGGCGCTCGCGTCCGCGGTTGGGGACCGCAGCGGCGGTCGGCCCGGCCGCGGGAGCAGAGGCGCCGGGGTTGAGGGGTTCGTTCATGGACAGCTCCTGCCGTTGGAGAGATGGCCCTGCTGCCGACGCATTGTAGCCCTGGGGCGGCCGCCGCGCGTCAACGCCGCCGGCGCCCCACAATATTTCCAATATGCGATACGGCAGCGCCTTTTGCCAAGCGGGGCGCTGTGGACATAATGGGGCCGACATCGACCGGAGGCCGCTGTTTACAGGACCATGCGATGAACCGCAGCGCTTTTCAAACGGCCGTACGCACATGGGGGATCCTGGCGGCGCTTTTGAGCGTCTGGGCGCCGGCGCGGGCGGAGCTGGATCTGGATCGGTTTGAGCGCGACGTGCGGGCGCTGGCCGCCAGCGACGCCCGTGTCGTCGGCTCGCCGGGGTATCAGGCCAGCGTCGCATACGTCAAGTCGCAGATCAGCCCGCTGAAAAACGTGGAATGGCGTGAGCAGACTTGGCGGCTGATGGTGCCGATCACGAAGCGCGCGGAACTGACATACACAGCTCCCGACGGCACGCGGACCGTGGCGGCGATCCATCCCTTCTGGCCGGCGTCGGTCCGCGTCAACTCGACACCGCCCCAAGGCATCACCGGCCAGCTGGTGTATATCGGCGACGCCCGCTACGAGCAGATTCCGGCGGGCGAGCTGATGGGGCAGATCGCGGTGGTGGAGAGCACGGCCGGCGCAGCCTGGACGCAGGCTTTCTATTTCGGCGCCAGGGCGCTGATCGTGCTGGGCGGGCCGAACGTCAACAACGCCGACCTGCGCCATCACGACCTGCTGATCCCGATTCATCTTCCGCGGTTCTATATTCCCGATGGTCCGCTGGCCGAGCACCTGCGGGGTGGGCGAATCAAAGAGCCGGCGACGCTGTATGCCAAGGTAAGCTGGGAGCAGGTGGAGGCGACGAACATCTACGCGCTGGTGAGGCCGCAGTGGCTCAAGGCGTTTGACCGCGTGCCGGCGGCGGCGCGGCTGGTGACAGCGCGGACGGTGAATCTGGGTCTGCCCGGCTGGAGCGGCGTGGGCAATCCGCCGGCCATGCTCATCACGGCGCCGCTGGATGCCAGCGCCCTGGTGCCGGGGCAGTCGACCGGAGCGAGTCAGGCGGTGCAGACGGCGGCCGCCCTGGAGCTGCTGCGCGACCTGGATCGCCGCCCGCTGAACCGGCCGGTGATGGTGGCGTTTGTCTCGGGCGACAACATTCAGTTGAGGGGCACTCGCGAGCTGCTGATGACGCTGGCCGATCCGCCGGGGCACTGGCGGGCTGAGCTGGATGAGGGGGACGGGTATACGGCGTCGCTGACGCGGCAGGAGGCGGAGCTGGCGCGCGATCTGGCGCGGGCGCGGGCGGTGCTGGCCGACCCGTCGCGGCTGAGCGTGGCGTCCGACCGTTCGGTGATCGAGCGCATCGGCAAGATCGTGGAACTGGACGCTACGCTGTGCCAGGACGAGCTGTTCCGCATTCGCATCAGGCCCAAGTCGGAGCTTACTGACGAGTTGCGGGCGCGCGACCGCGAGCTGGAGACGCGACGGATTGACCTGAACGCTCTGGGATTCGTGCTGCAGCAGGAGCCGGCGCTGCTGGGCCGCACCTGGCTGCCGTCGGCGCGGACGCCTGAGCAGGTGCGGCAGGAGATTGGCGGCAGGCGGCTGCCGCCGCCGACGTCGGAGGCCGACTCGCTGCTGCCCATGGCGCGTCAGTACGTGCAGCGGGCGATCGACCGCATGGAGCAGCTTCAGCGGGATCTGAGGGCGCGGCGGGCGCATCTGGAGAATCGCATCGAGCTGTATCAGTGGCTGGCGGGGCTGATCCACCGCGACGCCGATCCGGACCGCCGGTCGAACAATTCGCGACTGATCGACACGATGATCCCGCTGGATCTGTCGGACCGCGGCGTGCGGGTTGGGCCGATGGTCTGGGGCTATTACTACCGCACGAGCAGCCTGACGCAGGTGCTGGACTGGCGCGAGTGGTTTGACCGGCAGCGTTCGCAGCCGTGGTTGCAGCAGGTGCGCGGCGCTTTCACCGGCGAGCCCATCAGCGTCAGCGGCGTCCGGGCGCCGCAGAGCTGGCTGGCGGCGCCCCTGGCGCTGGCCTCGGAGGTGGGCGTGGTATGGGGCGTGCCTTCGTTCACGATGATGACGCTGGACGACATGCGCCTCGTCCGCGACACGCCCGCCGACACGCTGGCGAACTTGAACCTGGCGGCCATACGCCCGCAGCTCGCGGCGGTGCACAAGGTGCTCTGGCGGGCGTTTGACGACCCGGAGCTGCGCACGCAGGCCGAATACAAGTGGCAGCGCAACGGCTACAGGGGACAGGTGGTCAGTCCCGCGGTGGGCCGGCCGGTGCCCGATCTGCCGCGTGAGAACTTCGTGGCGACCTATTACTACGTGGAAGACCGGAAGATGCCGCGCGTGCGCAATGTCCCCTGGACGATGGGCGTGCGCCGCAACGAAGTGGTGGCGACCAACGCCGAGGGCCAGTATCGGCTGGAGGGACTGCTAATGGGGGATCTGAGCGAGCCGGCGCGGGAATACCTCATCGTGGCGTCGCAGGTCTTCAGTTTCGCCGAGGACGGCTCGATCATGTTCGCCAGCGACGCCGGCCGTCAGACGACGGACATCAGGATCGTGGTGGACCTCAGGCAGGAGCTGCCGCCGATCCGCAGCCTGGTGTTCGCGTGCGAGGAACTGCCGCTGGTGGGCCTGTACGACCCGCGCTTTCTTCAGGATCTGGGCGAGCTGACGCTCCTGGATGCGCGGCGCAACGCCGAGCCGCAGCGGTTCAACTACTTTCTGGTCCGGCAGATGCTGGCGGGCTTTGTCGAGCCGGGACAAAGGGTGAACCTGCTGTTCCGCTACGGACGCGCCGGCAACCGCCTCATCCTGCTCAACTCCGACCTGCAGGAGCGGCGCGGGGCGCCGGTGGCCATCGCCCGCGGGCTGACGGCGCAGGATGCGCGGGAGCTGGGCCCGCCCGCTCTGGCCACGGCCAGGGACTTCCACAACGTCGACAGAGAACGGCTTACGGAATATGCCTCCAAGGGCGTCAAGAGCGACCTGATCGACACGCTGCACGCGACCGCCGGGCAGCAACTGGCCGATTCCCAGGCGGCTCTGGCCAGCAACGATACCCCCGCCTTCGTGCGGCACGTCACCGGCGCCTGGGCCAACGAGGCGCGCGTCTATCTGGCGACGCTGTGGATGGCCAACGACGTCATCCGGGCGGCCATCTTTCTGCTGCTCTTGTGCATACCCTTCGCTTTCTGCATCGAGCGGCTGCTGATCGGCACGCCCAATATCTACAGGCAGATCGCGGGGGCGGCCGGCATTTTCGCGATCATGGCCGTGGCGCTGGCCAGCTTCCATCCGGCGTTTCGCATCAGCACCAGTCCCCTGATCATCATTCTGGCCTTCGCCATCATCTTCATGTCGTGCGTGGTGATCTGGGTGGTCTACTCAAAGTTCGACACGGAACTGAAGCGCCTGAGCAGCGGCCGCGGTTCGGCGGCGACGACGAGCTTTGCCCGGGCCAGTGTCCTGATGAGCGCCGTGCTGCTGGGCATCGCCAACATGCGCAGGCGCAGGTTCCGCACCGCTCTGACGGCCGTCACCGTCGTGCTGATCACGTTCGCCGTGCTGGCGTTCACCAGCGCCAGCCGCTATGTGGGCGTGACCACGCTGCCCACGGGCGTGCCCAAACAGGAGAGCGGCATCATGCTGCGTCAGCGCGGCTTCCGGCCGATCCCGCATGTAACCATCGAGAACCTGCGGGCCGTGCTGCACACGCCCGGGGCCATCGATGCCAGCGTGCCGGGGCACCGGCAGATTGTGGAGCGGTGGTGGAACGTGGACGCCACCGAGAACCGCAACCACATCCACATCACAGCGCTGGATCCGCCGCCGGCGCCGTCGCCGACAGGCGAAGTGCCCGCGGCAGGGGCAACGCTTTCCCTGCGGCCGGACGTGGAACGCACGACCAACGTCGTGGCATTGCTGGGAATCTCGCCGGGAGAGTGGCATCTGTCGGCGATGAAAGATGTCATTCCCGACGGGCGGCTGCGGCTGCTGGAGGACGGCCGGCAGGACGTGATCTACTTCAGCCAGGACGTGGCCGCGAGGTTAAACGTCTTCGACAACGGGCAGGTGCGGCCGGTGCGGGTGGGCGACCGCGTGCGCGTGGGGGGGATCGACCTGGAGGTGGCCGGAATCTACAACGCGATCCAGTTCGACACTCGCGTGACGGCGCTCAGCGGCGAGCCGGTGACTCCATTGAACTACCTGCCCGATGCCCTGGATGCCGGCGGAAGGAAGCTGCGCGATGCGGGCACCGACGACCTGATGCTGGAGGCCGAGGATACGGCCGCCGAACTGGGCAACATCTACGAGCATCTCTCCTCGTCGCAGATCGCCATTGTGCCGGCGGCGGCGTCCCGGCTGCTGCCGAACGCCTCGCTGCGCGGGCTGACAATTCGTCTGCGAAATCAGGAGGAGGTGGAGCAGGTCGGCCGGGATCTGGCGCGGCGGTATGCGATGGCGATGTTCGCCGCCTATGACGACGGCGTGCGGCTGATGGCCGCCAGCAATCTGACGGACGTGAAGGGGGGGACGGCGGTGGCGATTCCACTGGCGATCGCGGGGCTGATCATCTTCAACACGATGATGGGCTCGATCGCGGAACGGCGGCGGGAAATCCACGTGTACACGTCGCTGGGTCTGGCGCCGGTGCACGTGGGGGCGCTGTTCCTGGCCGAGGCGATGACGTATGGCCTGATCGGCACGGTGTTCGGGTATGTGATCGGCCAGGGCGCCGGCAAGCTGCTGTACGAAGCGGGGTGGCTGGGTGAGGTGACACTGAACTATTCGGGGACCAGTGCCATGATGACGATGGGGCTGATCCTGGTCATCGTGCTGCTGAGCGCGCTGGTGCCGGCGCGGCTGGCCAGCCGGATCGCCGCGCCCAGCATCGAGCGGACGTGGCGCGTGCCCATGCCCAGGGGCGATGAGATTGTCGCCGAGCTGCCGTTTACCATCAACCGGACGGCGGCCGAGGGGGTGATAGCGTATCTGGCGGAGTGGTTCGACGCCCACCAGGAGGGGAGCATCGGCAAGTTTTCGGCCGACCGCGTGGAGTTTTTCCAGTTTGCCGACGAAAGCGGGCGTGTGAGCCGGGGTTTGAAGACGGTGGTGTGGCTGACGCCGTTCGACCTTGGCGTGCGTCAGCATCTGATGCTGCTGATTCATCCGGGGGTGTACGAGGACATCTACGAGGTGCAGCTCGTGCTGCAGAGGCTCAGCGGAGATGACGGGAGCTGGTATCGCATGAACCGTTCGTTCCTGACGCAGTTGAGGCAGCAGTTCCTCCAGTGGCGTTCGCTGATGCCGCAGAGGATGGCGCAGTACGTGGCGGAGAGCAGGAGGATGTTTGAGCGGGAGGCGGAGGGGGCGTCGGTGCGTTCGTGATTTTCGATTTTTGGTTTTTGATTTTTGATTGAATTGCGACGGGGAGTTTCACATGACCGAGACCGATCTGCTGCGACGAACCAAGGAGTTCTCGCTTCGCGTGTTGCGGCTGGCGGGCGTGCTGCCCCGGACCGAAATCGGGAGGATCATCATCGCTCAGTTGGTGCGGTCGGCCACCTCTGTGGGATCGAACTACCGTGCGGCGTGTCGGGCCCGCTCGAAGCGTGACTTCATTAATAAGCTGGGAACCGTCGAGGAGGAGGCTGATGAAAGTGCGTTCTGGATGGAGATGGTGATGGAGGGCGGACTGTTGCCCTGCTCGCCAGTGGAGGCGCTGCACGATGAGGCCCAGCAGTTGACACGAATCATGGTTGCCTCCCGGATATCGGCCAGCCGCGCGCTGCGCGACGAGGCCGAGCAGCGGGAACTCATTCAAAAATCAAAAATCAAAAATCAAAAATGAAAGAAGACCGCGAGCTTCTCGAATTCCGCAACCTGATGCCCCGCCCCGATCACTGGGAGGAGGGCTTCGGCGTCAAGGCCATGCTGGGGGGGCTGTTCGTCGGGCTGATCATGACGCCGGCCAGCATCTACATGAACCTGGTGGTCGGCCAGGACATCGGACAGGCGGCACAGTGGGTGACGGTGATCCTCTTCATCGAGGTGGCGCGGCGGTCGTTCACGGTCCTGAAGCGACCGGAGATATACGTCCTGTATTACATGGCCGGGGCGAGCATCGTCTACGGCGCGCCGCCGCTGCTGTGGAACCAGTTCCTGGTCCAGAGCGAGTCGATGCGCGTGTTCGGGGTGGCCGAGAACATCCCCGCCTGGGTGGCTCCGCAAAGCCCCGACATCCTCGGCACGCGCAGCTTCCTGCACGTCGAGTGGCTGGCTCCCATCGGTCTGCTGGCCCTGGGCATCGCCCTGCAGCGCATCGACCACTTCGGCCTGGGCTACATCATGTACCGGCTGACCAGCGACGTGGAGAAGCTGCCCTTCCCCATGGCGCCCGTGGGGGCCACTGGCGTGACAGCGCTGGCCGACGCCTCCAGCGGCCAGGACACCTGGCGCTGGCGCGTCTTCAGCTTCGGGGCCATGCTGGGCATGCTCTTCGCCGTCGTCTACGTGGCGCTGCCGGCCGTCTCCAGCGCGTTCCTGGCCGAGCCGCTGCAAATCTTCCCCATCCCCTTCAAGGACCTGACGCCGAACACGGAATACTTCCTGCCGGCGGTGGCGGTGATGATCAGCTTCGATCTGGGGCTGATCATCAGCGGCATGGTGCTGCCGTTCTGGGCCATGGTGGGCGGCTTCGCCGCCCTGATCGTGACCATGATCGCCAACCCCATCCTCCATGACGCGGGGCTGCTGCGGCAATGGCGGCCGGGCGTGGGCGCCATCACCACGATCGCCTCGAACACGGTGGACTTCTATTTCTCGTTCGGACTGGGACTGACCGCGGCCATCGCCGTCATCGGGTTCATCCACGTCTTCGGCGGGCTGCTGCGCCGCAAGCGCGAGCTGGACGAGACCGCCCCCGCCACCATCGACTGGAAGGCTCTGCTGCGGCCTCCGCCCGGCCGCGGCGACTTTTCCATCTGGATCGCGCTGCTGGTGTACGTGCTGTCGACCACGATTTCCATCGTCACCGCCTACGCCCTGCTGACGATGGCCCACCGTGAGAACCCGGCCAACAGCCCGGTGACGATGGGTCTGATGGCGATCTTCATCTTCTATGGGTTCGTGTACACGCCGATCGTGAGCTACGTGGCGGCACGGATGGAGGGCATCGTGGGCATGACGGTGACGATTCCGTTTGTCCGCGAGGCGACGTTCATTGTCAGCGGCTACAAGGGGGCGGCGATCTGGTTTGCGCCGTTCCCCGCGCACAACTACGGGGCGCAGACGGTCTATTTCCGCCAGACGGAGCTGACCGGCACCAGCATCCGCTCGATGATCAAGGCCGAGGCGTTCATCGTGCCGGTGCTGATTCTGACGACGGTGCTGTTCAGCCAGTTCATCTGGCGGATCGCGCCCATCCCCAGCGCGGCCTTCATGAACGCCGAGCGCTTCTGGGAGCTGCACGCCTTCCGCCAGGCGCTGCTCTACAGCAGCACCATGCCGGGGGGCGAGCACGGGCCGTTCTATCAGGCGTTCAACGTGTGGTATCTGCTGGCGGGCCTGGGCATTGCGCTGAGCTGCTATTTCGTCCTGTCGCGATTCGGCCTGCCGATCCTTCTGGTGTATGGCGTGATCCGTGGACTCGACCAGAGCGCGCCGCACGTTATCATTCCCCAGTTCATCGGCGCCCTTGTGGGGCGTTATTACTTCGCCAGGCGCTTTGGTCCCAACTGGCCGCAGTACCGCGTGGTGTTCTTCGCGGGCTACGGCTGCGGGGTGGGGCTGATCAGCATGTTGAGCCTGGGTCTGGTGTTCATGAGCAGGAGCGTGTTTCAGTCGCAATACTGACCGCCGCCCGCGCGTTGATGGATGCAGAACATGACTGAAAACCGTACGCCCATCCAACCGGCGCACCCGAGGACCTCCCACCCTTTTGCCTGGCAGGGGTGGCGACTCGTGCTGCCCGTCAAATGGAACCCCGTCAAGCTGGACGGCGGCTATGACGCCGGCTCGGTCATCTTTGCCGACCTGCACCGCATCCGCCTGGGCATGCGCTGGAAGAAGATGGGCGGTCGTTCCTACAAGCCCGAAAAATGGACGCAGGCCATGCTCAGCGAGAGCATCGGCAACCTGGCCGCCGCCGAGGCCCGCCCCATCGAGCTGCGCCATGCGGAGTTTCACGCGGCCATGCTGTATACGGAACCGAGCCCACCGGGACGCGACGTCTTCGTGGCGTACAGCCCCGTGTCGGGGCGGATGATCGAGCTGGCCTATCACACGCGCCGACGGGAGCACGCCCTGGCGAGCGTCGTCTGCCCGACGCTGCTGGACCAGTCGCCCGAGCGGGCCATGCGCTGGAGCGTCTTCGACCTGAGTTGCATCGTGCCCGAGGGCATGCGCCTGGAATCTCACACCCTCAACGCCGGCGACTTGTCCCTGACCTTCGCCGACGGAAAGCGCCGCATTACCGTGCGACAGGTGGCCGTCGCCGAACTGGCCCTGAAGCGCATGCCCATCGAGAAATGGCTGGCCGATCAGGAGAAGACGCTGGCGGGGCAGTATGCCGCGCGAGGGCGGCCCGAGGCGACCGAATATCGCGTCGCCGGGCGGATCCTGCGGGGCGTGGCCCGCACGCTGCGGCGGCGTCTCCGCTATTTCTGGCAGCGCTCGCTGACCCCGCAGTGGCAGACCATGGCCCTGCACGACGTCAAGCGCGACCGGCTGATCCTGCTTCAGGCCACGGACGGCGAGCTGGCCGAGCAGGTGCTGCGAAGCATCGGCTGGGCGGCCGATTATGTTCCCGTCGAAGTGCATATTCCGCGTGATTGACCATGTGGTTCAGGACGCAAAGACCCGTTGTTTCGCGCGAGGAAGCGCTGGCGGCCAGGCCGTTCCGCGCCGTCGAGGCCGCGCTGGAGGAAACGGCCGACGGCGGGGGGCGGCTGACGGTGGAGGTGCGGACGACGCGCACGGGGCGGTGGTTTTTGCGGCTGCCGTCGCAAATGAAAAAGACGTTCGAAATGGACGAGATGGGACTGATGGTCTGGCGGCTGTGCGATGGAAAGACCTCGGTGCAGCAGATCATCCGCAAGCTGGCCAAGCGGTATAATCTGAACCTGCGCGAGGCCGAGGTGCCGACGGTGACGTTCCTGCGGACCCTGGTGAAGAAGGGTCTGGTGGGGATGGCGGTGAAGAAGTGAGGAGGAAGCGACGGAGCGACGAAGCGACGAAGCGACGAAGCGACGGAGGCCAGGAGCAATGACGAAGCCCGAAACCCGACGAGGGTTCAGGGTTCGCACGTTCAGGGTTCAGTGAGGAGAAATGACGAAATCAGAAGCCCGAAGCCCGAAAGAATGACGAATGACGAATGTCGAAGGCACAAGGGCACGGCGCCACGAAGGCAACAAGACAGGAAGCCACGAAGGCACGGAGATGAGGTTGTCGTTGGCGTTCGACACAACTGACCAACGGACCACTGACCCGACAACTGACAACGGACAACTGACCACTGACTCCTCACTCAGCACTCAGCACTCAGGACTCAGGACTCAGCACTCAGGAACGCGCGCGTGGAAATCGAAAATCGAAAATCAAAAATCGAAACTCCCCCCGCGGGCCGCGTGCAGCGCCAGATCACCCTCCCCCTGCGCAAAGCTACCGAAATCGCCTGGAAGAACATCCGCATGCGGCTCAGCCGCTGCCTGCTGGTCACCAGCGGCATCATCCTGGCGCTGGCGTTCCTGATGTCGATCCTGGCAAGCGACGCCATGCTCGAGGGCATGCGGCAATGGATGGCCGGCTTCAACGCCGAGCATTCGGCCGAGTTTCGGGCGCTTCAGCAGCGGCGCCGGGAGCTGGAGGATCGCGTGCAGCCGCTGTACGAGCACCTACATTTGGCCGCCATCGCCCCGCCGCCGCTAGAGGCGGAGCAGAAGAAACTCGACTTCGCCGCGACGTTCGGCCTGAGCGTGGCCGAGCTTCAGCGTCAGGTGGGCGCGCTGCCGGGGCCGGCCGACGGGCTGATCACCGCGATGACGGCGCGGCCGGAGCTGATCGAGACGATGCGGCAGTGGATCGCGATTCAGGGCGAGCTGCGGGCGACGATCCGGCGGCTCAACGGCCCGGAGGAGCTGCGTGCCCTGATGCAGTCCAGCGGCGTCTCCACGGAGCCGCGGGCGGTGGCCGCCGACCGCATCCAGACGCGCTGGCTGGTTGGGCTGGCGCTGCTGGTGGCGTTCGTGGGGATTCTCAACGCGATGCTGATGAGCGTGACCGAGCGCTTCCGCGAGATCGGCACGATGAAGTGTTTGGGTGCGCTGGATGGCTTCATCGTCAAGCTGTTCGTGATCGAGAGCCTCTTCCAGGGCATCGTGGGCACGCTGATCGGCATCGCTCTGGGGCTGGCACTGAGCTTCATCGGACAGAGCATCACCTACGGGCGCTTCGCGTGGATGCAGGTGCCCTGGGGCAGCCTGGCCGCTGCCGTCGGCGTGTGTTTTCTCGTGGGCGTCGCCCTGACCGTGGCCGGCGCGGTCTATCCCGCATGGCAGGCGGCGCGGATGCAGCCCATCGAGGCGATGAGAGTGGAGACATGAAATGACCGAATCTGCTCCGACTTCGGCCCCCGACACCGCCGCGCTCTCTGAGTACACCGTCCGCACCATCGACGTGACGCGCGTGTACAAGATGGGGGCGGAAGAGGTCCATGCCCTGCGCGGCGTGACCGTCTCCGTCCAGCGCGGCGAGTACATCTCCATCATGGGACCCAGCGGTTCGGGCAAGAGCACGCTGTTCAACATGATCGGCGGCCTGGACAAGCCCACCTCCGGCAAGGTCTACATCGACGAGGTGGACATCGCCCAGCTCGACGCCTACGAGCTGGCCTGGATGCGCTGCCGCAAGATCGGCTACATCTTCCAGACCTTCAACCTCATCCCCGTGATGACCGCACTCGAGAACGTCATGCTGCCCATGATCTTCGCGGGGCTCAACACGGCCGATGCCCAGGACAAGGCGGCCGAGATCCTCAGGAAGGTGGAGCTGGGGCACCGCATGATGAACAAGCCGGCGGAGATGTCGGGCGGGCAGCAGCAGCGCGTGGCCATCGCCCGCGCCTTCGCCAACGACCCGGCCATCATCCTGGCCGACGAGCCGACGGGGAACCTGGACCTTCAGACGGGCACGAAGATCATCGAGCTGCTGCGGCAGCTCAACAGGGACAGCGGGGTAACGGTCATCTCGGCCACGCATGACCACAAGATGCTGGCGGTGTCGGACCGGATCATCTGGATTCGCGACGGCAAGGTCGACCGCATCCAGAACCGCGCCGACCTGAAGATCGAGGCCGGCACGATCCAGGGTGCCCAGGGGCAGGAGATACACTGAGTGCGGCCGCCCTCTTCTCACGCCCGCGCAGCGACGGCGTCTTCCACGGCCGCCGGCGCGGTCAATCCGTCCCCTTGCCGGCGAGTTTCTTCTCCACGGCCTCGACGGCCGCCTTGCGCTGCCGCAGGTACTCCAGCAGGAGCTGGAAGTACTCTGGGTCGCGCGCAAAGTACTCGCCGTCACCGGCCGCGCCCTCGCGGGCGAAGAGCGGCAGCAGTTCGTCCTCCCGGTCCTCCCGGAACAATGAGATCACCCTTCGCATACACCACTCGCTTTCCACGGCGCCGCCACCGCGGGCCCTAACCGATAGTCGCCCGCGCCGGCATTTTGTTTCCCGGTGTCGTGACTTTTCGTGTGGATCGCGTCAGCCGGGAATGAACTCCCGGCCGTGAGGGAGGCGGGGAGCTATGAGTGCGGACGAAGACGGAAGTCGGCCGCGCACTGCGTGCAGCGCGTCCAGACCATTGCGTGCTGTACAATCGACCGCTTCATAGCATCCTCAATCGCGGCGGAAATCCCACCGCGTCCGCAGTATATGCCCCACGGGACCCGAAAGCAAGTGGCGCGAAGGGCGCGAAGGCGCGAAGGGCGCGAAGGGCGACGCGGGGTGTGTGAGTGACAGTTTCTGCTTCGGATGCAGGCAGGATGACCCTCCTATGGATAGGAACACGACGCCGTTGGGCACGGGCGAGGACGCCCCTGCTACGAGGTGCGCGGGCGCGATCCCACAGCGCCGCCGCAGAAAGTGTCACGCGCCGAGGGTCCTGACCCACCGGGCAGCGCAACTTCGGATTCGCCCCGCGAATGCGGGCATTGCGCGATCCGTCATCCGTCGTCTCCATGCTACGGTGTTTGCGGCCCGTCGGCGGAGGTGCCGGCACTCTCCGCCGCCTGCTCCTCCACTGCCAGGTGCAGCGGCGGGGGGGTGCCGCAAGCCAGCTCGATCAGGATGTCGTTGGCGGCCTCGCCGTGGCGGATGACGACGCGCCTCTGCCGGATCATCTCCAGCAGCGCCAGGAATACCCCGATCATCTCGCTGCGGCTGGCGCGGCCGGACATGAGCTGTAGAAACGTGAGGGAGCCCTCGCGTTTGAGGCGGTCCTCGATGTCGGCGGCGTGCAGGTCGATCGGCGTGTCGTCGTAGACGACCTCGTGTTCGCCAGGCCCGCGCAGGCCCAGTTCCTTCATCAGGCGCGTGAACGCTTCGAGCAGATCCCAGACCTGCACCTCCTCCAGATCCAGGGGGGGCGGCTCATCGCTGTCCGTTCCGGGGCGCACGGGCACCCGCGGGAAACGCTGCCGGTGCAGCTCGGCCCGGTGGTCCAGGGCGCCGGCCGCATCCTTGAAACGCTTGTATTCCAGCAGCTTCTGCACCAGCTCGTAGCGCGGGTCGGCCAGCTCCGCGGCGGCCGACGGTTCCGTCGAATCGGGGTCGGGCGGGGGCTTGGGCAGGAGCATCGCCGACTTGATCTCCATCAGCGTGGCGGCCATGACCAAGAAGTCGCCGGCGACGTTGATGTCCAGGCCATGCTGGCTGCGGGCCTCGCGCAGCATATTCACGTAGGCCATGTATGAGTCGGTGATGCGCGCAATGGGGATATCGTAGATGTCAAGCTCGTCGCGCTTGATGAGGTAGAGCAGCAGATCCAGCGGCCCGTTGTAGATGTCCAGCTCGACGCGATACTCCAACGACCATCCTTGTCCGAGTTCGGCTTGATTTTAGTAAGTGGCCACTGATAATCCAGAAGGGCGGGGCTTGGCCCCGCCCCGAGTGTTTATGGATGAAGCGCTGCGAGAGTTCGCCTGCCAGGTGCTCAGGGCCGAAGCCGATGCCGTGCGCGGACTGATGGCCTGTGTCGACGAGTCCTTCGAGCGCGCCGTGCGGATGATCCACCAGTGTCGCTCGACGGTGCTGACCAGCGGCGTCGGCAAAGCCGGCATCATCGCGCGAAAGCTCTCAGCCACTCTGGCCAGCACGGGCACCCCCAGCCATTTTCTGAATCCCGTGGATGCCCTGCACGGCGATGTCGGGGCGGTGCGCGAAGGGGATATCGTCATCCTCATGTCCTACAGCGGCCAGAGCGACGAGCTGTTGCGGCTCCTGAGCGTGGTCAAGAAGCTGGGCCATCCGGTGATCGCCATGACCGGCAACCCGCGCACCGGACTGGGTCGTCACTCGGACGTCGTGCTGTGCATGGGGCGCATCGAGGAGGCCTGTCCGCTGGGTCTGGCGCCCAGTGCCACCACCACCGCCATGCTGGCGCTGGGCGACGCCCTGGCCCTGAGCGTCATGCGCCTGCGCAACTTCACCGCCGCCGACTTCGCCATCTTCCATCCAGCCGGCCAGCTCGGCCGGCGGCTCATCCGCGTGCAGGATGCGATGACCTTCCGGCGGGGCGAGAACCTGCCCGTGGCCTCCGATCGGCTGACGGTCAAGGAAGCTCTGGTTGAAGTCAGTTCGATCAAGCGCCGAAGCGGCGCGGTCGTGCTGGTGGATGACGATGGGAGGCTCAGCGGAATCTTCGCCGACTCCGATCTTCGACGCCTGCTCACCGAGCAGGACCCGACCGTGCTCTCGCGGCCCATCCGCGAGGTCATGACCCGCAACCCCAAACGCATCCACGCCGAGGCGCTGGCCAGCGAGGTGATGGCCATGATGAAGGCCCACCGGATCGACGAGGTCCCCGTGGTCGATTCGGACAACCGCCCCGTGGGCCTGATCGACGTGCAGGATTTGGTGGTGCTGAAAATCTTCGACATGGGGCCGGAGAGCTGATATGCGGTCGCTGCTGATCGTGCTCGCGACGCTGGCGGTGCTGGCGGTTGGCTTCTGGCTGTACGTGCGGAGCCAGGGCGAGCTGCCGGCGCCATACGTCCAGCAGCAGGGTGCGCCGCCGGTGCCGGCCACGCTGCCGGCGACTGCCGCCACGGTTGGGCGGCTGGGTCCCGGCGAAGGGGCGTGGTATGACCGCTACGACCCGCGAACCCGTCAGCGCACCATGCGCATTCGCTGGGAACAGTACGAGCCGCTGGAGGATGGCCGGCTGCGCGTGCAGCGCCCGCAGATCGAGCTGCTCCTGAAGAGCGACGATCCCGACGACGACGTGGCGGCCGGCAGGAACATCATCCGCATCACCGGCGTCAGCGGCCATATCAGCACCCAGGAGACGGTCGATCGCGCGCGGGGCGCGCCCCCGGGGCTTGGCGCCGGCCGGGTGCCCACGGCCGGCGACCTCAGCGACGTCACCATCCAACTGATCGACGAGGGGCGGGTGGTGCTCACCGCCACGATGAACAACGCCTTCTTCGACAGCGAGACGTACGAGATCGCCACCAGGGCGTTTGAAGACAATGGCGTACTCGTGCCGGCCGATCAGGTGCCGGTCACGGTCGTCGGCGACTACGAGTTCGAGGGCCGAGGCCTGCGCCTTCAGTACAATCAGCTCGAACGTCGTCTGGAGTATCTGCGCATCCATCGCGGCCGGCGCCTGAAGGTGCTGCATCCGGGTTCGTTCGGGCTTGGCCGGTTCGGCGCTTCGGCCGGGCCGCTCGCGCATGCGCCGGCGGAGCCGGGCCGCGAGCCGGAGCGGCGGCCCGCTGCCGGTGGGCCGATTCCCGGCATCATTCTGGCGGCCGTGGGCAGGTCGCTGCCGCGCGGAACGCCTGTTGCCACGAGGCCCGCGCCGCCGGTGGTCTATCATGCGGTGCTGGTCAACGACGTGCGGATATACCAGGGTCAGCGGCAGGTCGCCGACGCACACCAGATGGAGCTGGATTTCATCCCCGCTGACGCCAGGGACAACGGCGCCGGCGCAGCCCGCGACGGTGCCGCTCAGGCCGACGCCGGCCGGGCCGCGGATGCCCGAAAGCCCTCAGCGCCTGCGCCGCCGCGCCGTGCACCGGGGCTACGTGCGGCCGCCGCGCCGGATCGCGCCTCGGTCGCCCATCGCGCCGACCGCGATGTCGGCGCAACCGCCGAATCGGAGGCCGAGGTCGAGCAGCCCATCGAAATCCTCTGGGATGGTCCGCTGACGATCGAGCCGCTTGCCACGGCGCGCCCGTCGCGGCTGGAGAACGGCTATGCCATCGTGCGTCTGATCGGCAGCGAGCGGCAGTCGGTGCGCCTGGACACCGAGCAGGAGACGCGCCGGATCGCGCTGACGTGCGGCCGGTTTACCTTCTGGACCCTCGACGGCGGCTCGCTGCTGGAGTCTACGCCACAGTGGCCGGTCGAGTTGCGCGACAACCTGGGGATGAAGATCGTCGCCCCGCGGATCGAGTTCGCGGGGAGCGATGCGGTGATCGACGGCCCGGGCACCGGCAGACTGCCGCTGCCGTCCCAGCCGCCGGGCGCTGATGACTCGGCCGCCGCGGATTTCCTTGATCTGACCTGGTCCCAGCCGTGTATTCTTGCGTTCGCCGATGAGTCCGATCAGGCCCTGGCCATCCGCGAGGCCCGCTTCACCGGTGAGGTCTCCATCGTCCATCCCGATCTGCGCATGTCGGCCACGCGAAGCATGGCGCTTGCGTTCGCCGAGCGGCCGCGCGCCCGGCCTGACGCTGCGGCGTCGGGGACCTCGATGCCGCCGCTGAAGCGACTCGAGGCCGAGGGTGATGTCGTCTGCCGCGTGCTGGGGAAGGGCGATGCCGATGTCCGGCAGATCGAATCACAACGGCTGGAGGTGCTGACTTCGCCGACGGCCGACGGAGACCTGTACGTGAGCCGGATCATCGCCGACGGCAATGTGCTGGCCACCGGCGCCGACGGCATCCTCCGGACCGGCAGGCTCACCATGCTGCCACAGAGGCCGACGACGCGGCCGGCTGCCCCCACCGCGGCCCTGGGCGAGCTGATCGGCCTGGAGGGCGAGTTCGGCGTGGACCTGCGCAGCGCCGACGGCCGATTTGTTCAGGGAACGCGGCTCCAGATGGATACAGAAGGGCCCTGGAGGTGGTTGTCGCTGCGAGGCTGGCCGGCGCGCATCGGGCAGCATGACGACTCGATCGAGGGATCGCTCGTGTTACTGACGCAGAAGCTGCGCCGGCTTGATGGCGGCGGCGAGCGGATCGAATCCCAGCAGTGGCTGGTCCCGGGTCCGGGGCGAATCCAGGGCGCGCAGCGCGCCGGCGGCGATGCACCGCGGCCGGCAGTCATCACCTGGACCGAGTCCATGGACGGCCAGGACGATGTCATCATGGTACGCGGCAACGTACTGGCCGAAAGCAGCCAGCCGGATGGGACCCGCACCACCATCTGCGCGGCGCAGGCGCGAATCGTGACCGAGGCGCCGGCCACGCAGCCTGCCACGGCGCCCGCCGCCGAGGGCGCGGCGGCTGGACTCTCACCCGGTCTTCTCGCGGGCCGCTCCGTACGCAGTATCGAACTTGACGGCGGGGCGTCGGCCACCTCGCGGCTGGACGGCGACGATGGCCGTCTGCTTCTGCTGCGGCATCTGGTGGCCGATCGCATCGAATGTCACAGCGAGGCGGCCGCCACCGATGCCGCGAACGCCGGCGCAGCCCGCGTCTGGCGGCTGCTGATTCCCGTTCCCGGCAGCATGCTGTCGGTCGACAATCGTCCCTCCGCCACGCAGCCGGCCACCAGGCCTGCGGAGGAAATGACCGGTCGCGGTTCGCTGGCGGTGTCCTGGGGCGAGCGGTTGCTGTACACGCAGAGCGACGGTGCACTATCCATGACCGGCGGCGTCACCATCGTGCGCCAGGGCGCCGACGAGCGGCCCGAGCAGCGTCTGCGGATTACCGCCGACAGACTCCTGGCGGAGGTGCGCCACGCCGCCGGCGAGCCGACATCGCTCGTTTCGACGCCGACGGACCTTGTGGCGGCCGCCAGTCTCCAGAAGCTCACGCTCGAAGGCCGCGTCCACGTCGTCGCCAAGGGCATGGACCTCGAAGCCGTCACGGCCGTGTACGACCCCGTCGCCCACACGCTGACCCTGCGCGGCACCGACGGTCAGCGCGTGCGATCGCTCGATGAGAACGGATTCGAGACCGTCTCGTACACGGAGCTGGTCATCGACACGCGCACACTGGCGGTCAAGTCGTCGCGGGATGTGCGCGTGCGTTCGCGCAAGTAGATGGCGCCGCGAGGGCATGGGCGCCACGTGAGCCGAGGATGGCTCATGGTACCCTTGTGGCACGTGTAGCAGGGGCATCTTGCGCATCTTGCGCGTTGCGCCCGTGCCCAACGGGCCTGGTAGTGGCATAGCGACGAAGTGACGAAGCGACGAAGGGATCCACCCTCGTCATTCGGATTTCGCCACTCGTCATTGATTCTGGTTTCTGGTTTCGCCATTCCTCCCCCCCAAACCCTTCCCTCACAAGATCGGCCTTACCCTCCCATCACCGTAGCCGCTGCTTTTTCCCCACACGCCCGGCAGCGGCTTGCGACAATCGGGGCACAGGCCGTCGGGGCCCACGCGGTTCTCCTGCACCAGGAACCCCACGCGCCGGATCACCAGCGCGCCGCAATGGTGGCACCGTGTGTTCTCCAGGTCGCCCACGCGCCCGGGCAGGTTACCCGGATACAGGTATTTCAGCCCCGCCTGCCTGCCATATTCCACCACCTTCAGCAAATCCTCGGCCGTCGTGTGTCGATACCCCTGCGTCATCTTGTAGTCCGGGTGAAACGCCGTCATGTGCCACGGCATCAGTGGATCGACGCCGGCCAGGAAGTCGGCCATGCGCTTCAGGTCATCCGGATCATCGCTGAAGCCCGGCACAACCAGTGTCACGATCTCGACCCAGAAGCCCCGTTCCTTGAGCATGCGGATCGTCTCGGTCACATGCTCCAGCACACCGCCCAGCGCCCGGTAGTTGCGCGGATTGAAAGTCTTGAGATCCACCTTGTAGGCATCCAGGTGCGGCCGCAGATAGTCCAGCACCTGCGGCGTCGCATTGCCGTTGGAGACGTAGACGCAGCGCAGCCCGCGCGGGCGCGCCTCCCTGAACACCGCCACCGCCCACTCGCTGGTGATCAGCGGCTCGTTGTAGCTGGAGGCCACCACCGGCGCGCCATGACGGATGGCCAGGTCCACCAGGTCCTTCGGGCTGCACAGCTTGACCTGGCCGACGGCGTTGGCGTCGCGCAGCATCTGGCTGGTCACCCAGTTCTGGCAGTAGCCGCAGTGATAGTCACACCCGAGCATGCCGAAGGTCAGGGCATCGCTCCCCGGCAGCACATGGAAGAACGGCTTCTTCTCGATCGGATCGCAGGCGACGCCCGCCACGTAGCCGAACGGCACCTTCAGCACCCCTTCGTCGTTATAGCGAACCCGGCACACGCCGTCGCGGCCCGGCTTGATCAGGCATCGGTGCCCGCAGGCAAAACAGCGGATGTCCCCGTTCTCGCGCTGGATCAGTTCCTCAGCGGCCGGCGCCGTGTACTGGTGCAGCAACTGTCGCAGGCTCTTGAGCTTTTCCTTGCTGTCCAGTGTCTGAAGGGTCATGGCATCATCACGAATCATAGGTGCCGCGAGGGCGATGCTCCAGCCGAGCCGCTGCAGGTGCGGCACCGCCGCACACCGCGGCTTGTCGGCAGGCTCGCCTCACGGCGCGCGCTCCGGCGCCGGCCCCAGTTTCACCGACGGCTTCATCTCCAGCGGCCAGTTCTCACTGAGCAGGCGCAGCGGCTTCAACGTGAAGTCCTCGGCGATCTCATACAGCATCACCTCGTAGTAGCGCCGGCCGCCGTGCTCGCGCGGCGGGCGCGAGCCATCCAGCGCCGCGGCCGCGATCTGCCGCGGCCCGCGCCAGTTGGGATACATCCCCATGCCGGAGGGTGGCAGCGTCACGGGTTGACCGTCGATCTTCAGCACGTGGAGCCTGCCGCTGGCGGTCTCGATCACCGCCAGCTCCGATCGTTCGGAGTCCCGGCCCTGCTCGCGCGACAGCTTCTCGATCAGCACCAGCCGGCCGTCTGGGCTTGGCATGAACAGATCGCCGACGCCCTGGGCCAGCGTCGTCAGTTCCTGTTGCTTGCGCTGGTAGCGATAGAGCCGCCGAGGGGGTATTTCCTCAGCCTGCGCCATCGGCAGGGTGATGGGCATGGTAGTGAGCAGCACATCCTCACCCAGCGCTGCCAGCCAACTCGTCATGCTCGGCAGCACGTACGCCAGATGCTGCCGCTCCAGCGTCCTGGCATCAGCGTCCAGCTCGACCTCAACAAGCGCTCCGCTGTCCGAGCTGACGCCGTGGCGGACCTTGCCCGGCTCGACGAAAGCGAGCCGCGCCGGGCCGGTGAAACAGACTCCCTTCTGGCACGCCACCGACAGCAGATACAGTCGTCCCGTGCGCACGGAATAGACGTAGAGCCGAAGCTGGTCGTCCCGGTCCTTTCGTTCCTTGTAGGCGACGACCGCCAGCCATTGCTGGTCGGGCGAGAGCGTCATATACCACACCATCTGGTCGTCGACGTGGAACAGCGGCGTGCTCACGCCCTGGTTCCAGACGCTGACGGCCGTAACCTCTTTGGCATCCTCTTCGACGGGCGGAAGCTGCTCGGCGGCCACGTTGCACCATTCGTAGCGCACAGCCACCGCGGGAGCGGCCGTCTTCTCCACCCTCGCCGCGAAATACATCACGCGCGAGTCGGCCGCCCAGGCGCAGCCGCCGGTGCTTCGGCCCAGGGTGGCGATGATGGCGCCGTTGGCGTCGATCAGAGCCGCCGGGCTTTCGCTGGCGGCACCGGGCACGTACACGGCCCGTGATCCGTCGGGCGCCCAGAAGGTCTGGGCGGGCAATTCACACCCGCTGGCGGCCGCCAGCACCAGGCAGCACAGCGTGGGCACGGCAAGTCTCAGGGACATCGTCAACCTCCGGCAGGATGATGCCCGCCATGATACCGCGCCGCCGGCGAGATGTGTCGTCGTTGCCGGCTTTGCCGTTCTGCCAGGGGCGCGTCACCGTTTCTGCGGCCGGCGGTCCGGGATCACGCTGGCGCACGACGTAGCACGGCCGTTCTCGCCCAATGCCATCAACTTAGCGTGCCGGGTCATATGATACCTTGGTGGCGTGGACGACTCAGTTGGTCCCTCGGT
>Ga0308417_1000404_pt1 | contig 32036 bp, 33 predicted proteins | sample HotsprSampleOS65_FD_203528 | JGI IMG/M metagenome (GOLD analysis project Ga0308417, IMG submission 203528) | Hot spring phototrophic mat microbial communities from Octopus Spring, Yellowstone National Park, Wyoming, United States - 20090730_OS65 ...
TCTCCTCGCGCACGATGATCCTCTCCGGCCCCCTCATCGGCCTGTTCGTGCTCTATCATCTCCTGCATCTGACCTGGGGAACCGTTCACCCGGACTTCAACCATGAACTCGACGTCTACGCCAACGTCGTCCGCGGCTTCGCCCAGTGGCCGGCCTCGCTCGCCTACATTGTGGCGATGGTCTTTCTGGGCTTTCACCTGTCCCACGGCATTTGGAGCATGTTCCAGAGCGTGGGCTGGAACCACCCCCGCTACATGCCGCCGATTCGGAAGGCCGCGGTCGTTGTAGCCGTGCTGATCGTGGCCGGCAACATTTCGATTCCGGTCGCCGTGCTGGCGGGGATCGTTCGCTAGAGAGGAGTCCTGCGATGCGACATGATGCGCGCATTCCGAGCGGCCCCATCGAACAGAAGTGGGACCGCTGCCGCTTTGAAATGAAGCTGGTGGCTCCGGCCAACCGCCGCAAGTACAGCGTGATCGTGGTCGGCTCGGGCCTGGCCGGGGCCTCGGCCGCCGCCTCGCTCGGCGAGCTCGGCTACAACGTCGCCTGCTTCTGCTATCAGGACAGCGCCCGGCGAGCCCACTCGATCGCCGCCCAGGGCGGCATCAACGCCGCCAAGAACTACCAGAATGACGGCGACAGCGTCTGGCGGCTGTTCTACGACACGGTCAAAGGCGGCGACTTTCGCTCGCGCGAGGCCAACGTCTACCGGCTGGCGCAGCTCAGCCTGAACATCATCGATCAGTGCGTGGCGCAGGGCGTGCCCTTCGCCCGCGAGTACGGCGGCACGCTGGCCAACCGCAGCTTCGGCGGCGCGCAGGTTTCGCGCACCTTCTACGCCCGCGGCCAGACCGGTCAGCAGTTGCTGCTCGGCGCCTACCAGGCTCTGATGCGCCAGGTCGGCCTCGGCCAGGTCCGCATGTTCCCGCGCACGGAGATGCTCGATCTGATCGTCGTCGACGGCCGCGCGCGCGGCATCGTCACCCGGGACATGGAGACCGGCAAGATCGAGTCGCACCTGGCCGACGCCGTCGTCCTCGCCACGGGCGGCTACGGCAACGTCTTCTATCTGTCGACCAACGCCAAAGGATGCAACGCGACGGCGATCTGGCGAGCTTACAAGCGAGGCGCCGATTTCGGCAATCCCTGCTTCACGCAGATCCATCCGACCTGCATCCCCGTCTCCGGCGAATATCAGTCCAAGCTCACGCTGATGAGCGAGTCGCTGCGCAACGACGGGCGCATCTGGGTGCCGCTCCAGAAGGGCGACAAGCGACCGCCCAACGAAATCCCGGAGCAGGAGCGGGACTATTTTCTGGAGCGCCGCTACCCGAGCTACGGCAATCTGGCGCCGCGCGACATCTCCTCGCGGGCGGCCAAGATGGTGTGCGACGAGGGCCGCGGCGTCGGCGAGACCGGCTACGGCGTCTACCTGGACTTCTCCGACGCCATCCGCCGGCTCGGCCGGCGCGTCATCGAGGAACGCTACGGCAACCTGTTTGAGATGTACGAGCGGATCACCGGCGAGGATCCCTATACGCAGCCCATGCGCATCTACCCGGCCACCCACTACACCATGGGCGGCCTCTGGGTGGACTACCGGCTGATGAGTACCATCCCCGGCCTGTTCGTCGCCGGCGAGGCCAACTTCTCCGATCACGGCGCCAACCGGCTCGGCGCCAGCGCGCTCATGCAGGGCCTGGCCGACGGCTACTTCATCATCCCCTACACCGTGGGCGACTACCTCGCCTCCAACCGGCTCGACCGCGTCAGCCCGGATCACCCCGCCTGCCGCGAGGCCGAAACCTCGGTTCGCCAGACGATCGAGCGCCTGCTGGCGATCAAGGGGCGCCGCACCGTCGACACCTTCCACCGCGAGCTCGGCAGGATCATGTGGGAGTACTGCGGCATGGCGCGCAACGCGCGCGGCCTGGAATATGCTCTGTCGAAGATCCCCGAGCTGCGCCAGGAGTTCTGGGAGGACGTCCGCGTGCCGGGGGCCAACGAAGAGGTCAACCAATCGCTTGAGAAGGCCGGCCGCCTGGCCGACTTCTTCGAGCTGGCCGAGTTGATGTGCCTGGATGCGCTCGAGCGCGACGAAAGCTGCGGCGCTCATTTCCGCGAGGAGCATCAGACCGAAGACGGCGAGGCGATCCGTGATGATGAGCGGTTCTGCCACGTGGCGGTCTGGCAATACCAGGGACCGGACCGCAAACCGATCCGGCACATCGAGCCGCTCGAGTTTGAGTACGTGCTTCCGACGGTACGGAGTTACAAGTGATGCGGATCATTCTTCACATCTGGCGGCAGAAGCACCGGGACGCACCGGGCAAGATGGTGCGTTACGAGGTGGAAGACGTCAATCCTCACATGTCGTTCCTGGAGATGCTCGACGTGCTCAACGAGCGCCTCATCGAGCGCGGCGACGAGCCGGTGGTCTTCGACCACGACTGCCGCGAGGGCATTTGCGGCTCCTGCGGCTTCGTCATCAACGGCGTCCCGCACGGCCCCTTGCGGGGAACCACCGTCTGCCAGCTCCACATGCGGCACTTCAAGGACGGCGACGAACTGTACTTGGAGCCGTGGCGCGCCCGCGCCTTCCCCGTCGTCCGGGATCTGATGGTGGACCGTTCGGCCTTCGATCGCATCATCGCCGCCGGCGGCTTCATCTCCGTGCCCACCGGTTCGGCGCCCGACGGCAACGCCATCCCCATCCCCAAAGAGGTCGCCGAGCTGGCCATGGACGCGGCGGCCTGCATCGGCTGCGGCGCCTGCGTGGCGGCCTGCCCGAACGCCTCGGCGATGCTGTTTACCGGGGCCAAGATCAGCCATCTGGGGCTGCTGCCGCAGGGGCAACCGGAGCGGGAGCAGCGCGCCTTGGCGATGGTGGCCCAGATGCAAGCCGAGGGCTTCGGCGCCTGCACCAACGTCGCCGAATGTGAGGCCGTCTGCCCGAAGAGCATCAAGCTCGAAAACATCGCCCGCTTGTTCCGCGACTTTATCGCAGCGAGCTGGACGCGGCGGCCGGCGGTGGAGCGCCTGGGAGGAGTCGGCTGAGGTTTGAATGGCGGGGACGACGGGACTCGAACCCGCGACCTCCGACGTGACAGGCCGGCGTTCTGACCAACTGAACTACGTCCCCGCTTGCGGGCTGCCCCTATCCTAGCACGCTGCGGCGCTTGGCGACAAGCTCGTCCGGAACCCTTCGCCGAAGACCGCCTCCGGCCTTCGCCTCCGAACGATTCCGCACTTGTTTATCCTTTGATAGACTTTGGGCATGGCCATCCAAATCACACCTCTCGATCCGAAACAAGCTACGCTTCAGATCAAAGCCGACCTGGCAAAGATTCTGGGCGAGAGCGGCTCGGCGAGTCTCCAGGTTGCCGCGGTGTCGGCCCACCCCGGCAAGAACAGCCGCCGAATCGCCTTCAACATCCGTTTCCGGCGCAAAGGTGCCGCGGAGGCGGAGAAGGAGCCGGTGGTGTTGCGCCTGAGCTCGCGCGACGCCCGGCAACTGGCCAAGGTCATGGCGCAAGCGGCCGACGAGGCTGATCGCCTCGCCTAGAGGGTCGTCATGCCGTGCGCAGGCTGCCTGTTGAGCCGGCGGCGTTTTCTGGCCGCCTCCACCGGCCTGCTGGCGCCGCTTTCAAGGCCCGCCTTCGCCGCACGGTCCGGCCCCTGGGATGAGCCGGCCGTCGTCCGCAAGGTCTACCTGGGCGCTCCCCGGGCGGGCTGGCCGCGCCCGGATGTCGATCTGGCGCAGGATGTCGCCGCGATCAAAGCCCAACTGGCCAAACTCGAGCGCACCTACCCCAACCAGGTGCGCTTCACCGGCGGCGAGCCGATCCGGACCGATGCGGAACTGGCCTCCTGGATGGAACGCCTGGATGAGGCCGACGCCGTGCTCGCCTTCAATATGGTCACGATCATCTACCCCCGGCTGCGCCAGATCGTCGACACCGGCAAGCCCACGCTGATGTTCGCCGTGCCTTACGCCGGCCACGACTGGACCCACGCAGCGGCCATGGCGCAGAAGGGGATGCGCATCGAGCTGGTGGCCTCGAGCGACTTCGGGGATCTCAAGCCCTACTTCCCGCTGTTTCGGACCATCCATCACCTCCGCTACAGCCGGGTCCTTCTGATCGCACCCGAGCGCGCCCGGCCGGCCACCGACGGCTATATGCGCCAGTACGGCACCTCGTTCGGCTTCCCGAGCTACCTCGATCTCAAGGCGGCCTACGAGGCCGCGCCCGCCGACAAGGCGCGCGAGCTGGCTGGGGAGTTCATCCGGGCGGCGGAACGCGTCGTCGAACCGAAGCCGGAGGAGATCGTCGACTCCTTCCGCCTGCATCTGGCCATCGAGGCGCTGCTGGAGGCCGAGAAGGCCAACGCGGTCGCCATCGACTGCCTCGGCGGCTTCGGCCGGGGAGACTTGCCGGCTTATCCCTGCGTCTCCTTCTCCCGGCTCAACGATGAGGGCCGCTACGGCGTCTGCGAGTGCGACTTGGAGTCCACGATGACGCAGTTGCTCGTGACCCCGTTTTCCCGTATGCCGGGCTTCGTCTCCGACCCGGTCTTCGACACCAGCCGCAATGAGGTCATTCACGCGCACTGTGTCTCGGCCAGGCGGCTCACCGGACTGGACCGCGCTCCGGCGCCCTACCGCGTCCGCTCCCACCTGGAGGATCACAAGGGCGTCTCCATGCAGGTGCTGGCGCCGACCGGCGGGCCGGTGACGGTAGCGCGCTTCGCAGACCCGAAGAAGATGATGGTCTCGCGCGGCGAGGCTATCGGCAACGCCGACGACGAGCGCGGCTGCCGGACCAAGATTCGCACGCGCGTCCCGGATGCCGGCCGGCTGCTGGCCAACTGGTCGGCCGCCCTGAACACCGGCCCGGAGATGCCCGGGACGCGCGACCTGCTTCACCGCGTGGTCTTCTACGGCGACCACATTCGCGACATCGAGCGGTTGGGCCGGCTGCTTGCGTTTCAGGTCGTTCACGAAGCCTGAGCCGACGCAGGCCGTCTGCACCACGCCGCCGGGGTGAGACTGCGCTATGCTCGTCGAATAAACAGAAACCAATGCGCTTCGAGGGTGATTCGAATGGGTCCGCCCGGGAGGCGGAGTTCGCGGCGGGTACGGCCCGCTTGATCGGCTTGGACGGGCCTGTGGAGGGGACCGTCGTCGCGCTGGATGCGCCGGAGTTCACCATCGGGCGTCACCCTTCGAACTCGCTCGCCATCCGCGACCCATCGGTCTCTCGGCGACACTGCGTGCTCACCCGCCTGGCCGACGGCAGTGTCCGAATCTCGGATCTAGAGAGCCGCAACGGGACGTTCGTCAACGGGCTTCCCGTCGGCGAGCGCATCCTCGGACACGGCGACGAGATCCGCCTGGGAAGCTGCCGCCTTCTATTTCTCGTTCGCCAGCATGAGGAGCAGGCGCCGAGCGCCTCGCTGAAAAAGAGCGAGGATCTGAAGACGCGCACGATCCTTCAGATCCCGCGCCAGCAGTCGCTGTACTTGGAGCCGCAGCGCGCACTGGCTGCCGCCCCCTCGGCCTCGCGGCTGGCGCGCAATCTCGAGGCGATGCTGCGCGTGAGCCTGACGCTCCGGGCGACCACCGGCGTCGAGGCGCTCGCGAGCGAACTCATTGAGATCATCTTGGACGCCACGCCGGCCTCCGAAGCGGCGATCGTGCTGCTGGAGGCCGCCACGGGCGAGGCGGTGCGTTCCATCGGGCGGCGGAGAGACGGTGGGTCGGCCGGCGCCGTCGAGGTCCACCAGGAACTGGTCCGGCAGTCGTTCGCACGCGATTTGGCCATCTTGAGCAGCAGCGTTCCCGCCTCCGGCCCGACGGGGACGCGCCGCTCCATGCTGGTGGCGCCGCTCGGCGGCGCCGAGCGGCCCCTGGGGGTGATCTTTCTGGCTTCGGCAGACCCGCGCATCGAGTTCGACGAGGATCACTTGCAACTGGTGACCGCCATCGGCGCCGTCTCCGGCCGCGCCCTCGAGACCGCGCTTCAGATGGAGCTGCTGCGCGCCGAGAACCGGCGTCTGCGGCAGGAGATCGACCTCGAACACGACATGGTCGGCGAAAGTCCCCCCATGCGAGAGGTCTACAACTTTATCGCCAAGGTGGCGCCGACCGACGCCACCGTACTCATTTACGGCGAAAGCGGCACCGGCAAAGAACTGGTCGCCCGCGCCATTCACCGGAACAGTCCCCGGGCCGCCAAACCGTTCGTAGCCATCAATTGCGCGGCGCTGACGGAGACGCTGCTCGAGAGCGAACTGTTCGGCTATGAGAAAGGGGCGTTCACCGGCGCCGTCATGCAGAAGAAAGGCAAGCTTGAGGTCGCCGACGGGGGCACCGTCTTCCTCGATGAGGTCGGCGAGATCCCCCTGGCGCTTCAGCCGAAACTGCTCCGTGCGATCCAGGAGAGGCAGTTCGAGCGCGTTGGCGGCACCCGGCCGGTCCGGGTCGATGTGCGCTGGGTCGCGGCCACCAACCGCGACCTCCGCGCCGCCATCCGCAAGGGCGCCTTTCGCGAAGACCTCTTCTATCGGCTGCACGTGGTTACCATCGAGCTGCCGCCTCTGCGGGAGCGGCCCTCGGACATCCCGCTGCTGGCCGCCTACTTCGCCGATAAGTTCGCCCGGCGGGTGGGCCGGCGCAGCCCGGGCCTTTCGCCCCAGGCGCGCACGGTGCTCCTGAACTACGATTGGCCGGGCAACGTGCGTGAGCTCGAAAACGCCATCGAACGGGCGATCGTCCTCGGTTCCTCCGACGTCATTCTGCCCGAGGACCTGCCTGAAACCGTTCTCGATCCGACGCCGCCGGAGGCCGAAGCGACCGGTTCGCTCCACCGCACCCTCCGGGAGGAGAAACGGCGCCTGATTCTGCGGGCGATCGAGCAGGCGGGCGGCAATCAGACCGAAGCCGCCAAAGCGCTCGGGATCAACCCGACCTATCTGTCCAGGCTCATTCGCAACCTCGGTCTTCGCGATGAGCTGCGGCGCCCGGCGCGGGGTTGAACGCCGGCGGGTCCGAGCCCGCAGGCGCCACCCCGTACAATGAGAGTCTCATGAAAGCGCGCGTCTACGTCTCATTCAAGGAAACGGTGCTCGATCCGCAGGGGCAGACGATCTGCTCGGCTCTTCGAGGAATGGGCTACCGCGAGATCACCGATGTGCGCCAGGGCAAATACTTTGAAATCGCTATCGCCCCTGAGACGGACCGGCTCCAGGCGGCACAACGAATAGAGGAGGTGGCGCGGGAGGTGCTGGCGAACCCCGTCATCGAAGACTTCCGCGTCGAGTTCCTCGACTGAAGACGAATCATGTGTGGAATTGTCGGCTATCTGGGCAAACGAAAAGCCGTACCGCTCCTGCTCGACGGACTGAAGCGCCTGGAGTATCGCGGCTATGACTCGGCAGGCCTGGCCGTGGTCGACGGCGAGGGGCGCCTGCACGTCCGCCGGGCCAAAGGCAAGTTGCACAATCTCGAGGAGGTCCTCCGCCTCGAGCCCGCCGACGGGCTGTTCGGCATCGGCCATACGCGCTGGGCGACTCACGGCCGGCCCACGGAAGAAAACGCCCATCCGCACCGCGGCGCGCGCGGCGACGTGGTGGTCGTCCACAACGGCATCATCGAGAACTACCTCGAGCTCCGGCGCGAGCTTGCCTCCGAAGGGCACCAGTTCCAGTCGGAGACCGACACCGAGGTCATCGCCCACCTGATCGAGCGAAACTACGACGGCAGTCTCGAAGAAGCAGTCCGCCGAACCGTCCGCCGGCTCCGCGGGGTCTTCGCCCTGGGCGTCATCTCGCGGCACGAGCCGCAGAAGATCGTCGCCGTGCGCTCGGGGCCCCCGGCCGTGGTGGGCCTGGGCGACGGCGAGTATTTCCTGGCTTCGGACGTTCCGGCCATCCTGGCGCACACGCGCGACATGATCTTCCTGGCCGACGGCGACATCGCCGTGCTCACCCCCGAGGGCGTTACGCTGACCGACTTTGATGGCCTTCCCGTCAAACGGGAGGTCTCGCACATTCTCTGGGATCCCATCATGGCCGAAAAGGGCGGCTACAAGCATTTCATGCTCAAGGAGATCTTCGAGCAGCCGCGAGCCGTGCGTGACACGCTCCTCGGGCGCGTCAGCCAGGAGAACGCTCGGATCTATCTGGGCGAGATGGATCTCAGCCGTGACGAGCTGGCCGCCTTCGAGCACATCAAGATCGTCGCTTGCGGCACGAGCTGGCACGCCGCACTGGCGGGCAAGTTCATGATCGAGCAGTTGGCGCGCGTGCCGGTCGAAGTCGACTACTCCAGCGAATTTCGCTACCGCAATCCGATTCTCGGGCCCAGAGACTTGACGGTGCTCATTTCGCAGTCCGGCGAGACGGCCGACACGCTGGCGGCGCTTCGGGAGGTTAAGCGGCGAGGCGGGCGCACCGTCGCCATCTGCAATGTGGTCGGTTCGATGCTGGCGAGGGAGGCCGACGGCACCTTGATGACGCATGCCGGCCCGGAGATCGGCGTCGCCTCGACGAAGGCCTTCACGGCGCAGCTCACGGCGCTGTTTCTGCTGGCGATGCGGCTCGGCCAGGTGCGCGGCCTGCTCGACGAGGCGCACTCGCGGCGCCTCGTCGACGAGCTGCTGCAAATCCCGGCCAAGCTCGAGGCGGTACTCTCGCGCGACGCCGACTATGAAGAGTTGGCGCCCCGGCTGGCGCGCGCGCGGGACTTTCTCTTCCTTGGGCGCGGCATCCACTACCCGATCGCGCTCGAAGGGGCATTGAAGCTCAAAGAGATCTCCTACATCCACGCCGAGGGTTACCCGGCCGGCGAGATGAAACACGGGCCGAACGCCTTGATCGATGAGGACCTGCCCGTGGTGGTGCTGGCCACGCATGACTCCAGCGACGAAAGCCGCCTGCGCTACGAGAAGACGCTGTCCAACATTCAGGAGGTGAAGGCGCGGGGCGGCCTCGTCGTCGCTGTCGCCGTCGAGGGCGATGCGGAGATAGAGGCTCTAGCACCGCACGTCATCTACGTTCCGCCGGCGCACGAGCTGTTGCTGCCCATTCTCGAAATCATCCCCTTGCAACTGCTGGCCTACCACATCGCCGTGCGACTGGGCTGCGACGTCGATCAGCCGCGCAACCTGGCCAAGAGCGTGACGGTGGAGTGACAGACGGCCGCCTCGACCGCCGGAGGCGAGCTTGTCGATCCGCTCGCCCGGCCGAGTGCGCTATCATGATCGGCGACATCGGCCCGAGAGCACGGAGCAGAGGATGACCTTTTCCCGGCGAGGGTTTCTCCGAAGTGCGGCCGCCGCCTGGGCTGCGCCCGCTTTGGCCGCTGACAAGAAGACTGGCATGCCGATGCGCGTCCTCGGCAAGACGAAAGCCCGCGTTTCGATTCTGGGCTTCGGCGCCGGGAGCCGATTCCTCATGTACAAAGAGGAAGACAAGGCGCTCGAAGCGCTGAACCGCGCCATCGATGCCGGCATCAACTCTATCGACACGGCGCACACCTACGGCGCGGGCGAAAGCTAGCGGCGCATCGGAGTGCTGATGAAGACGCGGCGCAAGGAGGTCTTCCTCGCCACCAAGCTCCGGCCGCGGACCTACGACGAAGCGATGCGGGCCATGGAAGGCTGCCTGGCGCGCCTCCAGACCGACCACGTCGACCTGGTTCACATTCACGGGCTCGAAGGGGTCGAAGACCTGGCCGCGATCGAGGCGCCCGACGGGGTTCTCAAGGCCCTCTACCGCATCCGCGAGGAGAAGATGGCCCGCTTCATCGGCGTCACCTGCCACTGCGACCCGCAGATCCTCAAGACCCTGCTCGAGCGCCACGACCTCGACTCGACGCAAATGGCCCTCAATGCCGCGCGGGTGGGCAGCGGGGGACCTTCGGGCCGGCGCGGCGCCCCGGTGAGCTTTGAAACCGTCGCCCTGCCCGTGGCGCGCCGCAAGGGCATGGGCATTACGGCGATGAAAGTCTTCGCCCAGGACCGAATCCCCGAGGCCTCCCCGGCTGAGCTGGTGCGCTATGTGATGTCACTGCCGGTCGCCTGCGCCGTCATCGGCATGCCGAAGCTCGAGTTCCTCGAGGAGAATCTGCGCCTGGCCAAGTCCTTCCGGCCGATGCCCGCCGCCGAGATGAAGCAGCTCGCCGAGCGATTGAGCCAGGCTCACAAGGCGGAACTCGACCGCTATTTCGCACGGCACCGGGACGCCTGAGGCTCCCTCGCCCGCTCAGGCTTCGGGCGAGCCGCGCCGCTCCCAACCCGGCTGGAACAGCGAAAGATGATAGGTGGGGTGGTAGGGATGCCGCGCGATCTCATCCAGGTTCAGATCGATGCCCAGACCCGGACCCTGCGGCACTTCGATATAGCCCTCCACCGCCTCCACCGGGTTGGTCACGATCTCGCGTTCCCACGGCTCGTTGAACTCGTCGAAAAATTCGTGGAGGAAGAAGTTGGGCAGCGAGGCGTTCAGGTGCACACAGGCGGCCGAGCAGACCGGCCCTTGGGCCGAGTGCGGAGCCACGACGCCGTAGTAGGCGTCGATCATGTCGGCGAGCTTCCGCGTGGCCCACAGCCCGCCCAGGTTCAACATCTCCGGCTGGAGGATGCTCACCACCCCGTACTCGAGTAGCTCGGCGAACTGCTGCTTGTTCGAAAAGCTCTCGCCGGTGGCGATGGGCACCGGGCTTCGCCGCGCCACCTCCGCCATCGCCCGAATGTTGAGGTGATGCACCGGCTCTTCAAACCAGGCCGGGCGCATCGGATGCATCGCTTCGGCAAGCTGAAGCGCCGTGGCCACATTGAAGCGGCAATGCCCCTCCACCAGCACATCCACCTTTGGGCCCACCGCCTCGCGCACTGCGCGGATGATGTCGATGCTGAGCTCGAACTCCTCGCGCGCCAGCGTCCGCCAGTTGGCGCCGAACGGGTCGAACTTCAGCGCCGTATAGCCCCGGCGCACCACCTCGCGCGCCTTCTCGGCGAAACTTTCCGGCGTTCGCGGCCCGCGATACCAGCCGTTGGCGTAGACGCGGAGCTTGTCGCGGCAGCGGCCGCCGAGCAGATTATAGACCGGTTGGTTGACGGCCTTGCCGATGATGTCCCAGCAGGCGATCTCGATGGCCGCCACGGCGCTCATGTGAATCTGGGCGCCTTCAGTGTAAACGTCCCGAACCAGCCGCTCGGTCAGCATCTCGATTGCGAACGGGTCCAGCCCCAGCACAAGGTGCTCGAGCTCATGGATGGCCGTCTCGACCGTCCGGGCAAAATAGTTCAGCGTCCCTTCGCCGATGCCGTAGATGCCCTCGTCGGTGGAGACCTTCGTGAAGAGCCAGTTCTTCCACGGATTGCCGACGACATAGGTGTCGATGGCCGTGATCTTCATGAGAGCGCCTCCTCCCCCTCACTCGTACGGCCAGGCGGGCTTGGCGAACAGGCCTCCGTCCACCCAGATCGTCTGCCCGGTGATGAAATCGGCCCGGTCGCTTGCCAGGAACACCACGGCGCGCCCGACGTCTTCCGGCTGCCCCACGCGGCCGAGCGGCGTCAGCGCGCTCCAGGTGCCGGCGTAGTCACCTGCCTCCAAGCGCGTGCGCTCGATCTCGATCGCTCCCGGCGCCACGCAATTGACCCGGATCTTGTACCGGCCCAGCTCGCAGGCGGCCACCTTGGTGAACATCTCGATGCCGCCTTTGCTGGCCGTGTAGTCGACCAGTTTGGGAAAGGCCAGCTTGTTGCAACCCGAGCCGATGTTGATAATGGAGCCGCCCCCTTGCTCCTTCATATGGAGCGCCGCGTGCTGCGTGCACAGAAAGCAGCCCTTCAGGTTCGTGTCGAGCACGCGGTCCCATTCGGCTTCGGTGAGCTCGAGCAACGGCTTCCAGGTCTGCACGCCGGCGTTATTGACCAGGATGTCCAGGCGCGGAATCCGCGCGAGCACCTCGTTGAACATGGCCCGAACGTCCTCGGAAGAGCCCACGTTGGCGCGCACGGCAAACGCCTTGCGCCCCATCGCGATGAGGGCTTCGACGGTGCCTTGCGCCCCTCGCTCGTCCGTGTGATAGTTGACGACGACGTCGCAGCCGGCGCGCCCGAGCTCGAGCGCGATTCCTCTACCGACTCCCTTACTGGCGCCCGTCACCAGCGCCGTCTTTCCGAGCAGATCCTCTGGCATCGGAAAGATTGTAGCGGATTGTTAGAAGAAGCTCCGGATCGGCTCGAACTCGGCGTGGAACTCCTCAAGCAGGGCTGCGACGCAGTGCCCCGCCCCGATTTCAGCCAGTATGGCTCGGGCGGAGCATTCTGGCGGCTGTATCATCTCCAGTACCGTCCAACCCTCGGCCTCCGCGACGCGGTCGGCGACCTCGAGCAAGCGGCTGAGCGGCAGCTCCGGGCCCGCCGCCACCGGGGTATGGCCCTGCCGGCGCACGGCTTTCTGAATCGGCTCCGGCATATTCCAGGCCGCCAGAGCCGCCGCCGACAACTCGGCATGGCTGATGCCGAGCACCTCCCGCTCGCACTCCTCGAGCGTCCCGCCGCCGTCGAGATACCGGCGGCGAATCTGGCGAAACTCTTCGGGCAGGGCAGTGACCACCAGCAGCAGGCCGATGTCGTGCAGCAAGCCGGCGGCAAAGGCTCCCTCGGGATACACCACCGGGATGCGTTGAGCCACCAGATCGGCAATGATCGCCACCGCCGTGGCGTGGAGATTGAACCGGACGGCCGACCAGCCCTCGGGCGCCGTACGGTGCCACATGGCGGCGAGCGACAGCGTCATCGCCATGTTGCGCAGCTTTACCAAGCCGATCAGACTGATGGCGTGACGGACCGAGCTGATCGTGCCGCGCCGCCCATAGAGGGCGGAGTTGACCAGCCGCAGCACGTTTCCGGCCAGCACCGTGTCCTTTTCAATGATCTCGGCCAGTTGGATGAACGAGACGTCTTCGTCGGAGAGCGTGGCAAGCAGCTTGTGGAGCACCGGCGAGCACGGCGCCAGGTCCCCAAGACTTCGCAGCGCCTTATCCCGGTAGTAAGTGGGGCTCGCGGTCAAACTGCTCACATCCAACTATATCGGCCCCTTGGCTGCGCCGCTTCAGGCCCTTGGCATCCGGCAATGGCGATAATGTGAGCCATGGAGGGTTCTGGCCCGCCGGCCATCCAGACCCGCGCGCTTCGGAAAGTCTATGGCGACACGCCCGCCCTGGACGGGGTCGATTTGACCGTCCCGGCGGGCAGCTTTTTCGGCTTTCTCGGCCCCAACGGCGCAGGCAAGACCACGATGATCCGCCTGCTGGCCGGCCTGGCGCCGCCCACCGCCGGCGAGATCCGCATCTTCGGGGCGCCGCTAGAAACCGGCGCCGCCGAGATCAAGCGTCAAACCGGCATCGTCCCGGAAGAGTCGCTTCTGTTTGAGCAGTTGACCGGAAGCGAAATGCTCGAGTTCGCAGGCCGGATGTACGGGCTCGGGCGGGCCGTGGCGCGCGAGCGAGCCCGCGAGTTGCTCGAGCTGTTCGAGCTTTCGAGCGCCGGCCGAAAACTGGTCGCCGATTACTCCAAGGGCATGCGCAAACGGCTGGCTCTGGCGGCGGCGCTCATTCACCGGCCCAGGCTCTTCCTGCTCGACGAGCCGTTCGAGGGCGTCGACGCCATCGGCGCGCGGCTCATGAAGCAGCTTCTCGAGGAGCAGGTGCGCGCCGGCGCCACGATCTTCCTGACCTCTCATGTGCTCGAGGTGGTCGAGCGGCTCTGCGATCGCGTGGCCGTCATCGACCGCGGCCGGCTCGTGCTCGAGGGGCGGATGTCGGAGCTCGCCGCAGGTAGCCGAACGCTCGAGGATGTTTTCGTCCAGGTGGTCGGCGGGGAGCGTCCCGCGCCCCAGCTTCGCTGGCTGCGCCCATGAGCGCCCTCTCGATCCTGTGGGCGCAGGGGCGCGCCTGGAGAAACTGGCTGTTTCGGGGGCGCCCGGGCCGGCGCCTCATGGCCCTTGCTTTGTTCCTGATCTGGTATGCAAGCTGGGGCGCCATCGCCCTGTGGCTGGCCAGGGTTGCTGCCTCGACACCCGACCCGAACGCTCTGAACCGGCTCTTAGCCCGCGCCCTGCTATTCGTCTCCCTTTACTGGCAGCTCATCCGCATGCTTGCCCTCGCCGCAGGCGCCGGCCTGGATTTCAAGCGCCTGCTCGTCTATCCGGTCCGCGCCGGCCGCCTGTTCTTTGTGGAGCTCGCCGTGCGGCTGCTCGCATCCCTGGAGATGCTCCTCGTGGTGGGCGGCGCCTCCGCCGGCCTGATGCGCCACCCCGGCGCGGCGCCGCAGTCGATGGCGGCGCTGGCCCTTTTCGCCGCAATCAACCTCTTTTTGGCGGTCGGCCTCTGCCGGCTCTTCGAACGGTTGCTGGCGCGGCGCTACGTCCGCGAGGCGGCTTTCCTCGGCTTGGTCCTGGCGGCGGCGCTGCCGCAAGTTGCGCTGGCCCGCGCCTCACCCGAGACCCTGGCGCCTTGGCTCGCCCTTGCGACGCGGTCGTGGTGGCCTTGGGCGGCTGGCGCCGAGGCGGCTCTGGGCGGCGGCTCGATGGCCTGGCTCGTCCTGGCGCTTTGGGCCGCCGGCGCCCTCGCCTTCGCTCGCTTTGAGTTTCATCGCGCACTCGGCTTCGATACGGCCGAATCGCTCGCCCGACACAAACGTCTCCGCCAAGAACAGGAGAGCCTTCCGCGGCGCTGGCTGCGCCGCACCATGAGGCCGCTTCGGGACCCTGTCGCCGCGCTCGTCGAGAAGGAGTTGCTCGTGCTCGGCCGTTCGCCCCGCTTCCGCCTGGTCTTCATCATGGGCTTCACCTTCGGGCTGCTGGTCTGGTTGCCGCTGCTGGCCGCCGGCGGCGCCGAGCGGCGCCCCCAGATTGCCGCCGAGTATTTGGCCCTGGTCAGCGCCTATGCGCTTCTGCTGCTCGGCGAGTCAACGTTCTGGAACGCCTTCGCCTTCGACCGCGCCGCCGCGCAGCTATACTTTCTGGCCCCCTCGGCGCTCCCACCGGTGATTCTCGGAAAGAACGTGGCCGCGGTCGTCGCCGTGCTGGCCGAGGTGACGCTGGTGGCGATCGCCTGCGCGCTGTTCGGCATGCCGGTTTCCGGCCGGAAGGTCGCCGAGGCCTACGCCGTCACGCTCGTGCTCTCCCTGTACCTGTTCGCCGCAGGCAACCTCGCCTCCGTCTATTACCCGCGGCCGGCGGACCCGCAAGCCCCGTGGCGCTCGGCCGGTCGCAGCCGGTTTCAGGCGCTGCTGCTCGTCGCGTTTCCCGTGCTGGCCTTGCCCGCGAGCGGCGCCTACCTGCTGCGGTGGGCTTTCGAGCGCGAGGCGGCTTTCTTCGCCGGGCTCGCCGGCGCCGCTCTGCTCGGCGCTGCGCTCTACCGACGTTCTGTGAGGCTCACCGCCTCGTTGCTGACCAAACGGCGCGAGGCCTTCCTCGAAGAGTTGCGAGGCCGCGGCGAACTCGAACTCACCTGAACGGTGCTCACCAAAGGTGGTAGTAACCGTCGCGGCGCACCAGCTCGAAACGAGTGCCGAACAGGCCTTCCAGCCGCTCGACCGTGAGGATCTCGTCTTTCGGCCCGTCGGCGAAGACACGGCCCTCCTTGAGCAGGATCACGCGCCCGATTTCGGGGATGATGTCGTCCAGATGGTGAGTCACCATGACGATTCCGGTCCCCGCGGCGGCAACCCGGCGCAGGATGCGGCGCAGCTCGTAGGTGGCGTGCAGATCCAGGCTCGCCGTCGGCTCGTCCAGCACGAGCGCCATGGGCTCATGCACCAGCGCGCGGGCGATCACCACGCGCCGCGCTTCCCCGGGCGAAACTTCGGTCATGGCCCGCTCGGCCAAGTGCGCCACCTCGAGCAGCTCCATCGCCTCGGCCGCCTTGGCCTCCATTGACGGCTGGACACGGTGGTGAGGCCAGAGGCCGATGCTAGAAAAAAAGCCGGACAGCACGATCTCCCGGGCCGTGTATGGCCCGAGACACGCCGAGACGAGATCGCTTGAGACGATGCCGAGCAGGCTACGCAGCTCGAATATGTTCCAAGTGTCCCGGCCGAGGATCCGCAGCGAGGAGTCAGGGCTCAACCGGGGGTAGCACTCCCGGGTAATCGTCTTGATGAGGGTGGACTTGCCGCTTCCGTTCGGGCCCAAAATGGCGACATTTTCCCCTCGCCCGATTGAGAGGCTCACGCGCTCAAGGGCGATGCGCTGCCCGCGATTGACCGTGACGTTGCGATACTCGATGAGCGGCGGATCGTTCGGCACAGAGCTCCATTATCGGACAGGCCGTGCGCCGGCCGCCGCCGCAACCTGAGCAGGCCTCAAGCCCGGGCTCTCAAAGACCAAAATAGGCCCGGTTGCGCGCAATGGCGTCCTTGTACTGCTCGGGCACCTCTTCGAGCACGAAGATCGACTCGGTGGGACAAACCGGAATGCAGGCGCCGCAGTCGATGCACTCCTCCGGATGGATGTAAAGCTGGGGTACGTCCGCGTAGCCGTCTTCTTCCGGCGTCGGATGAATGCAGTTGACCGGGCAGGCCTCGATGCACTCGTTGTCCTTGGTGCAAGTCTCGATAATTACGTAGGCCATAAACGAATCTCACCTGTTACCAAGGCAATTCTCATACCAGACGAGCCTTTCGCCTAACTTAGCAGAAACAAAGGGCGCCAGTGTCCGGGCGCCACCCAGGCGCCGAGCGGCTGTGTGTAGCCACGCACAAAAGGGCGCGAAAGTTCGTGAAGGGCCGCCGTCAAAAACGATGCAAAAATCGGCCTCGTGTCTCCTCTTGCCTCCGGTCGCCGGGGGCGAACCCGCCCCCCTAAGGTCAGCTCTTTTTCGAGGTCACCGCCGAGAAGCTGGCGACGGCTTGCTCGACCTTCTTGCTGCCGCAATGCGGGCAGACCACCTCCGTCCGCCCCAGCTCGTCCATGTGCATCCACTTTTCGAACTCCTTCTTGCAGTCGACACAGTGGAACACGTAGCGCGGCATCTTCAACCTCCCTACTTCCTACATACAACACCGGGAGCTTGGTTGCGAGCGCCTCGCCGTTACTCCAGGTTGCGCAGTTCGCGGCTGAGGCGCTTGAAGCGAGACTTCAGCTCCTCGCTCGCCTCAACCACCTGGTTGAGGTCGTAGACCACCCGCGGCGTCATGAAGACCACTAGCTCCGTGCGCTCCCGGTCCCTGGACTTGCTTCCGAAGATTGAGCCGAGCACCGGAAGCCGGTGCAGGTAAGGCACGCCGGCGCTCGATTCGGTCGCGCTTTCGTTGATGATGCCCCCGATGGCGATCGTGTCGCCGTCATTGAGCGTCACCTGTGTCTGCACCGTCCGCTTGGTGAACGACGGCGACTGGATGCCGCCGGCCGGCGGCGGCTGCGGCGCACTCACCTCCTGGTTGATGATCAGCGTCACGATGCCGCTCGGGTTGACGCGAGCCAGAATCTGGAGCGTCACGCCCGAGTTGCGGTTCTGGATGCTGTTGGTGAACAGAGAAGTCCCGCCGGTCTGAATCGGCGAGACCGCCTGTGCGGCAAGCGTCGGCACTTCGGTACCGACGTTGATCGAAGCCGGGATGCTGTCGGTGGCGAGCACGCTCGGCGCCGAGATGACTCGGGCGCGCGAGGTGACCTCTTGTGTCTCCAGGAACGCCAGCAGCTCGCGGCTCTTGCCCACCAGCGTGGAGATGGAGAGGTTCAAGCCGTTGGCTGAGCTCCTGCCGGTAAGCTGCTGTGAGGCGCTCGGCGTGCCCGAGGGCGGCGTCGCTCCCAGCCGTTGCAGGAAAGCGCTCACGCCGGAGCGGAAAGCCCCGGTGAGCGAGACCTCGTAGATCTTGGCTTCGATCAACACCTGCCGCGGAGGGATGTCGAGCTCGTCCAGAAGTTTGCGAACCTGCTGATACTCCTGCGGGGTCCCCTGAATCAGGATGGTGTTATCGAGCGGGTTGGGCACGATGCGCGGCGTCCAGGCGCCCCAGCCAACCCCCGTGCCGAGATAGGAGCCGGTCAGGTCCGAAGGCGTCGGGGCGGCTCGTTGCTCCTGGCCGGCGCCCGTCGCGCCGGCGCCCTGCCTTGTCGCAGCGGGCGCCGGCGTCATGCCGATGCCCGGACCGGCCATCGCCCCCGGGTAGAAGCCGCCGTAGCCCATCCCATAGCCGCCGAAGCCGCCCATGCCCATGGGCCCAAGGCCGCCCATCCCATACGCGCCGATCCCGTAAGGGCCCATACCGAACGCCCCCGGCATGCCGTAGCCGCCCATCATCCCGAAGCCGCCCACGCCCACATAGGGGTTGCCGAAACCGGCCGCGGCGCCGGAAAACAGGCCGTACATGGAGCCGAACCCCATCATGGCCCAGGGTCCCATGCCGCTGTAAAGCGACATGATCGCCATCGCCAGCGCCTCGGCCCGCCCGTATTTGACTCGGTAGACATAGTTGTCTACGGCGCCGGCGGTGACCTTCACCGGCTGATCGAAACGTTTGATCCAGATGTCGACTTGCTCGAAAGCTCCCGGGTTGGGCGCCACGGCGATGATCAGATTCAGCCGGTCGACCGGAAGAAACTTGATCGGCGCCTGGTCCTTGCTGAGGGAGATGGCGCCCAGCACCCGCTCGAGTTCGCTGACGATCTCGGTGGGCCGGCCGTGCTCGACCTCGTAGACGCGGATCCGCTGGCTGGCGAGCGTGTCGCTGTCGAACAGCGCCACCAGCTCCATGGTCCGCCGCATGTTGCGCCGGCTGTCGAGAATCAGCAGAAGATTGGCCGGCGTGTAGGCCCAGGTCTGTGCGCCCTCGCCGATGAACGGCTCGATCAACTTCGACAGCTCCTCGACCGTCACGTATTTCAGAAAGATCAGATTGAGCATGATCTGATCATCCTCGGGGATCTCCCTGACGTCCGTCTCAGGCGGGATCGGCAGACGCGCGGCATCGGAAAGAGGCACGATCCGGTACAGATCGCCGACCCTGACCATGGTCGCCCCGTTGATGCGCAGAATCATGTCGAGCAGCGAGCGCGTGTCGATCTCCCGGATCTCTCCGTAGGTGTTCAGCGTCACGCTGCCCTTGACGCGCGGATCGAGGATGTAGTTGATGCCTAGCTGCCGCGCCAAGGCGTCGATCACCTCCGTCAGGGAGGCGTTTTGAAGGCTGAGCGTGCCCGTTGGGACGCGCCGCTCCCCGGCAGGGGCCTCAGGCTGAGGCTGGGGCGCCGCCGGTTTGGCAGGCTTGGCGGGCTTGGCCGGCTCGGGCTTCGGAGGCTCCTGCTGCGCCTCCGGAACGATTCGGGGACCGAAGCCGGGCGGCAAACCCGGCGGCACCTGGGCGCACAAAGCCAAGGAAAGCACCAAGCCAAGAATCGTCCGGCCAGTCGATGACCTCATCTTTCGCGTTTCTCCGGTTTCTCTTCCGATGCCGGCGGCGCGCCGTGTTGCCTGCTGCGCTCCCACGCCTCGCGTTCCTCGCCTTCGAGTTCGGTCTTGTTTCGATACCAGCGCTGTTTGCCGAAAGGCGTCATCCGCTCGAAACGCACCTGCTCGCCCTCGTCATAGGCTTCAAGCGGGGGCCGACCGCCCGGGGGCGGCTCCGTGACGGCCTCCCGCTCTTCAAAACGCACCAGCCCGAACGGCGTCTGCCGGTAGATCCATCGCTTGCCCTCTTTGTCGGTCCAACGCCAGGTGAACGGCGCCGTCTCCACTGCGTCTTTGGGAAGCGCCAAGCGCGTGTCAGCCGCCGGCGGCTTGGCCGCCGGAGCACGGCGTCGCTCGCCGGCCGCCGATCGCTTCTCGGGCGACCTCGCCGCCGAAGGCGACTCCTGCCCCATAACAGCGCCCATCGCCAATATCAGAACAGCAAACCCCAACATTTGAAACCTCCATACCCGCCTCTACTTCACCAGCTCCCATCGGCACACCTGCCCGAACGGCGTCTGAGTAACCACCTTGCGGTATCCGCCGAAGACCGTCCCGGGCGGCGAAGGATCCTCGGGTCGGCACGCCCGCATTCCACCACCGAGGTCGATGTCGCTCGGACCGGACTCCGCCTTGCTCAAGACCACAGCCGTTTGAGCCTTGGGCTGGGAGGCCGGCGCCGGAGCCTCCGCCTGCTGCGGCGCCTGCTCCTCCACAGCCGGCTTGAGCTCCTCGACGCTTTTGCGGATGCTCTGACCCTCCCAGAGGAAAGCCACCTCGGTGGCAGTGATCTCCGCCAAGGTGAACTCGCCGATCTGGTCCCCCACGCGGTAGGCGCGCTGGGGCTGCCCGGGCCGCTCGCTCAGGATGACGGTCGGCCCGCGGCCGAGATCGAGAACCCCGTAGGCCACCGGCAGCGGAGGCACCGGCTTGGGCGCCGCCAGCTCGATGACCACCTCCGGGTTGCGGTCTCGCGCAAACAGGAACTTTTCGGCCACGAGCAGATAGTCGCTGGCGCGAGGGGGCTCGGGAGCTAAAAGGGGCTGCTCCTCCATCGCCGGAGCGCTCTCCGGAGCGACGCCCAACACGCGCCGCTCGCGCTCGCGCGCCTCCGCCCAGCGCTGGCGAAGTTGCCAGCCTGCCAGCAGCAGGAGCGCCACCAGGGCCAGGTTGACCAGATGCAGCCGCCGCGTCATAGCGAGCCCATCGTCTTCGCCTCGGGCGCCAGGCGCGGCGGAATCAGCCCCGCCACCGTCAGGCGCACTGCCAGCGTCTTGTCTTTCGGGTTGGCGCCGCTGATGAAAATCTCCTCGGTGCCGAGCGCCTCGGGCTGTGCCGCCAGATCGGCCAGGAGATTGACGAGCTGCTCGATGCCGGCAACGAACGACACCGTCACCAAAGCCTCGCCGTAGTGTCTTTCCTTACCGGGCGGCCGAACCGGACCGATCTCCTCGCTGCGGAATTCGAGCTTGGGCTCCTGGGCGGAGGCGAGCCGGCGCAAGATCTGAAGCATCTGCGCCTGGGCCTGCTGCACCGTATCGGCTGCGATCAGCCCTTTTTCCCACCCGGCTACCTCGGCCGTGAGCGCCTCGATCTGCTTCTGCCGCACCGGGGCCTGTCGAGCGAGCCGGCGCACGTGCGCCAGGCGCTCCTCGGCCGTTTGAATCGAGCTCGCCGGGGCCACCGTCGGGGCCGCCTCCGAGCGGTCGAGCCACACGCGGACTGCGAGCATCAGGGCGACGGCGACGCCCAGCAGCACGAGCGCCCGCTTGTCGCGGTCGGTCAGGCTCATGGCGTCCGCTCCAGCACCATCGCCTCGCGTTCGGCGCGGATCGCAAAGCTCTCGCCGCCTGCCACGCGCGTCATCGGCGTGGTGAACTGCGAGGCGCCGAACAGCGGCGAGCGGTCAAGCAGCCGGAGAAGCTCCGGGCCGCGCGTCGTCTCGCCCGCCAGTTGCACCGTCGTCCGCGAAAGCTGTAGGCTCGCCAGCCACGTCGGCGGCTCGAGCAGGCGCGTCAACTCGAGCAGGGCATCGAGATCGGCGCGGGAGCGCAGGCGAAACTGATAGATCTCGTGCCGCCGCGCGCGCAGCTCCTGCAGTTTCGCCTCGAGCTCCCGCACTTCGGCCGCCTGGGGCGTCCAGCGGGCGATCTCCTGCTCCAAGGCCGCCAGGTAGCGCCGATCTTCGATCCGGCCGTAGGCGACGAGTGCGGCCAGCGCTCCCACGAGCAGCACCGCGAGGGCGAGCGTCGGGATGTAGACGGCGCGGGAACTGGAGGCGCGCTGGTGCTCCGGCAACAGGTTGGCTTTCACCGCCAGCCACGGGCAGGCCGCCGCCATCGCGGTCGCGTAGAGGAGGGCGCGCCCGCCCAGCTCGACTCCCTCGGGCACGGCCGCGGGCACAGGCAGCAGCTCCCACAATCGCCCCACGACGCTTTGCTCGGGCAAGCGCAGCTCCGCCGCCGCCAAAGCCGCCGCCCGCTCCGGCCCTAGGTCGAACACGGCGGAAAAGACCGGCCGCGCCGCGCTCTCTCCGTAGGCTTCCAAACCGCCCGGCCCCTCCTCGAGCGTGAGGAATCCCCCTTCCGGCGGCTGCGCAAACAGACGCGTGGCAGCATGCAAGACGGCCGCCGAGAAGGTGAAGGCCGCCACCCGGATTCCCGCCTCGGCAAACCAAGCGGCGTAGCGATGGATCAGCTCGGCACGGGCGATGCCGATCAGCACACCTGTACCGTCTAGCGTCCTGGCCCAGCCGTGAAGCGCCTCCTCCTCTCCGTACGGATGCAACTCATCGAGCTGAAACTCGACGGCAGCGGGGAGATCCTTCGAGGAGACGCCGGGCAGGCTCACATAGCGCACGGTCAGCTCCTGGCGCGGAAGCAGCACCACCGCGGCCAGATGAGCCGCGCCGTGCCTGCGCAAGAACGCGGCGTACTCGGCGCCCCAGTCCGCCGCGGGCCGCTCGCGGAAGCGCTCGATCGAGAGTAGGCCCGCCACCTCGACGCCCCAGGGTCGCACGCGCAGGAGCATCGCCTCGAGGCGGTCGCCGCGAATCTCGATGCCGACGCCGGTGCCCGCCGCCAGCCACTTCCTCCACTCGCCGGTCTTCATCGCCAGTCGCTCAGATCGGCCGGCTCGTTGTCCTGCCAGCGCAGCACATGGTAGGGGGTGTCGAAGCCCGGCCCCAGAAACTTGACCGTCGCGGCTACGCTGCGGCGCACCTCCGCGAGCGCGCCGTCGTCGCGGCGCAGCCGGGCCGTCGCCCGCAGCGTGTAGATCGACAGGCCGCCGATGCCCAGCCGCTCGGCGCCCGCTCCGCCAAACTGCCGCAGCGGCTCGAGCTCCTCCATCGACAGAAAGGGGCGCAGGCGGCGACGCTCGACGATCGAGGCGACCACGCCCGGATTGAGGCCGAGCGAGACGAGCAGCGCCGGATCGGCCGAGTTGACGTCGATGCGGCCTGCCGAACCGTAGACGGAAACGCAGTCCCGAAAACCGCTCCGCCGCCGCAGCCGGCCGTCCGGGTCGCGCTCATAGGTGCCATAGAAGAGTTCCGGCGTCATGCCTTGAACCAGCAACACCTCTTCGGTCTCTTCAAAAGACGCATGGCGCGCGCGAAAAGACGGAGTCCGCGCCAGGTAGAATCGGTCGAAAAGCGTCAACAGGCCTCCGGGCGCCGGACTCCGCCAGTCCAGAATCGCCCGGGCGATGAGCCGCGCTCGCTCCGGCTCGGCGCCGAGCACCACGAGCAAGCGAAACAGATCCTCCTCGCCGGCCGCATTCAGGTTCAACTTCGCCGCCGCCGGGATGATCTCAACCACCGCATCGCCGGTCGGGAACCGGAAGTAGAGCCGCGGAACCCCCTGCGCCCAGTAGCGCGGCGAGCCGTCCGGGTTCCGGTGGGCCGGACCCCAGAGCATATACGTCAGCGCGCGGTCGACGGCGCCCGTCGCCAAATAGTAACTCTTGAGAGCCTCCACGGCTGTGGCGCTACGCTCCGTCTCTCCGCGCACCGTCGCGGCGACGGAAAAGGCGATTGCGCCCAGCGCGGCGGCCAGCCAGAGCACCGCCAGCAGGGCCCCGCCGCGGCTATTGGCCGAGATAGAGCTCATCGGCGTAGACCAGGCCCGGCAGTTTCGTCACCCGCACGGCCAGCGTGGCGGCAAGCAGCGGCAGCCGGCTCGGATCCTCCTCCTTGCGCGCCATCTCCACCCGAATTGCGGCGGGCAGATCCGGCCGGGTCCACACGGGCGTCCAGCGTGCCGGCGCCGGCGGAGGCAATCGCTCGAGGTAGGAAAACCGGCAGAAGGCCAATCGATCGGCGAGCACGAACGACTGGGGGCCGACCTGGACCGGGCGGAAGAGGATGCCCGGCCGCTCGGGACTCGGCCCCAGGCAGAGCGCCCCAGTCGAAGCCGGGCCCCAATAGAGAAGTTCGTTCACCACCAGGCGCACCGCGTCCATTGCCTCTGTGGGCAGGACCTGGTATTCGAGGATGCGCGGATAGCCGCGAGCGCCCTCCTCGAGCGAATAGCTGGAGACGAATCGCATCGTCTGTGGCGCGCCTTGAAAAAAGAGGATGCGCACGGGCGCCGCCGCCGGGCCGGTCGGACAATCGGCGACGACCGGCATCAGGCCGGCGACCTGCTGTTCGAGGATGCGCTGCACTGCGGTGACGCGCCGGTTGTCCAGCAGCCGATTGTTGGTCTTCTCCATCGCGTTGATGCCGACGCGAAGTGCCAGAAGGATACCCGTGCTCAGCAAGCTCACCAGCGAAACGGCGATGAGCAGCTCAAGCAGGGTGACGCCGGATTCCGAACGCCTAGGGCTCCCCTGGCGACCTCCGCAGCTCATCGCGGGGGCTCCAAAACCAGATCCTCGGGCCGGAGAACGGTCCGGCGGAACGACTCGAGCGCGAGCGTGCGGCGCCCGCCGGCGCTCTCCCACCAGACCTCGAGCTCGATCCGCTCAAGCGCCGGCGTTCCCGGGGCGGCGCCCGGCAGCCGCTCGAACAGCGTAAGGCGCGCCCGCCAGCCGCCGCGAAGCCCGGTGGCGGCCGGGTCATAGACCCCCTCGAGCACGCTCAGCCGAGGCAGGTTCGGCTGGAGCAGCAGATCGTCCATGGTGCGCCGCGCCACCAGCACCGCCCGGTCGTAATCCGACAGGCGCGAAGCGTTGCTCAAGGAGGTCGAAAGGTTGCCGAGCAGCGCCACCACCGCCGTGGCCATGATCGCCGTGGCCACCAGGACCTCAAGCAGCGTAAAGCCGCGCGTGCTCACCGCGCCTCCCCGGTCTCGATCCTCGGCACGCCCGTGATCGGATCGACCCGCACGATGCGCCGGAGGCCCCGCCGGTTTTCGAGCTCGATGGCCACCCGCGGGACAGTGCCGCCGGGAAACAGGGCGAACCGCCGCGGCTGGTCGGCCTCAAGGGGCGTTTCGGGCAACAGGCGCCGAATGCGGACGCCTTCGGGCAGCACGAAGCCGCGCAGCTCGCCCGCTCCGCTTGTGCGCAGCCGGAGGCGCCCCTCGGCTGGCGCGATCTCCAGCTCGACGATCTCCTGGCGGCGTTCGGCGCGGTTGAGAGCCGAGTTCCACAGGCCCGCGATGCCGTCGGCGGCCTCGCGCAGCCGGAGCGAATCGACGCCGGCGCTCACCGAAGGATAGCTGATGCCCACGAGCAGCCCGATGAGCGACACCACGATCAGCAGCTCGAGCAGCGTGACTCCGCGGCGACGCATCGCCCCCTTATTGGCTCTTCCAGCTCACGATGTCGGCATTGACGCCCTCGCCGCCCGGCTGGCCGTCAGCGCCGTAGGAGATGATCTCGGGCTCCGAGCCGCCCTGCTGGGACGGGTACCGGTAGACATACGGGTTGCCCCAGGGGTCCGGCGGGATCTCCTGCGGCAGATACGGCCCCTGCCATTGCCGGACACCCTGCGGGGGCGTTCGCAAAGCGCGCAGCCCCTGCTCGGTGGTCGGATAGGCGCCGGTGTCGAGCTTGTAGGCGCCGAGCGCCGTCATGAAGGAATTGATCTGGGCGCGCGCCGCCGTGATCCGCGCCGTATCGCTTTTCTGGAGCATTCGCGGTGCCACCAGCGCGGCAAACAGCGCGATGATGGTCACCACGACCAGCATCTCGATCAGGGTGATGCCCGCCTGGGACGCGAGTCTTCTTCGTTGCATGGTCATTACACCGCCACTTCGTTAATGCTCGTAATCGCAAGCAGCATGCTGAGAATCAGCAGGCCGACCAGCACGCCCATCACCAGAATGATGAGCGGCTCAAACAGCGAGGTGAAGCGCTTGATCGAGGCGCGCGTCTCCGCGTCGTAGATTTCAGCCATCCGCGCAAACATCTGATCCAGCCGTCCGGTCTCCTCGCCGACCGTGAGCAGGTGCCCGGCAAGCGGGGGAAACTCGCCCGCGCGCTTGAGCGGGCCCGCGATGCCCTCGCCGCGCTTGACTCCCTGGGCCACGCCGGCAAGCGAGCCCGCCATCCGCCGGTTGTTGAGAATCGCGCCGGCAATCCCGATCGACTCGACAAGCGGCACACCGTGCGCGATCAGCGTCGCCATCGCCGAGGCAAACCGCGCCGTCTCGGCCTTGCGCAACGCCTCGCCAAGCCCGGGCAGCCGCAGCCGGAAAGCGTCCCACCAGAGCCTGCCCGCCTCGGTGGCGATCCAGGCGCGGAGACCCACCGCCGCCGCCAGGGCCGCCAGAATTCCCATCCAGCCATAGCTTTGGATGAATCGGCTGGCCTCAAGCATCAGGCGCGTCGGCGTCGGCATCGCCAGGTGCGACTGCTCGAAGACGGCGGCAAAGCGCGGTACGACGAAATACATCAGCACCAGAATCGACACCAAGCCCACCAGCACGAGCAGCGCCGGGTAGATGAGCGACGAGATGAGGTAGTTGCGCAGATCGTCCCGCGTCTGCTCGAAGGCCGCCAGGCGCTCGAAGACCGGCGCCAGGGCGCCGCTGGCCTCGCCCGCGCGCACCATGTTGACGTACAGATCTGAGAAGTACTCCGGGTGCACCGCCAGGCTGTCGGCGAACGAGCGGCCGCCTTTGAGCACCCGGAGTACGTTCAAGACCACCTGGCGGAACTCGCTGCGCACCGTGAGCTCGGCGGTAATCGACAGCGCGCGGTCGAGTGGCACGCCGGCGTTGAGCAGCGTGGAAAGCTCCTGCGTAAACAGCAGGACGTCTTTCCGGCGGCGGCCGCCGAAGGAGGGCAGGCGGAGGGAGACGCCGCCGGGCGGGCGCAGGCCGACATAGACGGGCACGAGGCCCTGCTTGCGCAGCTCGGCCGCCACCGAGCGCTCCGTCGGCGCCTCGAGCACGCCGGTGCGAAACCGGCCGTCGCTCGCCACCGCCTTGAAGTGAAAGGGGGCCATCGCCCGCTAGAACTCCTGCGTGACGCGGAGGACCTCTTCGGCCGTCGTCAGGCCCTGCCGCACCTTCATCCAGCCATCCTCCCGCAGGCTGCGCATCCCATGGCGACGCGCCGTGCGCGTAATCTCGACCGCGTCGGCGCCGGCCATGATCAGCTTGCGGATCTCGTCGTTCATCTCCATGAGCTCGAAAATTCCCACCCGGCCGGAGTAGCCGGTAAAGAAGCAGCGCTCGCAGCCGGCGCCGCGCCACACCGGGATCTCGTCGCCCTCGGGACTGAGCCGCGTGCCGTCCGGGACGCGGCAGGCGGGGCAGATGACGCGCACCAACCGCTGCGCCATCACCGCCACCAGCGACGAACTGATGAGGTAGTTTTCGACCCCCATATCCGTCAAGCGCGTGATCGCGCTCGGCGCGTCGTTGGTGTGCAGCGTCGAGTAGACGAAATGGCCGGTGAGCGCCGCCCGGATGGCGATGTCGGCCGTCTCCCGGTCTCGGATCTCGCCCACCATGATCACGTCGGGGTCCTGGCGGACGATGTGCCGCAGGCCGGCGGCGAAGGTCAGCCCGATCTGCGGATTGACGTGGATCTGATTGATCCCGTCCATCTGATACTCCACCGGATCCTCGATGGTGATGATCTTGCGGTCGGTCTTGTTGACCCGCTTGAGCGCCGAGTACAGCGTGGTGGACTTGCCCGAGCCGGTCGGGCCGGTCACCAGCAGGATCCCGTGCGGCAGGGAGGTGAAAAACTCCATGCGCGCCAGCATCCGCTCGTCGAAGCCGAGCCGGCGCAGATCATAAAGCTCGGTGGCCGAACGGTCGAGCAGCCGCATCACGACGCTTTCCCCGTACAGCGTCGGCAGCGTCGACACCCGCAGGTCGACTTCCCGGCCGAGCGTGCGGATCTTGATCCGGCCGTCCTGCGGCAGGCGGCGCTCGGCGATGTTGAGCTTGGCCATGAGCTTCACACGCGAGATGATGGCCGCCCGCAGCTCGCGCGGAGGCGGCTCCTGGGGGTAGAGCACGCCGTCGATGCGGAAGCGGACGCGGAACTCCTTCTCGAACGGCTCGATGTGGATGTCGCTGGCGCGCTTCTCCACCGCCTGCGCAATCATGGCGTTCACCAGACGGATCACCGGCGCCTCGCTCGCCATGTCGCGGAGCTGCTCGAGATCCTCGCTCGCCGGGCCCTCGGCCTCGGCCAGGCTCACCGCTTCGGGGGCGCGCTGCCCGCTGTAGTACTTCTCGATGGCGTCGAGGATCTCCGGCTCGGCCGCCAGAGCCGGCTCCACCCGGAGCCCGGTCGCGTTGCGTACGGCCGCGATGGTCTCAAAATCGAGCGGATCGGCCATCGCCAGCACCAGCGCGTCGTCGCGCACCGCCACCGGCAGGCAGCGGAACTGCCGCAAGAAGCGCGCCGCAAGCTTCTCGGTCTCGGGTGTCACCGCGGGCGGACCCTCGATGGAGATGAGCGGAACGCCGAGCTGCTCGCTTAAGGCCCCCAGCACCTCGCGGAGAGCGACGAAGCCCAGGTCCACCAGAATCTTGCCGATCTTCTCGTTGCGCTCCCGCTGGATCTCGAGCGCCTTTTCCAAGTCTTCCGGCGCCAGCAGCCCCCTCGCCATGAGCATCTCGCCCAGCCGCATCGCCGCCCTTACCATTCTTCCAGGCGAAGTTGCGCCTCGAGCGCCGCCTCGTCGATCCGTCCGGAGGCGAAATCGGCGAGCAGGCGCCGGCGGCCCTGCATCAGGAGCTGGCTGGGCAAGCCGGTCTTGTCCTCCCAGCCGTAATAGAACAGGGTGACGCCCACCGCCACCCACTCCTCCTCAGGGACGCTCTTGAGGTTGACGGCGCTTTCGACGAGCATGTCGCGCATCATGCGCTTGAGCTCGGCCAGACGGGCCAGCTTCTTCTGGCGCAGCGCCAGAATCTGCTCCTTGGTGAAGGCCGGCCGGAAGGGGGTGACCACCGCCGCCGCCACCAGATTGAGCTCGGCGGTGAAGACCACGCCGTAGCCGGCCAGATAGATGCCGCGCGTGGTTCCGAGCAGGTAGAACGGGTCGTCGATGGAATAACTCTCGATACGGCGGTCGAAGCGTTTCTCGAGCGCAGCCAGCGCCTCGCGGTCCACCGGCGTCCGGCCGAAGGCGGCGAGCGCAGCGGCCACCATCGCCGCCCAAACCAGCGCGCCCCTCACCGCTCCTCCGCACGCCAGGCGCTCGCCAGGTGCATCACATTCAGGCGCTTGTGGAGCACCTCGAAGGCCTGCTCGATCTGGGCCCGCTCTTCGCGGCGCCGGATCTCGAACTCCTCGCGAACCTCGCGAAGCAGTTTCGCCCTTCGCTCGGCTTCCTGCGCTTCCCAGGCGGCCGCTGCGCGTGCGAGGGCCTCATCCAAGCGCCGCGCCACCTCGCGTTCAACAATTGCTTCGATGGCCGCCTGATCGGGCGCCGGCGGCTGGATGGCGACCGGCGGCCGCACCCAGGCATGCACCAGGATCGCCGCCGCTAGCATGGCCGCCGAGGCGAAGCCCAGCCGCGGCCCGCTCTGCCACAGCCTGGCCCACCAGCTCGGCGCCAGCACCTTGTCCGAGACAAAGGCGATCCGCTGCGGAATCTCCTCCTCGGCCAGGCTTTGAAGCAGGCCTTGGGTCAGGCGCAACCGCTCGAGCTCCTCCCGGCAGGGGGAGCAAGCGGCCGCGTGCGCCTCCGCCGCTTTCCGCTCCGGATGGGAGATCTCGCCCAACACGTAGCCCTTCCAATCGATCTGTCCGCAACTCATCCGGCTTCACCTCGCGTTCGGATCGGAGCCAGAGCCTCCTTGAGCCGGTCGAGCGCCGCATAGACCCGCGACTTGACGGTCGAGACCGGGCAGTCCAGGATCGAGGCGATCTCCTCGAACTTGAAGCCTTCGTAGATCTTCAAAACCACGGCTTCGCGCTGCTCCTCAGGAAGGCGCCGGAGCGCCGCCGCCACGGCCAGGGCCGTCTCGGCGGGCAACAGCCGCGAGGCGGCCCAGGGCGGCGCAATCTCGTCGAGCTCCTCCTCGGGGCGCCGCCGCCTGAGCAGCGAGTAGGCCTCGTTGTGCGCGATCCGGTACAGCCACGGGGCGAACCGTGAGGGGTCTTCGAGCTTCTTGAGCGCCTGATACGCCTTCAAGAAAACCTCTTGCGTCAAGTCGAGGGCGTCTTCCCGGTCGCCGACCAGCTTCAGGAGGTAGTTGTAGAGACGCTTCTCCCAACGGGAAACCAGACGGTTGTACGCCTCCACGTCCCCCCGCCGGGCCTTGCCGACGAGGTCGCGATCCTCCACCTCCCGAAAGATCAACGCTCGGGCTCCGTTTCTTCGCTCTCCGTCTCTTAAGACGCCGCCGGGGCGCGTAAAAGTCGGACCGAATCCCTTCAGGCGGCGGCCAGCCGGGCGAAGTGCACGATCAGGGGCTTGGTGAGCCGTTTGAAATCCTCAAAGCGCACATAGACGACGTCCTGGTGCGTTCCGGCGTTGAAGGCGATCCACTCCTCCTCGGCCAGGCTGCTCTCGACATAGGTGGGCATCTTGTACAGGTTTCCGAGTGGCGGCATGGCCCCGAGCTCGCAATCCGGGAACAGCTCGGCCAGCTCCTTCTCGGTCGCCAGCCGCGCCCGCTTGAGTCCTAGGGCGGCGCGCAGCTCCTGCAAGTCGATCACATAGTCGGCGGGCAGCACCGCTATGGCGTAGCCTTCGTCGCCCCAGAAGACCACCGCTTTGGCAAAGCGGTGCTGAGGCAGGCGTTCTAGCTGAGCCACCTCACGGGCCGTGTAGGCCGTCGGGTGGACATGATGCGTATAGGCGATGCCGTTAGTCTCCAGCATCTCCTTCAGTCTCGGCAGGATGGCCATCGCGTACCTCCTTGGGCCGGAGAGGGTCCCAGTCCAGTTTACGGGAATCCGGGCGGGCCTCAGCGCCGATTTTGCACTCCTGACGCTGTTCGGATATTCTTGCTTACCGGTGACGCCATGAGCCGCCATCTGCTCTTGACCGGGCTGGGGGTCAACCCAAGAGAAGGTAACTACCGGCTCGCCGGCGGCGAAGCCATTTGCTCCGCCTTGCTCGCCCCGGTCGCTCTGTTCGAGCTCCTGGCGCCCGAGAAACGACCGGACCAGGTCCTGGCGTTTTGCACGAGGAAGGCGCTTGAGGAAACCTTTCCGCGTCTCGGTCAGTTATTGCGGGGTCGCGTGGGAGTCCAGGCCGTCGAGGTACCCGACGGGATCGAACCCGACGACATCGACCAGTTTCTTGAGCGCGCCGTCGAGGCTGTGGCGCGCCAAAGCCCCGACCGGCTCACCCTCGATCTGACCCAGGGCCCGCGGCACTTCGCGCTTCTGCTTTACCTCGGCGGGCTGTATCTGGAAAGCCTCGGCAACACCAGGATTGAAGCCGCCTACTACGCTTACGAGTTCGAGACCCCACGGCCGTTTTTCGACCTCAAGGCCTTGCTCGAGCTGCCCCGCTGGATCCACGCCATCAACACGCTCAAGGAAAGCCGCGACGCCCTGCCCCTAGCCGGCCTCCTTCGGCGGGCCAAGAGGAAGGCGCCCCATCTCGGTCAGTTCGCGCAGTGGATGGGACTGGCTACGGAGGCCTTTGCCTCCGGCCTGCCGCTCGAGCTCGGCCGCGTCGCCGAGCGCCTGTTGCGTGGGACGCCAAGACCTTTACAGCGCGCACTGCGCGAGGAGTTTCGGCTGCCGCTCGCCCAACAGATTACCGCCAAGCTGAATGGTTGGCTCGACGCTTACCGCCTTTCCGAGCCTGCGCCTGGTCCAGGCTGGAAAGCGGGGATTCCGTTGAGAGACGAGGAGCTGCGCCGGCAGGCCCGGCTCATCGATGACCTGCTCGCCCACGCGAACCTCCGGTCCGCTCTCGGGCTGATGAACGAATGGGTGGTCTCCTGGGCGCTGCTCGGCTCCGGCGAGGCACCCAGGTGGCTTGAGTTCGAGCCGGCGCGGCGCCAGGCCGCCAACCGGCTCGGCGCGCTGATGCGCCTCCAGCAGGATCCCGGCCTGCGCTTGCGCCTGAGTCCGCAGCAGCAGGCGCTCGCCCGCTTCTGGGAGGACCTGACCAGTCTCCGCAACAGCCTGCACCATCACGGCATGCGGCCGCAGACGGTCACAAGCGACGACGACGGCTTCA
>Ga0308417_1000405_pt1 | contig 31979 bp, 26 predicted proteins | sample HotsprSampleOS65_FD_203528 | JGI IMG/M metagenome (GOLD analysis project Ga0308417, IMG submission 203528) | Hot spring phototrophic mat microbial communities from Octopus Spring, Yellowstone National Park, Wyoming, United States - 20090730_OS65 ...
ATTCATTTTGTCCTCCTTGGGCGCTGCGCTGCCGTGGACGCCCGTTGCGTCCTGACTTCGGTCAGCGCCTGCCGCCCGCCAATCCGTTTCGACTCGCGATCGAAAGAAACATTTTTGCAGAACACCCTTTTGCAGAACTTTCTGGCGACTTCTGTCGACTCGTTGGCGACTTGAGACGACGAATGCCCGACCCCCTTGCGGGAGCCGGGCGCTTGTCACTTAGAATGGAATGTCCTCTTCGATTGTGTTGAACAGCTTCTTGGACTTTCGTTCCTGCGACGTCCCCTTCTCCAGGTCCAGGTAGTCCTTCGCCATTTTCTCAATGGCTAGGGACAGTTCCTGCCCCTTGTACACCAGCGGGGCGTCCTGGTAGTTCTCGGGAACGTACCACGTCCTATTGTTGACCCACCCCCAATCGGCGCTGGTGGGGTAGCTCCCGCCGTTCAGGACGGCGATTGCCGCCCACGCCGACAGGAACGCTCCCCTCGTATAGGGGGCCTCCTCTTCCTCTTCGGGGTGGAATACCACCCCGTAGCGGGAGGCGGCCCAGTCAGCCCTCGCGAATCTCGGAAGCGTCTGGAGCCCCCATGTAGGCTCCGCGCTCCAGCCGTCAGCCCCTTGTGTCACCGCCACGGCCAGCCATTTCGCAAACACGGCCAGCCGCATTTTTGCCACTGCAACCACCTGCCGCTCGGACAGCTGGGTGATATACACCCAGCTCCCCCATATCCGAACGAACCCTCCGACGAAAAACGCTTCGACTGCTGTTACTTCCGGGACTTCACTCAGGAAGTCCGGCGCCGCCTTTGCGTCCGCCTTCGCCTTTGCGTCCGTCTCGCCTTGCGTGCCCGTGCCTCCGAACGTGATCCGCATTGTTGGCCTCCTTCTTTGCGCAGTTGTGCCGGCCCTCTGCCAGCAAACTTGCAACTGCGCTTCTATTCGCCAACCGGTTTCGGCATGCGATCAAAAAAAAGAGGCTGTGAAGCGAGCAGGCGTGAAGTCGTTGTCGTCTGGATACCCAGGATGTTGAAAAATGAGATGCTTTGGAGTTCGTTACACCCCCCGCGCATGCGCTCGCGTGCGGGCGACCCTCGACAATCGCACTCGCGTGCGTGGGCGCAAGGCGAATTCTCTGTCCAGAGAAAGTCGAGACGAAAAAAGCCGACACGCCTCAAGCGTGTCGGCAGGGAAAGGACTTATTCGACGTCGAACTCGGAAGCGGCGATGTCGGAAACGACCAGTCGCCACGGCAGAAGGGCCTCGTATGGGCTTTTGCCGTAGGTAATCTGTTTCGGCTTTCGATCGTCATCGTCGGCATCGTTGATGTCGTAAACGAAAACCGTAAATGTCTCGTTATCGCGGACGAGTCGCACGTCGTATCCCTGGTGTTGCATTGTCGATCGCCACACGTCAACGGGGGTCGAGTCGATGGCGATCTGTCTGCGAAGGGCGTAGAGCGGCGAAATGCGATGCCACTTTGACGACTCCGACATAATGACGTATGAATGCCGTGGTCTGTCGGCATTCAAATCACGAGATGCGATGAAGACATCGACGGTGAATTCGCTGTTGCGTCGTCCGAACTCGACGCTCAAAACATACGGCATCTCGAGCACGTCGCGCAGCGTTTTCGCGTCGTTGTCGAAGATGAACAAAGCGAACAATTCGTCGATCGTGTCGGTCGCAATCAAAGACTTCTTCGTCTCTTTTCCGTATATGCTCTTCATCACTCGCCACTTCCGATCACGATGCCAGATGCTCGACCCGACGGCGGTGATGAAGTCGACGCTCGACACACAGGACAGAACGTGGGCGTCTACGAATCGTTCAAGCGTTGTCATTGTCGTCCTCGCCCACGAAGAACGCGCTTGCGGAATCGGTGGCGTAGATGCCGAACGGCACAAGCGCAGAATACGGGTCGCTTCCGTAACTCCGATAATAGCGTCCGTATTTGGTCGTCAACTCAACTCGATAGTACGGGTGTTCGCCGGGAATATAGCGCAGACGAACCGCGTTCCCGCTGCGACGCATGTCTTCGAGCCAGCGTCGAATATCCGTTTCGGCGGGGTCGACATTCCATCGCAGACGTCGAATCGCCTCGGAGAATGTCTCTCCGTACTCCGTATGCGAACGGCAAGGCATACAAGGCATAGTCGAACCGAAGTACGTAAGGATTCCCACCGAAGCGAACGCAAGTTTGTTCCTGGCGACGCCGAACTTCATACCCCAGGTATGGGGCATGCAGGCGACGGCGATAACCGCTTTCGCGTCGAGATCGGATTCGATGTCGATGCCCGCCTTTTTAAGAACTTCCTCGACGGTGAATCCATATGCGATGGTCAGGCCGCGAACGTTATCTTCCAGGCGGTATTGAGGCCTGCCGCCTGGAAGAATATAGAAGTCGAGGTCGACACACGAAGGTTCGCAGGGAAACGGGCTGTATTCCTCGAGGAGTTCTGCGAATGTCGTTTTCGACATTGTCGTCATTCCTCGCGGGTATACACGAACAGGCATGCCTCGAGGTCGTCGAACGACGTCACTTCGACATCCTTTCCTTCCGACTTTGAGCCGCGAACTCCGCCTTTCGGTCGAGCCGCGATTGCAAATCCGACTCCATCCCAGAACCCTCGCTCCGGCTCCGGGAGTTCCGGGCAAATCGACTTCAAGACGGCGTTCGTCGCCGGATGCCCGCACAGATTTCGAGACGCACGCGAAAGCAGGTTGGCGAGCTCCTTTTCGCTTGTGATTCGTCGAATTACGACTTTTGCGTTGTCGAAACTCGGAACGACCACGGTCGATACGACCGTGATTGGGGTGTTGGTGTACTCAGGCATTGTTGCCTCCTGAATAGGAAATCGACTTCGATACTCGACATCAGTATGCGATTTCTTTGACGTATCCGAGCCATTCGATGCTCGGATACGTCGGATTGTCGGATCGAATATGAATCACGCGGGCCGCCGAAATCGTTTTTTCCTCGAATCCGTCTTCGGATGTGTTTCGACGCGCCGAAACGAGAATCGCTTCGCCTTCGCCGTCCCACGGGAACCCGACGTCGACGAACGGTTTCGGGATGTCGATGCCGGGAAATGCGGAGCGAAGATCGTCATCGGTCAGCACGTCAAGGTCGTTTTCGATTTTCCATCCTTCATTCCGAATCGCTTCGACATAGGCTGGAAGCGATTCTGCGCGCATCGGGATCGATACGATAAGCCCGCCCTCGAAAACGAGGTCTTTAGGCACAAATGAAATAATCGACAGCTTCATCGCACACTCCTTATCCTATCGACATTATTGTACGAATCGTGTCAAGAAACGAGCACGAATCCGACTCTTCTTCGAGCAGCGCAATCTCGAACAGGTCTGGGCGGTAATTCTTCTCGATGGCGTCGGCGACGAAGCCGAACGCCTTTCCGATGGCGATCAACTGGTACGAACGTCCGAGCGTATCGGTCAGTGCGGCGTCGACCATATCGAACCACGCACGCACAGACGAATTATCCGGCGAAATCGCCTCGGTTTCGGACTCGCTGCGGCGAAGTTCGTCGTGACCGAGGATCAACTGCGCAAATCGCCACGCTATTCGATCGGGAAGACCGATGTCGAAGCATCGATTGGCGATGTCGGCGAACGACTCGGTCGACCAGGCTGCAATGCGATGGGCGAAGCGAAGAGCGATGGCGCATACGTTGCGGGCGAGAATTGCGTCGTCTTTCGCATGCACGGATATGATCAAACGGGCGTACACGAGAACGTCGACGATATGCGTCAGCATTTCGATATCGATGCCGTTTTCGTCGACGAAATGATGCGTCCCTTCGAGAGTCGCAACCGTCTCGGGTTCGGGCAAGCCGTCATCGAAGAGCGCCGTCATCGTTCGGCGCATCTGACTCCTTCCGGGAGCTGAACGAGCCTGGCGGCTTCGGGTTCGAGCACGAGGGCGTACCCGTCGATGACGTCGACGACGGGAACTCGAATGATAATGTCGTGATTCGACTTCATTCGTATTGTCAAATATCCCGTTCCGTTCGACGCATTTCCTTCGTATTCGGTACGAATATCGAAGGCGTCGGTCGGAATGTCGAAGATCGATCCTTCCGTAACGATGCCGCGCTCGTCGACGACAATGTCGACAGGCGTGCTGAGCGTCATCGTATGAACGGTTGTTCGATTGCCGTTTAGAACCAGATCGCCGACGCGACGTGCGACAATTCGTTTCTTCGACTTCATCACGTCGACGCTGACAGCGGTGCGAACGTTGGTCAACGCTTCTCGCGTGACCGGAATTCGAAGGTGCAGCGTATTGTCTGCGACAATGACGGACAGTCCGTCGACTGTGATGACCTCGCTATGACCGAATGCGATACGAATGTTTTCGTATGCCTTCGATACATTGATAAAATCCGATCCCGCACGAATGCCGTCTCGAAGCGTAATGCGAACGTCGGCATTGAGAACGATTCGGTCGAAATCGAACTTCACAGTGTCGAGGCGAAGAAAGTAAACGACATCGTATATGCGACCTTCGTGTTCAACCTGCGCGAAAGCGTTATCGCATAACGCTCTCTCGAGGTCGGGTCGTATGTTCGTTGCATTCGCTTTTTCGAGTATCGATGGAGTCGAGGATTCGAGGAAGCGAAGCTCTTCGCTTGCGTACAGTCGAAGATCGGGAATCTCATCGACAAGCCGAATCAGACGAAGCTGATGTCGCTCGACGAGTCCGTTCTTCGTTATCGCATTCGTTTTCGACATCGAATCCGCAATCCAGACTTCACCTACGTGAAGCGGGCGGGGACCGACGGCCCATTCCCCCTGTTGGCCGTCGGGGGCGGCAAGAATTACGCCGCCGTCGTCACGGACAACGGAGACGCGCCAGGACCTGGCTGTCATATTCTCCTCTTCTGTAATTTTTTTGATGTGAATATACTTTCCTCGTCCCGACGCTTCCCACAGGACTCCGTTCCAGGGGAAGCGGGTCGTTCCTCGATAGTCGTCGACGATAACGTTCCCCTGCTTCATCCGTCGATGTTCGATGCCGTACCCGATCGCTATGCGCCACGGCGGGTACGAAGCCGTCGGTCGTCTCACGCCTTATTCACGACGAAAAAAACGAGTCCCGGCGATGCCGAAACTCGAGTGCGGTGCTGCTTCGGAAATGCGCACTACTTGATCGCTAATCGAATCGAAGTCGAGGAACAGGCGATTTCGGCTTCTTGTGTCCAGATCGAACAGTCTTCATTGCAGTGGCGGTTGAGACGCCCGATGCCACAAGACTCAAAAACGTCTCGATGGCTTCGAGCGTAGCTTCAGCCTGCCTGCCTCTGGTTGCCGCGATGATTTCGATAATTTGGCTTCGATATGCAGGTGCGAGAAGATACTTCAGCGCCTCCGGCGATCTACGGACAATTCCCGATACGTCCGCAGTCGCAAGGGTTACGAAGTATTCGACTGTTTCTTCGATATTCGCACTCCTTACGACGTTGTTCGTCTCGACGCCGACCCACTTGAACTCCAGGTCCATAGTTTCCTCCTTATAGTGAATAGCCGATCCTGCGCCTCCCCCTTTCTTCCGGCGATCAAAGACTTCTTATCAACCTCTTTGCAGAACCCCCACTTTTTGCAGAACCCCCCTCTTTGCAGAACTCTATTGAGCGACACCTGCACGTTTCTCTGTCCAGAGAAAGTCGCCGGAGAAGGGGAAGAACGGGGGAAGGCGGGAGGCAATGTCGATCAGATCACCAGGAACATCGCGCCGGCAAGGAACGGAACGCTCAACACCGGAATAACTTCATCTCCGTCGGTCCAGACTCCGGCCAGGCGAATCGATCCGACCAGCGTTTTGCTTTCGTTGTCGAACATCTGGCAGGCGATCGACTCGGGCAGAACGATGGCGGAAGGCGTCCGATGGCAGTGGCTCGACCAGCGATAGACGCTATAGGCGATCCGACGCAGCAACTCCTCGCGCTCGACGATGTAGATCGCCTTATCGTCGGCGTGTTCGATGTAGCGTCGGGAACTGTCGATAGGGGCGCGATGTTCCGCTGTTCGAGAAGAGTCCTCGATAGGCGACGCGGAACGATGATCGTTCGGCGGTGCGAGATTCGGTTCGTTCACGAAAATCTCCATTGATGGTCATGGCGTAATGGACGGCCTGAGCCATAGCCATGACGATATCCTGCGACAGGTGACGGTCGTCGACGTCGTAGTTCTGGAGTTGCGTGATAATGCGCTGGATGTATGGAAACCGAAGCCAGCGCTTTTCGATGGCGATCTTGATCGCCTGAAGAATCGCCGCTTTCGACTCGACTCCCGCCTTGAACCCGTCGATGCGGTACTGCTGTTCCGAAAGTATCTGATGGACGACATCGCCGGAGCCGACGGCGTCGATGCGGGTATGGCAGGTTGCGCCGTTCGAGTTGTACCGATCGTGCCAGCGCTTGATCAGCTCCATCGTATCGGGATAGCGCAGGTTCGGCGCAAAGCGATAGGCGACCATCTTCCACGGCTTCGATGTGATATCGAAAACGACGCCGACGGTGGAGTTGCGTTCTCGCCCGCGTCCCGATGCGATTGCGCGACTGCCGATGTCCCACCCGGCGACATACGCCCTGCCCGGCTCCGGCGGCAGCTCGTACAGGTCGATGTGTTCCGGGGTCGAGTCGATATGCGCGAATTTTTGCGGGTGTTCCTCCTTCAGGCGTTCGACGATTCTTCGCTCCAGGTCGGCGAAATCGGGATCGATGTCGTCATTGCTGGCGTCGATGATGTTGTCGGTGACGTACTTGCCGCAGCAGCGCAGGATTTCATCAAGCGGAAAAAAGGCGTCGTCGTTGGTGAACAGTCCTTCCATTTCCTGCTGGCGCATGCGTTCGGTGTACGATCGTTCGATGTCGGCGATGATTTTCGGATCGAGGTGCGGATTATCGTAAGTTCGAGCGCGGATGCTGAGGTATTCCTTCGGGTTCGAGTTCGGCGACGCCGGATCGCCGAGCTGCCATCGTTCGTAGAGCCATTGCGCCGCCTTGCGGGTCGGAGTTGTCGTCATCAGAAAAATGCCGGCGCGAGGACGTCCGATGACCTTGTTGAAGCCGATGAGACGACCCTGAAGGGTGCGGATCGCTTCAACATTCTGGACGTAGGCCGCTTCGTCGAGGGCGATGACGTCGAACTCCCATCCGCGCAGGTTGTCCGCCTTTCCCGCCGGTCCGCCGATCGACCTTGCCCATATTTCCGATCCGTTGATCAATTTCAGTTTCGGATACGGATGGAACAGCACGTCGCCGTCGATCCAGTGCTCGAACTCGGGCGATGACGCCATGGCGACGATTTCCTGGAACACGACCCGCGCCTGGTCGGACGTAATGCAGACGGCCAGGATGCGCGACATCGGGTTCCAGTAGGCATGATGAAGCAGATGCACGGCGGACGCAAACGATTTTCCGCTGCGGATTCCGGCCACGACGAGCTTGTCCCGGCAGGGATAGCGAATGAAGTAGCTCTGCCAGGGAAACAGGGTGATGTTGAAGTATTTCGCAACAAACGTGTCGACATCGTCGGGCGACGTCGATTCGAGGATGGCCCGGTCGACGGACGTCATGTTGAAGAGCTTCGGTTGCGGCTTCATATCGGCAGCGATGATCCGTAGAGGATGAACGCTTCGAGACACCCTTCATTGCAGAAGTAGAGCGTTTCATCGGCGTCGTTGACGTAGAGCGCAAGCTTCCACGCATCGGCTGCGTTGCCGCACTGCGCGCATGTCTTCCGGTCCTGGTCGGGTTCATGCGATTCGACGTTGTTGATCGACAGCGACGCTTCGATGACGTAAGGCCGAGACGCCCGCATTTCAAGGCGCGCCAGGACAATTCCAACAAGCGCTCCTGCAATTGCGGCAAGTGCGACATCGTTTCTCTTCATGCGCGTTCCTTCTTCGCCTGAGCATTATCGATTACGAGCCTATGATACGATCGGTTGTGCGACTCTCACAACTCGTCGTCGACAAAGAACAGCCCGACCGGAGACGGCGACATGCGCGCCGTGACGTATGCGTCCGACAGCATGTCGATAATCGTCCACGGCAGGCGACAGACGATGGCGTCGATCATGCGGTCGCGAGCGCGACGCATCGCCATAGTCGGCGCGTTTCCGCTCCAGTCGACCGGGATCGACAGCTCGACGATTTCGTGGGCCAGAGCGTACCCTCCGACCCGCTTCGGCAATCGCCATTCAATGACGACCTGGTTGCAGTCGGTGCAGCACCATGCCGCAATCCGGTGCAGCGACCGACAGCGCAGGAGGATGAACGGCGGATGGTCGTCGAGCGGGAAAATGCGCGGCGACAGCAGGATGACGGACGGAACGACATAAGGAGTGCATCGATGGGCGTGCGCATCGTTTGCATCGGTCGAAAACGGGTTGTTACAATGAAAGTGATGCGCATTCATAAAAGGTGTCGCCTTCGTGAACGAGATTTATCAACGGGTCGTCAACTGGGAAAACTGGAACCGCAACTATCGCCGGGTTCCGCGCATGGTGCGCTATCGTGAAAACCGCCGGTACTACGACGGGCTGGTTTTCGACGGCGAAGAGTTCGTGCAACAGCCGCTTGCAATCAATATCGTGCAACTCGTGTGCGAGACGCACGCGAGTTACCTGTGGGGGCAATGGGAGCCTCAAGGGACGCTTGTTTCCTGGATGAATCCGTTTGGACGCAACGTCAGGGAAGCCGAGGCGATTGTGATGTGGGCTGCATCGCAGTTCGGCGGGTTCGAGGATGTTTTGCAGGCGGCGGGGTTGAATCAGAGCGTATACGGCGATGCAGTCTTGATGCCGGTGTGGGATGAAGCGCTTGGGCGGGTAATGCCGATGTCGATCAGCCCGGAGTCGCTGTATGCGGCGTGGTCGTTCGACAGTCTGGCGATGCGCGAGGCGATTCTCTCGTACTCTATCTCTCCGTATGAAGCCGAACAGCGTTTCGGCGTTGCAGTGCGAGGCGCGACGGCGACGTATTGGGAACACTGGACGGACGTTGAATGTTCGCGCTATATCGGTTCAGAGCTGATCGATCGCTTCGAGCACGACTCCCCGGGCATTCTGCCGATTATTCACATCCCGAACACTCGCATTGCAGGCGAGTTTTATGGTCAGGGCGACGCCGAGCCGATTCATCGGCTTCAGGATGAGCTCAACCGGCGCGTTGCCGACTACGGCGATATTGTAGCATATGCGTCTCACCCGATCATTACCGTATCCGATTACTACGGCAAGGTGGAAGACCTGCGCGTGGGACCGGACGAGGTATGGGACCTGGGACGCAGCGGCAAGGCGTCGTATCTCGGGATGGAAGGACGTCTTCCGGTCGACATTGCGCGGTACATCGACTACATCACATCGCTCATCCAGGACCTGAGCGGCGTTCCGCCTGCGGCTCTCGGACGGCATCAGGCGTCGTTCTCGAGCGGCATCGCTCTGGCGATGCTGATGGCTCCGCTCATCCAGCGCGTCAACTGGAAGCGCATGGCGTTTGGAAACGCTCTGCGACGCTACCTGCGCATTGCCGCCATGATCGAGGATGCGCACGGCGTTCTTCCGTTTTCGCTCGAATCGATCCTGAATGCGACGCCGATCCCGCAGTTCGCTCCGATCCTGCCGAAAGACCGCACGTCTACGGTCTACGAGAACGTTTCGCTGGTGTCGAACGGATTGCGCACCATCGCCCGCGCCCTGGAAGACCTCGGCGAACGCGATCCGTCGCGCCAGGCGGAAGAAATCATAGACGAAATCCGACGCAAGGTCGAGCTCGGCATTATGAAGCCGATGCGTCCGCCTTCGTCGCCGAACATGCAGATAGGAGGAAAGAACGCGCCCGGCTCTGCGGGCACGCCTGACATAGGGCCGGAGCTGCGCGATGCGACAAGGGGATAGCGTGTGACCTCATCGACGACTCGACGCAGAAAATGGTCGCCGGAACAGATGCGCGATGCGTATGCGCTCTCCTGGAGTGAGTTCGCGGCTCGTTACCCTGATTTCACAACGATTGACGGGTATCGGCGTATGCGCTATCGCATTATACGCGGAGAAGCGTCGCCGGAAGAAATCGGTTTTGATCTGGTAAAGCCGCCTCCGAGACGCAAGTTCGACCTTCCTCCCCGTCTGGCAATCGATTCGTTCTTCTTCTTTTCCGATTTCCACGCTCCGTACCATAACGTCGACCTTTTGACGAAAGCGCTCGAACTGCGCTATCGCCGTCATGCAACGATCACCGATTGCATCATTGGCGGCGATCTGTTCAATTTCGAGTCGATCAGCAAACACGGGATCGACTTTCCGCATGCGTCGCTCGAAGAAGAGTACGAGGCGATTACGTCGATCCTCACCGCAATCGGCATGCACTTCAAGCGATGCTGGATCACGCTTGGCAATCACGATCGTCGGTTTTCCCGACGGCTTGATGCGGCGATTCGATTTCAGAGCCTGATCGACGGCGCAATCGGGAAATACGAGGGGGCGTGCGAGTTTATCGCCGTCGACCACGACTACGTTCTGATCGACCCGGAAGGCGACGCGAGCGACCGGCGCTGGATTGTCGGACATCCGAAGACGTATTCGCGGATCGGAGGATCGACTCCGATCAAGATCGCGCAGGTGCATCGTCGAAACGTCATCTGCGGACATAACCACATCATCGGAGTGCAATGCACTCCGTGCGGGACGTACATCGGAATCGACGCCGGACATATGACCGACGAGACCCGCCACCACTACAGCGTGACGTCGATGACGGCTCATCCGCGCTGGCAGGCCGGGTTTGTCGTCGTCGATTGCGGGTACCCGATACTGTACAGCGAGCGTCATACCGACTGGAAGCGCGCATTATCTTGCGCGACCGTCCGCAAACGCCATAAACTGAAGCGATAGAGCAACAAGGAGAGGAGGTTTGTATGTCGTCGGACAACACGGAGACGGTCGAACAGGTTCAACAGCAGCCGGTCGAAGCGACGACCGGAGCGACGCCCGACGTTTCCGGCATGACGCCCGGGCAGATGGCGGCGTATATCGCGCTGCTCGAGGCGGAAATAAAGCAGCGTCGGGAGTCGCAGACGCCAGGCGAATCCGAAGCCGAACAAACGGCGCTGGCGGATATGCAGAAGCGAATCGCCGAACTCGAACAACGTCTCGAAGCGGTATCCGCCGAGCGGGATGCGCTGGTCCGAAAGCTCGACTTTCTCCGGGATAATCCCGACATGGCCCCGTACCTGTCGCAATTCTCCGATCTCGATCCATCCGTCCTCGAACGATTTGCGACACTCCTGCGGTCGACAGCGAAGCCGAAACCGAACGTTGCAGCGGCGGCGTCGTTGTCCGGTCGCATCGCTCAGCGCCCGCCGGCTCGATTCCAGACGGCGGACGACATTGAACGGTACGTGAAAGGCGCAACGTCGCTCGCCGAGCGCGAACAGCGCCTGAACGAAATACGACAGTATCTCCAGGGAGGAGCGTAACATATGATCATTACCGATGTGACCATGTCCACCGACGTCCCGCAGCTCTTGCGGGCGTACTATTCGCAGCAACTGATTACGACCGGCGAGGCGCTCCTGGCGTATGCCATGCACGCCGAAGCGAAGGGACCGGAAGGAGGCGCGCCGGGGCTGAACGCAGGCACGACCGTCGTATTTACGGTCATTCAAAATCTGCCGCCTACAACCGCGCCTCTTTCGGAATACAGGGATGTTGGCGGCATCGAACTTGTGACGAGCCAGCATGCCGTATCGGTTCAGGAGTACGGCACGGCGGTCGGCGTCACCGAGAAGCTGAACCTCACGTCGGCCGTCGGTCCTGTAACCGACATCATCAAGACGATGCTGGCCCCGCAGATGGCGCTTACCCGCGATATTCTGGCGCGCAATGCGGTCATTTCCGGCGCGCAGTGGCGCAGATTCCCGGGAACGGCGACGAGCCGCGCTCAGATCGGAACCATCGGCAGCGAAAATCATACGCTGACGCCGGAGCTTGTCCGCGAGGCGGCGTTTGCGCTGAACACCCGCCTTGTTCAGCCGTTCTCGTCGCCGAACGGGTATGTCGCCATTATTCACCCTGCGCAGGCGCATGATCTGCGGGCGCATCCGTTCTGGATCAACGTCAACCAGTACACGCGACCCGATCTTGTGCTGAACGGCGAAATCGGGACGCTTTTCGGCGTGCGCTTCGTTCAGACGACGGTGGCCCGTCTGCCGAACGCCGGCGCGCAAACCGCACGGACGACCCTGACTCAGCCGGTTCATCCGAACCAGCAGCACGCCGTTGTTGCGGCGACGACCGGGCTTCAGGCGGGCATGGAAGTGACGCTTCACGCCGATGCAAGCGGCCCGAACGGCATCGATCCGACCGAAGAGCACCTGGTCATCGACCGTATCGACGGCAACCGTCTGATTTTCCGCGCCAAGGCGACCATGCCGCACGAAGTCGGCGATTACGTGACCGAAGGACGCGACATCTTCCCGGTTGTGTTCCTGGGCGCGACGCCGTCGTTGGGGTATGCCCGCGTTCTTGAGCCGGAAGTCCGGTTTGCGGCTCCGACCGACAAGCTCGGACGCCGGTGGCATATCGGCTGGTACGGCATCTTCGGGTACGGTCTGATCCGTCCGTGGGCGGTGCAGTACCTTGAAACGGCGGCTTCCGTAACGACGTTGCCGGCGTTCCCGTGGTAAGGAGAAAAAGGAGGAGTCACCATGACGACATTTCGATATCCGTTCCCGCCCGAGTCGTACAGCGAACCCGATTTCATCAATCGGGCCTATGGCGCGTCGGTCGTGCTGGCGAACGAGTCGAACGAGGCGGGTCGGCGCGATTCTCTTGCCGACCTGATCAAGACCGAATGCCTCAAAGTCGGAGGCGGAGCGATAGAAATCCGGCATATCGGCGTTTCGTCGCTGAACGCAACCCGCACCGTGTACCTGATCGGGTCGACCTATGTTGCGTATCTGAACACGCAAAACATCTGGGCCGACATCGATGCGCTTGTGACCGCCCGGCGCATCCGGCGCACGAACGGTCATCCGCTGGTCGTGCTGCACGGCGCGGACATTCACCATAATCTTGCGCCGACGCCGCCTCCGTCCTGATAGTATGGAAGCGAGGCTTCTATGTCTAACTTTCGGACGATCGACCGGCCGGAACCGACCGACCCTGATCGGTATCTGGCCAATCTGCGACCGAAATGTCATCTTGTGGTGGAGAGCAACGCCGTCGATTTTCGAGAAGCGCTGTACTTCATCATCATGATGGAATCGAACGCGGCAAACGGCTCTGCGATCCCGGTTGTCTATGTCGGATAATCGGGATCGCAGCGCATCTTTCAGATCGGAAGCATGTACATTGCGCTGTCGAACCCCGATCGCGATCCGTTCGCCGCGATCGATGAACTGGTCAATGCGTACAGGGTCAAACGGGTCAACAGCAATCCGCTTATGGTTGTAGCGACGGTCGACCCGAGTCGCCATCGTTACAACCGATTGACATCGTAGCGCCGTTATGCGATGCGTTATCGGCTGGTCGCCGGATGCTCCGTCGTATGCCGTGGACTGGCACTCGTTCCGCACCGGTCTTACGACGAATCTGGCGACCGGCCTGCAAACGAACCGATACGAATACGAAGTCGACGATTCGGTTCCCGACGGCGAGTCGGGGTTGCTGCTCGTCATCCCGGAGTATGAGACGCTCCCCAACGGAACCCGTCGACGCGGCAAACCGCTGACATTTCCGATAAACAACCCGCCGAGTCGCGCAGAATTGCGCTGGCGCATTCGACGAGGTCTGGGCGACGTCGTCGAATCGCCGGACGTCGATATGCACTACTACGCTTCGACGAAGTGGAGCGACGACGAAGTCAACGCTCTTATTGCGCAATCGATAGGGTTTCTCAACAAGTATGTCCATAAAACGGTCGAGTGGGAAGCGACGTTCGAGGTGGCCCGGACGTCGTGGGCGAACGTGATGGATACGATCGTCGAGGTGTCGCTGTGGAATCGGAGTCGATGGGTCGATATCGTTCCGGCGCAGCGGCGTCAGTCGGCCATCTATCGACGTCCGTCCTGGAGCGTCATCGCCGGTCGACTCGATTTCTCGTTCTACGTTGCGCCTGAAACGCCGGTGCGCATAGCCGGATATTCCGATTTTCGAGTTCCGCGTTCCGATCGCGATGTGTTCGACGTGCCGCAAACGTACTGGGATATTCTCGACCTGCACGTTCGCGGGTCGTGCTTGCTGCGCATCGCCGGCGAAACCGCACAGGCGGATCGCTGGCGCGAAGGCATGTTTCGGGTTGAAAATCCGCCGTTGGTCGTCGCCAGAGAATTGCTTGCCGAAGCCGAGAGCCGGGCGCGTGCGGCGAAGAGTCCGAAGCACCAGAAAAGGACGGCGATATGATTCACACATACGCTGCGCTTGCGTTCTGGAAGCGCGTATTTGAAAATCGCATGATGCACGGAGTTGCGCCGTCGCACCCGCTGCGCCTGCGCACCGTCGCCGTCGGAGCGTTGCACGTCGATCCCGCCAAGGGCGCTCCCTGGATGGTCATCACCGTCGACGAAAAGAAAGGGGTGCGGATTTCGGACATTCAGGAGCTGTCGAACTCGCTGCGTTGGACGATCACGATCGTCGTTGAGGTTGCATCGCGTGCGTTTGCGATAGACGATGCGATGCGCGCAACCGATGCTCTGGCGAACGCCGTTGTCGAAACGGCGTTTGCGACGCTGTCGACGCCGACGGTTATCGAAGAGCGCAGAGACGCTGACAATGCCGTTGTGTCGCTGGTCGTCGCCGACCTGTTCGAGTCCAAAGCGAACGTCAACATTACGTACTGGATTCGCGGTTCCGATAAAGACTGGGTTGTAGGCGCGAAGATTTCATTCGACCATACGATCATGGAGACGACGCATGCCCCTGTATGACTTCATTTCCGACGACGGAAGCGTCATCGAAGCGTTTGCGCCGTCCGACGTCCGCGAACTGGTCGTCGACGGCAAACGCTACGTGCGACGTCCGTTCCATATTCCGAACGTTGTATACTACGGCGAAGGGTTTCACACAACCGACTACGCGCCTGAAGTCGTCAAATGGGCGCGTCGTCACGCTCAGGGCGAGGAGCCGGAGAAATGGGTCTAATCGACATATCCGCCGGGTACGCCGTGCGTGATCCGCTTGTGATCCGCGTCGGCGAAACGTTCGATCACGTCTTTGTCGCCCGCTCGCCGTCGGACGGAACGCGGATCGACCTCGACGGCGGGTCTGCGTTCTTCCAGGTTCGCCACCGTCCCGGCGGGTATCTGCTGCTTTCGGCGACGATGCCGAATACGCTTCGCCTTCAACGCGACTACGCTCTCGACGAAGTTGCAGGATACAGTCCGGTCGGAGTCATTCGCGTCGTCGTTTTCGCTCCGGCGACAATATCGTTCCGCGCCGGCGTTTACGAAGTCGTCGCCGTCGACGCGGCGAACCGGCGCTACATCGTCGATCGCGGCGCGGTGCGTTTTGACATTCCCGTGTACAGGGCGTTATCGTGAGCCGGCGCGTACCCGTCCCGTCGATGATCGGCGTATACGACCGATCCTGTCCTGTATCGAGACGGCGCATTCTCGATCTGTTCCGCGCCATGTCGGAGTACGACCGTCGCGTTTCGTGGATGCCGGCGGATGCGCTGCGACCGACGGGGCTATGGGGATATTCTTTCGCCGTTGTTTCCGCCACGGCGATCGAACGATTTCGATCGGTTGCATCGCAGCGTCTGACGGTCATCGTCGATGCGAACGACGACGTCGGCGACGATGCGATGTATGTCGTCGCCCCGGACCATCGTCGAAGCAAAGGGCTGCGATCCGTTCTTCTTCCGACGCTGACTCCCGCCTCCGACATTGTTCTTGCGGATGCAACAGGTCGTCCGACGGTGGCGTGGCTCGACCCGTCGCCGTGCAGTCGCATTCCGGCGGTTGTCGAGCGGTCGCGCTCGATTCTTGCGGCGCTGCGCAAACTTCGACCCGACGTGTGCATCCTGGCCGACAGGCGATTGTATCCCGACACCGACGTGCATATCGACGGTCGCATGTCCGACATCGACCGTATGCGTGCGTTTGCGATGGCGGACATTGCGCTGTTCGTCGGAGCGTCATGCGCACACGACGACCTCGGCGTATGCGAGACTCTTTCGGTTGGAAAAGCGCTTCCGGTATGCGTCGGCATGTCGATCGATGCGCTTTCGCGGTATGCGGTCTGTCTCGATGCCGATGCCGGCGAATGCGCTCGCTCCATCGATCGGCTGCTGACCCTGCTGGCGCGTCCCGATGGACTGTCGTATCGCCGTCGCATTATGTCGGGATGGGCGTATGTCCAGCGCGAGCGATCGCTGACGCCGATGCGCGTCTATTCCGCCTGGCTGTCGCTCATCGAGTTTTATCACGACATCACAAAGGTGAGATATGTTCCGGTCGCCTGACGTCATTGTCGCCGTCGTTTTCCTGGGCGCTGTAACGCTTGCAATGTTCCTGCGCAAACGTCGCAGCATATCGCGTCCGTTTCTGCTCACTCCGGCGGAACGGCGTTTCTATCGCACCCTTGCGGCGGCGGTCGACGCGTCGAACGGCGGACTCGACATTCTGCCGCAGGTGCGGCTTGCGGAACTGGTCGAACCCGTTCCCGACGAGCCGTCGCTGCGTCGGCAGCGCATGGCGGCGATTGCCTGCAAGACGATCGACTTCGTCGTTTGCGTTCGGGAGAACAACGAATATCGTCCATTAGTCTGCGTGGAATTGAACGACGCATCGCATCGACGGCACGATCGCATCGAGCGCGACGTTGTTGTGCATATGGCCTGTGTCAGCGCCTGTCTTCCGATCGCCTTCATCGACATTCGCCATATATCCGACAGGAACGAGGTTCGTCGGCACATTCGACAGGCCGTCGATCGGTGCGTCGCCGATCATGGACGGGGATATGTCGTTCGTCGACTTCCGATGGTCGCGCCGGAGATCATCGCCGATGCTCGAAAGCGCAATCTTCGCGTCTGTCCGTTTGTTCGCCAGGTGGATGCCGTGGCGAATCCGCCTCGACCGAAAACGAATCGCTGGTACGATATGGCGCGCACATCGGTCGTTGCGTTATGCGACAGACACTGGCGCGTTGTGGACGTCCGTTGAGCGACTCGCCTGCAATGGCGTACCATAGGATGCAGCGCATACGTAGCGCGTTGAGTATAGAAGGAGGTCGTTATGGGCATTTCATCGTTGCGCGGCGTAGTGGGCGTCGGCATTCAGTCGGCGCTTGGAACGCCTGCGACTTCGTTTACATATTTCCCCGCACTTTCTGCAAACGTCACCGGCGAGCAGATCGCACAGGCGCTGCCGCCGGAAGTCGGCGGTTCGTTGTTTTCTCGCGGTTCGTATAAGGGCGGCGTGCTTTCGCGTGGCGAGGTGTCGTTCGTGATCCGTCCGAACCTCGTCGGTCCGCTGCTGCGCTCACTCTTCGCGCAGGAGACGGTGACGGCCGTCACCGGACAGACGGGTCGGTGGGATCACCTGTTCCGCGTCGGCGATCACCTGCCGGCGCAACGGCGCTGGCTGACGGTGCGGCGATACGTCGGTCCCGCCTACGGCGAACAGATTTCGGATGCCGCCGTGGGGCAGTTCAACATCGAGGTGGCCGCCACGAACGTGGCGAATGCGACCGTTCAGCTTGTCGGCCGTCAATGGGATGAAATCGCAGCCGATCCGTCCATTTCCGCTGCAACCGGCGATTTCTTCCAGGCGACGGCGGCATCGGTGCAGATGGGCGGCAACGCCTTCATCGTCGACCGCGCCACGATTTCTATCGGCGCGGAGCTGACCGATAACGAGTTCACCGTCGGTTCCTACTACCTGGACGAGATTACGATGCTGCGGCGCATGGCGACGATTACCGCCGACGTGCGCATTCGCAACCGTGATCTGATGGCCAGGGTCTATCGCAACAACGCTGCGGCTCCGACCGGTACAGGGCTTGGCGCATGGTCGCCGGTCATCTTCAGGACATCGTTCACGGCGACATTCGTAACAAGCGAGAACCCGCCTCAGCAACTCGTCATCAACTTCCCATCGGTCGATCTGTTGACGCTCAATGTTCAGATGCAGGGCAACGAGCTGATCCGCGCTCAACTCCAGGGGAACGTATCGCTTACGTCGACGAACTACGACGCCGGCAACCCGGGAAGCGACACGTTGCAGCCGATATTTGTCACGCTGCGCAACAACCGCGAAGACCCGTACTGATCGCATTTCAGACGGAGGAAGAGGATGCAGACTGCACGGCGTGCAGTCTGCATCTTTTTGCGTTTCTGAAAATCTTCCTGCTATGATGGCGTCAGGCGCGCCGTTCGCCGATGCATGGAGGAAAACAGTATGCCAGTCCGACGTACACCGATTCGCCGAACTCACGAATACGTCATTACAACCGATTCCGGCGAGGACATCGTATTCACCATCCGCAACCCCACCGTCGCCGACGTCATCTCGGAGAGCAATCACGGATCGATGCTCGAATATGTTCTCGGCGAGAACAACCGGGTGGTGGCGACCCGACGCGAAATGCGTTTCGGCGACATGCAGATGGATCGGGTCGTTTCGCGTCTCGTTTCCTGGAATCTCGTCGACGAGCAGGGCAATCCCATCCCCGTCACCCGCGAGAACATCGAGACGTATTTGACGCCGGAGGAGTTTCGCTTGCTGGCCGAGCATATCGCCGAATCGGGGGAATAACGATGCCGGAAGACGAGATGAACGACATTGTCGATCAGGCTCGTCGTCTGGCGCATGGGCATGCGATTACCCGTCCCCATCCGTACATCCGCCTGTGGGTTTTGATGAAGAATCTGAAAAACGTATGCGGCGGCGCGCTGCCCAACGGCGGAGGATGGCTGGATCAGAATTACGAAACGATGTATGCGCTTGAAATCATCGAGCGCACGTACAACGAAGAGCTGGAAATCAGGGAGAAGATGCGCAACGCGGCATCGACGTTCGGATCGACCGTCGATGCGGCGCAATCCGTTCCGGTTATCGACCTGCTGAGCCATGACGGATCGTGAGAAACAACCGACCGATCCCGATCGTCAGGACCTGTTGATGTTGCACGTCCCGTACTGGGCGACGTCGCTTCCGAAAGCGTTTGTCGACGCAATCGAGGAAGCGAAGCGGCGCAACGTCCGGTTTGTCGTGACCGACGACGACCTTCCGAAGGAAGGAGAACAGGAAGGATCGGGTCAGCAGCAGGCGCGAGGTCTTGAGCTGGCGCGACGTCTGCTTGCCGATTATCCGAACGTCGACGTCCTGTCGATGTACGAAACGATCGGCAAAAGCCGTCGTTCCCGATTGTTGCGCAATCCCGAATGGCGTTTTGCGACGGTTTCCGGCACGGAAGACGATCCGATGCCGGAAGGAGATTTTCAGGCGCAGAAACTCTGGCTGTATCGGAACGTCGCCGAATACGCCGGACGCATCCTTGCAACCGGCGTCCGCGACGCCGAAAGCGACAGGACGAGACAGTTCCTTGCCGGCATAACGCAGGGCAAAAACATCGACGTGCGGTACATTCCGATGGCGAAGCCGGCGTCGACGGGCAAACAAAGCGCTCCGTCTTCTCCTCCTCCCTCTCCTCCTTCCCCTCCTTCGGGCGACAACGAACAGGCGACGATGCCGTCGCCTCCCGTCGAGCCGCCGTCGGCGAAGACGCCGTCGCCGAAACAGGAGCCGCCGGAGAAGGAACCGCCGTCGAAAAAGGCGCGTCGCGTTTTCCTTGACGTGTCCGACCGGGCCAGGGAATTGTCGCCGGCGTTCATCAGGCGCATTCAACAGCTCCAGTCGCAGGAGGAGTACGACACGACGTTCGTCGTTGCGGCTCAGTTCCACCCGAGTCAGGTGGCGACATCCGAATGGGGCGCGAGCCTGCTGCTCAAGTCGCTTGCCGGTTCCGACATCGGGGCGAAGAACGTCGAAGTCTGGCTTCCCGGAAAGAGAACGTCCGTTCCCGGAATGTTGCCGAAAACGTGGTCGTTCGTTTTCGAGAGCGACCGGTTGCAGTCGTCCGGCGATAAAGAGGCGGAAACGACGTATGTCGGCGTCGACATTGCAGTCGAAGCCCTTCGCTCGACAACCGGCGCGGTATTCGACATTCCGAAGGCGATCTCGAATATCGACCTGTACCAGGAGGCGTTGCAACGATTTTCGGGCGGGCTGATCTTCACGCGGGGAGATCGCTCTTTCGTCGTTCGCGCAGACGATGAGCGTCGGAAAAATCCCGAGTTCTTCTGGACGGCCGTTTCTCTGGACAGAGAATCGGCGGAACAGAAACGCAATCGTCCGCTTGAAGTCTTTGCGCCGTCCGGCGACGATCTGACGGAGTCCGATAAGGAAAGGCTCGAGCGACTCATTCAAAGCGGCTCGCGCATTGTTGTGCGCGATGTTGCGCCTGCCGGACAAAAAGCTCTCGATGCGCTTGCGTCCAGAGACTACCCGCACGTCGTCGTTGTATCGCAGCAGCTTTCCCGAAGCGAACCGACATTCGATACGTGGCTGTCGGTTCACGATCCCGTCATCGAGCGCCTCGGCGTTTCCGGCGGCGCTGCGCCTGCGCCTGCGCCTGCGCCTGTCGTTTCCGAAGCCCGACAACAGCCGACCGATGATGACGACATGTCGTTGCTGAAGGGTCGCAGCGATGCAAAGATCGAGTTCGGACGTCGTCCCGGCATTCAGGGAACGGCGGTATTTCTGTACGGATCGTCGGAGGGCGACTTCACATCGAACGTCAAAAGTCTGCTCGACCGAATTGTTGATGAATCGAAACGGCGGGTCGAGCGCGGCGAATCGCCGATTGTCGTAAACATCCCGGATGTTGAACCCGATTTCACGAAGTCGGTCGAGCGGTATCTCCGGTCGAAGGACTACGAGTCGTACAGGGTGTACGGCACGGGAGGGGACGAGTCGCAACGCATTGCTGCGGTGCGAGATGCGCTGGCCGATTCGACGGCGAGCGTCGTCGCGTGGAGCGGCGACGATCCGCTTGCTGCGGCGCTGGTCGTTGCATCGGCCTACGACCGCAAAACGACGTCGATCGTCAAGAATCGTCGGGAGACGTTCCAGCCGGTGTCGCGGATCGACGACGAAGACGAGCGAAAGCGACGGCTGACGGCGATTGCGACGCACCTGATGAAGCCGGCGCTGGCGCACGAATCGCAGGTGCGACAGGCGCTGTCCGATCTTCAGGACGAGTCGACGCGGCGATACGTCGCCGACATCTTTTCGGAAGCCGAAAGACAGGCCGTCGTTCATGCGCCTGCGGCAAGGAGCGAGTCGGGGCGGGGCGACATTATCGATGACGCCAGACGATGGGCGAGTCTCCGACTCGACAAAATCGAAGAGACGGTCGACCGCGATGCGATTATGAACCTTCCGGGATCGATCGACATCGCCGAGTCGATGCGCAGGCATATAGGCGTCATCGGCAAGGCGTTGTCGACCGGCGACGTCATCGCTTCGCGCATTGCGCAGTTCGCCATGCCGCTGGCGCAGGCGCAGGCGCAGGAAGTGGTCGCTTCCGGGTCGTCGATGAATCCGCTCGAAACGCAGCGGTTCGTCACTGCTCGATACCGGGAAGCGTTGCACAAAGGAGCGGTGCGGGCGGCCAGAAGCATGTACGGCATCGAAGCGCCGACCGAATCGTCGCCGATCGTATCCGCCGTTCATCGCACGACGAGTCTGAACCCGTTCTACGACGATCGCGGTTCGCCTCCCGAACATATCGGCATCGACTTTTTGCCGAACGCCGATCTTCCGTCGCACATCGAGCAGATGGCCGAGTTCATCCTCGAGGAAGCGCTGCCGGGAAAGACGCCTCAAGACGTGCGCAGGGCGCTCAGGTCGGCATGGCTCGAAGTGGCGGCGACATCGCACATTGCGCAGATACCCGAATATCGGGCGACGACGCCGTTTCGCCTGGTCGAGGCCATCGAATCGGGAACCGTCGACATAACTTCCATCATTCCCGATCTGCACGAGTCGCTTGAAAAAGGGGACATCCCGCAGACGATGCGGCGCATGGTCGACGAAGGGCGCTTGCGGCGAAGCGATATCCTTGCGATGCAGAGCGTATCGTCGAAGGAAGACCGCGAGCGTCTGGCGAAGCGGGCGATTATCCGGTCGATCGATCGAGAAGCGCTGTCGCATATCCTGATTGCGTATGCGATGCAGGAAGATCGCGAAAAGGAAGGGCTTGATCCGCTTGAACGCCTGGCGAAGCATGTCGAAACCGTTTTCGGCTCCGATCAGGCGAAAACGCTGAGCATCGAGCACCTGGCCCGCCGTCGGGCCGTCCGACTCGGTCAGGACCTGTTCGACGATCCCGACCCCATCCAGGCCGCCGACCGGCTGATGAAGCATGCCGCAGAGTTCCGCGAAACGTTGTCGAATATGTGGGAAGGCGTCCGGTTCGTCGAACGGGCGCGGTCGCTGCCTCCCGATGCCGTCCTCGAGCGCGACGTTCCCGAAGCGCTCGCGAAGGAGGCCGAAGGAGACGAGCGTTTCGATGCGGCTTCCCGTCTGGGCGGCGAGCAGATCGCCGATATGGTCGTGCGCAGCGAGCTCAAGTCGAACGAGCAATTTTTCCGCCTCGAGCGCAAGATGGCCGAGTCGGCGTATGAAAGCGCCATTGAAACGCTCGAGCGCAACGCGCCTGGCGCGCTGACGTCGACGACCGTCGAAGGTCTCCCCGTTCACGTCATGCACATGCCGGTGCGCGGACCACGGGCCGGCAACATCATTCGCAGAACCGGCGCTCAGGTGCGCGAGGCGCTGCGCATTGCCGCTCAGCAGGGAGCGACCCCGGAAGCGATCCAGAAGAGCGGATTGTCGGTCGTTCCGCTGGTGCAGCCGACCGTCATCACGCCTCCGACGCTGGAAAGTCAGCTCGACCCGCTCGGGTTCGGCAAAGGGCTGGCGTTCGTTTCACCGCATGCCATTCACGCGAAGATGGTTCGCGCCTGGGAAGAGCGCGGCGGCGAAGGCGCAGCGCCGACCATCGAGCAGGCAAGTCGCATTGCGCAGCGCATCAACGCATCCCGTCGCGCAGAGCGCGACCTCGACCGTCCGCCTCCGCCGTTCGATCCGTTTGCGATGGCGGACGAGATCAAGCGATCGAAGAAGACTGCTGCGGGATGGGGGCAAGATTTGGAAGCCGAGGCGGACGAGATTGCCGACATTCTGCGGATGGCCCGGGAAGGGTCGCTCGAGCCGATCGAAGGCCCCAATCTGTACGACTACGCCCGCAGATTTCGCGGCGTTCCTCGAACGACGAAGTCTGGCGACTACGACCGCAGCCTGACCGATGCGATTCGTCTCTTCGACCCCGATGCGCCGGCGGGCATCCGGTCGGGAACCGCTCCTCGTCGCCTGATTGAAGGCTTCTTCGCCATTCGCAGCGCGTTCGACGAGGAATTGCAGTCGAAGAGCAAAGCGCGACACGAACGTGCGGCGTCGATTATCGAAAACGCCGTCGAAGCGATCCGCGATGCATCCGGCATTCCGATCGACATTCCCGGCGGAGCGCGAACGATTGTCGATGCCGGAACCGATGAGGATACGGTGCGGCGCATTGCCGAATCGACGGCCGTAGGCGCAACGATGGTCGACATGTCGGTGATTGCAGAAATGACCCGCACGTACTTCGACTTCCTCAAAGGCGCATACCGCATGATCGAGGAGCTTCCTGAGTCGGATGTTCGTCAGCAGATGCGCATGCTGGGAGTCGACGATGACGGACGTTCGGTTGTCGACATGGCTCCTGTGATGGCGCGTGCGGCGCTTCGGCATCAGGTCGAGATGATCGACGAAGCGTTCAAGATGACTACCGGCAAGCCTGCGGCGGTGCAAAAGGTTTTTCGACCGAAGCGCGGCGACATCGACGTGGTGCGACCGGAAACCGATCCTGAACGCCTGGGTCATCTTGCGCTGCCGCACCATCTGCGATGGGTGACGGACTTCAACATCAGGCAGTATCTGCGCGATCCCGCCATGCGCCAGGGGAGCGATGACGAGCGCAGGCGTTTGCTTCTCGAGCGTATGCTTGCCGACATTCCCGATCCGTCGATTGCCGACGACATCCGACATCTGCATGACATTTCGCGCAACGTCGGACAGTTTGCGGCGTCGGCATCGCGGTATATGCGCGGGTTGTCGGCGATGTTTCTGGCGCACGGAGCGGAAGAGTCGCGGCACCCGTCGGGGTTCGGCGCGCATATCGCCATGCACACACTGCGATCTCCGACCGACGTATCCGCCATGATCGATGTCATCGCCGGAACCGGAGGCGCGGGCGTCGCCGGATCGGTATTGAACCGCTACGGCTCGGCGGTGGAGAATACGATGCGGTTTCTTACGCGCATCGGGCTGATCCACGATGCCGGCGACGTGGACGACCAGAAGGCGAAAGGCGACGTCGAAGGCGTCACTCCGCTCACGACCTTCCCCGGACTGCCCGATGAGGATGTCCGGCGCGAATGGCTGGCGGGCGAGCCGTCGACGACGTCGCTGCGGTCGCTCATCGGAACGTATCAGGCGATGATCGATCGTGCAAACGCGCTGCGTCCGATCGAAGCGCCGGCGTCGTTCAACCGCCGGCGCACGATCATGTCGCTTGCCGATATGCGCCGGTCGCTCCAGGTCAAAGCTTCGCAGATCGGCGGACCGATCGAGCGCATCCGTGAGACTCAGCTGCGCATTCCGACAGGTCCAACCCGTCTGCGCGCCGTCGCCGAAACGCTTCTCGAACAGGTCGACGTTGTCCAGGACACCCGCGCTCTGTACAACGACGTCATCCGTCCGGCGCTTGCGTCTGCGACGAACGAAGACGATCGCAAACGTTTTTCCGACTTCTACCGAAACTTTCTGGCGTATCGCAAAGCGCGAATTTCCGCGAAACGCGAGCTTATCGAAGGAGTCGCTTCCGGCGACATTCGCCTGACGTATGCCGATTTGAAACGATCGGGCATCGACATTCCCGAGGACGTCGATGAAACGTCGGTCGTCGATGCGGCGACGCTGCAATCGCTCCCGCTCCCCGAATCGCTGCCGTATCGGGCCGTTATGCAACTTCGCGCCCGCATGCTGCCGAAGCGCGACGATGTCGAGGCGCAGCGCCTGGCGTATGAGTCGCTGCGCGATCAGGCGATGGATTTCGTCGGCGCATACGACGATCGACTGGCGGAGCTGCGCGATGCCGTCGACGCCCTTTCCGGGATGATGGGACGTCCGGGATCGCCTGCGTCGCAGAAGAGCGTCGGCGACCATCGATCACAACTGATTTCTCTGTCCAGAGAATTGTCGCAAAGCATATCGGAATCTGAAGCGCGAGGCGATGTCGAAGCCGTCGGCGAGTTTCGCGCCGACCTTGAGAAGACGGAGCGTCGGCTGAAAGCGCTCGGCATGTTCGACGATCGCCAGACGCTGGCGGAGGCGTTCGAGGCGTTGCGCGGCGAGGTTCGGCGCACGCAGGAGCTGCGTCTTGAGCAGGAGCGACGGGTGTCGACGTTCGGCAGGCTGATGAGCGCCATCGAGTCGGCTCCGACCAGGGAAGACACGCTCGAAGCGCTGTCCGATCTTGAACAGTCGGCGGCTCATGCCCAAGGCATGATCGAGGCGATCCGTCCCGTCGCCGAACTGTTCGGCATCGCAACCGGAGAGCGCACCGCTCAGGATGCGTATCGCACGTTTTCCCGGCAGCGCGATATGGCGACCTATCTGGCCGCCGTAACCGGGCTGATGTCGCATATCGACCCGACGACAGGCGCGCCATACGAGTTCCTGCCGCCGGAAGACGCCGGGAACAAGATTACCAGACATGTCGTCCGCTCCTGGATCGAGCGCGGCATGCGCGATATGACGATCCAGCAGGCGGTTCGATTCTGGAGCGACATCATCGGCGACGAGAAATCGGGATATGTCGCCTGGGCCATGCAATCGGACGATCCCGAAAAGCGCGAATTGCGCCACGGCGACGTCATGGCGTTTGTCGAAACGTTGCAGCGTCACGGCGTGCTGCCTGCGGATCGCCTGTCCGATATTCAGGCGAACATTGCGGCGAGTTTCCCCGACGTCGGACACGTCGTGCGCAAACCGCAGGATACTTCGGCAAAGAAGGCGTCGGTGCAGTACGCCATCGGTCGCGGCGTGCCGTTCACCGATATCAAGAGCGATGCCGATTTCATTTCCGTCGCTGCGTCGGCGGCAAGCGCCGTGTCGCCGTTTATGGGATGGGATGCCCGTGAGGCGCTGGCCGGATCGACGGAAGAGGAGCGGCTCCAGTCGCTCGTAGCCCGCGTTATGGAGAAAGGCGACGTCGACCAGAAGCGCCTGGTGCAACAGCGCGCTCGCATCGGGATCGCCATTTCCGGTCCCGGAACCGGCAAGACCTGGGCGGCCGCTGCGCGGCTGGCGTCGCTCCGGCTTGATGAAATGCAGCAGAGGAAAGCGACCGGCGAGACGCAGCCGACGCCGAGGCGGGTGTTTGCGCTGTCGTTCGGGTTGAACGCCGTCGCCGAAATCAAGAAACAGCTCGCGGCGGTAAGCGACCAGTACGGCGGCGTCGTCATTCGCACCATCGATGCCGCAGCGCGCCAGATCGCGTCCGGCATTGATCTGAATACGGCTCACGTTGCGGAAGCTTCCGCAACCCCGTATCGCAAAGAAACAATCAAAGAGGCGCTGCTGATGGGACGACCGTTGTACACCTTCGATGTCGAAACGCAGTACGACGCGCTTATCGATCGGATGCAGCGAGGACGCGCCGACTCGGAGCCGTTTGAGTTTCTGGAAACGTCGACCGGCATCAGTGCGTACTCGCCGGTCGTCAAGATGACGGCGCAGGCTCGGCGCGCCGTCGATGATCTTGCGAGGAAGCGTCCGTCTCCCGAAGGCCAGCAATTCGAGCCGTTCGCCGGGTATGCACTTCAGATTGCAATAGAGGCCTGGCGCAGTTCGGCAAAGCCCGGAGCGCAGGGCGATGATGCGCTGCTGACCGAAGAGATCGAGGCGCAGACCGCCGGTCGCATGTCTCCGCAACTGCAACTCCTTCTGGCCGAGTCGTATCGCCGACGGCTTGAAGGCGCAAAAGGCGGGATTCGCAGGAGTGTCGTCGTCGACTATCTGAAGGCGACAGGGAAGGTCGGCGGACTCATGATGGGCGAGTTTGCCCAGACGATGTCCGGGTTGTTCGAGGAAGCGGAACGACGCAAGGGGTATGGAGATCGCATTGCCCGGGCATCGACGGCGCAAGAACGACTTGCGCTGGCGCGGGAGGCGATGCGCGATCTGTATCGCGATTATCTGCCGAACGTGTCGATTTCCGATGAGGAAATCGACCGCGACATTGCGACATACTATGTCGCGTCCGTCCAGCGACAGTTGCACGAAACGTTCTTCGAGCAGCGCAAAGGAACATCGTCGTTTCTGAAGGCGTTTTCCACCCGTCTCCTGCGCACGGTTGAAGGCAGGTCCAGGTATCGACCGGACGAGAACGTCGGCGTATTCGACGAAGCGCAGAAGGCGAACGCGCTTGATCTGACATTTATTACGACGCTCCTCGGAAAAGATGTGCTGGCGATCGGCGACCCGCGCCAGAATACCGACCTCTTTCGCGGTTCGGTCATCAACTTCGGCGAGTCGATCAAGGACCTGACGACGGCCCAGGCGATTATGAACGCCGGTCGAACGCCGGACGTTGAAGAAGCGATATGGGCGAACGCCGCATTTGCCGTTGGTCTTGAGGGCGATGATCGACTGCGTCGGCAGGCCCGCGAAAGCATCCTTCAGGCGATCGGCGGAGCGCCGGATATCGAAATCAAGCGCACCCGTCGTCTGGGGAAGATGCTTGCCGAACTGACATCGGCGAGCATCGGATCGCCGGGACGTCTGGTATCGGCGCACGAAGAGGATCGCGGGGCGTTGCTGTACTGGCGTCCCGAACAGGCGCAGGGCGAGTCCATCGATACGTTGATACAGCGCGAAATTGCGAACGTCGCCGACGTGTATGTCGGCATGCTCAAGACGGGACGCGTCGATCCGGCGACGCATCGCATTGGATTTGCCGTTCCGACCCGCAAGTATCTGGAAACGCTCGGCGACCAGGTGCGGGCCAGGCTCTCCGACATCCGACGGCGAGTCGCCGAAGCGCAAACGACGGCGAATATGTCCGGCGTAACGCCGGACGACATCGCATTCGCCTCGCGCCTGAGCGACGAGGAAATCGAGCGTCTGTCGACGTTCGCCGATCCCGAAGCGCCGTATGCCAGAACCGGCGGGTTCCTCCGCATACCGAAGGATCAGCAGGTCGACGAGTCGACCGACCTGGAGAGCATTCCGCGTGCGACGGCCGGGCATGCGACGGCAGGGACCTACCATGCGTCGATCGGAAGCACGTATGACCTGTTCTTCGTTCTTGGCGCAGGTCTGGGGCCGTACCAGGCGGTTCGCGGCATTTTTACGGGGAAGAACAATCCGCCGGTCGAACCGTTTACGCTGGAACAGATTGCGCGTTTTGCGACGATGTCGGACGTCGACGTCGCCCGCGAAGCGATGAATCTGGCGCAGGCGGAACCGGGATTGAGCATCGAACAGGCGCACCAGCGCATCCGCGACGCCGTGCAGTCGGCATCGACGCTGTACGTCGCCATGACGCGCTCGAACGTCACGTATGTCAGCGGCGTCGGCGAAACGCCGAAGGCGATCGAGACTATTCTCGGACAGAGCGATGTGCAGCGGCTGATCGAATCCGACGAGCGCAGCATCACCTATCGGGGAGTCACCGATGCGCTGCGGCGTCCTCCCGATCCGCGCATTATCGCCGAGTCGATTGCCGGCATTCATTCCGCCGGAGCGCTTATTACGGCGCAGCGTCTGGGCAATCGCGCTCTGGCGTATGTCGATCCGTCGGACGCGCTGGATCATATGGAAGGCGACATCAGAACCGACTCGCCGATCAATATCCGGTCGCGACCGAGACGGAAGCCTGCGACGACCGACCGTTCCTGGATGCGGAACGTTTCCGCCACGGCTTCGCAGGAGCGGGTCGATATGCCGTCGATTACGGTGACGCCTGAAGAATTGAAGCGCATTGTAAGCGGCGAGCAAAAGGCGATTGCCGTTCCGCAGCGAATTGCCGGAGTGCCGATACTGTACGGCGGAGCGACCGAAATTACGCCGATCGTCAGAAGCGAAGACGAGTCGTTCATCGATGCCGTGATGCGCACGCTTGAGCTGGAGCGCCAGGAGAAGACGAACATCGGCATTCAGGCGCAACTGCAACTTCCCGGCGGCGTCAAAACCGGCATCACCATTACGCTTCCGGCTGCCGAGTTCTTCACGTCGCAGGAGGGGTTGAGGCGCGGCTTTTCGATTCCGAAAGGATCGAACATCGTCGCACGCGCATCGGAATGGGTGTTCGATCCGCAAGAGCTGCGCAACGTGTCCGACATCATCGAGCATCGGCCTGCGCTTGCGCAGATGATTGCAGCCTATGCCGGAAAACTCGACAGATTCAGAAACGCGAAGAGCGCAAGAGAGCGAGAAGCGATTGTCCGGCTTGGGTTGCAAGAGGCGCGCATGCGCATGCGAGAGGCGTATGGAACGGCGGCCGTCGATCCGAGAACGGGCGATGTGCTTGCCGCTTCGACAAAAGGCGGCGGCGACCGCGCCATGCGGTTTCTGTCGATCACCGGAGTCGCTTTCGGCAACGATCCGAACGTGCGTCCGATTACGAGTCGACCAAGCGAAACCGGACGTCCGTTCCTGTTGCGCGCTCCGCGCATCCTGTCCAGCCCGGAACAGGCGAAACAGGCGTTCCAGGCGATTGCCGACGCAGCTTCTGCGCAACCGAAGCAGACCGGAGTCGAAACGTTTTCATTGCCGTCGATATCCCGTCCGATCGGCGAACAGGTCGAGCGCGAAGGCGCGGTGATGAACGTCCGTTCGCTGCTGTCGCCTCACTCGAAGTTCTGGGAAGGTCTTGTTCACCAGCGCGTGCGCATGTCGGGCGAAGCGCCGGAGCTGGCGTTCGTCGGACTGCGCGAAAACGACGAGCGTCCGAAAGGTCCGACGATCCGGTTCCGCACCCCGCGATTGCGAACCGATCTTGTCGAACCGGGCGCGGATCGGCAACGCCTGGAGGCGGTATCGTTCCTTGCGGCCCTTGCCGACGACGACATGCGAGATGTCGAAACCGGACTGCCGTTCATCGAAGCGTTGCGCCACGGCATCGATGCGCAGTCGGAATCGAAGCCGACGGTCGTATTCGAGGGAAGCGACAGGGGAACCGCGCAGCGCATGGCGCAATACGCTCGCGCAGCGTATGACCTGACGCGGGCGGCGCTTGCCACGCAGGGGAGGGGGATAGAGAACCCGATTGCCGCAGTTGCGTCGCTTGAGGCGATGGCGAAGAAGAGTCGAGGCGAAAAGGCGGAACTCGATCCCGACTACGTGAAAGCGGTCGAAGCTTTGTACCGGCATGCGCTGCCGGAGATTTCCCTCAACCCGACATCGATGGCGCAGATGGCGTTTGCCCGCAGTCGACTCGGCAGAGAGGCGACATCGGCGAAGAACGTCACGATTGCCGACATCATCGGTCAGGCGCGAAGCCTGTCGTGGCGCTTTATGACGGCGCGATCGCCGATTGCCGAACCGATGTACAGGAGCGCGTCGGGCGACGATCGGGCGTATGTCGTGTCGGGGTTGTTCGAGCGAATGCCCGCCGAAGAAAACCCGGTTTCTCTGTTCAGAGAATTGTTCCGGGCGCGGGCGAAGGAGGCGCAGGAAAAGGGCGCTTCGGCGCTTATCTATCGAACTCAGCTGCGCACTCCGCTCGATATAACGGCTGCGGTTCAGGCGCGCCAGGCGGGATTTGCAATCGAAGCGACATTGCCGGCTCCGCCTGCGGTTATGGCGAAGAAACTCAATCTGAGTCAGGCGCATTACGACGCGCTTTACGGATTGCTGGCCGACGAGTCGACGCGCATGTACGTCACATCGCAGGTTGCACGCGACGACATCGTCGACATCGAAAGTCCCGAGCACATCCTCGCGTCGACCGGCGTATTTCTGGCGCGCCACGGACGGAGATCGGACGAGTTCATTTCGTTTGCGCCTCTTGAGACCAAAGCCGGACGCATAGCCGCCGCATTCGCAGCGTCGACCGACATTCCGACCCTCGACATCGAGCCGGTGCAGAAGATCGAAACGAAAGAAACTCAGAAGAAAGGCGGAGTGACATTCGGTTCGCCTGTTGCACCCCCCGAGTATCTGCGAGGATCATATCTTGCGCCGGAAGCGACTCTTTCGCGTGACGATCTGATGCGGGCAATCGCTGCGACGAATGCGCCGATGTACGATGCCCGCCGCGTTTTGCGCAGCATGGCCGCTCCGACCGATCGCGTGTCGTTTACGCCGATCGAAACGATCGTCGAGAAGCAAGACCCGAAACGGCAGGAGACACGCGAAAAGATGCGCAACATGATGTCGAAAATAGTTGCGGGAGGCAAGGCATCGGGCGCGAAAGCTTCAGAGCAAAAGAGTCCGACCGAACAAAAGCCGGTCGTCGACGCGCCGACTCCGACCGATCCTGGACCGAAAGCTCCGCCAATCGACGACGTTTCGATGTTTGAAGAAGCGGGCGTTTCTCACCTGTTCGGAGGCGGCAGAGTCGAGGCGAAGCCCGTCAGGAAGCAGGCGAGTCCGCCTGAAGTCGGTCCGGTCGCTCCGCCGGTCGACGACGTTTCGTTGTCCGAAGAAATAGACGTTTCTCACCTGTTCGGAGGCGGCAGAGTCGAGGCGAAGCCCGCCAGAAAGCAGGCGAGTCCGCCTGAAGTCGGTCCGGTCGCTCCGCCGGTCGATGATGTCTCGTTGCCCGAAGAAGCAGGCGTT
>Ga0308417_1000408_pt1 | contig 31948 bp, 19 predicted proteins | sample HotsprSampleOS65_FD_203528 | JGI IMG/M metagenome (GOLD analysis project Ga0308417, IMG submission 203528) | Hot spring phototrophic mat microbial communities from Octopus Spring, Yellowstone National Park, Wyoming, United States - 20090730_OS65 ...
TGGCTGATCCGGTGACATGGGGCGGAGCGAGCCGATCCGGTCCTGATCGACTGACACAGCTGTCGGCGGCGCAGAGTCTCAAGTATGTGCGCGCGGAGCGAGCCGATCCGGTCCTGATCGACTGACACATCGACTTGGCAATGCGGAGCGCAATCGATGCTGCAGCGGAGCGAGCCGAGCCAGCCGATGACGCCGAGATCGACTGACACAGCCTCTGCGTCTCGGCGCCTCTGCGCGATTCCACGCGGAGCGACCCGAGGTCCTGATCGACTGACACAGGAGATCTCGCGCAGAGGCGCAGAGGCGCAGAGCCGCAGCGCGGAGCGACTGCGGACCGCCGGCCGCAGAAAGCCTAACGTCCCCCCCGGCGGTCGCCGCGACCGCAAGCCCGCGCGCAGCATGGCATCGGAATTGGCACGCTCTGGAGGAGCACCCGCCCGGCGCCGCTTGACAGAGGCACACGGCCCCCACGACACTGGGCCACGCACGCATGAGGCACCGGCACCCCTGGCCACCGATCAGATGAACGATCCATATACCCGCTTTATGGCCGAGCTGCGCGACATCGCCACATTCAACTCCATGGGTGCGCTGGCGTCCTGGGATGAGCAGACCTACATGCCCCGCGGCGGCGCTGAGCATCGGGCCCGGCAGATGGCGGCCGTCAGCCGCCTCGTCCACGAGCGATTCACCTCGCCGCTCATGGGCGAGCTGCTGGCCCAACTGGAGGCCGGCAGTTCTGCGTCCGATCCGCACGCCGACCCGGCCGTGAACATCCGCGAGACGCGCCGCACCTATGACCGCGCCGTCAAGCTGCCTCCGTCGCTAGTTGAGGAGCAGGCCCGCACCGCGGTACTGGCCCAGCAGGCGTGGGTCCAGGCCCGCAGGGAATGCCGCTTCGAACAGTTTGCCCCCTGGCTGCGCAAGACCCTCGAACTGAAGCGTCAGGAGGCCGCGTGCGTGGGCCACAAGGACCATATGTACGATGCGCTGCTGGATGTGTACGAGCCGCACGAAACAACCCATAACCTGCGTCGGGTACTCCTGGCCCTGCGCGAGCCACTGCTGGAGCTGCTCGGCCGCATCGTCGGCTCGTCGCGACGGGCGCCGCGCGAGGTGCTGTGCCGATCGTACCCGCTGGCCGCTCAGGAGACGCTGGTGCGGGAAGCCGCCGCCCGCATCGGATTCGACTTTGAGCGCGGCCGGCTGGATCCGACGGTACACCCGTTCTGCTGCGGCATCGGCCCCGGCGACTGCCGCCTCACCACGCGCTACAGCCCGACATCCTTCGCCGATTCCTTCTTCAGCGTCCTGCACGAGGCCGGCCACGGACTGTACGAGCAGGGCCTGGTCGAGGCGCACTGGGGCACGCCCCTGGGCGACGCGGTTTCGCTGGGCATCCACGAATCGCAGTCGCGCATGTGGGAGAACTTCGTCGGGCGCAGCCGCTCATTCTGGACGTTCTTCCTGCCGCGCGCCAGGGAACTGTTCGCGCCGGTGCTGGATGATGTCAGCCTGGAACAGTTCGTCTTCGCCGTGAACGACGTGCGGCCGTCGCTCATCCGCACCGAGGCCGACGAGGTGACCTACAACCTCCACATCATGCTGCGCTTCGAGCTGGAGCAGGACCTGCTCACCGGCGATCTGGCGGTGGACGACCTGCCGGCGGCGTGGAACGCGAAGATGAAGGAATACCTGGGACTGACCCCGCCGGATGATGCTCAGGGATGTCTTCAGGACGTTCACTGGAGCCACGGGGCGATCGGCTATTTTCCAACCTACGCGCTGGGCAATCTCTATGCGGCGCAGTTCTTCGAGCGCGCCGGCGCAGACCTGGGCGACCTGGACGCGATGTTCGCGCGGGGCGAGTTTCGGCCGCTGCTCGAGTGGCTGCGCCGAAACATCCATCGCCATGGCCGCCGCTACGCCGCGCGTCAGCTTGCGCAGCGCGTCACCGGGGAAGACCTGACGGCGCAGCCGCTGCTGCGCCATCTGAACCGCCGGGCCGCCCAGTGGTATGGAGTGTGAAGGTTCTCAGACGCCAAACACGCTGCCGCCAAACACGCTGCCGCCGAAGCCGAGTCCGCCCGGCGGAGGGGGCGCCGCGTTGCCGCCCGTGCGCGGCGGTTCTTCCACGACGGGGGCCGGCCCGATCACGACCGCCCGGTATTTCAGCAGCCGGGCGCCCGGCCCGCGCCAGGCATCGGGGGACAGGCCCATTTTCTCCGTACAAAGCCGGCTCAGGAGTTGCTCGCGGGACCAGCCGGTTTCCCTGGCGACCTGGGGGAGGAACGTGCCGGCGCGGCCTTCGCACATCAGGTAGATGCCATCTTCGAGCGGCTCAAAATCCAGGGGGTCTTTGGCCGGCACCAATGGCGTGAGCACGCTGACTTCCAGCTCCAGAGCCGGCAGCTCGCCCAGGGTGACGGGGTTGTTGCGGAAGCGCGGATCGACCAGCACCGAACGGGCGGTCTCATACACCCCCTGGATCAGGGGATCGGGCGACTGGAGCCGGCCCACGCAGCCGCGCAGCCGGTGTGTGGCGCGGTCGTGGAGGCTGACGAAGCACCCTGCCGCCGCCCGCAGCGCCGGGTCGATGTCGGGACCGATGCTGTAGTGCGTGGTTCCCCGCAGCCCGTCAAGAATGCCGGCCCGCGCCGCATCCAACAGCACCTGCTGCTGTGCCGGGGTGAATTGCATGAACACATCATATCAGATCTTCGCCGGCGTGGCGATGCCCTGGCGCCCAATCGCACCCTGTGACCACACAGGGCAGAACCCAAACATGAGCTTTGCTTGCCCGGCGGGATCGGCAGGGTACACTGTAGCTGGCACTGAATCATCGGAGGGCCCGTGGCTCACTGCAGACGCTTGTGGGGGTTCATCCTGGCCGCTGCTGCAGTCATGACGGCGCCCGCAGTCGTTGTCGCTGACGCGATCCTTCCCATTTCCACATTCCGTGACAAACTCGAGGGTGCCTGGGTAGGCCAGATGGCCGGCGTGGCCTGGGGAGCCCCAACCGAGTTCGGTTGGAAGGGTGTCATCATCCCTGAGGCGAACGTGCCCAACTGGTCGCCATCGTGGATCAACAGGGCGTTCGACCAGGACGATCTCTATGTCGAGATCCCGTTCATCCAGGCCATGACGGACCACGGGGCGAACGTCCCGGTCAGCGTCTTCGGGGACTACTTTCGCGACACCCAGTTTCCGCTCTGGGTCGCCAACGCCGCCGCCCGCAACAATCTCCGCGGCTCACTGGGCAAGCCGCCGATACCCGCACCCGACTCCGGCCACCCTCTTCATAATCCGTATCACGACGCCATCGACTGGCAGATCGAAGCCAATTTCGCCGGCATCCTGGCGCCGGCCATGCCCCGCGCCGCCATCGAACTGGCGTGGCGCGCGGGCACGTCATGAACTACGGCGACGGTGTGTACGGCGGCGTGGCTGTGGCAGCCATGCACTCGGCCGCCTACGTGGCCGCCGGTGTGACGGAGATCATCCAGGCCGGACGCAATTCGCTGCCGCCCGGCAGCCGTTACCGCGATGCGGTCGACGATCTGATCGCATGGCATTCGCAGGATCCGGACCCGACCACTTGGGAGGATACCTGGCAGCTCTTCGAGAACAAGTACGGACGCGGCCCGGGCGTCTTCGACATCCGGGCCGTGAACAACGGGGCCTACATCTTCATCGGGTTGTTGTACGGTCAGGGCGACATCGAGCAGTCCATGCGCATCGCGATGCGCTGCGGGCAGGACAGTGACTGCAACCCTTCCTCCGTCGGGGGCATCCTGGGTGCCTGGCTGGGCCTCTCCAACCTCCCCGACAAGTACAAGTCCGCGCTGGACCGCACGGGGATCAACTTCTCCTACACCGAGGGCAACTTTGAACAGACCATGTCTGCCAGCGAAGCCCTGGCGCGCCACGTCCTGCTGTTGCGCGGTGGATCAATAGCGGGCGGCAACGCCGATGGGGTATGGAATATCCCCGATGAAGGCCCCATCGCGCCTCCCATCCTGGAAACATGGAACTGCGGCGACATGCCGCAGCTTTCGGCTGTCGTGGTCGATGTGACCGGCCTGACCATTCGCGTGGCGGCCCAGGCGAGCGCCCCTGACGGAATACTGGGCTATCAGTGGTTCTTCGGCGACCTGTCGTATCGGGATGGACCGGCGACCGGTCACACGTACAACGCGGCGGGCGCGTATGAAATCATCGCCTACGCGGCCAGCGCCCAGGGGAAGACGTCGTGGCGGCGGCTGTGGGTCGATGTGGCTCCCGCCACGTGCTGGCGTCGCGATCCGCTGCACCCGGGCGAATGGGCGTCCGCCGATGCTTGGAATGCGGGCGTCCCTTCGGGGGCTGTTGACGTGATCATCGACAACGCGGGCACGGTGATCGCGGGAGAAGGCGACCACGCGGCTCGCGACGTATACATTGGAAAATGGACCGGCGGGGCGCTTGAGCTGACGGGCGGGCGCATGCAGGCCCGCAGCTTCATCCTTGGCGAGCATGATGGCTCCGCGGGCACCCTGGACGTTGCCTCCCCGTTGATCGCCGACATGATTTGCAGTCGGCCCGGCGGGAACAGGGGTGCTGCGTCTGCACCCGGGCGCGAACCTGACGGCGGGGCAGGTCACGGGACACGGCGGCGTCGACGTGCTCGGCGGTGTGGCCCGGATCGGCTGCCTCCAGGCCGAGTTTCTGACCGTTGAGGGCGCGGGCCGGATTGTGCTCACGGACAGCGCCACGGCAAGCAGGGTGCGGACGATCACCCTGGCCGACTCGGCCCGCCTCAATCTTGTCAATTCGGGGTTGGTTATCGAGGCGGCCGTGCCCTCTCAGATTCGCCAGCTCATCGCTTCGGCTTACGCCTCAGGCGCGTGGGATGGCGGGGGCATCTACAGTGACCTGATCGCTCCTGGCGTTCACGGCATCGGTTACGCGGCCGGGGATCATCCACAGCTTTTCCATCTGAAGGGGACCCTGGCGGGCCAGCCGTTTGGACCCGGATCGGTCATCGTCCGCCTGGCATCCCTCGGAGACGCAAACCTGGATGGGATGGTCGGCTTCGCCGACCTGGGTCTGCTGTTGAGCCGCTACGGTGAGGGCGGAGGCTGGATTGACGGCGACTTCGACTACGATGGCCTCATCGGCCTTGCCGATCTGGGGCTGATGCTCAACAACTATGGCGCCACGGGCCTGTCCGCGGGTCTGGACCAGGATGCGATCAGCCTGCTGTCTGACCATGGATTTCAGGTGGGCGACAACGCGGTGCCCGAGCCGGGCGCGGCCGCGATTCTCCCGGTTGCCGCACTGGTGCTCTGCCGCCGCCGGGTGTTCGCCCACGGGAGCATATGCCGATGAACGCCGCCTGGTACCCGGTCGCTCGGTCACCCTGATTGTCGCCGGTGCGCAGCCCGGGCAGAGCCGCCGCTCGCCCGACCGGCAGCCATCTTGAAAAAAATAAGACAAAATACAAACTGTATCCGCCTTGGAAGCCCCAGGGGTTTCACATATCATGGGACTTTCCGTGGCCGCCGCGAGCAAGCCCAACATCCTCCTCATCCACGCCGATCAGCTCCGCTTCGACGCTCTGGCCGTCAACGGCCATCCCCTCATCCGCACGCCCAACCTCGACCGGCTGGCGGCCGAAGGTGTGAACTACTCCCACGCCTTCTGCCCGGCGCCCGTCTGCACGCCCGCACGCGCATCGCTGCTGAGCGGGCTGTGGCCGACGCAGCATGGGTGCATCGCCAACGCCGGCACGGAGGCGGGGCGGCCGATGATCGAGCCGACGATTACCTGGCCGCGTCTGCTGGCCGCCGCGGGATATCGCCTGGGGTATGTCGGCAAGTGGAGCGTGGATGAGGCCGGGCCGACGGCGCACGGGTTTCACGACTATGTGCCCGACAGCGCCTATGGCGCCTGGCGCCAGGCGCGGGGCATACCGTCGCGGCCCAGGTGCGGCTGGTTCGGCGGGACCGATCCGCACGCCGGCGCCGATCAGTCGCGCCTCGCCTGGGGCGCCGATGAAACAATCCGGCTGCTTCGGGAATACGCCGCCGGACCGGCGCCGTTCCTTCTGCGCTGGGACCCGCCCGAGCCGCATCTGCCCAACATCGTGCCCGAGCCGTTCGCTTCGATGTACCGGCCGCAGTCCATTGCCCCCTGGCCGAGTTTTCCCGATCCTCTGGAGGCCAAACCCTACATTCAGCGGCAACAGCGGCGAACATGGGAAGTGGAGGGATGGACCTGGCCGCAGTGGCAGCCGCTGGTGGCGCGGTATCTGGGCGAGGTGAGCCTGATGGACCAGCAGATCGGGCGCGTGCTCGAGGAACTGGAGCGGCTGGGTGCGGCCGATGATACGCTCGTTGTCTTCAGCACCGACCACGGCGACCTGTGCGGCGCCCACGGCATGATCGACAAGCACCACGTGATGTACGACGACGTCGTGCGCGTGCCGCTGATCGCCAGATGGCCCGGCCGGCTGGCGCGCGGAATAACGTGCGATGCCTTCGTGTGCAACGCGCTGGATCTGGCCGTGACTCTGCTGAGCGTGGCGGGCCTGACGTCGCCGCCGTCGTTCATGGGGCAGGTGCTGAGCGGTTTTCCTGGAGATGACGGCCGGCGCCGCAACGACATCTTCGCCATGTATCAGGGCAGTCAGTTCGGCCTCTACAGCCAGCGCATGGTGCGCGACCGCCGTTGGAAATACGTGTGGAACGCGACGGCCGAGGATGAGCTGTACGACCTGTCGGCCGACCCCGGCGAGATCGTCAACCGGGCGCGGGATGGATCGTGCGCCGGCGAGCTGGCACGGCTGCGGCGGCGGCTGATCGAGTGGATGCAGTCGATTGGCGATCCGCTGCTCAACGGCTGGACGCGCCGGCAACTGGAGGGAGGGCTCAAGGCGTAATCGCGAGGATGGCGGATTCCCGCATCGCCGCATTGCGGTATTCCCATTGACCGCCGGCCGACGGCGGAACAGAATCTGGCATGGGCGAGCAGACCACCCCGTCCCTCAAGTGCGCCTGTCCGCACTGCAACTGTCCGGTCCCCGCGGATAGCGGCGTGGTGCGCGACGGCAAGTCCTACTGTAGCGAAACCTGCGCCTACGAGTGTACCGAACAGACCTGTGTCTGCGTCCATGCGGACTGCGACAGCGCCCGAAAATAAGCGGGCCGAGCAGGTGCACAGCAGTGCCGCCGCCAACGTGCCGGCGCCAGCGCGCCGGCGCGAGACCCGCTCCCCTTCGTCGTCCACAGTGCGTCAGTGGTTCGCCTTCCCGGCATCTTTCTCCTGTGCTGCGTCTTCTCGCCCGGCCTAGACTCAAGCATGAGCAGTCCTCTGCATTCGCTCCACGAACAGGCCGGCGCCGAGTTTCAGGATTACGGCGGCATTGCCATCGTTCAGACATTCGGCCACCCTCAGGCCGAGTACGCCGCCCTGCATAAATCGGCCGGCCTCATGGACATGCCACATCGCGGCCTCGTCGAGCTGAGCGGCCGCGACCGGCTGGAGTTCCTCAACAACCTCCTGACCAATCAGACCTACGACAAGCAGGCAAAACGTCCGCTTGCTGCCGGAAGCGGCATCTATGCGTTCCTGCTCAACGCCAAGGGGCGGATCGTCACCGACCTGAGCGTTCTGGAGTTGGGCGAGCGGACGATTCTGGAGCTTGAGAAGCGCATGGTCCAGCCGCTCATCCAGATCATCGACCGGTATCTGTTCAGCGAGCAGGTGAAAGTCGCCGACCGCTCGCAGACGCTGTGCGAGTTCGTGCTTGCCGGACCGGAGGCGCGGCAGGTCCTTGCCCGGCACGCCACCCATCCGCTGCCCGATCTGGCCCCGCTGGCCTCGTGCGTGCTGGACATCGCCGGGCGGCAGGTGGTCGTATACCGCGATGACATCTGCGCGGCCGAGGCTTACGGGCTGATCGTGGACTGCGACGGCGCCGAGGAGCTGTGGCGCTGCCTGGCGGGCACTCACCTGGCGCGCGGCGCGGAGTCGGCCGTGAGCCACGTGCCGCGGCCGGTCGGCTGGGCGGCGTTCAACGCCTGCCGCATCGAACGCGGCCGGCCTCTGTTCGGCATCGACTTCGACGAGACGGTCCTGCCCGCCGAGACCGGACAGCTTGGGCGCGCCGTCTCGTTCACCAAGGGCTGCTACCTCGGCCAGGAGATTGTGGCCCGCATGCACTCGCGCGGGCAGGTGGCGCGGCGGATCGCGGCCATCCGCATGCGCGGTGAGGCCCTGCCCGTGGCCGGCAGCAAGGTCTACGACCACGAAGGCAACGAAGTGGGGGTGGTTACCAGCTCCACCATCTCGCCGGTGCTGTCCAATACCGCGCTGGTGCTGGCCATGCTTAAGCGGCCTTTCTTCGAGCCGGGGACGGAGCTTGTGCTGCCGGCCGAGGGGGCGATGCATCCGGGCACCGTCGTGGTCCCGCCGTTCTTGCCGTGAGCGGGATCGTGCCGCTACACTCGCCGGACATGGTCGACTCACCCTATCTGATCCGCCCCGGCGGCAACCTGCGATTTTCGAGGCTGAGCACGGACGACACCGGGGATTTCAGCGGCAAGAAGCAGGCAATCGCCCAGACCCGCCGAAACTGCGCGCGCCTGGGCGAGTTTCAGCACCTGCTGTACGCCGATGGCCGCCGGGCGCTGCTGGTCGTGCTCCAGGGCATGGACACGGCGGGAAAGGACGGCGCCATCCGCCGCGTGTTTAGCGACGTAAACCCGCAGGGGTGCATCGTGACCAGCTTCAAGGCCCCTTCGTCACAGGAGCTGGCCCAGGACTATCTGTGGCGCATCCACCGCCACGCCCCGGCCCGGGGCATGATCGGCATCTTCAACCGCTCCCACTACGAGAGCGTGCTGGTCGAGCGCGTGCGCAACCTCGTGCCCGAAAAGACATGGAAGCGCCGCTACGAGCACATCAACGCCTTTGAGAAGCTCCTGGCGGATGAGGGGACCGTCATCCTCAAGTTCTTCCTGCACATCTCAAAGGATGAACAGAAGCGGCGGCTCAATTCACGGCTGAAGGATCCGACCAAGAACTGGAAGTTCGACCCCGCCGACCTGGAGGCGCGCAAACGCTGGGACGAGTACCAGGCCGCCTACGCCGACGTGCTGGAGAAATGCTCCACGGAGCACGCCCCGTGGTATGCCGTCCCGGCCGATCACAAGTGGTTCCGCGACTGGGTCGTTTCGGACATCATCGTGCGCGCGATGGAGAAGCTGGATCTCAAGTATCCGCCGGCCATTGAGGGCATTGAGAAGCTGAAGGTCAAGTGAACCGGGCGTGCGCGTCAGGCCGCCAGGGACAACGGCGGCCGACGACGGCGCTGCGCCGCCGCCACACGCCCCCGGCGCCAGTCGAGTTCGCCGTAGTCGATGCCTTCGGCCTCGGCCCCAAGAGCGGCCAGCTCCGCGTCGCTGAGCACGGCGGCGGGCGCTTCGGCGGGCTGTGGGACCTGACGCCGGATAGTCACGAACGTGGCCGGCCGCTGCGAAGCGCGTGGGGGCTCGGCACTGGAAGGGGCGACGTCGACCACGGTGAAGCCGTACTCCTGCCGTGAGGCGATAGCGCCGGTGCGGATCTGCTCCAGCACATGGTCCACGGACACTCCCCAGATTTCAGCAGCGATGGATGGCACAACCCAGCATGACATTCTGATGACTCCCAGAGTAGTTGTCCCTGTCATCGGTAGGCGCGGGGGTGTGCTTTAACTGGTTTGCCGACAATTACTTGCGGGCTTGCCAGGGACCGAGAAAGCAGCGGTGGTCCTGATAAGCGGCCGCTGTCAGCACTGCGGCGCAGGATCCCTTTGCTGGCAATACTGATATCGTGGCCGGTGCTTGAACGCCCCCGGCGGGAAATGCGGCTGAGAGGAGTTGAACCTCCACGACCTTGCGGTCACAAGGACCTGAACCTTGCGCGTCTGCCAGTTCCGCCACAGCCGCGGCGAATGATTCATTCTAAGTCGGGCGAGTCATCTGTCAAGAAAAGACGAGAAAGACGAGAATAGACGGCAGAGGGGCAGAGGCGCAGACGCTGCGGGCGGGAGGCCACGCCCGCCAATGGCGCGAACGCCGCCCCTTGTGCACTGCCGCAATGTCCGCATGTCGGCCTCATAGCCTGCGCCATTCGGCCGTCAACCGGTGCCTCGCGTGCCTCGCAGCGCGCCCCGTGACAACTGCGTGCCACGGCGCGCGATGCGGCTGGCGGCGCTGATTTGGCCATGCGTAAGGGGTTTTACTCTCGTGGGTTAAAACTGCGCCATCTAGGACTTGAACCTAGAACCCGCTGATTAAGAGTCAGCTGCTCTGCCAATTGAGCTAATGGCGCCGGGAAACGGTTCAGAAATCACTGTACCCACGGGGGGCTTCCGAATCAAGTGGCGCAGAGTCTGCCGAGTTAGCGATTCATTTGGTGTCTTGGCGGCAGTGCTGCTGCATAGACGAAGATGACCTCGACTGCGGGTTTGCGGCTATGGCGGTGCAGCCCGCGTTGTCTTCACGATGCCTGAACCATGACGCCTCGCCGTTGGTAGCTGGCCGTGCTCCTCAGCGCCGGCGCCTTCGGAGAAGCAACGTGCTGGCGCCAACCGCCAACAGCAGTCCGCTCGCCGGCTCAGGCACGACTGTAACGTCAGACAGTTCGGCGAACTGGGCCAAGGCCTCATGGAAGCTCAGGCCCAGCGGGTTGCCAACGCCCAACTGCCAGGTCGTGGCCAGTATGCCCAGATCGACCACATCCACCTTCCCGTCGGGCGAATAGTTGAAGTCGGCCCTGGTCCAACCCTTTCCTGTCCCCTGCCAGTGGGTCGCCAGGATACCCAGGTCCACCACGTCCACCTGCCCGTCCAGGTTCGCATCACCTGCATACGTGAACTTGACGATCACGGCGTTGGAATCAAAGCTTTCTCCGCCCAGCTTCCCGCCAAGACCAGCTATGTTCGGGTCATTCCCTGCCGCGTAGCCGAGTGCGTGCCTTTGAACCACGATGGCATCGCTCATGATCCCCGGGCCGTTCCAGGCACCGTTGTTGTATCCTGAGATCAGCCACCCGCGCACCGTCGCCGGATCGCCCGTCCCTACGATCAGGTCGTTGTCCGTCAGGTTCAGTCTGCCAGCTCCCGCGATCGAGAGCGTCTCCGTCACCAGCACCCTGTTTCCGCCGCTGCTGATCTTGCCGTCGCCCGTCACCGTCAGCGAGCCCAGATGCTGCGTCGCGCCAAACTCCAGCCTCGCTCCTGGAGCCACTGAAGCCGCAAGTTGGCTGCCTCCATCCGTGCTCAGGACTGTCGTCCCGCCATTGGCCAGCAACATCGCGCCCGCGCCGTGCGTCTGTGTTCCACCGATGATCAAGAGCCCCGGTCCCGTCTTCGTGATTGTCTTGCCGGAGACATTCTCAATCGCACCAAGGCTCAGCGCAGCCCCCTCGGCCACGGCAATGCCGAGGGGGTCGGCCAGCACCACCGGCGCGGCAACCGAATGCTGGCCAAGACTCACCTGGATCGACGCCGAGCCGGCCGCCACGTCCAGCGTGATGGGGCCTGTCCCGCCCACGCTGTAGCTCTGGGCGCTGTTGAAGGCCATCCCGCCCCAGGTAAGGGGGCTGTTCACGCTGACGGTGCGTGGTGTGCTGATGACACTTCCGAATGTGGCCACATCGCCTACGCCGTTAGGAAATCCGCCCGTCCAGTTCGTGGGCACGGAAGCCAGGCCGGAGATGTCGAAGCGCCAGGCGCCGGGGCCGCCCTGTACGGCGGTGAGCGTAAGGTCATTGGTGCCATAGGCAGGCACCAGCACCAGGCGAGAGCCCAAATCGAGGCCGTTCTTGCTGGCGAAGTCGCCGCTGCGTGTGCCGAAGGTGAGGATCTGGAAGACATCGTTATGCGCCGGCCGGAAGGGCGGCGAGACGCTCACCTCCATCGTGCCATTCAGTTGGGCCGTGCCGGTCACGTTCACCTGGTCGTAGCCGTTGCCGGTTGCCGTGCCAGCCAACTCGATGTGCAGACGAGCGGTGCTCCCGAACGAGACATTGCTGAAGGTCATCGTTCCCGGGCTGGAGCCGGGATGCAGGTCGCCGCGGATATCGTGCTTGCCGGGGCCGTCAAACAAGCCGCCACCACTCACCGAGCCGTAGTAGACCACAACAGTGTTCTCGCCGGCCGTGATCGTTCCCTCGTTGTCCACATCATCCCAGAACGTCGTGGGGAGGCCGCCGGCGGCGATAACCTTCGCGCCCGCAATGTTGCTCACGTCGCCCAGGAAATCGGTCATACCACTCATAGCAATCGTGTTGGCATTTGTGATCAGAGTGGCAGCCTGTATCCGGCCGCGCCCCTGAATCAGCCCGTAGTTGATGAGTTGGTCGACCGTGAGCCGCTCGCTGCTCTCCGACAGAAACAGTTGTGCAGTGCTGCTCAGTTCGACGGCTTCACCCCTGATCGCACCCTCCGCTTGAAGATCGATCGCGCCGTGGAACGTCATGGTTCCGCCTTCCGACACGATCGTGCCGCGGCAGTAGACCGGACCGTGAACGTCTCCGAAGCCGCGGATCATGCCACCGGGCTCAACCGCAATGCCATGGTCGGCCACTACCGTCGCGCCGGAAAGCATCCATTGGTCAAGCACCAGCGCCGGCCCGGCCGAGTAGACGGTGACCAGGTCGCTGCCCGCATCCGCTTCGGGCGGCACTGTCGCTGTGCCCGAGGGTGGCACAAGATACCACGGCGGAACGTCGCCGATGAGGAAGCCGTAGCCTGAGATTCCGCCGTTCACCCACAGGGTGCCGCCGGAGGCGCGCAACGTCCCGTCCGTGAGGGTGATATCGGCGTTGACGGAACCAACCCCTTCGATCCTCTGCGAGGCGCGCAAGTACAACCCGTTGGGCGCCTCGATGGTCCCACCGGCGATAAACGCCCCCAGACTGGCCGGCCACATCGCGTGCACCACGGCCCTACGCGGCCCGACGTTCAGGGGTTCATCAAGCGACACAGTGCCGGTGGGCGTGATGATGCCGGCCGTCGGCACGACATTGCCGATGGTAACGCCATAACCGCGCAGTGCCCCCACGATCTGCATCGTCCCGCCCTCCTCGGCGTCGATGACGCCGTTCTCCAGCGTCACATCGGCCACGACCTTACCGCGTCCGGCCAGGACGCCGCCGTCAATGACGCGCAGTCCGCGGGATGCTGTGAGCGTTCCTTCGGCCAGGGTGGTCAGAGGCCCAAGGACGGCGGGCCCTGAGGAATAGACGCGGGCCTCCTGGGCGCCGACATCGAGCGGCTCCCATCGGTTAACGGTGTCGGAAGGATTCGTGATCCGGGAATTGTGACGCCCGACGATCACGCCGTAGCCGGTTGGGGGATTGTCCCATAGCAGCAGCCCATTTCGCGCAATGACGGCGCCGTTGGCAAGGACCAGGCCCCCGCCACTGATCACCGCGTTCTGGCTGTCCAGCAGTTCGAGGGTCGCATTATCGTGGACGTATACATAGCCGTTGAATTCAGCGCCATATGGGTCCGCCGCATCTCCAATGCGCAGCGTCCCGTAAGCCGCCTGAATGGACGACATGTCGCTGGCGGTGATGCGTCCGTTGATGGTCCCGTGGCCGATCAGAGAAGAGCTGGGCGACTCGAACCCAATGGCTGGGACATTGATGGTTCCACCATCCAGGACGACTTCGCTGTTGGCGCGGATCGCCAGATACCGGCCGACGTTGACCTCAGCGCCATCGGCGACCTGGAGCCGGCCCGCACCATTCTCACCCACGCCGACGAAGTCGGCCACATGGAGTTGCGAGCCAGGCCCGCTCACGTGCATTTCGCCTCGCGAGCCGGCGCCGGAGCGGCCCAGGTACAGGCGATCCGTGCGGACCTGCGCCCCCTCCTCCACGTACATCTGGCCGAATTCCAGATCGCCAAGGATCACCTCGTGGCCTGAGGCATCAAGCACAGATCCGGCGCCGCTCACGACAATGGTTCCATACCCCTGCTCCGATCGCCCCGCATGCACGTCTCCGTTCACGAAAACCTGTCCGCCGTTTCTGATGGTCAAATGGCCGTAGGCAGCGTCGCCGACCACCAGATGGCCGCTGGCGATTGTCCATGTCGATCCCGGATCGCTCACCAGCACCTCGCCAGATGCTCCGGGCATCACGCCCACAAGGCCCCAGCCCATGTTGTTGGCGAGGGTTGCGCCTTCTTCCACGGTCAGCGACCCCCAGCCCCAATCGCCGACGATGGTGTCGCCACTGCTCACCGTCAGTTCCGAGTTCAGACCGAGCACGCTGACGCGGCCGAAACCACCGGGCGCAGAGCCCACATTCAACCGGCCCACGGTTGCGATGGCGCCGCTGGACCCGTATCCCGCTCCCACGCGCAGTCGCCCCGACTTGCTGACCAACGCGGCGGGCCCGCCGCCTCCGCCGCCGATGCTGAGGTTGCCGTCTCCCCACTCGCCTACTGTGAGCCAGTCGGTTACCGTCAGGGTCGCGCCACCGCTGACGGCGATGGCGCCGCTGCTTCCGGGCACCATGCCAACCGTCGCGTTCACGGCCTGTACGCTGGCCCCATCGTCGATCACCATCACGCCGTTGCCGCCGCGCCCCACGACGATGTTGTTGCTGGCAACGAGCATCGAGCCATAGTTCGTCACCAGCACGTGCCCATCGCCCCAGCCGCCGCCCACCTCCACCGTCGTCCCTGTGACGAATCCCGCTTCCTCCACAGTCAGCGTCCCGAGTCCCTCGGCCGCCACCACGATCTCATTGGCGCTCATCAGCGCTGAGCCGTAGCCGCGAATCGTCACGGCGCCGGTGCTCTCGAAATGGTCGCCGATATAGACGCGCGCCGCCGTTACATCCGCGTCGTTCAGGACCGACAGACTCGCGGTGCCTTGCAGACCAACCATCAAGTTGCCAAGGACCGCAAGAGACGAGGATGCGCCCCTGATCGTGCCATCGCCCACCGACCCGATGCTTTGCCCGAAAACCGCCATCTTTGCCCCGACGGTGCCGGCCGTGACATCCAGGTAGCCTGTTCCACCATAGCCAACCCACAGCGTGTCGCCGGTTTGCCAGTTGGCGCCGTTCACGACTACGGTCCCGTGGTCGCCGGGGACCATGCCCACCGTGGCATAGGTATCCAACAGCGTGCTGCCCCCGCCGCCGCTCAGTGTCAGACGGCTCGTGCCCATGCTGTGCCCCACGTAAGTCTCGGTCACGTTGTAGACCTTTCCGCCCAGGTTGAACGTGACATCATCCTTCTCGACGACGGCCAATGCGGTCGTAGCCGGCGCTGTGAACTGCACTGTGTAGGTGGCGTTCAGGTTGAAGTATGCGCCGTCGTTGGCTCCCGGCGGCCCGGGCGGCGTCCATTTGCCTGCCGTCGAGAAGACGCCCCCGGCCGGGTCGTTCCAGTTGTATCGCTGAAACGTCGTGACCGTCTCGGCAATGCCGTAGGGTTCGGTCCAGAGACCATCGATGTCGTTCCAATGGGCGTTGGGGCTGTACGCAAACAAGACCACGTGGTTCTCCGCGGTGCCGCCGTTGGGTTCGCCCCATCCCCAGTTCGTGTACGTGACAGGTTCCCCGCTGGTCCAGACGAAAGTGCCCTCTTCGGCTGCATCGTTGAGCCCGATCCACAGCGCTCCACGCAGCCGCCGGAACGTGGCGGCCGCCCACGTGTTCTCCGCCTCACTGCGGATGGTGGCCAGATGCCCGCCAAGGGTGATGGCCTCGGCTTCGGCGGCAGCCCATGTCTTTCCGCCGCCACCTGGGGCGGCGATCAGGCGGTAGGTGTGTCCATTGACGGGGCTGATTCGCGTTTCGATAACATCCGCCACCGCCGGGCACAGAACAGCCAAAGGAAGCCCCATTGCCGCTACGGAACGGATTCTTCTTGTCTTTCGCATGGGCAACCTCGCTATGCGGAGACGCGCTTTGTGTGGTAACACAAGCCTGTCAACGGCCTCAATATGCACGGATAGGTTTTGATCGGAGTGAAGGTGGCGACAACCGCGAGGCAACCAACCGCGCGCAGCACCTGCTTGTGCCTGTTGCAGACGCCACACTTCTATTCTGTAGCACTCTTGCGAAAAGTCAAGGCAATATCGGATCGATCGATCCCCTGCCAAGCCGCCACCAATGCGGGTTACCCGGACATGTCCACGGCCAACGGCACATCGGCGCTGCTGACGTACACCTACCCGGCCGCGGGGGAGTGCACGATTCACGTCTTTGCGGTGCAGGCGGATGGCGGCAACAGGACGGCGGCGGCGCTACCCGTTTGCGGTTTGAGGTCGCGGCCGCTCCGCTGTGCGCGGCTCAGCGCTAAGACTCGCTGCCAGCCAGGATTACGACAATGGGCCCGATGCGATTCGAACGCATGACCTCGTCCTTATCAGGGACGCGCTCTAACCAACTGAGCTACGAGCCCCACTGGCCCTGTGGATTCTACGACTCGCCGCCCCACTGTCAACGCGATGGGCGAGATGGGCGATGATGTTCGTGCCATCCGGCCGCAAGCGTTGGGCACACCGGCGCGGAAGCGCGTGCTGCGTTGTGCGTCCGCGATCCCAGGCGCCGGCCGCGGAAAGCGTTACGCGCGCTCGGCAGGCCGCCACGCCGCCACGCCGCCACAGCGCCAACCGCCATTGTGGCCAACCGCCATTGTGTTGCGCGGCCCGGCGGCTATGCTGTCGGAGCACGTAAGGCCGCGCCGCCGGTGCGGGGCGGGCCCTGCTCATCGCTATCGGAGAAACGATGCGTCGGAGTGTTACCAACCGCGGCCAGTACGCGGCCGCAACCTGCGAATCCCTTGAGGAGCGACGACTGCTGTCTGGCGCGCTTGCCTGGGCGGTGACGAGCGGCATGCCCGAGCGGCTGGACGCGGCCAATGCCGTCGCCACCGACGCCGCGGGCAACACGTACGTCGTCGGCGTTTTCCGCGGGCGCATGGATATGGACCCCCGCCGCAATGTCAGCCGCTTCGTCAAGAGCCACGGCGATGAGGATGACATCTTCATCGCCAAGTATTCCCCGCAGGGAAGCCTGATCTGGGCCAGAAGCTTCGGCGGTCCAGAGGCCGATGTGGCCACCCACGTCGAGATCATTCCCACCGGCGGTGTGATCGTCGCCGGCACCTTCAGCGGCACCGCCGACTTTGCGCCCGGCCGCGCCACCCTCGAACTGAAGAGCAACGGCCGCCGCGATGCGTTCATCCTGCGACTGGATGGAGCGGGCCGGCCGCTGTGGGTGGGCAAGGTCGGCGGGCGCCGCGACGATTTCATCACCGCCATCGCCGCCGGCCCTGACGGCGATGTGTATATCGCCGGGACGGTGCGCCTGGCCGGCGACTTGGACCCCGGCCCCGGCGTGCGGAACATCACCACCCGCGGCGTCGACGACACATTCATCTCGCGCCTCGACGGCGCCACGGGCAGCCTCAAGTGGGCCAGAGTCTTCGGCGAGGATGACACGCGCGAAGGCGTCAACGGCATGGTGGTGGCTGGGGACGGTAGTGTTTTCGTGGCAGGCACCTTCAACCGCACGGTGGAGTTCGATCGCGGCCCCTCGCCCCGACGCCTGCGCAGCAACGGCGGCGATGACATCTACCTCGGCCGGCTCGACGGCGCCGGCAACTGGCAGTGGCTGCGCAACATCGGCGGGCGCAAGGACGACTCGGCGGTGGCGTTGCGGGCGGGTCCTGAGGGCGACCTGTACATCAGCGGCAACTTCTCGAAGCAGGTGAACTTCAACCCCGCCGGCGCGGCGAGCAACCTCACCAGTCTCGGCGACGCCGATGCCTACGTGGCCCGCTACCGGCCCAACGGCGAGCTGGTCTGGGCGGGCCAGTTCGGCGGCAAGGACGCTCTGATCGTGGCTCGCGCGCTGGCCGTAGACGCGGCGGGCAACGCCTACGCCGTCGGACAGTTCCGCGACGTCGTCGACTTCGACCCTGGTCCCGGCCAAAGGCTGCTGGATGCGACCAAGAGCAATTCGGCAGCGCGGATCGGCGGCCAGCGGGCAACCGATGCATACCTGGTCAAGCTGACGGGAGCCGGGCGGCTGGTGTACGCGCAGCAGATCGGGGGGGAGGATGGCAGCGTGGCCGCTTATGGCGTTTGCGCCGACCCCGACGGCAACCTCTACGCGGCGGGGGCGATGGCGGGCACGGTGGATTTGAATCCGGGCGCGGGGCGGCTGATCTACCGTACGGCTGACGACCGCGACGACACGGACGTTTTCCTTCTGAAACTGCTGGGCTGATTTCAGTTTTTCATCCGGGGCGGATACGATTACATGTTTGAAACGCAACGAGGGATCCGATGCCCGTGGACAAAGACAACTATCGAGAGAAGTTCCGCCCGGAGACCGACGCCGCCATCGAGCGCGAGCTGAACGCCGCGCTGGAGGGTGTGTCGCTGGAAAACCTCTATGGCATGCAGAAGTCGCCGGCGCCGGCGGGCCCCACCCCCGAGCAGCTCGCGGCCAAGGGGCTGCGCCGGGGGCGGATCATCTCCGTCGGCAAGGACGATGTGTTTGTCGACTTCGGCGGCAAGAGCCAGGGCATCGCCTCGCTGACTCAGTTCGAGACGATTCCCGAGGTGGGCCAGGAGATGGAGTTTCACGTCGACCGCTACGACCCCCGCGAGGGCCTGCTCATCCTCACCCGCAAGGGCGCGCTCTCCAGCAACGTCACCTGGGAGAATCTGGAGGAGGGCCAGATCGTCGAAGGCACCGTCACCGGCATGAACAAGGGCGGGTTGGAACTCCAGATCAAGAGCATGCGGGCGTTCATGCCCGCCGGCCAGGTGGACATCTTCTTCCACAAGGACATTTCCATCTTCATCGGCCAGCGCATGACGGTGGAGGTCACGCAGTGCGATCGGGCGCACAAGAACCTGATCGTCAGCCGCCGCAATGTCATCGAGCGCGAGCGCGAGGAGAAGAAGCGCAAACTGCTGGAGGAGCTGGCCGAGGGCCAGGTGCGGCGGGGCACCGTGCGCAGCGTCGCGGAATACGGGGCATTCGTGGATCTGGGCGGCGTCGACGGTCTGATCCACGTCAGCGAGCTGAGTCATCGCCGCATCAAGCATCCCTCGGAGGTCGTCAAGGCGGGTGATGTCGTCGACGTGAAGGTGGTCAAGCTCGACAGGGCGGCCGGCAAGATCGGGCTGAGTCTGCGTCAGGCGATGGCCGATCCGTGGCTGGAGGCGCCGGCCAAGTATGCGGTGGGAACGACGCTGACGGCGCGCGTGGCCCGCATCGAGAGCTTCGGCGCGTTTCTGGAGGTTGAGGAGGGCATCGAGGGCCTGCTGCCGGTGAGCGAAATCTCCTGGCAGCGCATCCGTCATCCCTCCGACGTGCTCCGCGAAGGCGACACGGTGAAGGTCGTGGTCCTTTCGCTTGATGCTGCGGCCCGGCGCATGTCGTTCAGCCTCAAACAGGCCGGCGGCGATCCGTGGTCGGGGGTGGACCAGAAGTATCCGACCGACAGCGTGGTGAGCGGAAAGGTGACCCGCACGGCCGAGTTCGGGGCCTTCGTCGAGCTGGAGCCGGGGCTGGAGGGCCTGGTACACATCTCCGAGCTGGCCAGCCAGCGTGTGCGGGCGGTCGGCGACGTGGTCAAGCCCGGACAGGAGGTGCGCGTGCGCGTGCTGGAGGTGGACAAGGAAAAGCGCCGAATCGCCCTCTCGATCCGTCGCGCCGAGGAACCCGTCCATGCAGTTGCGCCCACGGGGCCGGCGCCCGAGCCGGCCAGGAAGAAGAAACGCCCCGTCCTCCGCGGCGGGCTGGATTTCTGATCACACGGGGTGAAGCAAGGCAGTCTTCCTGAATCTGCCGGTGCTGCCATGATGAGGAGCGGTCGTCGCATGCAACGGCGCGGCGACGGGGGTGCGCGGCAGTGCAGGCGGCAGCAGTCCTGGCGGTCGCACGGGCCGCCGCTCGCGTGGTCGATGCCCATGCGCAGTTGCGGAGGGGCGGGGGAGCCCTACAATTCCGCCACCACGATTCGAGCACAAGGAGCATGGAATGCCGCGAAATATGCTGCCGGTCCCCCCGGGGATCAAAATCGCCGCTCAGGCGCCGTGCGAGCCCACCGAGGATGACCTGAAGTTCATTCGGCAGATGGGCGTCGAGTGGGTCGTCCTCTGGACCGACGGCCGGAAGGCCAGCGAGGAATACTACGCCAGCCGTAAAGCGCTCTACGAGGCGGCCGGCATCCGGGTCTACGGATTCGGCAACCTGGACGTCCACAACCAGGACGATATCGTGCTGGGCCTGGCCGGTCGGGACGCCAAAATCGAGCAGTACAAGAGCCACCTGCGCAATCTCGGCCGCGCGGGCATTCCGTATACCACCTACGCCCACATGGGCAACGGCATCTGGAGCACCGCCGGCGAAACCACGCGCGGCGGAGCCCCCACGCGCGCGTTCAACCTCGCCGCGGCCGAGAAAGGCTCGTGGGCGGGGCGCGAGTTTCACACGCCTTTGAGCCACGGCAGGCCGTACAGCGAGGATGAAATCTGGGCCAACTACGAGTACTTCATCAGGCAGGTGGTGCCGGTGGCCGAGGAGGCCGGCGTGCGCATCGGCATCCATCCCGACGATCCCCCGATCGATCTGGCCGGCGTGCCGCGGTGCATCTTCAGCAGCTTCGAGGGGTACAAGCGGGCGTTGGAGATCGCCGACAGCCCCAACGTCGGCATATGTCTGTGCGTCGGCTGCTGGCTGGAGGGCGGCGACGGCCGGATGGGCAAAGACGTTCTGGAAACGATCCGGTACTTCGGGAGACAGAAGAAGCTCTTCAAGGTCCACTACCGGAACGTGGACAAGCCGCTGCCGTATTTTGTGGAGACGTTCGTGGATGACGGGTATTACGACATGTATCCGGTGATGGAGGCGCTGCGCGAGGTGGACTTCGACGGCGTGCTGATCCCCGATCACATTCCGCTGATGGCCGGCGACCGCCGCGTGGGCACGGCGTTCACGATCGGCTACATGAAGGCGATGCTGGAGAGAGCCAATAAGTCGGCGCTGCGGCGCGCCGGCTGATCGCCCGCCTATGCCACCAGCAGGGCGCTTCGCGCCAGCCGTGGCAGGGCGCGCCGCAGCCCCTCGTCCAGCGCCACCGCCAGGCGCTGGGGCGTGGCGGGACGGCCGTCCTCCTCAATCGTCAATTGGCCGGCGGCGACCTTCTGCGCCAGCGCAGCCAGCAGCCCCCGCATGTCCAGCGTGCCGTCGAGCAACTCCAGCACGAGACGCTGGAAGTCGTCCAGGTCCACATTCTGGTGCAGGAGGTTGGTGACGAGGGTGAGTCCGTCGGCGGCCTGCGCCCGGGCGTAGCGGAACGCCCTGGGGCGCGTGGCGATCTCGACGGTGAACGGCGGTGGCGAGATGCGCAGGTCGGCGATCCCGGCCAGATGGCACTGGAGCAGCGCCCGCGGCAGCGATTCATCGAGATTGGCCGGCGCCTTGCCGCGCGCCTCCAGAGCCGCCCGCACGGCGCCCAGCAGCTCGTCAAAAGGCACGGGCCAGGGAATACGCTGATACAGCAGTAGCAGCGCCGCCTTGAGCGCGGGGTTGTCGATGCTCACCGCCTGACCGTTGGGGCCGGCGAACTCGACGGGAGCCTCGGCCAGAGGATCGGCCACCTCGCTGGTGGGACGTGCGGCCCCCAGACAGCGAAATCGCGGCATGAGCCGCGGATCGGGCGGGCGGCGCACCGCGGCGTCCTCGCGCACCAGCAGCGTGCGGCGGAACGTGCGATTGCGCAGAAAGTCCAGGTACTGTTCGCGCTGGAGCAGATCGCCGGCCAGCAGGTCCAGGCCGCGGGTCATCTCGCGCGGCAGTTGACCCATGGCGCTGGAGCAGAGGTGCGACTCGCCGAGGTACTGGAGTCCCGCCGCGGCACAACAGGCGATGAACTCGTGAAAATAGACGGGGTGGTTCTCGGTTTCCAGATGCTCGTGGTAGAGGTACGAGTCGTGGGCGGCGCGCAGCATGGCGGCCTCCTCGGCGGTGAAGCGCGCGGCGTGATAGGCGATCATCTGGCGGATCATGCCGCGGACGTGCCAGCCGGGGTAGGTGTTATAGCTGATGTACGCCACGCCGTGCGGCGCCAGCCGCGCGGCGCACAGCCTGAGCATGTCCTGCTGCACCTGCGCCGGCACCCACGAGTAGACGCCGTGGCTGATGATGTAGTCGAACTCGCCGATGGAACAATCCAGGTCGCTGATGCTGGCGGCCTCCAGCGAGATGTTGGTCAGCCGCAGCGCGTCAATGATGGCCCGGCCCTCGGCGATCTGCGAGGGGGCAAGGTCGATTCCCAGGAAGCGGCTGTGGGGGTAGGTATCGGCCAGCGGAATGATGTTGACCCCGCTGGCGCAGCCGAGTTCCAGGACACGGCAGCGGTCGATCGGCGCCGGCTCAAGCTCCAGCAGCGTGGCCACCGTCGCCATCGCGTCGGGGTGGCTGTGGGGGCGCGGCGACGAGCGGTAAGGCACCTGCTCGTAGGCGGCCAGAAGGCTGTTGGTGCTCTGATCCATACCGATGCCGCGCGGCGGAATATGGGCCATCGCGGTCTATTTCAGCAGCGACTGGATCTTCCTGAGGATGTCGATCTTGTCGGCGCGGGCGCGGTTTTGGCCGGCGCCGCCGTCAAGCACGTCACGCAGGCCGTCGCGGTCGATGATCTCGTCGTCGCCGTCCTCGCCGAAGAGGCTGTCGCGGCCGTTTCCGCCGATGATCCTGTCGTTGCCAAATCCGCCGAAGATGGTGTCGTTGCCGTTACCGCCGTCGAGGCTGTCGTTGCCGGCGTTGCCGAGGATGACGTCGTTGCCATCGCCGCCGAGGATGGTGTCGCTGGCGAACCCGCCGCGGAGGCTGTCGTTGCCGGCGCCGCCATCCAGCCGCGTCGGGATGCGAAGACTCGACACGTTGACGTGGTCGTTGCCTCCCAGTGCGGCGACGATCACACGCTTGACGGCGGCAGCACTGAAGTCATGCACCTGCCCGTTGACCTCGGCCAGAACGGTATTGCCGCTGCGCCGCACGGCGATGGTGTCGTTCTCTTCGGTGCCCGTGATCGTGAGAAAGCCCTTCTGGCTCAGCACGACGGAGGAGTCTGGGCCGCTGCTGGTGGCGACGAGCTGGCCGGTGAAGGTGAAAGTGCTGTCCTGTTCGCCGAGAACGCTGTAGGTGACCGAGAGACTTACGGGGATTGTGAGGCGGACTTCGCCGGTGGCGTTGGCGATGGTCGAGAACGCCGCCGCGGCGTTGGAAACGAACGTATCCGTGGGCAGGTCGATGCTGCTGGTGAAGACGCCCACCGCGAAGTCGACGCGCCCGGAGACCAGGCGGTACATCTGTCCGCCGGTGGAGAACTGCCCGTCGACGATGGGCAGCGTGTTGCTGGCCACGTCGAAGATGACGTTGCGGACGGCCGCCATGATCACGGTGGAGTCGGCGGTGAGCCTGACGCCGTAGTCGGCCGGGGCGGCGCCGGGCTGCCAGTTGCCGGAGGGGTGGGCGTTGATGGAGCCGCCGTTGATGAAGCGGATGTCGGCGTCGGTCAGGTCGACCTTGATGGTGCCGCCATAGCGCGCGGTGAGGCTGCCGAGTCCCTGCTGCTCGATGGGAGACCCGGCCACGGCGCCGGCAACGGTGATGAAGCTCTGGGCGGGGTCGATGTGCAGGGTCATCGCCGCCAGGAGCAGACGGCCTTCGAGGTTTTCGATGTGGAACATGGCCGCTGCGATTATAGAAGTCCGCCCCGGTGGGTAAACCGGAAATCCCGGGTCATCCAAACCGCGTCGCGGCGGATTGTCTCACACCGGCACAGGCAGCGGGGTACAATCACGCAAACGGAGTTCCCCATGCTCTGGCAAAACGACGAACTGGCGCGTCTGGTCGAGGGCGGCATCATCGTCCGACCGCAGCCGCTGAGACTTGTGTGGTCCTTTGACGATCTGGTCAGCGCCGACGGCCACAGCCTCAAGGCAGTCTTCTCCTGCTCCGCCCGGGCGCTGAACAAACCCGCCGAATTGCACATGCTCGCCGAGACATTCCTGGGCGGACGGACGGCCGTCACGGCCGGGGCCGTCGTGGAACACTTCCGCGGCGGCCTGCGTTCGGCGCTGAGCCAGGCCTGCGAGTTGCGCGGTGCCGCTCAGTCGCTCGGCCAGTCGGCGGAGCTGATCGAGCCGCTGCGCGCCGCCGCCCGCCGCATCGCTTTCTCCTGCGGGCTGGAAATGCTTCCCCCGTTCGATCTTCAAATCCAGAGCCCCAGCCTCGAGCGCCAGCGACTGGAGTCCATGCAGCGCTCGCTGGCCGAGCAGCGCGCCGCCGGCCAGATCGAGCACATGCAGCGGGCCGCCGAACTGCTGCGCCAATTTCAGGCCGTGCGCGACTCGGCGCCGCAGCTTTCGGCGGGCGAGGTGCTCAGACAACTGGCTCCGGGCGACCAGGCCGCGGTGCTGCAGACGCTGCTGATGGCGGCAGCGAGCGAGCGGCCCTCGCCGGGCGTGTGGGTGGTGGCCGGCGGGAACCTGCTGCGCATTGACCACCGCACTCCCGGCGCGCGCATGCAGACCATTGCCGTGCCCGGCGAACTGGGGCCGCTGCGCAGCGTTCAGCTTACCGACGACCGCTCACGGCTGCTGATCGGCGCGCGCGGCGGCGTGATACAACTGGACGCGAACGGCGACGGCGCCGCCGTATTGCTGCACGATCCCTCGGTGGTCTCGCAACTGGGGTTCAGCCGGGCCATCGCCTGGCGCGGCTGGATTTGGGCCTGCCACAGCGAGGCGGGCGTGGTCGGCTGGGATCCGGCCCGGCCGCTGCGCCCGGACATCGCTCTGCGGCCGGTCGATCTGCTGGGGGCCATGCCGCGCAATCTCCAGCCGCTGGATGAGGGCCGCCTGGTGTTCAGCGCGGGCAACCGGCTGATGGTGCTCACGGTGCAGTTCTCGGAGCAGGCGCCGAGTGTGCGCGTGTCGTCCGCGCCGCCGGACGCCGATGCGACGATCGTTGCCGTGCTGAGCGATGGGCCGCGACTGCTGACGGTGCTGGAGAACGGGGTGGTGCAGGTGCGCGACCGCGCTTCGCTGGAACTGATGGGTTCTGAGCAGCGCTGTGGTCAGACGACGGCGGCCGCCCTGCTGCCGTGGCTGGGCTCGACGCGGCTGCTACTGGCCAGCGCCGACGCGGCGGTGCTGTGCATCGGTCTGGACGATCAGCTTGTGACGCAGTTCATAAGCCCCTATCGCGGCCTGCGCGCCCTGGCCGCCGGACCCGACGTGGTCGCCGGCCTGTCGGCCGATCGCCAGCGCGTGGTGCTGTGGCGAAGCTGGGACGGCCGCCAGCCGCTGGCCGACGTGTACGTCACGGCGCTAGCCCGTCACCGCGCGGCGGCTATTGAGGTGTGACGGGGGGTCGCGACGAAATCCGAATGGCGAAGCCCGAAACCCGAATCAATGACGAATGGCCGAAGCCCCAATGACCAGCGCCACGGGCGGCTCGACGGCACGGACCCGGTCTCTCATCTCATGCGCTGAAGGTCTCCAGCAGCCGCCAGCCGGCTTCGGTGAACTGGGTCAGCGTGCGCTGGGTGAGACCGAAGTGAATGAACTGCTCGGGGGACATGCCCTGCGGCTCGTAGGAGCGCACGAACTCGCTCATGCGGGAGAGCCGGGCGATGACGTCGGCCGCCACGGGTCGGTCAAAGCGCTGTTCGCGGGGCAGGTCCTCGCTCACCAGCGGGCCCTGATACGCCGGTGCGATCGACATGATAAACGGGCCGCCGGCCAGCTCCGTCATGTGATAGCTGCCGCGCAGGGCAGCCACCAGCAGCCGCGCCTCGTAGCCGCGCTCCGCGAAAATGGCGGCCGAGCGCTTGGCGACGGCGATGCCCGCCTGGCGGATGTCGGCCTCGCTGACGTCGGCGCGCGTGTCCTCGGCCACCTCGCGCAGGTAGTCGTCCAGCCGTCCGATCATCAGAACCGCAAAGCATCTGCCCGGTTTGATCCCCTTTGCCGCCGCCCGCTGACTTCCCAGGCGGTGGCGCTGGCCCACGGCCAGCACCTGCGGCACCGTGAAGCTGACCGTGGCCGTGCACGTGATGCCCTCGGCGATGCAGTCCTCCAGCACGTCCAGACCGGCCGAAGTGGCCGGAAGCTTCACGGCGATGTTGGGCGCCCAGGCATGAAATCGGCGGGCCATCTCGGCCATGCGGAGGCGGTTGCCGGCGCGGGCGGGGTTGACCTGGGCGCAGACCCAGCCGTCGCGCCCCCCGGTTGCTTCAAATTGTGGCCGAAGTTTCTGTGCGGCCGCCGTGACGACGATGCGCATCAGTGCCTGGGCGCGAGCTTCGGGGTCGTCGGATGCGGCCAGGGCCTGGCGAATCTGATCGCCCCACAGGGCACGGTTGTGGGTCAGGGCCAAGTTGCAGAGGAATGGGTTGGTGGTGACGCCGACGGCGCCGCGCTGCAGACCCAGGTCCAACTCGCGCGGATCGGCCGAATCGTGCCACCAGCAGGTCTTGGTGTTGTTGATGACCCAGGAGAGGTAGGTGTCGGTGGGCATGGGGTTCAGGGTTCAGGGTTCGGGGTTCAGGGTTCGGGGTTCAGTGGCCACTCAGCACTCAGCACTCACCACTCAGCCCCGGCGGTTGGGCGGTCATATTCGCAGCAGCTTGCGGGCGTGGTCGATGGAGCGCGTCACGTTGGCGGTCTCGGCGGCGAGCCGACCGGCGGCGTCCAGATCGCTCACTGTGGGCAAGGGCTGGACCGATGCCCTGGCTTTGACCGTGGCCATGGTGCGCGCCAGGTCGGTGGCGCGGACATCGGGCATGGTGGCCCAGTACTTCGGCGTGAACACCGGCACCTTCAGGGGATCGCGGGTGATCACTTCCAGGGCGAAGCGGATGGTGGGTTTGGCCGCCTGAAGGATGCCGACCATCTGGCCCAGGTCCAGGAAGCCATCTCCCAGCGCCGCATCGCCATAAAGGAAGCCGTCCTCGTATTCGCGCAGGGTCTGGTCCTTGATGTGGACCGTCATGGCCCAGGGCGCATAGGCTCGCACCACGTGCAGAGGATCCTCACACAGCGCGAAGCTGTTGCCCACGTCGACACAGATGCCGATCCACTCGCTGGAAAGCTTCCTGAGCATCTCCAGGCGATCGTTGACGCGATGGCACTTGTGGTTCTCGACGGCCAGACGCAAGCGATGTTTGCGGGCCAGCGGCTCGACCTGTTGCAGCATCTCCAGGGCGCGGCGGTCGGCGGCGGCGAACTCTTCGGCGCTGTTGAAATACTCGTAGCGGCGGCCGGGGATGACGACGACGCGGCCGACCTCGGCGCCGCAGGCGCGTGCGGTGAGGATTTGGCGCTCGATGCGGTTCAGGTCGAGCCGCGCGCCCAGCCCCTCGATCATGGCCTCGACGAACAGGCCATGTCTGGCGGCCAGGTCGCGTATGGAGGCGGCATAGTCGGCGTCGCGGATGCCAAGCGGCGCCTGCATGCCGCCGGCGCCGAGCTGCTGGCATTCGCGCAGAAATGTCAGCGGATCGCTCAGATCTCGCCCCTCGCGCCGGAGGGCCGACTGCCGGATGGCCAGACTGTACGAAACGATGCCCATGCCCGTGGCCGGACGCGAGGTGCCACCGGCCAGGGCGGATCCGCCCAGGGACAGGGCGGCGCAGGCGCCGACGGCGGCGCGGAGGAACTGACGGCGGTCGATGTTGCCCGGGTGCTGGCTCATGAGGCACTCGCTTTCGAAGGTGTCTTGCGCACCGCGGAACGTGGCGGCGGGCAGTGTGATGTCTAGCATATTAGCCCGGAAAGTCCATGCGGGCGAAAGGCCCAAAAGCGTCAGGGGGCGCGTGACAGTTTCTGTGTTGGCCGTGGCGGAGTCTCGTTCGGCACGGGCGAGGACGCCCGTGCTACTACCAGCCGGCGGGCTTTCCGTAGCACGGGCATCTTGCCCGTGCCCTGGAGTTTGGCGCTTTCATAGAGTGTGGAGACTCTCCCCCGATGGCCAGCACGGGCGTCTTCGCCCGTGCCCAACGACGTCGCGCCCCCGCCCGCAGCACGGGCGTCCTCGGCGGCATGCTCGGCCATGCCCCTGACCTTTGAGATCGCCTCGCGTCCGTTCATGTCGGACCTGCCAGCGCCGGCCGATCGCCCCGGCGACGCAAGACGGAGGTATCCTCACCCGCCTGGGAGCTTAACGCCTGGCGCGCGGCCGCTGTACTGAGGGCGCGCCGGCGGGTAACTTGTCGGGCAAGAAAGGAGCAGGCGCATGGCAAAACCCCGTCGCCGCCGCAAGGTCGGCAGCAAGAAGCGCAAGGCACGCCGCGATCGGCGCAAGCGCTGAGTCCATTGCCACATCCAGCAACCGTGCCGACCCGCCTCCGCCGCCTGAACGCTGGCGCATTGGGGCGCCAGCGCGGTTGTGCGCGCGTTTTCGGAGCCGGCAAGTCCGTTGTTGGGTCCCCGGCCGGGGCTGTTGCCGGCGGCCTCTCACAAAACGGCCCGATCGGCCGTTCGCCCGGCTGGGGCGAGCGGTACTCCAGCGGCATTGGCGGCCGCGCCCACGCATCGGTCTCGGGTTTGCAGTCCATGTCCGGTTCCTCCGCTACGCGGTCGCCCGGTCGCTGGCGAGAAGACACCGCGGGTCGCGCACCGCCGCGGCTCGCCTGCCGGTCGCCGGGCTGCATCATCCTACCATTCCCGGCGGCCGTCACAGGTGCCCCGTGGCGAAATAACCAGGTCCCGCCGCCGTCTATGGGATGAAGCAATGGACTTCCAGCCGAACCGCCGGCGCGTGCCTTGTGTACGTGCCGGCGGTTCCTTTTGGCTGGGAAAAAAGGATCGGCTCTCAGGAGCTGCGCGAGCTCAGCAGGACGCGCACCACGCGCGACAGACCGCTACGGGCGTTGCCGATGAACTGCTGGAAGATCCTGTTGGTTACGGTCATGAACTCCTCCATTCCGGCAAGGCGCTGCCGCGTCAGCTTCACGTCGGCGCGCCCGGCCGCGGCCTTCCCCAGCGCCGGCGCATCCAGCATCTGCCGGCACTGGCGGATGGTCTCCAGAACCGGGTCCATCTCGCGGCGCTTGCGCTCGGCCGCGATGATCGAGAACATCTCCCAGACGTCGCAGAGGGACTGGAAGAACTCGCGGCGCTCGCCGAGCTTGTGAACGCGGCGGATGATGCCCCAGTCGCACAACGAACGCAGGTTCATGGAGGCGTTGCCGCGCGAGATGTGCAGACGCTGCATCACGTCGTCGGTGCACAGCGGCACCCCCGTGATGTACAGCAGGGCGTGGATTTCGGCCATGGTGCGGTTGATGCCCCAGGTCTGGCCCATCTCGCCCCAGCGCCGGATGAACAGGTCCTGGGCGGTGCGGAGCTGCTGCTCCACGGGGGCAGCGGTCGCGGTTGCCGTCATATTCGTCCTTTCAGTTCCTACTGAAAGTATAAGCCGTGTCGGCGACCCGGCAAGCCGGGTCATGCGGGTGGGGCGTGACACTTTCCGCGGCCGGCAGTCCGGAATCGCGCCGGCACCCCCGCCCCCGCGCCGCCGTATGCCTGCGCGCCGTCCTCGCTCCGGCGGGCCGCTGACGGTACATCTTTGCACCATGCTCATTCACGCTCTGCTCTTCGCCGCAGGTCTGGTGGCCGGTTTCGTCGACGCCATCGCCGGCGGCGGGGGTCTGCTGGCCCTTCCCACGCTCATGCTCACCGGCATCGGCACGAGCATGGCCATCGGCACCAACAAGGGCCAGGGCGTCTTCGGCACGGCCATCTCGCTGACCAGGTACTACCATTCTCCCCTGCTCGACCGCCGCCGCGCGTTGCTGTCGTTCCCGGCCGCTCTGGTCGGCGCCGCCGGCGGGGCGATGCTTGTCTCGCAGATCGCCCAGAAAGTCCTCACACCGCTGGTCCTGGTCCTTCTGGCGGCAGTCGCCATCTTCATGATCGTTCACCGCCAGCCCGTCGTGCCGCCGCTTCCCCGCCGCCGCTCGGCGGCGCTGGCCATGCTCGTGGCGTTCGTCCTGGCCTTCTACGACGGATTCTTCGGCCCCGGCACGGGAACGTTTCTCATCCTCGCCTACGCCCTGCTCTGGCATGACCCGCTTGACGCCGCCAGCGCCAATGCCAAGGTCGCCAACTTCGCCAGCAATCTGGCCGCCATGATCGCCTTCGCCGCCAAAGGCCTGATCGTCTGGCAGTATGCGCTGCCCATGGCGGCCGGCCAGCTCATCGGTGGTTTCCTGGGGGCACATCTGACCATCCGTGTCGGCCGCCAGCTCGTGCGCTACGCGGTCATCGCCGTGTCGATCGCCATGCTGTTGCGGCTGGCGTGGAACCTGATTCGGCCCGTGGGCTGATCGTGATGCCGTGCCGGCCTTGCGGTACAATGCCGGGCGGACCTTCTGCGAGAGGAGCACCCATGCCCCAACAGGCCCGCTTGGTGCTGGTGGTTGTAACCGTGGCGATATGCTGGGTGGGCAGGGCATGCGCCCAGGCACCATCCAACGTTCCCCCGCCGGGCTTCACGGCGTTGTTCAACGGCAAGGACCTTGCCGGCTGGAAGGGCCTGGTCGGCAATCCCATCTCGCGCGCCCGGATGAGCCCCGAGCAGCTCGCCGAGGCGCAGCGCAAGGCCGACGCCGAACTGGCGCGGCACTGGAAGGTGGAAGACGGCCAGATCGTCAATGACGGCTCCGGCCCGCACTTGTGTACTGTCGATCAGTACGGCGACTTCGAATTGTGGGTGGACTGGAAGATCAGCCCCGGCGGCGACAGCGGCATCTACCTGCGCGGCTCACCGCAGGTGCAGATCTGGGACCCGTTCAACGGCATCCCCGACGCCAGAGTCGGCTCCGGCGGGTTGTACAACAATCAGGTCAACCCCAGCCGTCCCCTGGTCGTCGCCGACAGGCCGGCCGGACAGTGGAATACCTTCTTCATCCGCATGATCGGCCAGCGCGTCACCGTGAAACTCAACGACAGGCTGGTGGTCGACAACGTGATCATGGAGAACTACTGGGACCGCAAGCGGCCGATCTTCCCCGTCGAGCAGATCGAGCTTCAGACCCACGGCAACGAGACGCGATTCCGCAACATCTTCATCCGACCGATTCCGCCCGAGGAGGCCAACGCGGCGTTGCAGAAGACCGACGACAGCGGCTTTGTCAGCATCTTCAACGGCAAGGACCTGGAGGGCTGGGTGGGCGCGGTCGATGGCTACGAGGTGCGCGACGGCATCCTGGCATGCAAGGCCGGCTCCGGCGGCAATCTGTTCACGAAAGACCAGTACGCCGACTTTGCCGTGCGCTTCGAGTTTCGGCTGCCGCCGGGCGGCAACAACGGCCTGGCCGTTCGCTCGCCTCTTGGGGGCAATCCGGCCTACGACGGCATGGAGATACAGATCCTCGACGACGGCCATCCCAAATACGCGACGCTTGAGCCGTGGCAGTATCACGGCTCGATTTACGGCCTGGTCCCCGCGCACCGCGGCTACCTGCGGCCCACGGGCCAGTGGAATTTTCAGGAAGTGATCGCCCGCGGCTCGCGCATCACAGTCAACCTCAACGGCACGATCATCGTCGATGCCGACCTGTCCCAGGTGAAGGACCCCGACGGCAAACACCCCGGCATGAAGCGGATTTCCGGGCACCTCGGCTTCGCGGGACACAACGATCCGGTGGAGTTTCGCAATATCAGGCTCAGGCAGCTGGAGCATTGAGCGAGGGGCGCGGCGGGTTGTCGGTGGCGATCGAACCGGCGAGCGGCACTTTCGCCAGGGGCAGCGGTGCCGTACACTCTAAAACTCAACCGGAGCGTGAATGATTCGAGTCAGCACCGACGGCCACGGTTTTACAGACAGCGACACCGGACGGCGATTCGTGCCG